>Ga0207683_10000006_pt1 | contig 181260 bp, 164 predicted proteins | sample KBSM73metaG_FD_184333 | JGI IMG/M metagenome (GOLD analysis project Ga0207683, IMG submission 184333) | Miscanthus rhizosphere microbial communities from Kellogg Biological Station, Michigan, USA - KBS M7-3 metaG (SPAdes) (version 2) | ecosystem: Host-associated > Plants > Roots > Rhizosphere...
CCTCCGACGACAACAACTTTCTTTCCGGCAAGCGACATCGTGTGGCTCTCCTGTTAGGGACGCGTCTTATGCGATGATTGAATAGGCGTGGCGTTCCCGCCGTTCGAGCAGCGGGAGCGCCCCTTCCAGAACAAGCGTCTTGAAGTGCGGAGTCTGCTGGTGATCGACGAAGGCCTGTTCGTCCTTATATTGCTCATACAACAGGAATTCGTTCGGATCGTTGTGAGAGCGATTGACGATGAATTCCAGGTTGCCCGGCTCCGTGCGGGCTGCAGGAGCGAGCTCGCGCAGGATCGCTTCGATTTTTTCGGCCTGGCCCTCGCGGGGTCGCCAGTAGGCGACAATCACATATGTCATGATCTACCTGTCGGATGGCGGAAGCACGTGATTAAACCGCAGCCTTGACGTCGCCTGCAAATCCGAATTCCGCCGAAAGGCGATCGGCGGCCGCCCGGACGACGCGCGCCCGTTTCTGCAGCGCCTCGATCGATAACCGCCAGACCGGACCCGAAATACCGATAGCGCCAATAACCTGACCGCTGAAATCGCGCACCGGCACCGCGATGCAGCGCACTTCTGCATCGAACTCGCCATCGTCGACGGCGAGACCCGTGCGCCGCACTTCGGCGATTTCACGCCGCAACGATTCGGTCACCGTGATCGATTTCGGCGTCAATGCCGTAAGGTCGACCCGCGCCAGAAACTGCTCGAACTGATCGACGGGCAAGGCGGCCAGCATGATTTTGCCGAGAGCCGTGCAATGCGCGGGACGCACGGCGCCGGCGCGGTCGTTGAGCTGAAAGGCACCCTTCCCGCCCGTGCGCGCCAGCACGACCACCGCATCATCCATCCGCACCGAAAAATGCGCGCTCTCACCGGTTTCGCGCGAAAGATCCTCGAGGATGGGCGTCGCCAGGCTCACCATTTCCACTTCGTCGAGAGCGCTTGCCGCCAGCGCAAACAGCGGCCGGCCAATTCGATATCGCTTGGAGTCCATCATCTGACGCACATAGCCGAGCGACACCAAAGTCTTAACCAGATGGAATGTTGTAGAGTTGTGCAATCCGACCCGCTTGGAAAGATCAGCCAGGCCGATGCCGTCCCGGTTGCGGGCGATCTCCTCCATGATGGCGAAGGCGCGCGCGAGCGATTGCACACCGCCGCGCGGCTGGCCGGCGCCGCGTGCCACGGCAACACGCGCCGGGCCTCGTGCCGCGGCATTTGCTGGCCTTTGTTTGCTTTGCGCTTTCACTACAGTCACGCCCCCTGCATTGCTATTTCGCGGGCATCACATCAGGAAGATAGCGCTTGCCGAAGACCGGCTCCTTGTACGGGGTCGGCGGCAATTGCCAGGCCCCAGTCGAAGGCGGGCGTACTTCTGCGTCCACATGCACGTCGAGCAGATAAGGCTTGTTGGCCCTGATTGCGTGCTCGAGCGCACCTTTGAAATCCTGCGATTTCGTCACTGTTATCGCTTCGACACCGGTCGCGCGCGCCCAAGCGGCGAAGTCTGGATTGTATGGTTTGTTGTTCGGCCCTTCATAGAACATCGTGCCATGCTCGCGACCGCCGAACATGCCGAGCTGGATATCGCGGATCGAAACCCAGCCGAAATTATTCCAGATCACCCAAACAACGGGGATATTGTACTCGACGGCGGTGCACAGTACGTGCGGCACCATGGTGAAGCAGCCGTCGCCGGTCACGGCGACGACAGGGCGGTCGGGCGCGGCAAGTTTGGCGCCAAGCGCGCCAGCTGCGCCGAAGCCCATGCCGGAAAAGCCCCACGAATTGAGCATCGTCTGCGGCCGCCGCGCCTTCCAGAATTGCATATACCAATTGTGACTGACGCCGACGTCGCAGCACAGGATCGCGTCCGGCGGCAGCACGGCCTGACAATCCGCGACGATGCGCTCGGGCCGGATCGGTGACGCATGCGTCTCGAAATTCGGGCGGATGAAATCGTTCCACTCGGACTGCCATTTCCGGATGTCGGCAACCCAGGCCTTTGTTGCCTCTCTCTTCGGATTTCGCTTGTCGATCTCGGCCAGCAATTGTTTCAGGAATGTGCGCGCGTCGGCCACCACTCCTATGTCGGGCGGATAGTTGCGACCAATTTCACCCGGGTCGACATCCGCATGGATCAGCTTGGTCTGCGGGAAATTCCACGAGTACCCCGGCATCCATGACGACGCCGAGCGGTCATCGAAGCGCGCACCAACAGCAATGACGAGGTCCGCGCGCCGGCCCGCTTCGTTTGCGGGGTATGCGCCGTTGCGCCCGATAAACCCGAGCGCCAGCGGATCGATCATGTCCAGCGCGCCCATGCCGTTGGGCGAGGAGATCACGGGGATCTGCAGCCGGTGCGCGAATTCGGTAAGTTCACGCGAAGCCTCCGACAGCGTGACACCGTGACCGACGAAGATGACGGGCCGCTGCGATTTGAGAATGAGGTCGAAGCATGCCGCTATTTCGTCGGGCGAAGCGCCGCTGCGTTGAGCATTGAGCGGCGGTGACGGCGGCGGGACCTCGACGTCATCTTCTTCCTGAAAGACGTTGAAGGGCACGTCGACGTTCACCGGTCCCGGGCGTCCCGACAGCATGGTGGTCGTCGCCTGACGTAATGCCAATGGCAGCATATCCACGCGGGTCGGCTGGAAGCTGCGTTTTACGACCGGGCGGATGATGTTCGGGAAGTCGGCCTGGAAGTGCGTGTTGATTTCCTGGAACGGGCTGCGGTTGAACTGCGAGGTCGGCACGTTTGCCGTAATCGCGAGCAGCGCCGAGGAGTCCGAGATCGCGAGCGCGAGCGGCATCACGATATTGCAAGAGCCCGGACCGCAAGAGGTCAGCGTCGCCACTGCCTCGTGCCGCACTCGGAAATAGGCGTCGGCCATGTGGGCGGCCACTTGCTCATGGCGTGGCGAGACAAGGGTGATGCGGTCGCGCGCTTCGTGAAGGGAATCTAGGATGCCGACGTTGCCATGCCCGCAAATCCCGAAAACGTATGGGATTTTGCTGTCGATCAGATATTCGGTGATGAGGTCCGCACCCTTCATCCGTGGCATCGCGTTTCGCCCATGACGCTGGTGGACTTTATCTTATTGAAAAAGCAGGTTTTTTATATTCCGACAATACGAGACGGAGTTTAACCATATCGGTAATGACGCGACAACGGTCGTATCTCACTGGCTCCGCAGAGGTCCTACCTAATATCGCACCTCCAAGACGGAACTTTCTTCCGATTAGCGGATTTAATTGCTGGCGGGCGCTCCAGGGTGGCCAATGTCTGGAGCGATCGGGAGGTTAAGGGTTCTGTCCGAAATAAACGGCGAACAACCATGGCAGCGCAGGTTCGACTTGATCGGACGCTGACTGTGCGGTTGGGACCCTATCGCCTCCGATCGCCCCCGCCACGCGCGAGCGTGGCGATGAAGGCGGGTTATTCGGGAGGCATGGATGCAACCAACGACCGTCACCAATAAGAATGTCGCCAACGGCGTTACGCCGAAGAAGCGCGCGGGCAAGCCCGACGACGACAGCCCCGGCGGCTCACCGCTGGAATTGCAAAACCTTTTGCAGGCGCTGCGCGCGATGCGGGCCGGCGACTTTTCCGTACGGATGACCGGCGAGGAAGACGGCCTCCTCGGCAAGATCGCGGATACCTTCAATGAAATCGTTGCAGCCAATCAGCGCATGGCCGAGCAGATCGAGCGCGTCGGCCAACTGGTCGGACGCGAAGGACAAACACGTCATCGCGTAAAATTCGGCCTCTCCAGCGGAGCCTGGGGAGAAATCGAATCCTCCGTCAACACGCTGATCGACGACCTGATCTGGCCCACCAAGGAAGTCACAACGGCGGTCGCCGCGGTCGCCCAAGGTAACCTGCTCAACACAGTACGCCTCGAGGTCGACGGCCGCCCGCTCAAGGGCGAGTTCCTCGAAGCCGCGACCATCGTGAACACGATGATCAAGCAGCTCAGCGTGTTCACGTCGGAAGTGACGCGCGTCGCGCGCGAGGTCGGCACCGAGGGCAAGCTCGGTGGCCAGGCGCAGGTGCGCGAGGTGACCGGCGTGTGGAAGGACCTCACTGAGAGCGTGAACTCGATGGCGAGCAACCTGACCGCTCAGGTTCGCAATATCGCCGAAGTCACCATCGCCGTCGCTGACGGCGACTTATCCAAGAAAATCACGGTCGACGTGCGCGGCGAGATCCTTCAGCTGAAGGAAGCCATCAACACGATGGTGGACCAGTTACGTTCGTTCGCATCGGAAGTGACGCGCGTCGCGCGCGAAGTCGGCACCGACGGCAAGCTCGGCGGCCAAGCGCTCGTGCCCGGCGTCGCCGGCACCTGGAAGGACTTGACCGATTCGGTCAACGCCATGTGCGGCAACCTGACCGACCAGGTGCGTAACATCGCGCAGGTGACGACCGCCGTGGCACGCGGCGACCTCTCCCGCAAGATCACTGTCGACGTGCGCGGCGAAATTTATGAACTCAAAGACACCATCAATACGATGGTGGACCAGCTTAACTCATTTGCTTCGGAAGTGACGCGCGTCGCGCGCGAAGTGGGCACCGAAGGCAAATTGGGCGGCCAGGCGCAGGTGCCCGGTGTTGCCGGCACCTGGAAGGACTTGACCGACAGCGTGAATTTTATGGCCGGCAACCTCACCGCCCAGGTCCGCAACATCGCCGACGTCGCCACCGCCATCGCCGGCGGCGACCTGTCGAAGAAGATCACGGTGAACGTGTCGGGCGAGATCCTGCAGCTGAAGGAAACCGTCAACACGATGGTGGACCAGCTCAACGCCTTCGCCGGCGAAGTGACACGCGTCGCGCGCGAGGTCGGCACCGAAGGCCGCCTTGGCGGCCAGGCCAGTGTGCTCGGCGTTGCCGGCACCTGGAAGGACTTGACCGACAGCGTAAACTCAATGGCGGGCAACCTGACCGCGCAGGTCCGCAACATCGCGGAGGTGACCACCGCTGTGGCGCGCGGCGACCTGTCGCGCAAGATCACAGTGGACGTGAAAGGCGAAATTCTCGAACTCAAGGACACCATCAACACGATGGTGGACCAGCTCAACTCGTTTGCGTCGGAAGTGACGCGCGTCGCGCGCGAAGTCGGCACCGAAGGCAAGCTCGGCGGCCAGGCGCAAGTGCCGGAAGTGGCGGGCACATGGAAAGACTTGACCGACAACGTCAACTTCATGGCGTCGAACCTGACCGCGCAGGTCCGTAACATTGCCGAGGTCGCGACAGCGATCGCCAATGGCGACCTGTCGAAGAAGATCACCGTGGACGTACGCGGCGAGTTGCTGCAGCTGAAGGAGACGCTCAACACCACGACCGACCAACTCCGCTCGTTCGCGGGCGAAGTGACGCGCGTCGCGCGCGAGGTGGGCACCGAAGGGCGGCTCGGAGGTCAGGCTAACGTGCCGGGCGTCGCGGGAACCTGGAAGGACCTGACCGACAACGTCAACGGGTTGGCGGCTAACCTCACCACGCAGGTCCGCAACATCGCGGAGGTGACGACGGCCGTCGCCCGCGGCGACCTTTCGCGCAAGATCACGGTGGACGTGAAGGGCGAAATTCTCGAGCTCAAGAACACCATCAATACGATGGTGGACCAGCTCAACGCCTTCGCCTCGGAAGTGACACGCGTCGCGCGCGAAGTGGGCACCGAAGGCAAATTGGGCGGCCAGGCGCAGGTGTCCGGCGTCGCCGGCACCTGGAAGGACCTGACCGACACCGTGAACGTCATGGCCGCGAATCTCACCGAACAGGTGCGCGGCATCGTCAAGGTCGTGACCGCAGTCGCAAACGGCGACCTCAAGCAGAACCTCGCGGTGAAGTCGAAAGGTGAGGTCGCGGCGCTCGCCGAAACCATTAACAACATGACCGATACACTGGCGATTTTCGCCGATCAGGTGACGACTGTGGCGCGCGAGGTCGGCGTGGACGGACGTCTCGGCGGCCAGGCCGCCGTGCCCGGCGCCGCCGGCACCTGGAAGGACCTCACCGGCAACGTCAACCTGCTGGCCGCGAACCTCACCACGCAAGTGCGTGCCATCGCCGAGGTGGCAACCGCAGTGACCAAAGGCGACCTGACGCGATCCATTCAGGTCGACGCACGCGGCGAAGTCGCCGAGCTCAAAGACAACATCAACACGATGATCGACAACCTGCGCCTGACGACGGACCGCAACACCGAGCAGGACTGGCTGAAGACCAACCTCGCCAGATTCACCAACATGTTGCAGGGCCAGCGCGACCTGGCCACCGTCGGCCGGCTGCTGCTGAGCGAGCTCACCCCGCTGGTGAACGCGCAACAGGGAGTCATCTACCAGGTCGAGAGCGAGGAATTGCACACGATGCGGCTGCTTTCGGCCTATGCCGATGACGGCGCCAACGGACATCCGCAGCGCCTGCGCGTCGGCGAAGGCTTGATCGGCCAATGCGCCGCCGACAGGCGCCGCATGCTGATCACCGACATGCCCGACCGGGCAGTCCCCATCGGCTCGGCGCTGTTCAAGGTGGTGCCGAGCAACATCATCGTCCTACCCGTGCTGTTCGAGAACCAGGTCAAAGCCGTGATCGAGCTCGCATCGGTTTCGCAATTCACCGCGCTGCAGACGATGTTCCTCGAGCAACTGACCGCCACCATCGGCATCGTGCTCAACTCCATCGAAGCGACGATGCAGACCGAAGGCCTGCTCAAACAGTCGCAGCAGCTTGCAGGTGAGTTGCAGGCGCAGCAGCGCGAGCTGCAGCAGACCAACGAACAGCTCGAACAGAAGGCGCAGCAGCTCGCTGAGCGAAACGTCGAAGTCGAAAGGAAGAACCAGGAAATCGAGCAGGCGCGGCGCGCGCTTGAAGAAAAAGCGGCCGAGCTCGCGCTCACCTCCAAGTACAAGTCGGAATTCCTTGCCAACATGTCGCACGAGCTGCGCACGCCGCTCAACAGCATCCTGATTCTGGGGCAGCAGCTCGCCGACAACCCGGACGGAAATCTCTCGTCGAAGCAGACGGAATTCGCGCGCACTATTCATGGTGCGGGCACCGATCTGCTGAACCTCATCAGCGACATTCTCGACCTGTCGAAGATTGAATCCGGAACCGTCACCGTCGATGCGGAAGAACTCCTGTTCTCCAGCCTGCTCGATGCAGTCGGCCGGCCCTTCCGTCACGAGGCCGAAACACGGCAGCTTTCGTTCAACGTCGATCTCGATTCGACGCTCGGACGCACCCTCATCACGGATTCCAAGCGGCTCCAGCAGGTGCTCAAGAACCTGCTGTCGAACGCATTCAAGTTCACCGAGCGTGGCGGTGTTCAGCTCAAGGTCTTCGCTGCACCCGCAGGCTGGACGGCGAGCCATCCCATCCTCAGCCAGGCGCAAAGCGTTGTCGCCTTCGAGGTCGCCGATACCGGCATCGGCATCCCGGCCGAAAAGCAGAAGATGATTTTCGAGGCCTTCCAGCAGGCCGACGCCAGCACCAGCCGCAAGTACGGCGGCACTGGCCTTGGCCTCGCAATCAGCCGCGAGCTTTCCAATTTGCTGGGCGGCGAAATCCAGTTGCGGAGTGCCTCCGGCGTCGGCAGTACATTTACGCTGTACCTGCCGATTACCTATGTCGGGCCGTCGACCGCCGCACGGGCGGGGGGCATGCCAGGTCCCGTCCAATCGCCGGCAATCAGCGTGCCGATCGCTCTGCCGGAACGCGTCATCGAGCATATCCCTGATGACCGGACCAAGATTGAGCCGGGCGATTCGATCCTGCTGATCGTCGAGGATGATCCACATTATTGCCGCGTGCTTGTCGATCTTGCGCGCGACAAAGGCTTCAAGGTGCTGGTCGCAATGCGCGGGGCCGATGCGCTGGAACTGGCAAAGCAGTACCAGCCGAGCGCCGTCTCGCTCGACGTCTTTCTGCCCGACATGCTGGGCTGGAGCGTGCTCAGCCAGCTCAAGCAGAACCCGCTGACGCGTCACATTCCCGTGCAAATCATCACCCTCGACGAGGACAAGCATCACGGCCTTGCCCGCGGCGCGTTCTCTTTCGTCAGCAAGCCAACGACCACCGAAGGCGTCGAGGCGGCCCTCAGCCGCATCAAGGAGTATGCGACACCGCGGCGGAAGCGCCTGCTGGTGGTCGAAGACAATCCCGTCGAGCAAATGAGCATTTCGGAATTGCTCGGCTATGACGATGTCGAGATCGAAACCGCCGGCACCGGCCGTGGTGCGCTCGATATGCTGCGGCGAAAGCCCGCCGACTGCGTGGTGCTTGACCTGCGCCTGCCCGACATGACGGGCTTTGAGGTGTTGGAAGAGCTCGCCGCCGACGAGCAGCTGTCCGACGTGCCGGTTGTCGTCTTCACCGGCCGCGAGCTCAGCCCCGAAGAGGACGCCCGCCTCCATACGATGGCGCGCAGCATTGTCGTGAAAGGCGTGGAGTCGCCCGAGCGCCTGCTGGACGAGACCGCCCTGTTCCTGCACCGCGTGGTGACCGACCTGCCGCCCGAAAAGCAGCGCATGCTGGAGCGGCTCAACAGCTCCGATGAGGACCTCGTTAATCGCACGGTTCTGCTGGTAGACGACGATGCCCGCAACATCTTTGCGCTGAGCAGCGTACTCGAGCGGCGCGGCATGCGGGTCTTGACAGCGACGACCGGTAACGAGGCCATCAAGCACATCGAATCCAATCCGGACATCGCAATTGTCTTGATGGATATCATGATGCCGGAGATGGACGGCTATCAGACGATGGAGCAAATCAGAAAGAACCCGAAGTTCCGCCGTCTGCCGATCGTCGCCCTCACCGCGAAAGCAATGAAAGGCGACCGCGAGAAGTGCCTCGATGCCGGCGCTTCAGATTACCTGGCAAAACCGGTGAACACCGAGCAACTGTTGTCCGCTCTTCGCAGCTGGCTGCATCGCTAAGGGCGGAGAAACCATGTTGGACGACAAGGTCAATATTCTGCTCGTCGACGATCAGCCGGCGAAGCTTTTGACCTATCAGGCAATCCTCGGGGACGTCGGCGAAAACCTCCTGACCGCGAACAACGCGACCGAGGCGCTGGAGCTGCTGCTGAAGAACGACGTCGCGGTCGTCCTCATCGACGTTTACATGCCGGACATCGACGGTTTTCAGCTCGCTGCGATGATCCGCAACCATCCGCGGTTCGAAAAGACTGCATTAATTTTCATTTCTGCGATCTTGCTCACCGACGTCGACCGGCTGCGCGGGTACGAAATGGGCGCGGTCGATTATGTCCCGGTGCCGGTCATTCCCGAAGTATTGCGGGCAAAGGTAAAGGTCTTCGTCGAGCTGTATCGCAAGACCCGACAGCTCGAGCAGCTCAACCGCGAACTCGAGGCGCGGGTCGCAGAACGTACAGCCGCGCTCGGCGCCTCAACACGTCAGCTTCGGCAGACCGAGCGACTCCGCAGCTTGGCGCTTGCCGCCGGCCAGATGGGCAGTTGGGAATGGAACGTCGCGCGCGGAAGCACGGCGTGGGACCAGGGCCAATGTGAGATCTTCGGCGTCGACCCCAGCACATTCGTGCCGACCGTCGACAGTGTGCGGCCACTGATCAAACCCGGTGATTTCGAACTTCTGGAGCGCGCGTTCCGCAAGCTCTCGAAGAATGCCAACACCTTTCAGACCGAATTCCGCGTCCAGCGTCCAAACGGCGATGTGCGGTGGTGCACTGGCACGGCAATCGCGAATTTCGACGAGCAAGGACGCTTGATCTGGCTGAGTGGCGTAACCGCCGATATCACCGAGCGCAAGCGCGCCGAAGAACGTCAGATACTGCTCGCCGAGGAAGTCGATCATCGCGCGCGTAACGTCGTCGCAGTTGTCCAGTCGATCATGCGGCTCACGCGAGCAGACACCATCGATGACTATATCGGGGCGTTGGATGGCCGCATCGGCGCGTTGTCGAATGCTCACAGACTGCTTGCAAGCTCGCGTTGGGAAGGCGCCGATCTCAATCGGCTTGTCGATGAAGAATTTGCTCCCTATCGGGCCGGTGGCAAGGAGCGGGTATCGGTGCGCGGGCCTGTTGTCGTGCTTCCGCCGGCGACCGCCCAGACCATCGCGTTAGCGTTGCACGAACTCGCCACCAATGCGGCAAAGTACGGCGCCCTGTCGAAGGAGGCCGGCCATGTCGATTTGACGTGGCGTCTCAGCGACGGCCGGCTTGAATTGTCATGGAAGGAATCGGACGGCCCGCAAATCGTTCCGCCAAACCGCCGGGGCTATGGCAGCAGGGCAATCGTCGCCGGTATCGAGCGGCAGCTCGGCGGCATCGTCAATTTCGACTGGAAGACAAACGGCCTGCACTGCACGTTGTCAGTCCCGCACGATCCCAACAAAGAGAGCTTGAGGCGCGTGCAGATCGAGCTGAGCCATACGGAAAGCGCGCCATCGCAAGACGCTGATCCGAATGATAAGCGTGTGCTGCTGGTTGAAGACGAGCCGCTCGTCTCGATGATGCTTGCTGATATGCTCGCCGCCTTCGGACACAAGGTCGACGGTCCCTACAATCGGTTCAGCGACGCCATGCTGGCGGCGAAGAGCAACAATCTGCAGGCCGGCATTCTTGACGTGAACCTGGGCGGCGAAAAGACCTATGCGGTTGCCGACATTCTCACCAACCGGAAAATACCGTTCGCATTCGTGACAGGTTACGGACCCGATACCATCGTCTCGGAGTTTTCTCACGCGCCGGTTCTGCAAAAGCCCATCGAGGCCGCAAAACTCCACGCGCTGCTGCAGCAAATTGTCCGATAGGTCGCCCCCCGGCAACTGGAACGAAGGGCACCGAAACGCGTTGTCAGCGCGCTCACAACAACCGACAAAACCAATAAGAAGACACCATGACCGCGAGACAGATTTTGCTGAGCGAAAGCTCCTACTGCCGTGAACGAGCCGCGGGTTGCGCCGACCGGTATATCGCCAAAGAGCTGCGCAGGCTGGCTGAGCAATTCGAGCGTACCGCCGATACCTTGGATTCGGCATCCAGGGCAAAATTTGCCACAATGCCGGGTGAACCAAGGGTTTAAGGGATTCCCACCCGAGAGCGGAACCGGCTACAATCGAGGCGATAAAGCGGAACCGTGGCCCCGCCCCGGGCGGGTGACATGGCTCCGCATGCCTATATTGGTTCGGACGGTATTGTATGAGCACAGCTTCACCGCGTCACAAATCTGTCGCAGTCCGCGTCGGCGGCGTAACCGTGGGCGGCGGCGCGCCGATCGTCGTGCAGTCCATGACCAATACCGACACGGCCGATATCGAAGGCACCGCGCGGCAGGTCGCCGCGCTCGCGGCAGCGGGCTCCGAACTGGTGCGCATTACCGTCGATCGCGACGAAGCGGCCGCGGCCGTGCCGCACATTAAGGACCGGCTCAGGAAGCTCGGTACCAACGTGCCGATTATCGGCGACTTCCACTACATCGGCCACAAGCTGCTGGCCGACCACCCGGCTTGTGCCGAAGCGCTCGACAAGTACCGCATCAATCCCGGCAACGTCGGCTTCAAGGATAAAAGGGACAAACAGTTCTCGGCCATCATCGAGATGGCACTGAAATACAACAAACCGGTGCGCATCGGCGCCAACTGGGGGTCGCTCGACCAGGAGCTGCTGACAAAGCTCATGGACGAGAACGCCAAATCCGCAAAGCCGCGCGACGCGCGCGAAGTTATGCACGAGGCCATGGTGCAGTCGGCGACGCTGTCGGCAGCACGCGCGGAAGCGATCGGCCTGCCGAGAAACCGTATCATTTTGTCAGCCAAGGTTTCCGCCGTGCAGGACCTGATCGCGGTCTACATGGAGCTCGCGCGCCGCTGCGACTATGCGTTGCACCTCGGACTGACCGAAGCCGGCATGGGGTCGAAAGGGATCGTGGCGTCATCGGCGGCGATGGGCGTGCTTCTCCAGCAGGGGATCGGCGACACCGTCCGCATCTCCCTCACGCCGGAGCCGAATGGCGATCGTACCCGCGAGGTCCAGGTCGGGCAGGAGCTGTTGCAGACGATGGGCCTGCGGACTTTTGTGCCGCTGGTCGCGGCCTGTCCCGGTTGCGGGCGTACCACATCGACCACGTTCCAGGAGCTTGCCGCTGAAATTCAAGGATTCATCCGAGAGTCGATGCCTGAGTGGAAGAAACGCTATCCTGGCGTCGAGACCCTTAACGTTGCGGTGATGGGCTGCATCGTCAACGGCCCCGGCGAGAGCAAACACGCCGACATCGGCATTTCGCTGCCGGGCACCGGCGAGCAGCCGACCGCGCCCGTCTTTATTGACGGCAAAAAGGCGGCAACCCTGCGCGGCGCCACGCTCACTACCGATTTCAAGCAAATGGTGGTCGACTATATCGAGCGCCGGTGGGGCACGGGAGCGGCACCTGCCAAGAAACTTGAGGATGTTGCGGGCTAGCCCGGTTTACTGGAAATTTCGGCTCTGAAAGTCCATTCTTCACCGCCATTTGGACCGGGTATCAGTGAGTAGCGTTCCGCCAGCCGACCGCGATGTGAAAGTCCCGCCACGCCCGGTCAAACCGCGGAATTTGGCGCTGGGCATCGAGCGCATTGGTTTTTTTGCGCTCTCGCACCGCACTCTTTGTGCAATCGTCTTTGTTATCCTGAGCGCAATCGCGGCCGTGGGCTTTGTGCGGGTCAAAGTCGACGATTCCCTGAGCCAGCTATTTCGGTCTGACACCGACGAGTTTCGCACCTACGAAGAGGTCACGCGCCGCTTTCCGTCCAACGAATTTGACGTGCTGATCGTTATCGAGGGCGACCGCCTGCTTGAGCGCTCGTCGCTGGAAAAGCTGCGCGAGCTCGCGATCGAGGTTCAGCTGATCGACGGTACGCGCGGGCTGATCTCCATATTCTCGGCACGCGAGCCGCCCGAACAGGGATCGATCCCGCCTCCCCTCTTTCCAAATCCGCTGCCGGAAGGTGCCGACTATCAGGCACTGATCAAGCGTGTGACGTCGAACGAGATCATCAAGGGCAAGATGCTGTCGGACGACGGCAAGCTTACGCTGATGGTGCTCGCACTCGAGCCGACGTCGACGGCGCCCGACAAACTGGGGCCGACGATCGGGGCGATCCGTGAGGCGGTGAAAACGAATCTGGAAGGCACCGGTTTGAAGGCCGAGCTCTCGGGCGTACCAGTGATGCAACTGGAGATCCGCAATGCGATCCAGAGCGACCGACTGGTCTACAACACGCTCGGTTTTGCGGTCGGCTGCCTGATCGCGATCATCTTCTTCCGGCGTCCATCGTTCATGATCATTGCGGCGGCGCCACCGCTTCTGGCCATTTTGATGGCGCTCGGCGTGCTTGGCTGGCTGGGGTTCAGCCTGAACATGTTCCTGAACGTGATGACCCCGCTGATCATGGTCATCAGTTTCTCCGACAGCATGCAGCTCACCTTCGCCGCCCGAGACCGGCTGCTCGCCGGGGATGACAAGTTCATGGCGTTCCGCAATTCCTTGCTGATTGTGGGGCCAGCCTGCGTGCTCACCCACGCTACCGCCGGCGTGTCGTTCATAGCCCTGCAATTTTCGTCCTCCGACCTCATTCGCACGTTCGGAGAAGCCGGCCTGATTGCCGTCGCAGTCGCGCTCGTAGCCGTTCTCATGGGTGTGCCGTTACTTGGCGTCCTGCTCATCCGCAACGAGACTGCGTTCGTCGCAGCAGTCAGGGACATGGACACGGCGCTCGACTGGCTGCGCCGGCTGTGCAGCTGGATCGCGATCCGCATGGTTGCGCGGCCGGGTCTTTACTCGTTGCTGAGCCTTCTTGTCGTTGTCTTGCTCTCGGTGGGCTATGCCCAGCTGCAGCCGCGTTACCGGCTGGCGGACCAGGTGCCGGACCGGCAACGGGCGGTGCAGGCCAGCAACCGCCTCGACGTCAAGCTGACCGGTGCAAATCCCTTCGACGTCTATATCCAGTTCCCGAAAGGCGCATCCCTTTACGACCAGACTACGCTGAACGTCATCGCCGACGTCCACGCTTTGCTCGAGCGCCAGACCGGCATCGGCAATGTGTGGTCGCTGGACACATTGCGGCGCTGGCTCGCCGAGAAACTGAACAAATCTGACGTCGAAACGCTCAAGCAATACGTGGACCTGTTGCCGCCTTACCTGACGCGCCGGTTTATTTCGGCGGAGCAAGACGCCGTCATCGTCAGTGGTCGTGTGCCGGACTCTGACGCAAGCCAGTTGCTGCCGATCGTCGACCGGATCGACCAGCAGCTCAACGCCGTGCGGGCCAAGTATCCGGCCTACAAGATTGGGGTGACCGGGCTGTCGGTCATCTCGGCACGCAACAGCGCCCTCATGATCGACAAGCTGAGCGACGGCCTCACGATCGAGATCGCCTTCGTGGCCGCATTCATCGGATTGGCGTTCTGGTCGCCGGTCGTCATGCTGATCAGCATCCTGCCCGGGCTTTTCCCGATCGTCCTTGCGGGCTGCATGCTGCTGCTGACGGGCCAAGGCCTGCAGTTCGCGAGCGTCATCGCGCTTACGGTCTCTTTCGGGCTTGGCCTGAGCGCGACAATTCACTTCCTGAACCGCCTGCAGATCGAAGATATCGATCCCGACCCCGCGGTGGGCGTCGAGCGGGCGACAATTTTGGTCGGCCCGCCGCTGATCCTGACGTCCGCCGTGCTCGCCTGCGGCCTGGCGATGACCGTGCTGTCGAGTCTACCCTCGCTGCGGCTGTTCGGATGGCTCAGCGCCTTCGCAATGGTGGCCGCGCTGCTCGCAGACATGTTCATGCTGCGGCCGATTGCTATGTTCCTGAGCAAGGTCGTTCGTCGCATGTCGCGGCGATCGCTGTTGCGCTCGTCGGCGGAATAAAAGAGCGCTAACCGCGCCTGAGACTTATCGACACGCCCTTGATGCCCGCGTCGGCGCTGTGCGCCCTGATGACCACCGACTGACGTGCGCCATGAGTCGCCAGCGACAGGCTGGCAGAAAAAGATGCAGCCTTGGCCACGACATTAATATGATCGCCGTCCGCTCGCCCCGAGATCGTCCCTGCAACAAGGCGTGTCGCTTCGCTCCAGGTGCCGGACACCGAGCCTGCCGAATACGTGGCGCTCGCGCGCAAATCAAAATTGTAGCTGTCGCTGGCACAGCGAATATTGAGCTGCAGATTCCTCTGGTCGCCGAGCACGGCGTAGGACGCCCGGCATTTGATCGGTTCGCGCTTGCCGTCCGTCAGATCGATAGTACCGGAGCCGGACCATTGACCTGCCAAGCGTTTAAATGGTGCTATGCTTTGTGCGTGGGAGGAATCTGCAATGCAAACTGCGAGCGAGAGAGAAAGCGCGGCTATGCCTAAAAACTTTTTCAGCCAGCGCGATGGCGAAGTATTAACTGGCGACCGTCTAAAATCGACACAATAACGACTGAGCATACCCGGTCCCCCGTGGAACGTGAAAGCACTGCCGCAGTTGATCAAAACCATGCACGAAAATCAGGCCTGACACAATGTACGCTAAAGCCTGCGCATTCATCGTCTTGTTGCAAATTCTGAGCGCCGCAGCCTTCGCGGCGGACGACAGACAACCGCCGGGCCTACCGCTTTTAAACCCCTTCCAGGGCACGCCGGAAGAACAGGCCGCGTGCGCGCCGGATGCTAACAACTTCTGCAAGGACGCCATCCCCGACCCGCTTCGCGTTCTTGCCTGCTTGAAGGATCACCGGCAGCGCATCCGGAAGGTCTGCCTGAAGGTCCTCGAAGATCACGGCCAATAACTAAAACCGCAACCTCTGACAGAAATCGCCGGCGGACGAAGCTCCGCAGGAATATCGACCACAACGGACTCCATTTGCCCCATCGACCAGCATTCGCCCGCGACGGCAAAGCAACCGGGCTTGCGGTCGAGTTCCATTGTCCACAATCTTGGCTTAGGAAGACCGGAACAACGAACGATTTCAGCTATTTTTCAGTTGTACAGAAAACCCGAACTTGGCAAATCAGGTGTCTTCGCACGTGACAGACCGAGCAAATCCAGCGATCCGCAAATCGTTCCCGATCGTCGCAACTGCCTTGCTGTGGCTGACGATCGGCAGTGCCGCGTATTCGCAGACTGCGACCCCTTCCTCACCGACGCCGATCGGCGAATGGCTGGTCGCCGACCGCGTGGCACGAATCAAGATCGTGGATTGTGGCGGCCACCTTTGGGGTGTGGTGGCATGGGAAGTGCGGCCTGGCGGTACCGATATAAGAAATCCCAATCCCCAGCTGCGAAGTCGCCCAACGCTGGGCATGCCTATCCTCCTCGATATGACTGCCACCAAGCCGAATAAGTGGGAGGGTCAGGTCTACAACTCGCAAAACGGTAAGACTTATTCCGCCAGCATCGCGCTGTCCGATCCGAACACGTTGCGCATTCAGGGCTGCGTCTTCGGCTTTCTGTGCGGGGGCGAAAACTGGACTCGTTTTGAGACAAACGACACCGTCGGTCGCGCACCGGTGCAAACACAGTCAAAACCGGCGCCGGGCCGCAAGACGGCAACGCCGCAAACGCCGCCGGCTGACGACGTATGCTCACGAGTCCTCGGCGCCGCGGGGCTTTCCCATGAGCGCGGGCTGAAATAGCACCGCAGCTGCCAACGTACACACCAGTGACAGCGCGAGCAGCTTGCCCATGCTCGACGTGCCGGGATGCTTTGAAAGCCAAAGGCTTCCAAACGCCGTCGCGGTCGTGAGCGCGCTCCAAATCACGGCGCGCGTGAGACTTGACTGCAGCAGGTTTCTCCGGCCGGACCGCCAGGCCATAATGTAGTAGATCTTGAACGCCACGCCGACGCCGAGGAGCAGCGGCAGGGCAATGATGTTCGCGAAATTGAGCGGCATGCCGATCAGGACACAAATCTCCAGCGTCACAACACCGGCGAGCAAAAGCGGCACGAGCGTGAGCAGCATGTCGCCGAAACGGCCCAGCACGATCCAGAGCAATATCGCGATCGAGACCAGCGCATAGAAGCCCGCTTCGTAGAACGCCCTGAGGACCGTGTGGCTCGACTCAAGAATTGAAATCGGGCCGCCTGTCCCGTTCGGATAGACGGCAAGAATCGCACGCGCAAATGTCCCGAGGACTTCTGTGTCATCAGTATTGCCCTTGGGAGACGCTTCAACGCGCGCCCGTCCATCGGGCGTCACCCAAAGCCGTCTAAGCGACTGCGGCAGGTTTTCTTTTGTAACGCGCTGGGCGGTCAAAAATCCGCGCAGCTGGCCAAGACTGGTTTGCAGCGGCACGACGAAAGCGGCCTGCGCCCGCATCCGCGTCGCCTCGTCGGCCTCCGACAATTTCAGCGCGGCCGCAGCAAGCCGTCTGGCTGCATCGGCGCCAGGTCCTGAAGCATTGCCGGCGATCTTGGTGAGCTGATCGGCCATACCTTTGAGCGCCGCAACGTTTTCTGCATCGGTCGGCGGCTTGCCTGATGCCGACGGCTGCAGCGACTGCCCCAGGCGCCGGCCCAGATCCTGGATGGTCGCCAGCTTTTTCTCCTGATCCTGCGGCACGAAGTTCATCAGCGTGGAAACCTGCGAAACCTCCGGCAGTTTTTGCAGTTTTTCCGCGGCAGCAGCCGCTTCGTCCAGCGATGGAAAAATAATGTTGACCGAATTGACGCCGGCACGGGGGTCACCGCCAAGCTCAAGCAAAGTCGAAATCGATTCCGTTTGAGGGCTGCGCAGATGAATGGGATCGAAGTCGAACGTCAGGTAATAGAGCAAGGGCGAGCCCAAAACCGCGACAGCGAGCGTTCCCACGATAACGGGGATGCGATGCGTTTCCAGGAAACGGTCGACCGGCGCCAGCACGCGATATCCGATTTCTTCCGGTTCGCCTTCGGGTTTGAGCAGCGTTATCAGGGCGGGCAAAAGCGTGATGCTGGTCGCAAAAGCAATCAACATCCCCATGCCGGCAATTTGCCCCAGTTCAGAAACGCCGCGGTAGTGAGTCGGCAGGAACGACATAAATCCCGCAGCGACAGCTGCCGCCGCGAGCGTGAGCGGAACGCCAATCTTTTCAGCGGCCCGCGTCAACGCGGAGTTAAGCTTCGGCACGTCGTGCCGCTCCGCGCGGTATCGCACCGCGAACTGAATACCGAAATCGACACCAAGGCCAACGAATAATACGGCAAACGCAACCGATATCATGTTGAGCGCGCCGACCATGGCAAGACCGATGGCGGCGGTGAGCGTCAGGCCAACGAACAGGTTGATGATGACTGCGAGAATGATGCGGGGCGACCTCAGCGCCAGCCACAAAATTGTAAGAACGACAATGATCGTGCCTATAGCATTTTCAAGAGCGCCGTCCTGGACACTGCCGAATTCCTCGTCCGCCATCGGCACCGAGCCAGTCAGACGCACGCGCGCCTGATATTTATCCTTGAGCTGAAGCTCGTTCGCGATGCTGCGGATTTCATCGCTGGATGCTTTGCCGGGCTGGAGCGCGGAGAAATCCAGAACAGGACGGACTTCGATCAGCCGGCGTAAATCGTCCGGTTTTGGGTCTTGTCCGTTGAGCATTGACAGCCACGAGAACGATGCCTGGCGGTTGGCGAGCACGTCCTCCACCGTCGCCGAGGCCATCGACAGTGGTCGCGCCAAAGCATCGAGCGTCACCATCTTGTTCTGCACGCCGATGAGGCCAAGAGAGAGAGCCCGCGTCATCCCCCGCAGACTGGGATCGCCGGCAAGCGTGCCGATCAGCGGGGCCGCCTGCCCCAGCCCCTTGGCCATGTTCGCCACATCATCCGTGGATCGGAACAACAGGCCGTTGCGCGCAAAAAAATCACTACCCTCGATATCGTCGACCGCTTGAAAGAACCGCGGTTCTGCCTTCAGGCGGCTGACAAGATCGGCGCTGGCCCGCGCGGCAAATTCAGCAGTTGGGGCATTGACGACGAGCAGAGTCGATCCGAAATGGCCCGGAAAGGCCTTCTCAAATTCGGCCTCGCGTTTTCGCCAATCAAGATCGGGCGATATTAGCTTGTTGATATCGGTCGTAATGGCGAAGTGACGCACTGAATAGACGCCACTGATGGCGCTGCCGATAATACCTAAGGCTATGATCGGCCAAGGAAATCGGATACAGAAGCGAACGACGGAGGTAACCCATGACGCTAACATGCGCGCTGCGGCCCTCCGAACACAAAGAAGCCTCTATACCCGGTCAACTGGGTCATTTATCCAATACCTTCAATGCGGAACATTTGCTCTTGTCATTGATTGACGCTGACTAGAAAATTAATGGCAGTCTGGCAAAGCGCGAATTGGGCGACAGAATTAATTCCGTGGGGATCGGGCCAGGCCTCAGTGCCTCCGTTCAATCGGGGAAGGGTAAGTAAAGCATGACGGCGCCCAAAGACGATCCCTTGAATCAATCAAATCCCTCCATCCTCGACTCCATCAAGAGTCCTGCTGATCTACGCCGTATCAATGCGCGGCACCTCCCGCAGGTTGCCGATGAATTGCGCGCTGAAACGATCAACGCGGTCGCTGTCACCGGCGGTCATCTCGGCGCTAGCCTCGGCGTCATCGAACTCACGGTGGCACTTCACTACATTTTTGACACGCCCAATGACAAGCTGATCTGGGACGTCGGTCATCAGGCCTACCCGCACAAAATTTTGACCGGTCGGCGTGATCGCATTCGCACCCTGCGCACCGGCGGCGGCCTGTCCGGTTTTACGAAGCGCTCCGAGAGCGAATATGACGCCTTCGGAGCGGCGCATTCCTCGACGTCGATTTCCGCTGGTTTGGGCATGGCAGTGGCGCGCGACCTTTCCGGTCAGAAACATAACGTGATCTGCGTGATCGGCGATGGCGCCATGTCTGCCGGCATGGCTTACGAGGCCATGAACAATGCAGGCGCGATGAATCGCCGCCTCATCGTTATCCTGAACGACAACGAGATGTCGATCGCTCCGCCTGTCGGCGCGATGTCCAATTATCTCACCAGGCTGCTATCGAGTCCGATGTATATGTCGCTCCGCGGCATCGGGAGACAGTTTGCCGATCACCTGCCGAAATTCTTTAAGGAGAAGGCATCGCTCGCGGAAGAGCTTGCCCGTGGTTTCGTCACCGGCGGCACTTTGTTCGAGGAGCTCGGCTTTTACTACATCGGCATCGTCGACGGTCATGATCTCGAGCAGCTGTTGCCGGTGCTGGAAAACGTCCGCGACGCCGACAACGGGCCGTTCTTGGTGCACGTGCGCACGCAGAAGGGAAAAGGCTACGCACCTGCCGAGGCGTCCAAGGACAAATATCACGGCGTCGTCAAATTCGACGTCCCGACCGGCAAGCAGCACAAGGCCGCCTCGAACGCGCCTTCTTACACGAAGGTGTTCGGCGAAAGCCTGGTCAAGGAGGCCGGGAAGGACGACCGCATCGTCGCCATAACGGCCGCGATGCCGGGCGGCACCGGTGTCGACATTTTCGGCAAGGCATTCCCGGACCGCACTTTCGACGTCGGCATCGCCGAGCAGCACGCCGTCACATTTGCCGCAGGCATGGCAACACAGGGTTACAGGCCGTTTGTCGCGATTTATTCGACCTTCCTGCAGCGCGCCTACGACCAAGTCGTGCACGATGTCGCCATTCAGCAATTGCCGGTACGTTTCGTACTGGACCGCGCCGGCCTTGTCGGCGCCGATGGGCCAACACACGCGGGTTCGTTCGACCTCGCTTACCTGGGCTGCCTGCCTCAATTCGTAATCATGGCGGCGGCTGACGAGGCCGAGCTCGTGCACATGGTCGCGACCGCCGCAACCATCGACGACCGTCCGTCCGCCTTGCGCTATCCCCGCGGCGACGGCGTCGGCATCGAGCTTCCAATTGTCGGGGTGCCGCTCGAGATCGGACGCGGGCGCATCATCACGCAGGGCACGACCGTTGCGCTGCTGTCACTCGGCACACGCCTCGCCGAGTGCACGAAGGCCGCGGAAATTCTCGCGGCCCACGGCATTTCCACCACCGTCGCAGACGCGCGTTTTGCCAAACCGCTGGACACCGATCTTGTCCTCCGCCTCGCACGCGAGCACGAGCTGCTCGTGACCGTCGAAGAAGGAGCGATCGGCGGCTTCGGCGCGCACGTCATGCAATTCCTGGCTGAGGTCGGCGCACTGGACCGCACGAATTTCAAGGTGCGGAGCATGATCCTGCCCGATGTGTTCCTCGACCACGACTCACCGCCCGCCATGTACGCAAAGGCGGGCCTTGACGCGAATGGAATCGTTGCGAAAGTATTCGACGTCTTCGGAGCGAAGCACGCTCCGGAATTGCAGCCATCCGAGATCGCGCTCCTGCAGGATCGCGCCCGGCGTCGGCGGCAAGCGGCCAGTAGCCGGACAAACGGGGGGGCCTGATGAAAGTTATTCTGGCGAAGCCGCGCGGCTTCTGCGCGGGCGTCGTACGTGCGATTGAGATTGTCGAGCGCGCGCTCGACAAATACGGGCCGCCAGTCTACGTGCGGCACGAAATCGTGCACAACAAATGGGTCGTCGATGCGCTGAAGGCGCGCGGTGCCCGTTTCGTCGAAGAGCTTTCGGAAGTGCCGCCGAACGCCATCACGATCTTCAGCGCGCACGGCGTCGCAAAAAAGGTCGAAGCGGAAGCGTCCGAGCGCGGCCTGCGCGTGCTGAACGCGACGTGCCCGTTAGTGTCGAAGGTCCACGCCCAGGGCCGCCACTATCTGCGCCAGGGACGCACGGTGATCCTGATCGGTCACGCCGGCCATCCGGAGGTGGAAGGAACCGTCGGCCAGATTCCCGGCCCGGTCCTGCTTGTGCAGACTGAGGAAGATGTCGAGGCCCTCGCCCTCCCCGAGGACACGCCGATTGCCTACGTGACGCAGACTACGCTGAGCGTCGATGATACGCGCGGGATCATTGCGGCCCTGTTCCGGCGGTTCAAGAACGTCGTCGGCCCCGGCACGCAGGATATCTGCTATGCGACACAGAATCGCCAAACCGCGTTGCTCGAACTCACCAAGCTTGTAGACGTTATCTTCGTGGTGGGAGCTAAGAACAGTTCCAATTCGAACCGGCTTTGCGAAATAGGCGTAGAAGCAGGCATTCCCACCCACCTTATAGCAAGCGGTTCCGAAATAAGACCGGAGTGGTTGCATGATGTGGAAGTGGTCGGTATTACAGCAGGCGCATCGGCGCCCGAGGTGATGGTTCGGGACGTCATCAACGCTCTGCGCCGAATAACTCCCGTTGAGGTCTTCACCCTACCCGGTCAGGACGAACACATTGAATTCCGCGTTCCGGTCGACCTTCTTGATGTGACCGGTGGCAAGTCAATTAGCAAGGATATCAATCTTGGGCATTCCAGTTCTACAGAAACTGTTAGTCGGTAGTTACGTCGTCCGCCAGCGCCTGGCCGGCCAAAAGCGTTACCCGCTGGTGTTGATGCTTGAGCCGTTGTTCCGGTGCAATCTCGCCTGCGCCGGCTGCGGCAAGATCGACTATCCAGATCCCATTCTGCATCAGAACATGTCGGTCGAAGACGCGCTGCATGCCGTTGACGAATGCGGTGCGCCGGTCGTTTCGATCGCCGGCGGCGAGCCGCTGCTGCACAAGCAATTGCCGGAAATCGTGCGCGGTATCGTTGGGCGGAAGAAATTCGTCTATCTCTGCACCAATGCGCTGCTGATGGAAAAGAAGATGGCGCAGTACGAGCCCAGCACGTTCTTCACCTGGTCCGTGCATCTCGACGGTGACAAGGAGATGCACGACCACTCTGTCTGCCAGCCGGGCGTTTATGACCGTGCGGTTGCTGCGATCAAGGCAGCGAAAGAGCGCGGTTTCCGCGTCAACATCAACTGCACTTTGTTCAACACGGCGCAGCCCGACCGCGTCGCGGAATTTTTTGACACTGTCATGGAGTTCGGCGTCGACGGCATCACCGTCTCTCCCGGCTACGCCTACGAGCGCGCGCCCGACCAGCAGCACTTCCTCAACCGCGGAAAAACCAAGCAGCTGTTCCGCGACGTCTTCAAGCGCGGCCCGAAGAACAAGAAATGGTCGTTCAGCCAGTCCAGCATGTTCCTCGACTTCCTCGCGGGCAACCAGAGCTACCACTGCACGCCCTGGGGCAATCCGACCCGAACGATCTTCGGCTGGCAGAAGCCGTGCTATTTGCTCGGCGAAGGCTACGCAAAGACGTTCAGGGAGCTGATGGACGCCACCGATTGGGATTCGTACGGCACGGGCAACTACGAGAAGTGCGCCGACTGCATGGTGCATTCTGGCTATGAGGCCTCGGCCGTCAACGATGCCGTCGCCCACCCGCTGAAAGCATTGGCGGTCAGCCTGCGTGGACCGCGCACCGATGGCGAAATGACGCCTGAGATCTCGCTCGATCGCCAGCGGCCGGCGGAATACGTGTTCTCGAAGCACGTCGAGCGTAAAATGGAAGAGATCCGGGAGGCGAAAAGCCGGCCGGAGCTCGCCAAGGCGGGATAATTGGCGGGATAACCGCGCTTTCAATCCGTCCCGGATGGAACTTCCGGGCGGATTTGCCTGTTGTGTAGAACGATAAGTTCGTCACCATCAGGTCGTAATGGCCTTGGAGCACGGCCATGCACGCGCGCGCCATCATCGTTGCAGGCCTTTTGATTGCGGCGATTCCGCTGGACAATCCGGCGCAGGGCCAATTGTCGCCGCAGGGGATCATCGGCGGCGTCACGCGTCCACTTCGCCAGATGCTCGGGCATTTTGGCCATTTTCCGAGGAACTACCGGCACCGTTCGTCGAGCGGAGCGCGCGTGGCCGCGCCGGCGGCGGCGGCGGCGGCAGCGCCGGCGCTGGCGCCGGAGCGTGACACCCAGAGCACCGTCAAATCCCGCTTAGGCCGCGCGGGCCCTGCGGCGTGGGTCACGGCCTACGAGGAGGTGCTCGGGTTTGCGTTCTGGCCCGACGATTACGGCGCGCAATTCCGCAGCCACGGGTTCGATGTGGTTGTGGACGCGATCACGGGACGTTTTGACCGGATGCGTGCGCCGCGGGTGGCGACCACGGGAGCGGCCAAGAATGATACCGGCAGCGACGTCTCTGCCGACCAATGCAACGATACCTCGAGCACCGACGACAAGTGGCCGGCCAGCAGGATCGAGCAGCTGTTGCAGTTGTCCGACGCGCAGCACGCGACACTCGACAAGGTGCAGCTTGCCGCAAACGATGCGGTCAAGACGATCAAATCAAATTGCCGCCAGCTGGGAGATCTTTCGCCGCCGGACCGGCTGAGGGCGCTGGTCCAGGCGCTATGGATCGTACGTGATGGCAATATGGCGATGCGGGCCCCGCTCAAGGACTTTTATGAGAGTCTGACGAGCGCGCAGAAGAACAGCTTTGCTGTCCAGCAGCCGCAGAACGCGGCACCGCCCGACGACAAAGCGCAAAATGGCGAGAACAGGCAATATCAGGTATGCGCCGCGCAAAATATCGGCAGCGCGGAACGGCTGGTCAAAGAAATAGAAATGAAGGTGAAGCCCGACAAGACGCAGTCCGCCAGCCTCGAGAACCTGCACAAGGCCTCGTCCGACATGGCTAAGCTTCTGATCGCGTCGTGCGCACAGCCGATCCCTGCCGATCCGCTCGCCCGCCTGGATTCCGCGAGCGACCAGATCACGGCAATAAATTACGCGGCAACCAACGTGCAAATTGCACTGGACGATTTTTACGGCAGGCTGTCGCAGACGCAGAAGGCCCGGTTCGAGGCAACCGGCCGCTGACGATCACATGCCGAAAGGTACGTTCGCGCTGTTGCTTTCCGTCAGATTGCGATAGCGCGCGAGCGCCCAGAGCGGGAAGAATTTCCGGTACCCGTGATAGCGCAGGTAGAAGACTCGCGGAAATCCGGTCGCTGTAAATCGTTCTTCATCCCAAAAGCCGGACTCGGTCTGTGTCTGGGCCAGATATTGCACGCCGCGCGCAACCGCCGGATTGCGGACCTCGCCGCACGCCATCAAACCGAGAACCGCCCAGGCGGTCTGCGACGATGTGCTCGCCGACGGCTCATGCCCGCGGTAGTCGAGCTTGTAGCTCGTGCCGTCTTCGCCCCAGCCCCCGTCCGGATTCTGGATCGACACTAACCAATTGATAGCCTTACGGATTTCAGGAGAACCGTTGTCGATGCCGCAGGCGTTGAGGGCACAGAGTGAAGACCAGGTGCCGTAGATGTAATTGAGGCCCCAGCGGCCATACCAGCTGCCATCCTTGAGCTGCGTGCGGCGCAGATACTCGACGCCGCGCGCGACGGCTTCACTTGTCTGCGGCGTCTCGCCGAGCTGTGCCAGCATCGATACGCAGCGCGCCGTCACGTCTTCCGTCGGCGGGTCGATCAGCGCGCCGTGATCGGCGAACGGAATGTTGTTGAGATAGTCGTGAACGTTGTCGACGTCGAAAGCGGCCCAGCCGCCATTGGTGCTCTGCAGACCCTTCACCCACTCAACGGCACGCACGATTGCCTGATCGTAGCGGTCACCGGCCCCCATCCGGCGAGCGCGGTCCATCGCCATGACAACGACGGCTGTATCATCGAGGTCGGGATAATGCGGATTGGCGTACTGGAACGCCCAGCCACCCGGTCGAACACTCGGACGGCGTGTCGCCCAGTCTCCGACGACATCGAGAACCTGCTCTGGCACCAGCCAATCGAGGCCGCGCAAGGCGCTTGCCCGCGCATCATCGCCGCCCATCTCGAGCAGTGCATGACATGTCAGCGCCGTGTCCCAGATTGGCGACACACACGGCTGGCAGTACGCCTCATGGTCGTGAATGATCAGCAACTTGTCGATCGAGGCGCGCGCAATCGCGGCGTTGGCCGTGTCGCCAAGCACGTCATACATCAACGTTGCATTCGCCATTGCGGGGAAGATCGCTCCAAGACCGTCTTCGCCGTTGAGACGCTCGGTGACGAAATCGACAGCCTTGTTGATGGCGCGCTGGCGCAGGCTTTTTGGAAAGAGCTGCACGGCCGGCCGGAGAATGACATCGATGCCGCGAAACAACAGGAACCAGATCCAGCGCTGATGCGGCGCCTTCGGCGCCGGCCCAATCGAAGCCGGGGGCTCGATAAAAAGCTCGTCGATGCGGACGCCGAGCGGATTTTTCGCGCGCGGGCGCAGCGCCTGCAGCACCAATAGCGGCACCAGAACCGTCCGTGCCCAGTAGGACACCTTGGACAGATGGAAGGGAAACCAACTTGGCAGCAGCACGATCTCGACCGGCATTTCCGGGACGCTGCGCCAGTCGAGGATGCCGTAAAGTGAAAGCAAAGCGCGTGTGAAAACGTTGGAATGAGCCGCACCCCCGCGTGCAAGCATCGCTTCGCGCGCACGCCGCATGTGCGGCGCGTCCGGACTTTCGCCGGTCATTTTCAACGCAAAATAGGCCTTCACGCTGGCGCTCATGTCGAAATCGCCCTGGTGAAAGAGAGCCCAGCCCCCGTGCGGCCCCTGGATGCGCTTGAGGTAGATTGCGATTTTTCGCTCAAGCTCCCTGTCGATCGGCTCGCCACGAAAGTGGCGAAGCAGTACGTATTCTGCAGGAATCGTCGCATCCGCCTCGAGCTCGAACACCCAGTGCCCGTCGCGCTGCTGGCATTGCAGCAGTGCCTGCGTGGCCGCGATGTTCGACTTGTGGAGCTCCGACCGCCGCACTGAAGCGCGCGCCTCCTCGGTGAATGCCAGGGTCATGCCGCGGCCTCCATCCGGCCGCCGACGAGCTCTGCGGCACGATAACCGGAGCGGATCGCGCTCTCGATGGTCGCGGGCAGCCCTGTTGCCGTCCAGTCCCCGGCCAACAGCAGATTGCCCCAGCGCGTTTGCGGTCCGGGGCGGCGCGCATTCTGCTCCGGTGTCGACTCGAAGGTTGCTCGCCGCTCGCGCACGATCTGCCACGGCGGGAGTGTCGTTGAAAGACCGGTGGCTGCTGCAACATCGTTCCAGATGCTTTGCGCAAGTTCAGGCCGCGGCACATCGAACAGGCCACCACCATCGCTGATGGTTACGCAGATCCGTCCTGGCAGCGCAAATATCCACTGGCTGGTGCCATTGATCACGCCGAGTATCGGCGGAAGCTTGGCCGGCGGATCGACGCGGAAATGCGCGTTGACGATCCCGCGAAACGCGGTCGGCACCGTGAGCCCGGGCACCAGTTTGGCCGCAACATACGGCGGTACTGCCAGGACGACGGCGTCATCGGCGCCGAGATCGACGCTGTGCTTCGCGAACTGAAGTTGCGATGCGCGGCCGTCGGAAAACTGCAGCGCAACGAGCTCGTCTTCGAAGGTAACGGAAACACCGTACTGGCGCAGCCATGAAAGCGCCGGCTCCACAAAGACCGGCCCCAGACCGTCGCGCGCTAAAAGCGGGCGGCAAGCCTGGCCGCCAAGAGCGATGGTTTCCCTGATGAGGACGCCGGCAAGCTTGGCCGATCCTTCCGGCGGCGCAATGTTGAGCGCGGCGAGCAGCAACGGCTCGAGAAAACGGGTGTAAAGCGTGCCAGAGCAATTCAGAATATCGGCAATCGGCTTGTCAGCTTTTGCCCAGGCAAGCCGCGCGATCGGAAGATAATCGGCAAGACTGGTCTGCGGAACGCGGCGGTCCTTGTCGAAGACCCACCACGGAAACCGGCTTTCGCCGAAGCGCAACGTCCACTGCTTTCCATTGGCAAGATCAATAAAGGGAAATTCGGCTTCCTTCGGGCCGTGCAGGCCAACCGACGAGCCGATGGTGCCGACAAAAGACAGCGCCGCATGGTTGCCTGACAGCAGCAGATGCGTACCGTTGTCGATCAGCATGTCGGTCGCGGCGTCGTAGTACGAGCGGCAACGTCCGCCTGCATAGGCCGTCGCTTCATGGACGGCGACCGTACTATGCGATTGCGTGAGGCGAACGGCGGCAGCAAGCCCTGCCAACCCCGCACCGACAATATGGACAGTACCGGACTTAGACGAACGCATGCCGCAACGCGATCCATATCAGCTGGGACTTGTTGACGTGCACCGGCTGGCGCGGCGACGTCCAGCCACGCGCTATCATGTCCTCGAGCATCTGGCGATAGACGATGCCCATGATCTTGGGAGCTCGGACGCTGCGGCGCGAACAACTGGCCATGATTTCGTTCGCCTTCGTGAAATGTCCTCGCGCACGCTCCGCAAGAAACGTGCACGCCGTCCCGAGCCGCGGGTCGGTAACGGCGGATTGGGGAATAACTGTGTCGATTCCAGCCAGCTGCAATGCTTCGCAGGGAATATAAAGGCGTCCGATGCCGGCATCCTCGTCGATATCACGTAATATGTTCGTGATTTGGAGCGCCCGGCCCAGATGGTGGGCCAGCATTTTCCCGTCGGATTCAGCCAAACCGAAAACCCGTACGGAGAGACGCCCCACGGCACAGGCCACGCGATCGCAATAGAGGTCTAGCTCCTCAAAGCTTGGCGCACGGATGTCGGCGCGTGCATCCATTTCCACACCGTCGATGACCGCAAGGAAATCGTCTTTAACCAAGGCGTATCGCGAAATCGCCTTCGCAAGACCTTCGAGGCCGGGCGGTACCTGGCCCGAGTAAAGCGCGTCGATATTTTCACGCCACGCTGCGAGCAGCGCCAACTTGTCGCCCGGTACATCGCCATCGGCGATATCGTCGACCGCACGACAGAACGAATAGATTTCGAACATCGCCTCGCGCTGCTCGCGGCCGAGAATGCGCATGGCGAGGTAGAAGGAGCTGCCGCCCGCGCGTGCGGCGGCCGGGCGGCCGTCCGTCGGCTGTTGGACCTGTGCCGTCATTGCACCTGATACCTGTGCGCAGGCACGACTGCACGCAACAGCCGGTGCAATCCGGCGCCGACCGCGCCGCGAACTGCATAGCCGGCGGCCTGCGCCTTGCTGAGATGAACAGGCTCGCTCAAAGGATCGCGCCTTGCGAGGATACGCAACAGGCGTCTGGCGAGCGTCTGGATCACCGCAATTTCAAGTCCAAGGCGCCTGTCCTTTACGCTCGCCGCAAAGCCTTCGCTCTCGTGCAGTAGGCCTGCGGTTTGCGCCACGAGCCCTTTGAGACATTCGCGCAGCGCGGGGCTCGCTCGATTGCGGGCCAACATGTCGACGCTCACGCCCGCTGCCGCCATGGCGTCGAGCGGAATGTAGATGCGGTTGAGTCTTTGGTAATCGGATCCGCAATCTTGCAGATGGTTGATGATCTGCAAGGCCGCGCACAGCGCATCGTTGGCCGGCCAGATCGCTTTCGATTCTCCATGCACGTCGAGTACGAAGCGCCCGACCGGCATCGCCGACCGTGAGCAGTAGTCGATCAGATCATCCCAGTTCGTGTATCGCTGCTTGGTGGCGTCTTGCCGGAACGCGTCGAGCAGATCCTGTGCGTGACGCGGCGTGAGCCGTTGCGCTTCGAGAACGCCGCGTAACCTCACGCCTTCCGGCTCGTGATCCGATTTACCAAGCAGGCTCGCCTCCATCCCATTCAGACGATCGACCTTTTCCCCGCTTGTCAGCGAAGCGTGATCGGCAATGTCGTCGGCAACGCGGACAAACTCGTAGAAGGCGAGAATTGCAGGGCGATGCTGCGGCTTGATTAGCCAGGACGCGACGGGAAAGTTTTCGTCGCGCGATCCTTTGCCCGATCGAAGTTTTCCGCTGGTGGTCTTCATTGAACGCTCGGCGCGTCGGCATGGACCCGCCCCTTCCACTGGCCGCCTCTCCGCCGAAAATGCTGATACGCGGATTGCAAAGTATAGGACATGTAAAGCAATGCGATCCCCGGGAGGGCTGCGCTCCATATGAGCGAAAGCCGATAGTACCGCAACGTGGGGACGAACGATAATGTCATCGCCGCCCAGGCCAGAAGCCCAAGATATTGCGGCAATCCCGATGCACATAGCGCCAGCATTGGCGGCGCAACAAAGGTAATCGCCATGCCCAAGGTTGTGCCGATCAAAGCAATCGGCGAATACCGCAACTGGCTGTAGGCCGAGCGTGTGACCATGCGCGCCACGTCGGCAAAGGTTGGATACGGCCGGATGCTCTGCACACGATTGGTCAGGCCAAGCCAGATCGAGCCCACGGTTTTCAGCTTGGCGCCCAATGAACAATCATCGATCAACGCGCCACGGATACTGGCAATGCCCCCAACTCTTGCAAGCGCATCGGCGCGGACAAGCATGCAGCCACCAGCAGCAGCAGCCGTCGAAGAACCGACGCGCGAGACCCACGCAAACGGATACAGCATCTGGAAAAAATAGATAAAGGCAGGGACATGAATTTTCTCGGCAAGGCTAATACAGCGCAGCTTGGCCATGAGCGAAGTCAGGACAAACTTGTCATTCACGGACTGCGCCACCAGCCATGAGAGCGTGTCAGAGGCATGCTCAATGTCGGCATCAGTGAGCAGCAGGTATTCTGGATGGGAGACTTCGGCCGCGGCAACGCCCTGGCTGACCGCCCACAATTTTCCAGTCCAGCCGGCCGCAGGGCCTGTCGTTCTGATGACGCTCAGCCGCTTGTCGCCGGCGGCCGCATCTGCTGCGACAGCAGCGGTGCCGTCGTCGCTGTCATCGTCGACGACCACGACGCTGAGCGGCCCGTGATAGTCCTGCCGCAGCAACGATGTCACGCTGCGCGCGATGCATTCGGATTCGTTGCGCGCCGGAATGACTACTGCAACGGCCGGCCACGGATTTGGCATGCGGGCGATGCTCGTATCGTCCCGCACGCCGGCACGCCAGTAGGCACCCCGCCCAGCGATCAGGTAGACCCAGATCGCGGTACAGATGACTGCAATCACAACGCTCACCGACATGCACTTTTCGCCCGGGTCGATCGACCTGCATCAACCTCGATTACTACATTAAGTTCAACTCGTCTCCTGAAGCATTTGACAATGTGAGAGAATTCGGCGGCCCTCCGGGGTCGCGCGTTGACATGTGGAGGTGGGCACATACACTCCCGCCCTCTTAGATGTCAGGCTTTCTTCGGTGAATACCCCCTCGCCAGCCAAGCTGCCCCGCTCCGCCGACGTCGTGATCGTCGGCGCCGGCAACGCCGCGTTCTGTGCTGCACACGCCGCTGCCGAGCATGGGGTTTCGGTTCTGGTGCTTGAACGTGCACCGGAGGAGGAATCGGGCGGCAACAGCCGATTTACGGCCGGCGCGTTCCGATGCGTGTACGACGGAGTCGACGACTTGCGTGCGCTGATGCCGGACCTCACCGATGAGGAAGTCGCCAATACCGATTTCGGCACTTACACGCAGGACAAGTTTTTCGACGACATGGGCCGCGTGACGGAATACCGGACCGATCCCGACCTGTGCGAGGTCCTGATCACGCGCAGCAAGGATACGATGCTCTGGATGCAAAAAAAGGGCATCCGGTTCATCCCGATCTACGGCCGGCAAGCCTACAAGATCGACGGCAAGTTCAAGTTCTGGGGCGGCCTCACGGTGGAGTCCTGGGGCGGCGGCCCGGGGTTGATCGAAGCGCACACAACAATCGCCAAAAAGAACAGCGTCACTGTTGCCTACAATGCGCGGGCACAGTCACTGATCGCCGGCGACGACGGGGTCAAAGGCATCCGGGTCAAGCACGACGGCCGCACGGTCGACGTCAAGGCAAAGTGCGTGGTACTCGCAGCCGGAGGTTTCCAAGCGAACAGCGAGATGCGTACGCGCTACTTGGGCCCCGGCTGGGAACTGGCGAAGATCCGCGGCACGCGTTTCAACACCGGCGACGGCATCCGCATGGCGCTCGAAATCGGCGCGATGCCGACGGGAAACTGGTCCGGATGCCACGCCGTCGGCTGGGACCGTAACGCGCCGGAATTCGGCGACCTTGCGGTCGGCGATAACTTCCAGAAGCACTCCTATCCCTGGGGCATCATGATCAATGCTGATGGGGAGCGCTTCGTCGACGAAGGTGCGGACTTCCGCAACTACACTTATGCGAAGTACGGCCGCGTCATCCTCATGCAGCCGGGTCAGTTCGCCTGGCAGGTCTTCGACAAGAAAATTATTCCAATGCTGCGCGACGAATATCGGATCAAGCAGGTCACCAAGGTCCGCGCCGACACGCTTGAGGATCTCGTGAAAAGGCTCGACGATGTCGATGCCAAGCGCGCGCTGGAAACCATCAAAACATACAACAAAGCCGTTCGCACCGATGTTGCTTTCAATCCCAACGTCAAGGACGGCCGGCGGACCGAAGGCCTCGCCATCAACAAATCGAACTGGGCCAACACGATCGACGAGCCGCCGTTCGAGGCCTATGCCGTGACCTGCGGCATCACATTCACCTTCGGCGGACTGAAAATCGACACGTCCGGCCGTGTGATCGATACCGACGGTCAGGTCATTGCTGGTCTGCACGCGGCGGGCGAACTGGTGGGTGGGCTATTTTATTTCAACTACCCCGGGGGCACTGGCCTGATGGCGGGCTCGGTCTTCGGAAGAATTGCCGGCACGACGGCCGGCCAGCGAGCGGCGCAAACACCCGCCTAGCGAAGCTATTTCCGTAACTTGGAGGCCCGCTCCCGCAGGCGGTAGAACTGAATAGCAGCTCGCGCTGTTTCCGGCCGCAACCTGTTGAACCTTTCGAAGTATTCGGGAAATTCCCCGCCGGCCCCGCTGCGGACCGCGAGAACAGCACGTGTCGTCTTCCAGGACAAGTTGATCGATTTTGCAAGGACCAACAGTTGATCGCCGGTGTCGTGCACCAAAGCCCGCTCGATTGCGCCAACCGGCAACTCGGTGAGTAACGACAATGCGGCCGTTGTTTCGTCGAACTTCCCACGTTCCGCAAATCTGCAAAGCTGCTGTTCGGTTAATTGGCCTTTCTGATGAAGCTGCTCGACATGGGCCATGGCCACGGCAAAATCAGAGGAATGGTCACGCAAACTCGTCTGAAGCTGATCCGCGGCCTGCTTGATCATCTCGTGGACAAGATCCGCCTTGCTCCGGTCCGCCGCCTCAAATTTACGCTGCACAGTTTCTGACGCCGACTCAAACAACGTCAAAAGATACTCGCGCCGAATATCCGGACGCGACCAGACCAGCAGCGCAAGCTCGTTGTCATGCTTCGAACGCGATACCAGTTTCGTGTAACCAAAATCCGAGAAACGCGCGCCGGCATTCGCCGCGGTGCTTATCACCACTTTCTGATCACCTCGCTCCACGAGGACGTCGGTGACGCTTTCGCTAAGCTGGCTGCGTTGAGAAATGGCGAGCAGGTGGTCCTGACCCTTGGTCCTGGCACCGGTAATTAGTGTGTCCTCGTCGACGCTTTCGGATCGTCTCAGCACTGCCCCGGCAACGTCGATCGAGTCATCGAGCGCCAGTTCGCGCGTTATCCTGGGGGGCGTATTTCGCAAGTCGGCAATGCGCTCACCGAAGGCGGCACGCGCGGAATGGTCGATCTCGTTGACCAGTCGGCCCATAACGTCGTCGAAAAGAGACGTCTGCTCGCTGCTGAAATTCGTCGATCCGGCAGCAAACAAATCCGTAATGCGCCGCAAAATCTCCGCGCGGGACGCGATGTTTCTCTGCGAAATTGCAGTCTCAAGTTCATCGATCAGCGAATGATGCGAAGCCACAACGGCAGCATGACCGCTACTGCGTTGGCGACGCTCCATTTCCGCGGGCGCGATACTATGCGGCATTTTCGACTTCGGGGATGCTGTAGGTGCTTCGGAAATCAATTTCCCCAGCCGCACATGGAGCCCGGAACAGGAAGCCCTGCAGTGATGTCACACCGGCAAGGCGCAGCAGCCGGAATTGCTCCGCCGTCTCGACACCTTCCGCCGTCGTTTTGATGTCGAGGCTTCGCGCGAGGGTAAGTGTCGCCGCAATGATCGCGGCACATTCAGTCCGCTTGGTCAGATTTTGAGTGAAAGACTTGTCGACCTTGATCTTGTCGAATGGGAACATCAGCAGCTGGCTTAGCGAGGAATATCCCGTTCCGAAGTCATCGAGCGTGATCGCGATGCCAAGATTTTTGAACTGCCGCAGCACCGGAAGACATTCGGTTGCCGATTCAATAAGTGCCGTTTCCGTTATCTCGAGCTCCAGGCGCTCGGGCGGCAAGCCGGTCTGGGCAAGCGCGCATATCACGATGTCGACCAGGTTGTTCTTTCTGAACTGAACAGCGGAGAGGTTGACAGACACTGTGATGTCGTCTGGCCAGGTCGCAGCCTCAGCACAGGCTGTTTGCATCAGCCACTCGCCGATCTGTGTGATCATGCCGGTTTCTTCGGCGAGCGGGATGAATTGGTCGGGTAGGATGATGCCTTTGGTTGGATGCCGCCAGCGGATGAGTGCCTCCGCTCCGCAGATCCTCAGTGTCTGCGTATCGACGATCGGCTGATAATGCATTTCGAGTTCGTTGTTCTGAATGGCACGGCGTAGCTCGCTCTCAAGCTCGTGACGTGCGCTTGCTGCCAGGCTCATTTCAGGATCGAAGAAGCAGTAGCCGTTTCGCCCGGCCGACTTGGCGCGGTAAAGCGCAAGGTCCGCCATCTTCATCAGACCGTCAGCGCTCATCGCGTGCTCGGGCGCGAGCGCAATGCCAATGCTCGTGGCGATGTTTACTTCATTACCATCGATATCAAACGGCTTCGAGATGATATTGATAATACGGTCAGCAAGAGCACTGGCTGCTCCGCGTTGGTTATCGTCACTGTCCTGAACAATTGCAAACTCGTCACCGCCCAGGCGCGCCAACACGTCGGTTTCCCGCAACGACGCCTTCAGACGAACGGCGGTTTCGCGCAGCAATGCATCGCCAACGGCATGGCCAAGCGTATCGTTGACATGTTTGAAGCGGTCGAGGTCCAGCAGCAAGACCGCGAATGAATCGCCGCGCCGACGATGCCTCGCAGTCGCTTCCTCGATCTTGTCCATGATCGACAGACGGTTGGCAAGGCCGGTCAGTACGTCGTGATGCGCCATAAAGGCGATGCGCTGTTCTGATTTCTTTCTTTCGGTGATGTCGTCGATAACGACAACGAGGTGTCTCGCCGCGCCGGCGGCGTCGCGCGTCACGATACGGCTTGTGGCGATAACACGCGCCTGACCATCCGGCATTTCGATTTCGTAGTCGTTCGAGCATATGCCAAGCACGCCCGCCAGCGCCTCGTTGTCGGATGCGTCCATTCGCTCGGCATCTTGCCGTTGGTAGATCTCGAATACCGTTTTCCCGAGAACCTCGTGGCGCCCGACCTTGAGCATCGCTTCGAAAGTGCGATTGACGAGCACGAATTTGCGCGTGACGGCGTCCTTCACGACGACGGCGATCGGAATGTTTTCGATGATTGAATCCAGAAATTTCCTGGTTTCATCGAGCTGCTGCTCGGTGTGCAGATGAGCTGTGATGTCCTGATGGACGGCAACCCTGCCCCCATCAGGCATGCCGTTGCAGGAGACAGCCAGCGTCCGGCCATCCTGGAGTTTATTGATGATATAGCTGGGCTCGGGCAGCGACGCCTCGTGAATCCGATCTTTAACGTATTTTTCCGAATCCGCCGGACAGGAGCCGGCAGCGACCCGAAGCTGCAGAATCTCCGTAAGCGTCATCCCCGGTTTTGCGGCATCGGGATCAAGGCCATACATCGTGCTGTAAAGATCGTTTGCCAGCACAAGTTTCCCATCTGCCCCAAACATACAAATGCCCTGCGGCATGTTCGCAAGCGTCGCGCTCAAAAGCATGTTGGTATGTTCGAGGCGCTTCTTTGCCGCCTCGCGTTGCATTTGCCCCCTGATGCTTAGCGTCGTGACGCACGCAATTAGGAGAGTCAGCAATCCCGCAATGAAATAGCCAGTCTTTCTTTTGGCATCTACGCGCGAGAAAATCTCCGGAACGGCAGCTCCGACAGTGACGACAAAAGGATAGTCGTTGGCGACTCTATAGGCGATAAGCCGTTGAACGCTGTCACTCAAACCGCTTCCGGTATAATACCATCCTCCTGGTGCCGACGATAAATTCGTAAACAGATCGGCTCGAGAAAAATCCTTCCCCAATACGTACATCGTGTCGCCGCTCGTGGCGCGGACAATTCCGTCGAGACCGATGACGCGTATGTATCCCTTCTCGCCGATGTTCACCGAATTATAGATTTGGGTCAGATATCCTGAATCAAGGGAGGCAGCGACAACTCCATCGAACTGACCATCCGCACGTTTGATCCGCCGGGAGAGTTCAAGCGTCCACTTGCCGGGCGTCTGCGACAAGATTGGCTTGCCGACGAAAAGTCCGTCGGCCGCGGCTTCGGCTTGACCCTTAAAATATGCGCGATCTTTTACATTTGTGCCGCGCAGGCTTGCATCGCTGCTGAGCCGCACAATTCCATTGCGATCGACAATGCTTACTCGCGATATCGCATCCGACAAAGACCGGTTGCTTTTGAGCGAGCCCAGCAGATCGAAATTCTCAGGCCGTTGAGCGTAAAGGGTCGCGATGACACTCAGCGTACGGTCGACCTCACCCAACGAATTGGAAAGGTGGCTTGCCAAAGCCCCGGCGAGGTTTGTTGAATTCTGAACCTCTGCGCGTTCGGCGCTATTGCGTTCGTTGGCAAGAAAAAACGACAGCGAAATCCAGACAGCGCCGATCAACAGCGCTCCAAGCAGCACCGATCGATGCCTGACGAGAGGCTGCCATATCGTGGCGAGTTTGATCATCTGCGAGGTGCCGCCAACCCTCGAGGCCACACTGCAAACATCGAGAAAAATTAGCGGAAAGCCATTGATATTCCGTTATATGACGCATCTTTTGGTCCCTTCGGACGATACTGTGCACGCCCGAAAACAGCACCAAAAACGCTTCCGGGGATCGTTAAGCTTTATTTTGCGTTACGTAGATCCGGCCATCGCAGACATTCAAAGACAATCGCGGGAACTCGTCCGCGCGCCAGATAGATTATCGCGCCATGGCACAAGATGACCTTCCGATCACAACCGATATCCCGGCACGACTCGATCGGTTGCCGTGGGGACGTTTTCATACTCTCGTCGTCATCGCCCTCGGCATCACATGGATCCTCGACGGCCTGGAGGTGACGCTTGCAGGCAGCCTGGCCGGCGCACTGAAAGAAAGCCCTTCACTTCGATTTTCAAATACCGATATCGGACTTGCGAGCAGCGCTTATCTCGCCGGAGCAGTGCTCGGCGCAATTCTTTTCGGCTGGCTGACCGACCGGCTGGGCCGCAAAAAGCTCTTTTTTTTGACGCTTGCCGTGTATCTGACGGCAACTGCAGCGACAGCGTTCTCGTGGAACATTGCGAGCTTCGCATTTTTTCGATTTCTGACCGGCGCCGGCATTGGCGGCGAATACTCCGCGATCAATTCCACCATTCAGGAGCTCGTTCCCGCACGCGTGCGCGGGTGGACCGACCTCATCATCAACGGCAGCTTCTGGATTGGCGCAGCCATCGGCGCCCTCGGTTCCCTGGTCTTGCTTGATCCACAGGTGATCAATCCGGACTTTGGCTGGCGACTTGGATTCCTGATTGGCGCCGGCCTCGCTTGCCTGATTTTTCTCATGCGTTTCTGGATTCCGGAAAGCCCGCGATGGTTGATTACGCACGGCCGTGCGGAAGAAGCCGAAAAGGTCATCGCCGATATCGAGTCTCGTTTTCCATCATTGCCGCCGACGCAAGCGGCGCCGCGAGCCAGACTGCGCCCGCGACGTTCAACGCCACTGCACTTGGTGATGGATGTTCTATTCCGGCAACATCTGCGCCGGACGATCGTTGGTCTCAGTCTGATGGCGTCCCAGGCGTTCTTCTACAATGCAATATTTTTCACCTATGCGCTGATTCTTACCGACTTTTATGGCGTCGCGGCGGGCCAGGTCGGCTGGTACATCCTGCCGTTTGCGATTGGCAATTTTCTGGGCCCCCTGCTGCTCGGCCGTTTGTTTGACACGCTCGGTCGTCGACCCATGATTGCGTTCACTTACATTGTTTCGGGCATACTGCTTGCGGTCACGGGATGGCTGTTTTTGCAAAATCTCATCGACGAAACGACCCAGACAGCCTGCTGGATGGTGATTTTCTTCTTTGCTTCGGCAGCGGCGAGTTCGGCCTACCTCACCGTCAGCGAGACCTTCCCGCTTGAAATCCGCGCGCTCGCGATCGCTTTCTTCTACGCGGTGGGCACCGGTGTGGGCGGCGTCGTTGCACCCTGGCTGTTCGGTGCCCTCATCGAGACCGGCTCTCGCACGAGCGTTTTCGGCGGATATTTGACGGGCGCCGCACTCATGGTGCTGGCAGGCTGTGTGGCGTGGCGTTGGGGCGTCGACGCGGAGCGCAAACCGTTGGAAAGTATCGCCAGGCCTCTGACGTTTATCGACTAAAGGGCGCTGCTCGACACGAGATCGCGCAGCGCCTCCGGCGACATGATCACGAGCCCACCCCGCTCCAGCTTAAGCCACTTCCTGCGTTGCCAAGCCTGAAGCTGCTTGTTCGCGCTTTCGCGCGATACTCCGATCATTTGACTGATTTCCCGCTGCGTCACCTGAATTTTGGTCTTTGGTGGCGCGTCTGCCGACGGCCGATAAAGATGGAGCAGCACCTTGGCGAGCCGGTTCGGCAAGCCGAGGAAAACAATATCTTCGACCTGCTCGCTGGTCCTGCGCAGACGCGCGCAGAGCACTTTGATAAGTCGTACCGCCAGCTCGGGATCGTCTTGAATCAGGGGGATGAAATCCCGCCGCTCAATAATCATGAGCTCGCAATTATCGATGGCGACGGCGTCCGCAGTTCTTTGCCCACCATCGAGGAATGCGATTTCCCCGAACAGGTCGCCAGGAACAATCAAATTAAAGATTGCATCCTTGCCCTGCTCGGACGGCGCGCTGATTCTCACGGCGCCTGAGCGAACGGCATAGAGCCGCGAGCCGACATCGCCTTTCCTAAAGATGATCGAGCCCTTTTTTATTTTGCTGTTTATGACGCGAGGCGCCAGCCGTTCTATGACCGAGTCGCCGAGATCCTTAAAGAAGGGATGGGCCCGAAGCAGCGTGTTCCTGTCGAACATTTGCGTTCGCGATTGCCCGCTTGTACCAGGTGCCATCTCGCTCGAGTCCTGCGCCTAAACCAATAATCGCAAAGATACGACAAATCGGCCGGGCGTGGCAGCCTCTTTGGCCCAGCTTCGAAACCCACCAGGCACGCGAATTAATGGGCCAAAGCCGCTTCAATTGTGGCCCGAACCCCGCATTACAATCTTTTGGCAGACTGTGAGCTAGCTCACCGTGCCCATCCCAAAGGGCGTGCTACCCGATCTCCAAAATGGAGGTCGCGATGCATACATCAGCCGACTTTCGAAAGACGCAGCGCCGGCGGGCGGAGTTGCGCAGCCAGTCTGAAGCCGCGGTGGCCACCATCTGGCTGGTTTTCTATGTACTCGGGCTCGTGGTCGCCGTGTCCTCACCGATCGTATCGCGCGCATTAGAGTTCGCGGCACACTAGGTGCAAGTCGATGAAGATACGCCAGGTCACTTATTTTCTCGCGCTGTGCGAAGAACAAAGCTTCACGCGTGCCGCCAAGCGCTGCGGCGTGGCCCAGCCATCGCTGACGCGGGCCATACAGCTTCTTGAGCAGGAAATCGGCGGACGGTTGTTTGAAAGAAGCAATTCAAGCGTACGCCTGACCGAACTCGGCGCCCTGGTGCATCCCGAGTTCGTACACATCGGTCAGGCCACCGAAAGCATCAAGGGTACTGCAGTCGGATTTTTGGCTTCGGCCACGGACAACTCCGATCCGAGACCTGCGGAGAGGTTTACGCCTGCACTTACTTCCAACGCAAACGACGGAGGACTTTTTTGATGCTTGCAGCAGAATGGCACCTGATTGACGAGAGCTATGGCTGGGTCGCACTGGGCTTTTCGACCACATGGACGACAGAAACGGCGCAAACGGGCGATGAATTGTGCCGATTCCGACGAACCCTGAGCGAGTGCTGTGAGGCCATAATACGCCCTCCGGTAGCTCATGAATGAATTCTTAAACTTCGTGACCTATTTTTCTGAAGCATCGTCCGAAATGAAACCCCTGCCCTTTTTGGACAGGTTTTAAGGCGCGACAACCGATGTCGGGATCGGATCTGAAAGACAACACCGCCGTGTGCCCGCAGTGCCGAACCGAAATGGTTCATGTTGCGGTCACGCCGCATCCGGTCGTCCGCAACATGCAACGGAATACGTTTGTCTGTTACACGTGCAAGCGCACGCGCACTTACATGCTGCCAGGCACATTTACGCCCGAGATGCGCGAGGGCACTGCCGCACAGAAGGCATCCTAAGTGGTGGATCCAGAACCTTTGAACGAACGCAGGCAAGACGCGCGCCTATCCACCCATCGGCGCGGCATCATCAAGTTTGGCCCGGCCGGGCAAGAGCTCTCATGTACCGTGGAGGATCTGACCAGCACCGGTGCCGGTCTTCAGGTTGCGAGCACCTTCGGGCTACCAAGGGTTTTCCGGCTGACGATCGACGGCGAGGTCGGCTCTAAACATTGCCGTGTCGTTTGGATGGACGGCAAAAAGGTCGGCGTATCTTTTGAGTAAGTTGAAGAACGAGCAATCAGCCAATTAGTCTTTTCGCCCAGAAGACAAATTCATAGAATTTGTCAGGGTAGGCAATAAAATAGAAAATCAGAGCTGGTGGTGCCAGCAAAAACAGCCAATCGCGCATTGGCGGCTCCTGCGTTGTGGCACATCGTCGGGCAGACAGTTTTATTATTAGATAAAAAGTTGCATCGGATTTTAGGGATGATGCGCCGCAACAGCATTTGACGGCTAAGGTCGCCGGCAACAGGCGGCTATATAAATGCAACACCCATTTTGGTGTCAGTTCTCCATACCGCACGACACGGGCGGCGAACTCCGTCGAGCACGACATCGAAGCTCATTGGAATTCCGTAGGTCGTGGAAACCTGCAGGCACGCACCTGTATTCGAAAGATTTCGAACGGCACAATCAAGCTTTGGAGCTTTGTCGCTGAGGATGATCTGCGCTGTCTTCAACACGCGCTTGCGGAGGATAGCCCGTTTTTCTTGCACGACTGGAAGCCCAAAATCGAAAGTGGCTTAGGTGACTTAGTGAACCGGCGAAAGTCAACTGGCTGAGCATATACAACGCATAAACTTTGAAGTTGGAACACTGAAGTCAGGTTCCGCTCAAACGGCTTTCCCGCCGAGTTCCGCGATCACTTCATTCTTCCGTACAATTTCCTGTTCAAGCCTTTTGATATTGTCGAACAGCCGCTCACTCGTCATGCGCAGAAAAAAGAAGCCGAATTGCGGGTTTTGGAAATACAGCTCCTTCACTTGCTGATACGTTGCAGTCAGAACCTCTCCGTCCTGCGTGCATTCGATCGTCTGCGTTCGCCGATTATCGGGCGCCAGAAAACCCAGATCGCCGAACACCTGTCCTATTGGAATTTCTATCCCCATCTCCTTCAGCCGGTAACGTCCGGTGACGCTGTAAAACATCGCATCCGCAGTATCGCCCTTGCGGAACACAATGTCCCCCTTGCGGAAGCTACGGCGCGACATGAATGGCTTCAGCCAATCGATCGAAGTTTCTCCCATCGATGCGGCCGCCTCTACGTCTTGAATTAATTTCCGCATCTGGTGCAGGCGCAGTGTGTTAAGTGGCAGGAGCACGAGGTTGAGTACCAGCGTGGGGTATATGCCTCCGAAAAATCCGTAGATAATGAACAGGGTATTGCAGGTCATGCTCACAATTCGGAGCGGAATCATTGTCTTCATCGCGCAGGTGATGATGCTCGAGATGACAGCCGCGTAGCCAAACCAGATCGGCCATTCGGTATGATTCAGGAACTGCATTCTCATCCCCCGCAATCGAAATGTCGTTTCAATCGAGCGAAGCCGCCGTGCACCGATTTTGCAAGGCGGATCGATGTCTTGACTATATTAATATAGCGTCGCCCGGACTTGATAGCCGCAGGTACATAACCGCCACATTTTAGGGCGCTACCGGCAGATCGAACGCGTAGGACAAGTTAAAAGGCCGAGGCGGCGCCAGAGAAATCCCTCTATAAAGGAGGCGCCAATTCTGTTTGGGGACCTCCCAATATCGATCGCGTCGTAGCCGCTGAGCCTAATGTTGTCTTGATTGAGTTTTCATCAATGACGCAGCTGTGCATCGAGTAATTGCATTCATCGAATGATCATGGTCTGTTTCTGCGCACCGGCGAAAAATGAGTCGTTCGGCGGAGGCTGGGCTCGCATTGACGCTTGCAACCACGACATCTGCCAGTCACGGGGCGGGCTTTTTTGAGCCATACCGAATCGCCGTGCTCGTGCCTTGCTTCAACGAAGAAGCCGCAATCAGCAAGGTCGTGAAGGATTTTCGTGCGGCCCTGCCCGCGGCCACGGTTTTCGTCTTCGACAACAATTCAACGGACAAAACCGCTGAAATCGCCCGTGCGGCGGGTGCCGAGGTGTTCGAGGAAAAGCATCGCGGCAAGGGTTTTGTGGTCAGGCGAATGTTTGCCGATGTAGATGCCGACATCTATGTGCTCGTAGACGGAGACGCCACATATGACGCACCGAGCGTCCGCCGGATGATCGGGCGATTGATTGATGGCCAGCTCGACATGGTCGTCGGCACGCGCGTCGATCACGGCAAGGTCGCCTACCGGACCGGCCATCGCGCCGGCAACAGGATCTTGTCCGGATTCGTTGCCTGGGTTTTCGGCCCATCCTTTAACGATATGCTGTCCGGTTATCGTGTGTTCTCGCGCCGCTTCGTTAAGTCGTTTCCGGTTCTTTCCGGCGGCTTCGAAATCGAGACCGAGCTCACGGTACACGCGCTCGAGCTCGGCTTGCCGGTCGAAGAGATCGAAACGCCGTACTATGCGCGGCCCGAGGGATCATCTTCCAAGCTCAGCACGTGGCGCGACGGTTTCCGGATCCTGCTTACGATCGCAAATCTCTATCGTGCCGAGCGCCCGCTTCCCTTTTTTTCAGTCCTCGGTCTGATTGCGGGGCTTGTTTCGATCGGTCTTGCGGTTCCTATCGTTATTACGTTCCTTGAAACTGGCCTGGTGCCGCGATTGCCAACAGCCGTGCTGGCAACCGGACTTATGTTGCTGGCATTCCTGTGTGGGGCCGTGGGCCTCGTGCTTGACACCGTGACGCGGGGCAGACGGGAGATGAAGCTTCTCGCTTATCTCTCGCAGCACGCTACTCGGATGCACCCGCGCGGGTGAACCTTTTCCGTTTTCATCGATTAGCTAAGATCACGATATCGTAACATTCGCCGCCAATGGGCCGGTGTATCGTTTTGGCCCCTTTGAAAATAAGGCCGTGTGGAGGCTCATATGCGTTTTCTTGCATTGATCGGCGCTCTTGCAATCATTGTGGGGATCGGCGCCGCTGTATTTTTTCTCGGTGGCTTTTACAGCGTGGCAGGCACTGCCGAGGACCCGGGAATTGTGCGTTGGGCACTGATCCAGGTCCGAACGGCATCAATCAGTCGGCACGCAACCGATCAACCTCCGGCCAACATCAACGATGCGCAGACCGTACAAGCCGGCGCAAAGGCCTACGCCGCCCATGGTTGCGCAAACTGCCACGGCGCGCCCGGTGTCCCTTGGCTGAAATATTCCGAAGGGCTGCATCCCGACCCGCCGGATCTCAAAGAAGTCGCCGGGCTCTCGCCGTCGCAGTTGTTCTGGGTGGTCAAGAACGGAATCAACATGACTGGCATGCCGAGCTTTGCGCTCGCCGGTGCGAAGGATGAAGAGATCTGGGCGATCGCCGCCTTTATCAAGAAACTGCCCACGGTTTCCGAGGCCGACTATAAAGCCTGGACTTCACCGCCCGTCGCTCCGGTTGCGCCAGCCCCAGCCACTCCGCCGCCGGCTGCCCAGCCCGCACCCAACCCACCGGCAAGCAACAACTAGCGGAGAAAATTCGCTACACTCCGGCGCATGAGTTTTGTGCGTCTTTATCTGCGCGTCCTTGAACAGCTCGGGTCGGACCGACGGCTGGCCTGGTTTCTTGCTTTTGCCAACGTAGCACTGGCTCTGGCGCAATTTGCCGAGCCGGTGCTGTTCGGCCGGGTCATCAATCTGCTGGCCGGCGCTCAAGCGAATCCTGCTTCGGCTGACTGGGAAACGCTCTCATACCTGCTCATTGCGTGGGTCGTCTTCGGCCTGTTCACCATCCTGTGTGGCACCTGGGTTGCCCTTTATGCGGACCGCCTGTCGCACCGGCGCCGTCTGCTCGTGTTGACGGACTATTTCGAACACATTCTGCAATTGCCGCTCGCCTACCACGGCGAAACGCATTCCGGCCGCTTGATGAAAATCATGCTCCAGGGCGCGGACACGCTGTGGGCGCTCTGGCTCGGCTTCTTCCGCGAGCATCTGGCCGCCTTCGTCTCTCTTTTTATCCTCGTACCCTTGTCGCTCATCATCAATTGGCGCCTGGCAATCCTTTTGATCGTGCTGTGCGTGCTTTTTGCAATCCTCACGGCAATAGTTCTGCGCAAGACCGAACACTTGCAGAACATCGTGCAGACCTACCATTCAGATCTCGCCGAGCGGGCATCCGACACGCTCGGCAACATCGCGCTTGTGCAAAGCTTCGCAAGGATTGAGAGCGAAGTGAGCGCGCTTAGATCGGTCAGCGAGCGGCTGCTGGCCGCGCAATTCCCGGTGCTGTCCTGGTGGGCGGTCGTATCCGTGCTGACGCGCGCTGCGACGACGCTGACCGTCCTCTCGATCATCCTGCTCGGCGCGTGGTTGTTCAAGCAGGGCACCGGCACCATCGGTGAAATCGTCACCTTCATGGCCTTCGCCGGCATGGTGATCACGCGCCTCGATCAGGCGGTGAGCTTCGCCAACCGCATGGCCATGGACGCAGCACGCCTGCGTGAGTTCTTCCAGATTCTCGACACGGTGCCGGCGCTGAACGACCGCCCAGATGCGGTCGACCCCGGGCGATTCAAGGGACGCGTCGAATTCGACAATGTCTCATTCGGTTACAACTTCATACGTCCCGCGGTCACGGGCCTGACATTTACAGCGCTGCCAGGCGAGACCGTGGCGCTGGTGGGCGCAACAGGCGCAGGTAAATCGACGGCGCTCGCGCTTTTGCATCGCGCCTTTGATCCGCAATCCGGGCAGATCCGCATCGACGGCACTGATATACGCGACATCCGGCTTAGCGCTCTGCGCCGCAATATCGGCGTGGTTTTTCAGGAAGCCCTGCTGCTGAACCGCTCAATCGCGGAGAACCTGCGTATCGGAAAGCCGGACGCATCCCACGACGAACTGCGCGACGCTGCTGCGCGTGCGCAGGCGCTTGATTTCATCGACTCAAATCCGGACGGATTTGACGCCATGGTCGGGGAGCGTGGCCGCGCGCTTTCCGGCGGCGAGCGCCAGCGTCTGTCCATTGCGCGAGCATTGCTCAAGGATCCGCCGATATTGATCCTTGATGAGGCAACCAGCGCGCTCGACGCGGCAACAGAATTCCGCGTGTTGGCGGCACTCGACGAGGTGATGAAGAACCGTACCACCTTTGTCATCGCGCATCGTCTTGCGACCATCCGCAAGGCAACCAAAATTCTCGTATTCGACAACGGACGCATCGTCGAGACGGGCACATTTGAGGAACTGCATGGGCTTGGCGGCCGCTTTGCGCAGCTGACCAAAATGCAATTCAGCCCGATCGGATCTTAGCCGAACCAAGCAGTGCCGACAGTCCGGCGATGCTCGCCAGTACTGTCCAGTAGCCGTAGCGGAAATCGGACGCGACTCCCACCGGGAAGAACGTCAGCACGTAAAGCGACGCCGATCCGCAGGCCGCGATCGTAAATGCGCCCTCCGGCGTGTCCCGCCGGCGCCATGCCAGAGCCGACATCAGCAAACACGCAAGCAGCCAGAAGCCTACGCGGAAGAACACGGTTGGCTTGAGAACATCATGCACAATCATCAGCAGCGCAAATGCCGGACGATCCGGAAACAGCGTTTCATCGGGTTTCTCGATGTTGGCCACCCACATCGTAAGATTCGAGCCGCCAAGGAAATTCCACATGAAACCGGCGCGGTGCTCGAGATAGGCGATCGGGTGCCGCGCGATCGCACTTGCCCACGCCTTCGTGATCGCGGGCGTGCCGAACAGTTTCTCTTCTTTTTCGATCTTGCGCATGACGAATTCGCACGGCTCGAGTCGCCAATAAAGATCCCATTCGGTTGGCCGATAGCAGCCGTTTAGCAGCAGGGCCGTGTCGCGCTCGTTCCAGGTGACCGGAAACTGGTTTTCCTTGGTGAAGTGGCTGATCCCGCCGAGGTCAAAAATCATGATCGACTGCAACGGATGCTGCCGCGTCGCTCCAAGCACGCCGTAATAGACGAGCTGTACAAGGGCAAAGAAGCCGGCGATCGCGGGGACGAACAGAAAGGCGGTGCGTTTCCACCGCATCTGCAGCGGCCAGACGATGTAAATCGCAAGCAGTGGTGCGGCGATGATTGAGTTTGGCCGAAGCAGAACGCCGAGGCAGCAAAGCGCAAACGCAATGATTTGGATCGGCACACGCAGCCTTGACGGCCGATCCGTGACCGCAAAAGTCAGCGCAATCGCGAGAAGCCAGATGACCGCGAACAGCACGTCGCGCCATATCACGCCGACAAAAACGAAGGCCGGCGGCAACAGCGCGAGAAGCGGCGGCAGCGCTCCCAGTGCGGCAGAGCGGCCCGCGAGCGTGAAACCGAGCAAGCCAAAAGCCAGCCAATAGGCCGCCGCAGTCAACAGGAACATGCTGGCCGAACCTGGCGCGATCGGATCGATCAACGCCCAGAGCACCGTCATCACCGGGGATTGCCAGTCCTCCAAAGTGTGCGTTGCGATGTACCCGTATACGTACTTGGCATCGTAGGTCATGATGCCGGGGTAAAAGATCAGAAGCGTCAGACCGAATCCTGCGGCGGCCAGACCGGCGGACATCAGTTTGCCGCGTCTTGCCCGCAGGGGCTCAAGCGAGCGTTGCATAGATGTCCCCGGAATTGGCCGAATGCGGCAGTGCCGCCAGCCAGGCCGTCATCGCATCTGCACCGACCCATTGCTCATGGATCAGCAACTGGCTTTCGCCAAGTGCGCTATTGAAACGCGTGTAGCCGAGCACACGGCAGCGCTCGATGCAGACGCGAGCGACCTCGCGCTGAATCGTCGTGAATTCGAACGAAAGCGCCCTCACCTGCTGCGTAAGGCCGGCCAGCACTTCGGCCTCGAATCCCTCGACGTCGATTTTGATGAAGGCCGGCTTGCCATGCTTTGCAATCAGGGCGTCCAGCGTCGTCACCGGCACCCGAATTGTTTTCGTCCAGCGCTGGGATTCCCAGCCCGGAGCATTGTGCGCGGCGCCGACAAATTCCTGCGACGCGGTCGAAACCGTCGGATTGCTGGGATTAATCATCAAATTTGCCGACCCGCCCTCCCGGCCGACGGCAACGGGCTCGACGGTCACGGCGGGATTTCGGCCGTGAAGCAATCTCAGAACTTTGACCAACGCCGGCTGAGGCTCAACCGCAACAACACGCGCGCCCAGTCTGCTGAAGGAAGCGACGCGATCGCCGACATGTGACCCAACGTCGAAAACAAGATCGCCATCATGGATGAACTGGCCGTAGAGGCGATCCATGGCGGAGGCGTGCGTGCGGTTGCCATAGTAGATGCGCAGCGACCGAAGAATGCCGCCCGTGGTCTTTAGCAATCCGAGCACGTGTCAGACCGGACTGAGCGACGGCATCGGCGCCGCGGTCTCGACCGCAGGCAGCGCGAGAGCGCGCAGCGCGGCAGGCGGCGCGGTCTCCTCCGGCAGACGGCCAATGCCGACGCGGACGCAAAAAGCACCAACACGCGGCCAGGCAGTTACAATGGCAAACGGTATGGACAATGCCAGGCCGGCCGCAAGAAAAGCTTCGTAGGGAATCGCAGCCGGACGCGTCGCGGCCAGGGCCGCCAGTGCAGCGACCCCGAACAGCGTGTGCGGCCAAAGCGTACGAAAGGCCAATGACAATGGCACGGTGTGATCGTCGCGCGTCTGCCCGATCCATCCAATTTCACGGCCGAGCAGCAATCTGACTAAAAAGATCGTGTGGCCGAACCAGAGGACGGGCACCAGCAGGATCGAATACACCAGCTCGATCCAGTAGTTTGCCACAAACAGCGCGGTTCCTCCGAACTCCCGGCGCTGATCTGGCCGCAAAAGAATATCGAGCGCGGTGGCGATTTTGGGTGCGAACCACATCAGCAGCACCCAAACGAAGAGCGCAACACCCGCATCGCCACGCATGAAAGTCGCCGAGGAATCGGCGAAAAAGAACAATAGAACCGTCAGCGCCAGCAGCCCCATCCACGCCGGCGATCCGATAAACATGATAATTGCGAGACCCAATTGATAGCGGCTGACCGGTGTGAGACCGGGAAGAACCAGGAAGCGCCAGTACTGCATGTTTCCCTGGCACCAGCGCAGATCACGCCGGATGAATTCAATCAGGGTCGGCGGGTTCTCTTCCCATCCGAGGTTCTCTTCCGGCAGGACGCGGACCTCGTATCCGGCAGCGCGCATCAAGGCTGCCTCGATCTGGTCGTGGCTGAGGATATGGCGATCCTGCGTTCCATCGGTCGACAGAATTGGCAGGACGCAGTGCTCGATGAATGGTTTCAACCGCAGCGCGGCGTTGTGGCCCCAGTAGGGACCGCAGTCTCCCTGCCACCATGCGCTGCCGATCGTGTAGGACCGCATGCCGAGCCGCATCCCGAACTGGAAAATTCGGGCGAAGGCGCTCGTCGACGGCAAGCCGACGACCAGTCCCTGCAGAATTCCGAGCCGGCTGTTTGTCTGCATCAAGCGAACCAGGCGCAGGATCGCGTCCGAAGTCATGAAGCTGTCGGCATCCAGCGTAACCGCCAGCTCGTGGTTGCCGCCCCACCGGTCGCAAAAATCACGAATATTGCCTGCCTTGTATCCGGTATTCACGGTGCGTCGCCGGTAGGTCGCCGCGACACGACCCTTCCATCGCGCGGCGAGCTCACCGATGCGCGCTTCTTCCAGCGTCGCAACCGACGGGTCACTGGTGTCGCTCAGCACATAGAGGTGGAAGCGATGAGCAAAGCCGGACACTTCCAGCCCCATGAGCATCGGCTCCAGGTTGCGCACGATACGCTCCGGCGCCTCGTTTCGGATGCACAAGACAATGGCGGTCGAAGCGACGATGGGCTCATCGCCGCGAATGAGCGCCGCCTCCGGCACGACGGCCGCGATCGGATCGCGCGCAAAGCGCATGATCAGAAATCCGATCACGGCGTTCCACAGGCCCGCAATCATCCATGGCAGCGTGATCGAGAACAACACCAGTATAACAATGTCGACCGCGTCCAATCCGCCAGGCGAGAGCGCGAAGGCCGCAAGCGCCAGCGAGCCCACCATGGTGGCGGTGAAAAGCAGAGCAAACAGCGCGCGGCGCCAGGTGATTTCACGCCCGGCGGCACTAATTTTCATCGATTGCGGAAGCGAGCGTTCTGACACGCGGTTAACGACTTCTATTCCCCGACGGCCCGTGCGAACTTGATGATATAACACGGGAACGTTCCCGATAGTCCAATCCGAGGACTTAGCGATAGTGACGAAGGACGGCGCTACTAAGGCTGCCCAGGCGCTCTGGTACACGGCCCGTGGGAAAGCGGAGATCCGGCAGGAAACGCTGCAGCCGCCACGGCCGCACGAGGTGCGGGTGCGCGCGCTGTTCGGCGCGCTCAGCAAAGGCACCGAGGCTCTTGTGTTGGGCGGACGTGTCCCGCGCAGCGAGTTCGAGCGTATGCGCGCGCCGTTTATGGCGGGCGATTTTCCGTTCCCGGTGAAATACGGCTACGCCACGGTCGGTGAAATCGACAGCGGTCCGGCCGAGATGGTCGGCCGCAAGGTCTTCGCCCTGTATCCCCATCAAACCCATTTCAATATTCCGCAGGACGCCATCGTACCTTTGCCCGCGGCCGTCGCGCCGGAGCGCGCCGTTCTTGCCGCGAACATGGAAACGGCGCTCAACGCCGTATGGGATGCGGCGCCTGGACCGGCAGACCGGATCGCGGTCGTGGGAGCCGGCGCAGTCGGCACGATGGTCGCGTTCCTTTGCGGGCACTTTCCGGGCGCCGACGTGACGCTCGTCGATACAAACACCGCCCGCGCCCAATTGGCGCAGCGACTCAACATCACTTTTGCCACGCCTGAGTCCGCAAAGGGCGATTGCGACGTCGTCTTTCATGCGAGCGGCACCGCCGGCGGTCTCGATGTGGCCATCGCACTCGCAGGAGAGGAAGCGACGGTCGTTGAATTGAGCTGGTACGGCGAGCAGCCGGTCGCCGCAACGCTGGGCGGTAGCTTCCACAGCCGCCGTCTGCGCCTCATATCAAGTCAGGTCGGCAAGATTTCGCCGTCACATCGGCCACGCTGGACACATGGCCAGCGGCTCCGCGCCGCGCTCAATCTGCTTGCCGATGCGCGCCTCGACGCGCTGCTTGCTCCGGCAGTGCGGTTTCGCGATTTGCCGTCGCGGTTGCCCACATTGCTTGATCCGAAGAGCAATGTCGTCGCTCAACTCATTTCCTACGACTAGGGGGCTCCTTTGTTTTCCGTCGAAGTCCGCGATCACATCATGATTGCCCACTCTTTCCGTGGGGCCATGTTCGGACCGGCACAGGCCCTGCATGGGGCAACCTTCGTTGTCGATGCAGCCTTCTTTTCCGACACTCTTGATTCGAACGGTGTCGTCATCGATATCGGCCGCGCCCACGAGGCGCTGAAGGCCGCCCTCGCCCCATTGCACTATCGCAATCTCGATGAGCTGAGCGAGTTCAAAGGGGTCAACACCACAACCGAATTTCTGACCAAACACATCTGCGATCAGCTTGCGAAGGCAGCACGCGCGGACCAGCTTGGCCGTCCCGGCCGCGAACTGAAGGCGATCCGCGTTACGCTCGGCGAGTCTCATGTCGCGCGCGCGTCCTACGAGGCGAACTTGTGGTAAAGCGGCTTGCCTTCGCAGTGCCAGGTGAACTTTCTACGCCAACCGGCGGCTACGCCTATGACCGGCGAATGATCGCCGAGCTCGAAGCCCTCGGCTGGACCATCGAGCGCGTCAATCTCGGCGAGAATTTCCCCTGGCCCGCCAAAGAGACCCGTGCCACTGCCGAAGCACGTCTGCTGATGGTGCCTGAAAACTGCCCCATCATCGTCGACGGACTTGCGCTCGGCGCCATGCCCGAAGCGGCGCGCCGCCTGCGTGCGAACCACGTGCTGGTGGGCCTTGTCCATCACCCCCTTGCGTTGGAGACCGGGCTCACCGAAGCGCAAGCCAACATCCTGCGCGCTAGCGAAAAGGCAGCCCTGGCGGCCGCCAAACATGTGGTCGTGACAAGCGAAGCGATGGCACAGCGACTGGTCACGGACTATTCCGTTCCGGGGGACAAGATCACCGTCGCAAGGCCGGGAAACGACATCGTGGCATCGGCATCCGGAAATCGCGATGGCGCCGTACATGTCCTCTCTGTCGGCGCCGTGGTGCCTCGCAAAGGCTTCGATGTTCTTGTTGCTGCGCTTGCAACACTGCCCGATCTGCCGTGGCACCTCACCGTCGCCGGCGACCGAGGCCGCGATGCAAAAACCGCCGCTCAGCTTGATAGCGACATCGCCCGCCTCAGACTTGGCGAGCGTGTAACGGTGCTTGGCGCGGTATCTGCGCAACGAATTGCCGAACTTTACGCTGAGGCTGACATATTCGCCCTCGCCTCGCGGTTCGAGGGCTATGGCATGGCCTATAGTGAGGCGATTGCACACGGGCTACCGGTTATCGGCACAAAAGCGGGAGCGATCCCCGATACGGTGCCGGCCAATGCCGGCATTCTGGTTGAGCCCGACAATGTGCCCGCGTTCGCCGTGGCACTGCGCCGGCTCATAGCTGATGCCGACGAGCGGAAACGCTTCGCCGCCGGCGCACGGGCGGCCGCAGCCAAACTCCCGACCTGGCAGGATTCCGCGAAAATCGTGGCGCGCACGTTGGAGGCGCTCACGTGAGCGGATTCTCTACCGACTGGCTTACGCTGCGCGAGCCTTATGACCTGCGTGCGCGCAGCCGCGAGGTGATTGCGGCGGTAGCGGCCTCGGTTGCCGCGCTGCCGTCGGTTCATATCGCCGATCTCGCCTGTGGCACCGGCGCAACGGTGCGCGCACTGGCCGGACACCTTCCGTCGCGACAAATCTGGCGGCTTGCCGACAATGACCTGGGTTTGCTTGGCCGCGCGAACGCGATGGCACTTGCCGACAATGTCAAAGTCACAGCGGTTCCGCTCGATCTCAATCGCGACCTAGAGGCCGCGCTTGATGGTGCGATTGACCTGGTCACCACCTCGGCATTTCTCGATCTCGTTTCGAAAGGCTGGCTCGATCGCCTGACGACCGAAGTCGCGGCACGGTCGATCCCGTTTTACGCCGCCTTGACCTATGACGGCCGTATTGCGATCTCCCCGAACGACCCTGCGGACGCGTCGATCGTAGCGGCAGTCAACAAGCACCAGAGCACCGACAAAGGATTTGGCCCGGCGCTCGGACCTGACGCTGCCGGATATGCCATCACCAACTTCGAGCGCCTTGGCTGTGCCGTCACCCATCGTCCATCAGATTGGACGATAGGCCCGAACGATCGCGACATTCAGCTGGAAATATTTGCCGGCTGGGCGGGTGCGGCGCGCGAAATGGGCGCGCTATCGCTCGCCGAAACTGCATCATGGCTGACGCGCCGGCGCGCCAGCGTCGTAGCGGGGACGTCGTCCCTTCGCGTCGGTCATGTTGACCTTTTTGCAGTACCGACCGGCAGGCGTTGAGCCGCAAGATCGCAATCGAACAGCATTTCATCGTCAATTCGATGCGTGCACATCGGCACCCGCATGGCCTGGTCGGCGCGCTCGACCGGCGGCAATGCAATACCGGGCCGCCCTCCGCCCAGAATGATCGGCGCCACGATCACATGCAGGCGGTCAAGACAGCCCGCCGCAAGAAAGCGTGACACAGTGTCGGCACCACCTTCGATCAGTATCCGGCGCATCCCGCAATCACCAAGTGCCGCAAGGATGTCTTTAGGAGCAAGGTGCCCATCGGCAGTGGGCAGCCGAAGAAGCTCGACGCCGGGGGCCGGAGCTGCGGATTTTCCTTCAGCGGTCACCAGGATGCGACGGGCACCGTCCTTGTCAAAGATCCTCGCCTTGCTACCGAGGCGACCGTTCGGGTCGATGACGACCCGGGCCGGCTGCGGGCCGGCAACCCGCCGCACGGTTAGCTGAGGATCGTCGGCTATCGCAGTACCGACGCCGATAACAACCGCGTCGACCAATGCCCGCAACCGGTGGAGGTGGGTCAGTCCGGCCGGCCCGTTGATGTATTTCGAATGCCCTGATTCCGTCGCAATACGGCCATCGAGCGACTGACCTATCTGGCCGACCACCATCAATCCGTCGACGACGCCCCGGCGGAGCGGGCCGAAAATTTCACTCCAGGGCTGCGCAAGGGGCTGGTCACCAGACCGAAAAATATTGCTAAACTCCAACCATGGGTCGGATGTGTTGCTGCCGGCCCCGCTATTTGGGTTATGGGGAAAATTTCTTAATGACATGGCAGCTAAAAGCACGCCCCGTGCGTTAACAGCTGATACGGGCGCCAGCAGGCTGGCACAAATTCGGCCTCTTTGCGACCGGAATGAATACACGGCAATCGGTGTTCTTTAATTGGCGGGCGTCTAAAAAAACAGAAAGTCGCGGGAATGAATTCAGTACGCAGTGGCGTAAGCCCGGTATTATTTGGCAGTAAAGGTCACGTTGGCGTCAGTCGCGGCCTCGCCGAATTTCACGGTCGACGTCCGGTCCTCATCACAGCGAAAAATGAAACGCTGCTTGCGCTGCCGGTTGAAGGGCTCGATACCGCGCGCCTGACTGAATTCATGAAGCTTTGCGCGCCACGTACTCCGCAACTCATCGTTACCGCGCGGCGTGCGCTTGCGCTTGGACTGGATGCCCGCACGCCGATGACGCTGCACCTCACAACGGATGACGACGCGACTACGATCGAGTCGCTGGTCGGTGACGCGACTTGCGATCGTGTCCCCGAGGCAAAACCAGCTGGCGCCGCCGCCGCTGCCGCCATCCAGCTCGTGAAGCTCTCACAAGGCCTGCCCGCGGTGCTGGCGGCGGAGATTCCCCTCGAAGCCCTGCCTCGCGACGCAGACGTCATCACGGTCGACGCCGAAGCCGTCGAGCGATTCGCCGACGAAGCGATCCGGTCGCTGACGCTGGCGAGCGAAGCCTCGGTGCCTCTCGATTCTGGTACACAGGCACGCTTCGTCGTCTTCCGCGATGCGATCGGCGGCAATTCGACCGCGATCATCGTAGGCAAGCCTGATTTTTCCAACGCCGTACCCGTGCGGCTCCACTCGGCGTGCCTCACCGGCGACGTCTTTGGTTCGCGGCGCTGCGACTGCGGCGACCAGCTTCAGCTCGCCATGCGACGGCTCGAAGATCTCGGCGGCGGCGTCGTGCTTTATCTTGCACAGGAGGGCCGCGGCGTAGGCCTCGCCAACAAAATGCGGACCTATCAGCTGCAGGACGACGGTCTCGACACGGTCGATGCCAACACGACGCTTGGTTTCGACGACGACGAGCGCGACTACGGCATCGCCGCGCGTATGCTGCAGATGCTCAACTGCACGAGGATTGTCCTCCTGACGAACAATCCCGCCAAGGTCGACGGCCTGGCAAAGGCCGGCATCGAAATCGCTAGCAGGATGCCACTTGAAACCCCGATCAATGCCGACAATCGGCGCTACATGGCCGCAAAAGCGGTGCGCGCGGGACACCGCCTCGATCACCTTATGGCGTCGCTCGCCGAGCCGTCGTAAGGCGGCGCGGCTTTCCGCTGGCATCATTGAACGGCACTGATATCGTCTCCACGGGTGCCGCCCGTTGCGGCTCAACGAGCTGACATCAGCCATGCCACAAGACGTGCCGAGCCGGTCGATCGGCGAGTTGACCTACCCGGACATTTCAAAGCGCCTGCGCGCAAGCTCGATCCTGTGCCTGCCGATCGGCTCGATCGAGCAGCATGGCCCTCACCTGCCGCTCAATACAGACGTTGTCCTGGCGGAGGAATTCACACGGCGCATCATCGCGCGCTGGGGCGACACCTATGATCTGTGGCAACTGCCGACGCAGGCGGTCAGTCTCGCGCGCGAGCATGAATGGGCTCAGGGCACGCTGTCCTTGTCTATCGAGGGCATGACCCGGCTCATTCGCGACCTGGGCCGCGAAATCGCGCGCAGCCTGCCGGCGCGCAATCTTGCGGTCATTAACGGGCACGGCGGCAACCGCGGGATACTGGAGGTATTGGCGCAGGATCTGCGCGGCGATTTCAGGCTCAATGTCTGCGTGCTGCATCCGACCACCTGGGCGGACATTCATGCGGCCTCCAAAGCGCCGGAAATCCATGGTGGAAAGAACGAAACGTCCATGATGCTGGCGGTTGCGCCGCATTTGGTCCGCGCCGACGAAATCAAAAAACTGCAAACTACTCCCGGGGCTGACGCAGTGCGCGCAACGATCCTCGATCAGTCCGTGACGTGGCCGTGGACCACGAGCGAGAAGGCCATCGCTGCGAACGGCGTCATTGGCGACGCAAAATCTGCCTCGGCGGAATTCGGCAAGCAGCTCCTGGAGAAAATCACCGACGCGGCAGGCGGCGTATTTACGCAGCTTCTGGAACGCCAGCAGCTTTTGCGCGGCTAGATACAATGCAGGCTGCATCGCGATCGTCTGCCCGCGGGGAGCGCCTTCTGCGCAATCTGGCTGTGGCCGCCGGCCTCTGCTGGTCGCTTGCTTTTGTCATCGTTGCGCTCGCCTATGAGCTTCAGCTTTATGCCGACGGCGCGATGTTTTCCTACGCGGTCGCGGTCCAGGACGTGTGGGCATTCCATTGGCACAATATTGCGAACCGCATAACGGTTTTTTTCCTCACTCTTTGGCCCGCTGAAACCTTTGTCAGGCTTGCGGGACGTCCTTACGGCGGAATTGTCGTCTACGGATTTCTTTTCAATGTCGCGCCGTTGATCGGTCTCGGCTGGACTTTCATCGCCGACCGGTCTCGCAATCACGCCATTTTCGTTTTCGCGTGCGGGTCGACCGCCCTGCTATGCCCATTGGTGTTTGGCTTTCCAACCGAAATGTGGATGGCGCATGCGCTGTTCTGGCCGACGCTTGCGCTTGCTCACTATGCGTATCGAGGCGCCATTGGGGCCGTGGTCCTGTCAATCGCAATGGCAGCCCTGGTTCTCTCGCACGCGGGCGGCATTGTGTTCGCATTTGTCATTGTCGCGACGATCGGGTTGCACCGTTCGCGTGACCTGTTGTTCGTACGCGGAGCAGTCGCGCTGTTGGTCGCGCTGGTACTGTGGGTCATCGTTAAGATGGCCTATCCTCCCGACGATTACTTCGCCGATGTTCTTGTCAGAGCGGGTCTAAAATTTTTCGACCTCGCAATCTTTCAGGTCAGCCTTGTTGTTTTGCTGATCGCTGTTCTTGCCGGTTACAGCTTGCTCTTTCTCGCTCTTACCCGTGTCGTGAATGCGGATACTGCGCTGCTTGCGGCAACAGCTGCCGCTGCAGTCGCACTGCTAATTTACTGGCTGTTATTCGACCAGTGGGTCCACGCCAGCAACCGGTACTATCTCCGTACGCTGTTGGTCGTCTTCACACCCGTCTTCGGTGCGTTGTCGGTCTTCTATGCGATGCGAGCAGACGGCGCGCCGCCTAGGTTTTTGGGCCTGCCAAAAATAACAGAGCTCCTGAGCAGCGCTACAGTGATCCGGGTTTACATCGGCGCCATCGTCCTGGTCACAGCCATTCATGTGGTCCAGACGGCAAAATTCGTCACGGACTGGACTTCATACAAGTCCGCAATAAGAGCGCTCGCATTGGGCGGCGCCTCCGATCCCGTGCTCGGCGACCCACGCTTTGTCTCATCGCAACGGATTTTGCCTGAGCTCAATCGACTTAGCTGGTACTCGACGGTCGAATACCTGTCGATCATCGTCTCAGATTTCAAACCTGAGCGGATCGTTGTTGACCCCACCGGAAATTATTTCTGGCTGTCCTGCAAAACCGCGACGGAAAACGCGAAGGCTGTCCGCTCTGTCCCCATCCCGGTTCGTGATCTCGTCAGGATCTACTCGTGCCTGCACCGCTGACACGAAGTATCAAGCCTCATCCAGGGTAATCCATCTGCCCTCGGCAGCGCTGCGATAACAGGCCTGCACCAGCCTCAGATCGCGGATGCCGGCCGACAGATCGCTCGCCAGAGGCTCGCCGGCGACGATGTGCCTGAGAAATCGCTCCCATCCGATGCGATAGGGATTTGTAGGATCGACCGATTCGGAAACCTCCTTCCAGTCGCGGTGATAGTCGAAACCGATATCAACCATTGGATTGATGTGGCGAACCTCCGGCGTGTCGGTCGCGCTTTGCGTCCAGCACCGGTGCACGCCGGCGATCGCCGAACCGCCTGTGCCGTCGATCTGGAATGTCAGAACATCGTCGCGACGTACCCGGGTTGCCCATGAGCAGACGATCGTCCCAATGGCCCCATTGTCGAGCTCGACCAATGTCACGGACGTATCATCGACGTCGACGTCGTAACGGGTGCCGCTTTCGTCCGCGCGCTGGGGGATGGCCGTCGCAGTGGCTGCCACGATCCGTCTGATCGGACCCAGAATGCTTTCAACGACGTACCGCCAGTGCGGGTACATATCCATGATGAGCCCGCCGGCACCACTTCGCTGGTAGTTCCAGCTGGGCCGCTGGCCCTTGCGTTCGAACCCATCGAACACCCACCAGCCAAAATCGAGACGAAACCCGGTGACCCGGCCAAAAAACTTCTGTCCGGCCAGATGAGCGAGCTTCTGCAGCCCGGGCAGGAAGATCTTGTCCTCGACCGCGCCATGCTTGAGGTTGCGTGCGCGCGCCGCGGTCAGAAGCGACATGCCTTCCGAAACGGACAGCGCAACCGGTTTCTCGCTGTAGATATATTTGCCGGCAGCGATCGCTTTCGTCAGCGTCGGCACCCGCTGCCCCGTCGCCGCGGCGTCAAAGAATACGGAATACCCGGGATCCGACAGGGCCGCATCGAGATCGGTTGTCCAGCGATCAATTCCATTGCCCTGCGCGAGTGCGGCGAGACGTTTCTCGTCGCGGCTACACAGAAGCAGGCGCGGCACGATGCGGTCGTCGCCGATGGCCAGCCCGCCCTCTGTGCGGATCGGCAACAGCGCGTTCGCCAGATGCTGTGTCGAAGCAATACGCCCGGTTGCACCATTGACGATGATCCCGATGTTCTTGACCGCCAAACCTTGACCCTCCTGCCCGCCTTCCTATCATGCCGCGCCGGCGCCAGTATTGTAGGCGAGGCTGCACAGTGACAATGCCATGGCCCGCCATATCGTCTGCCTGACGTTCGATTTTGATACGCAGTCCGGCTTCATCGCGCGCGGAATGACGACGCCGACGCCGCTCTCGCGCGGCGAATTCGGCGCGCTCGCGTCGCGCCGGATCATCGACTTTCTCGCCTCGCGCGCCATCAAGGCGACCTGGTTCATTCCCGGATTCACCATCGAAAGCTGGCCGCGCGAATGCGAGGCCGTCGTCAAGGCCGGGCACGAGGTTGCGCACCACAGTTGGGCCCATATCCCGCCGGCGACCCAAGGCCGCGACGAAGAGGAAGCCGACCTGGTGCGCGCCAACGAGGCGATCGCACGTCTGACCGGAAAAAAGGCGCGAGGCTACCGCTCGCCGTCATGGGACCTGAGCGACCACACCATCGATCTGCTGTTGGCGCACGGTTTCAGCTACGATTCCAGCCTGATGGGATCCGATTACGTGCCTTACCGCGCCCGGCGCGGCGACGTCGTCAAACTTGGGGAGCCCTATCATTTCGGCGAGCAAACAAGGCTGATTGAAATGCCGATCAGCTGGTCGCTGGACGACTACCCGCATTTCGAGTTCGTGCGCACCCAGACCACGATCCTCGCCGGCATGCAGCCGGCGCGCGCGGTTTTGCAGAACTGGTTCGACGAGTTCCTTTATATGAAAAAGACCGTCGACTGGGGTGTTCTGACCTACACCATGCACCCTTACGTGATCGGGCGTGGTTATCGCATGCTGGCGCTGGAAGACATGGTCGACCGGCTGACGAAAGAAGGCGCGACTTTCATGACGATGGAGGATGCCGCGCGCGAGGCCGAAAAACGTCTGCCGCCAGCAAAACACTAAAGCGCACACCAGTCGCGGATGATCGCCGAATAGATTTCGGTCGCCTGCTCGATCCGTGACACGAAGCAATACTCGTCAGTCTGGTGCGCAAGCTCCAGCTCTCCGGGACCGATGATCGCGGTCGGCGGCCCGCCCATCGCCGGCGTCAGGATCGAAGCGTCCGTAAAATACGGTGCGGCGCCGATCTCGCCCCCGACTCCGGTAATCTCGCGGGCGGTGCGTACGACTGTACCGATCCAGGCATCGTTCGGGTTGGTCCACACGCTCTGCGCGTCGAGCTTGGTGCCAAGCTCGACTTCGGCGCCGAGGTAGCTCGCGAGGTGCTCGCGGATTCCCGCGTGATTCTGCCCCGGAATGGTGCGGATATCGATGCCGATGGCGGAACGGTCCGGAACGGAATTGATGTTGAGACCGCCGGTGATCGTGCCGACGTTCAGCGTCGGCCCGCCAAGCACATCGTGGCGCGCGACATTGAAATCGAAATCCTGCAAAGCTGTGACGGCGCGGGCGGCCTTGTAGACTGCATTCACGCCTTTTTCCGGCATCGAGCCGTGCGCGGTTAACCCTTTTGTGACCGCCTCGAGCCACAGCGCGCCTTTGTGGCCGACCAGAGGCCGGTTGCCGGTTGGCTCCGCCACGACAAACGCGCCGACTTTCGGCAGGCCTTTGAACTCCCGCGCGAGCGCCGCAGCGCCGGTGCAGCCGGTTTCCTCCCCGGCCGTGATCACCAGAACAACGCCGGGCGTATTTGCAAGCTTGGCGGACAATTGCAGGCAGGCAACGACAAAGGCCGCGACACCGCTTTTCATGTCCGACGAGCCGCGGCCGTAGAGCTTTCCGTCGACAATCGCGCCGGCATGCGGATCGACCGACCACGGCTGGGCGCCCAGCGGCACGGTATCGAGGTGACCGGTAAATCCAATCGGCAGTTTCCCTGAAGCGCCGCCGATGCGGGCGACGATCTGCGCGCGGCCATCCCCGAACGGGACGACGTCGACCGTGAAACCTCCTTCTTTCAGCAAAGCAGCTAGCGTCTCAGCACAGGCCCGCTCCACACCTGGCGGATTGATGGTGTTGAAGCGAACGAGGTCCTGCGTCAGCTCGACTGAGGATGTCATGACCTAACCGAAATATGCGTCGCGGACGTCCGGCTGCGCCGCGAGCTCGGCCGGATTCCCGCTCGCGGCGACGCGTCCTTTCGATAGCACAAATCCGAAATGCGAAATCGCCAGCGTCTGATGCACATTCTGCTCGACCAAAAGCACCGTGATACCACGTTCATTGATGCTTCGAATGATGTTGAAGTTTTCCTTGACCAGCCGGGGCGAAAGCCCGAGGGATGGCTCATCGATGAGCAGCAGCTTGGGCGCGCACATCAGGCCGCGCCCGATCGACAGCATCGCTTGCTCGCCTCCCGACATCGTGCCGGCAAGTTGAGTGCGGCGTTCCAAGAGCCGCGGGAAAATCTGCAGAATCTCGGCAAGACGCGACGCGACCGCCTTGTCCGACCGCTCCTGGTAGGCGCCGACGCGCAGGTTTTCCTCGACGGTCAGCTTGGGGAACACCTTGCGTCCTTCGGGAATGCACGCGATTCCTGCTGCGATGATCTTATGGGTCGGCAAATGCGTGATATCGGACCCGTCAAACACGATCCGGCCCGCGCGCGCCGGCGTCAACCCGAGTACCGAGCGGACCAGCGTCGTTTTGCCGGAGCCGTTTGAGCCGAGCAGGCAAGTAATCTGTCCGGCATTCACGCTCAGCGACACGCCCTGTAACACATCGGCCTTGTCGTAAGCCGTGTAGACATTTTCGATCTCAAGGATGCTCGCCATCACGCCGCTCCGAGATAGGCTTCCTGGACCTGCGCGTCGGCGGCAACGGTGCGGTACGGGCCCTCGGCAATTTTCCGCCCGAAATTGAGCACCACGCAGCGATCGGTGATGCGCTCGATCACCCCCATCTCATGCTCGACGATGATAATGGTGAGATCCTTGTTGCGCTTGCGCACCAGCAGAATGTCATTCATGAGCTCCGCCGTTTCGTCGTGGGTCATCCCCGCCGAGGGCTCGTCGAGCAACAGCAGTTTCGGCGCGCTGATCAGCGCCCGGCAGATCTCGATACGGCGACGGTCGATCATCGGAAGACCGGCGACCGGTTCGAACATGCGGCCCGCCAATGCCGGCTCGAACACCTCCACCAGGGCCCGCGCGTCGGCGTAGCTGCGCTCAAACTCCCGTTTGAAATCCCCGCGTTTTGCCAGATTGAACCACAGGCCCTGATTAAGGCGCTTGTGGTTGCCGATCATGATGTTGTCAAAGATCGAGAGCGGCAAAGACAGCCGCGAACGCTGGAACGTCCGCGATATGCCGGCTTGGTAGATCGCGCGCGCGCGTGCATTCGTGACGTCCGCGCCGTCGAACGTGACACGCCCGGCGTCGGCGTCGTAGATCCCCGTAACCACATTGAAAAACGTCGTCTTGCCGGAGCCGTTGGGACCGATGAGGCCGAGGATCTCGTTCGCCGTGACGGCGAGATCGAGTCCATCGAGCGCCTGCACGCCGCCGAAGTGTTTGGACAGACCGTGCGCTTCAAGCAAGGCACTCATGGCCGCCATCCGGGGAAATAGCGGCGCACCGGACGTGGCAGCAGCCCTTCGGGCCGGAACAGCAAAACCGCGATCACCATCAGCGCGTACAGCAGAAACCGGTATTCCTGGATGGTCTGCAATTTTTCGGGCACGACCACGACGATGATGGTCGCGACCATGAGCCCCCAAGGATTTCCGATGCCCCCAAGCAGCAGGATCGAGACCAGGATCAACGAGTCAGCAAATGTGTAGTTGTTCGGCGCGACGAAGCCACCGACCATCCCGTACAGCGCTCCAGCAATGCCGATAAGAAAGTTTCCGATCAGAAAAGCGGTGATCTTCCAGCGCACGACGTCGAGGCCGAAGCAGCCGGCCGCGGTTTCATCGAGCCGTAGGGCGTCGAGATTGAGCCCGATCCAGGACCGTTCAAGCCGGCGCACAAGGACAAATGCGCCGACAAGCAGCAACAGGCTCAGGACAAAATAATTCATGTAGAACGACAGGGAGATTTTGCCGATCTGGATATTGTCGTTGAACGACCAGCCGAGAATGCGCATGCCCTTGACCTGCATCCCCTGCGGGCCTCCGAGCACGTCGTTCACTTCGAGAAATGTCTTGAACAGCAGCGCAAACGCGATGGTGACAACCGCTGCGTAATGCCCACGCGTGCGCAGCACCGGCAGCAGCAAAAGCGAGCCTGCGAAGGCCGCCAGCACCCCGCCGACCAGCAGGACCAGCAAATGCGGCACCGCCGTGTAGGCGTTCAAGACCGCGGACGTATAGGCACCGATGCCGAAAAATGATGCGCCGGCAAAATTGAGCACGCCTGCATAGCCGAACTGAACGTTGAGTCCCAGCGTCGCCACCGAATAAAGCAGCACGGTGATGACAAGCAAAAGCACGAAATGATTGTCGTGAAAAACCGCAGCCACCGCGCAGGCCGCGCCGACAGCGCATATCGCCAGGGCGTCTTCGTGCTCCACAAACGAGGCGCTGACGTTCTCGATCAGGCCGAGCCAGGCAGCGGCAAGCACGGCCGCGATTCCACCCGCCAGCAAAATGATGATCAGGTTCTGCTTTTCGGCGCCGAGCAACGCGATGAGATAGCCTGTCGCAATCGCAAGGGGGACCATGCCGGGCCACACCGTGGTATGTCCCTTCGCTGCCATTCCTAGACCCGCTCGCTGATTTTTTCGCGGATCAGCCCGGTCGGCCGCCAGGCCATGATCGCAATCACAACGGCGAAAGCGAAGACATCTTTGTACGCGCTGGCAAATGGAAGCATGACCGTGCCAATCGTTTGCAGGGCGGCGAACAGGAAGCCACCCAGAATCGCGCCGTAAATGCTGCCGAGACCGCCGATAATGGCGGCAGAAAATCCGACAACGCCGAGGTAGAGGCCGATCCCGAAATTGATTTCGTTGTAATACAGGCCATTCATCACGCCTGCGAAGGCCGCGAGGCCGGAGCCAAGGGCGAAGGTCGCCAGAACGATCGCCGTGAAATTGATGCCCATCGTGCGCGCGGTTTCCTCGTCCTGCGCGACGGCACGGATGGCCAGCCCAAGCTTTGTGCGATTGAGCAGATACTGGATGCCGACGATCACCAGCACACCGGCGGTCAGCATTAGCACGTTGTCGAGTCGCAGATTGAAGGTACCCAAATCGATCGACGCCCGCGGGAGCAATGCTGGAAATGGCTTCGGATTGGCGCCCTGCGGGTAAAAAAGCCGGACGGACTCGCGCAGGACCGTGCCCAGCATCAGCGTGATCAGGAGCGTGTTGAGCGCTGGCGCCGAGCGCAGCGGCATCACGAGATAACGGGCGATCGCCATGCCGAGGAATGCCATGGCCAGCGTCGCGACCACCAGGATGACGACAAGGTCAAGCCAGTTGGAGTTCAGCCCCAGCATGCGCAGCCCGACGTAGGTCGCGAGCGCCGCGAACGCGCCGACAGTCAGCACATCGCCGTGGGAAAATTTGATGACGTCGAGCACGCCGAAGAAAAGCGTGAATCCGACCGCCACCAGAGCATACATCATGCCGAGCATCAGCCCATTCATGACGTACTGAGCGAGCAGGCCCGCGTCCATGTCCGGCGATCTTGCAAGGCGTTAAAGGAAACGGGGCCGCGCCTGCCGCGGCCCCGGTCGCGTCAATCTATTTCTGCCCCGGCAGCTTGCGTTTGCCGCTGGCATAGTCGCTGTCGTCCCACTCTACGAATTTGCCGTCTTGCACGACGTACTTCGTGATGACGGGTACCGTATTCTGCCCATGATCGTCGAACGTGATTTTTCCGACGATCGAGTCGCGATCCTTTACATTCGCCAGGTCCGCAATGACCTTCTTGCGATCCGGCCCGACCTTCTCGATCGTATCCAGGATCATGTCCATCGCAGCGTAGGCGAATGGACCATAGGCTTCCGGCGGATTGTCGTATTTCTGCGCATTGTATTTTTCCATGAAGAACTTGCCGCCGGGCAGCTTCTCGGCCGGAGCGCCTTCACGAAAGGCCAAAGTGCCTTCGGCGAGAGGACCCAAACCCTGGATATAGGCGTCCGAGACGATGCCGGACGTGCCGTCAAACGCGGCCTTGATGCCGAGCTTGTCCATCTGCGAGCGGATGCGCACGCCGATCGGAGTCAGGCCACCGAAATAGATGACGTCAGGATTGAGCGCCTTTATTTTGGTGAGCTCAGCGGTGAAGTCCTGCTGATCGGCGGTGACACCAAATGTGCCAACAATGTTGACCTTGCCGATTTTGGCCAGCGCCTTGCTGAAATACTCGTTATGACCCTTGCCGTAATCGGTCGTGTCATGAATGACGGCGACGGTCTTGTAGCCAAGTTTGGAAATCAGCTCGGCGTTGGCGTCGTTCTGGTTGATCATCGTGCCGTTGACGCGATGAACCTCTTCATACTTGTTGCGGTAGGTGATGTCGGGAAGCACCGCGCCCCACACGATCACCGGGAAATTAAATTTGTGATAGGTGTCGACGGTGGCGATCGCCGTCACCGAGCAATAGTGCGTTGCGCCGGCGATGATATCCTTGTCGGCTGCCATCTTGGTGGCGACCTGTACCGCGACATTCGGTTTGCACTCGTCGTCCAGCACGACCATCTCGTATTCGTATTTTGATTTCGGATCGGCATTGCGCAGCCGGACCGCCAGATCGGCGGAGTTGCGCCCGCCAATTCCGTTCACGGACACGCCGCCGGTCAGCGGACCGATGAAGCCGACTTTCACCTTGTCCTTTGCATCGGCGGCTCCTGACGCGACGCCAAGAACGAGTGCCGCAATCAGCGCTGCAAATTTCGGGGTTGTACTCATAAGCCCTCCCTCACCAATTATCGAATTTGGACGTTTTCTTGTTGGCGCTATAGTCGCGCGGCACGCGCATCACGGCAAGGGCTGCCCGGCTCGGACAACGGCGTTCCTGGCGCAACTCGGCTCGCAGTGACATGTGATCGCTAGGAATTCTCACCAGTTAAGACGGGATGCCGGACTTCAGCGGCTACTCGAAAATGAGCACGTTGGGCAATGAAGGATCGACCTGCCGCAAGGCGGTGTAGCCGACCCCTGCTATGCCGCGGAAGAGGCCTAAATTGAATCGCCGCTCTCCGCTGTTCCAACGGTAGTCGCCTTTATCCGCTGCGTACTGCAGCACGCTGGCCAATTCACGTTTGGCCAGCTCTTGAAGATCGTTGCGTCCAAGCAGATCACCCGCCTCGCACAAGAATTCGACGCTGCCTAATGTCCCGCAACACAACGTGTCGAGGGATGAAGGCCATGCGGCTCGCGTGCCTTCGACTGCGCCCTGAACATCGGCTTCCAAGACCGCGCCACCCATCTTTGGCAGGCGAGCCATGCCGATCCTGCCAAGACCGATGCCGGGCGCTCCGTGACACCACTGACAGGGCCAGGCCTCCCCACCTTCGACACGCAAATCCGGCCAATTGCCGCGCTGCGGGCTGAAGCTGGAATTCTCAAAGTCAACGCATTCCTGTGCAGCAGCTGCAAAATCCTCGCGGCCGGTCGCAGCGGACAAAGAGGCGAGCGCATATGCAAATCCGGCCGCACCATGTGACATCCCGTTGAGCGCGCGTGAACCCAAACCCTGCCCCACCCAACTGCGGCGCCCCGGCTCGCCCAACCGGCCTTGCGCGAGCAGATGTTCGCCGCACTTGACGGCGCGGCGAAGCACCGTCTCGGATTGCCCGTCACGGTAAAGACGGAGCAGAGAAAGAATGGCGCCCGCACTTCCTCCAATCACATCCAGACGTTTATCTGCCGCGATCAGTTCATCGGTTAGAAGTTCAGAGGCACGGTGGGCATCGTCACGCAATCCGGGATCGCGCAAATTTTTCGACATTATCGTCAAGGCGTAAACGATCGAGCCGAGGCCGATCCCGCCGCCAAGGCCGAGAGACCGGGCGATTCTGGCTGCATTCCGGGACCTGATCTGCTTTCGAACGCGCGCAACGCCGGCGAACGCGAGCTCACGTGATGCGGATTTCTCCGTGACGGCAGCGTGTGCGGATAGAAAAACGGAAAGACCTGCCGTGCCGTTGTACAAATCGGTCCCCAACGCTACGAGCTGGAACACCTCGGCATCGCCAAGCCAATCGAGTCCGATCCAGGCGGCGGCCTGGCCGCGCCGGATCGCATAACGCGCCAACTCATCCGCTGCCCGTTGGGCTTCAGCGCGGAAAGTCAGATCCGAAGGCGCCGGCCCTCGCAAGTTCGGTAATTTCCGTCGCGCAGGCGATACCGGCGGCCGGCCTGCGGTCACGAGCGAGTTGGTGTTGATCTTGATGACTTTGACCTGCCAATCGATCTCGTCGCGATCAAGGTGGGCAAAACGCGCGCGTGCGCGGGTAAGACCGTGTGTTGACGGTAACCGCATCCGAAACCCCGCTTCGTCCTTCAGTTCCTGGCCGTCGGTCACTGAGACAAAGTGTGGAATATTTAGCGTCAGCAAGGCCGACCTTTCCGCGCGCTGCACTGGCCAAAGTGGATCGTCGTTGGTATCCCAATCGGCAAGGCGCGCCACGAAGTCCGCCTGCGCCGACCACGCCACGCCGTCATCCATCGTTTTGTGATTTTTCAAGCGCTGGAGCAGCATGGCGTAGAACCGCGTGGCCCGAACGACCTTTCGGACGACGAGCCCGGAAAAGCCGTCGAACAGTGCAGCGTCCTTTCCCTTTTCCAGAAGAAATCGTGCGTAGGCATCAAAGCCCGCAATCAGTTCCTCAATGTGATCGGAAAATTTCGCGTAAAGCCCGTTCACGTGCGGCAGGTTTGGATTGTTTGTGACGACATCTTTCCAGCGCGTCGGGCGCATGTCGTTGGAATTGATGTTCTCCCACTTGATCCTGATTTTTGTATTCCAGTCCGCTGTCACGCCGCCCATCGCAAAAACCTTACCGTCTGGACCGCGGCCATAGGCCGGAAGCAATCCCGTCGCCATCACCGAGTTGGCAAGCTTTTCCGTGGCGGCATCAAATGCAGCATCGTCCGGCTCGGAAGGTCTTTGCTCGCTGCTCGACGATTGAAGGATGGTCTCCAGATCAATCGGCACGGGATGACTTCCGGCGGCAACGATATTTTCCTGATGCATGTCGTTGGCAGCGAAGCAGTGAAAGATCGCAAGCCAGGCCCCGACGCGACTGAAAAAGGCTTTGAACTCGTCAGCGGTGGCACAGCCGGAATGTTCAATACATTCCGTCCATCCGTAGCCGTCGCGCGCCAGCGCGCGTGCCGTTTTCAATTCGACGGGCGGTGACGCACGGTTCAAGCGATCGATCAGCGTCTGCCAGGCAACATCAACCTGCAGATCTTTCGGCTTATAAACGACCTTGGAGCCGTCTGCGAAAATGACGATCTTGACTGAGCGGCCTCCGTTGTGCGGATCGGAGAAGCCACCTTCAATCTGAATGACTCCGCCCTGCCCACCGGCCTGTACAACGCTGCGAATGAGTGCCAGGTCGGCATCAAGCCGCTGGATGAATTCGCGAGAGGTCTCGATCCATTGCCGGACGATCGTGCTGATCAGCCGCAGCAGCACCGGCTTCTCCTCGAAGAGCTGCCGCAAACCTCCGGCCTTCATCTCGGATACGAATTTTTCGTAGAACGCCGTCCGAGAGTCCTGCCGAAGTCCCGTAGTTTCGGCCGCGTTCCGCATTGCTGAAAAGCGTTCGTAAAGCGCGGGGGCGACCAACTCGGAAAGTCCGGTGAGAAGCACACGCCGCAGGCAATCGTACGCAGGCGCCTTCAGGTTTGCGGCTGTTTTGTCGCCGAGCCCCGACTGCTGCAGCGCCTCAGCGCTTTCGACAACACCGGTCAAAAGGTGCTCGAATGCCACTGGCTCGGCTTGGGCCGCGGGTCGCCGGGCTCCGGGCTTGGCCGGCGCTTCAAGGGCGGGCAGAATCCACTTGGCATCCGCCGCCCACAGCGGCATCGGCGCTGTTGGCTTTCGCCGGACCGCCGTCAGCCGCGCAAGAACGCCGGAAGAATCCAAACCATCACGTTCGATCCTTCGCCCAAAGAGCGACCAATCGCCGCTCGCGGCAGACTGGCACCAGGCGGACAGACGGCGTTGACCGAAGCCAGCACTGTCCTTTTCACCGTGTATGGCTTCGAAGTCGTCTGAAAGAAGCTCATCGATTGTCGCCGCGCGATCAATCAGACGGTCGTAGTAAGAATCCATACGGCCTCACAGTACCCAGCGATTATACCCGAGCGGGGGCCCTTGCTGCATCGCGGGAGGGCGGGCCAAGGCTTTTGAATCTGCGCAGAATTTCGCACCGCTGGGAGCCGAACTTGGTGGCCCAACAGCAACTGCAGGAATGTAAGCGCCGTGCCCTGCAACCGGATGACATCATCGCTCGGGAGATTTCGTCGTGTAACGGTCATAAGTAATTGCAGGGATAGGCTTTTCCCCAATTGACTTTGCAATTTCTGCATCGGATCATAGGCTATGGCGCTGGGGGGGCGTTCTGGTTTTCTAATCGACCTTCTCACTGCCGGCGCCGCTGGCAAACGAAAGGAATTGTAACCATGACTAAGCAAGAAGACGTACTGGCTTTTGAAGTCTCCGACGAGGCGCTGGAAGCGGCTGCGGGCAGCGAACAGGTGAACTACACCCTTGGCGCTTGCACCGGTCTCTCGGTCTGCCCAGGCTGATTGTGAGATAGGTCCCTCGAGGGACCATCGATGATCTGAATCTCCGACGAGGCGCCGGACTTTTATTCGGCGCCTCGTTGTTTTTCAGGCGTAATAATCCCGTTATTGGTCGGCGGCGACGCGGTGCTGTCCTTGAACGATAGTGCTGCGATTCGGAACCATCAGCGCTGAGCCGGGTGGTCTTTAAAATCCGAGCGGTTCGCGCATAATGCCACCTTGCGCGAGCCGAATGTCTGGAGTGCCAATGGACCGCCGATCCCTGATGAAAACCGCTCTCCTCGTGCTCGCGGGAGGGCCGCCGGCGCTCAAAAATGTACTGCAAATTTCAACGGCGCAGGCACGCGAGCCGGCGACCTGGCGGCACGGTCTCTCCAAACTTTCCGAACTCAAGTATCCGGCGGGATTCAAGCACTTCGATTACGTAAAGCCGAATGCTCCAAAAGGTGGTACCGCGTCGCAAATCGCGCTCGGAAGTTTTGACAACTTCAATCTCGTCGTTGGCGGTGCTAAGGGCACTTTGGTGAGTGGCATCGAATTTCTCTACGATACCCTCATGGTGTCGGCGCTCGACGAAGTCGCCAGCACCTATGGCCTCCTCGCCGAAGCAGTCACCCACCCGGACGATTATTCTTCGGCGACGTTTCGACTGCGCTCCAACGCAAAATGGAATGACGGCAAGCCGGTCACGCCCGACGACGTGGTCTTTTCATTTGACGCCTTCAAGAAGTTCAGTCCGCAGGCCGGCGCGAGCTACCGACAGGTCACCAAAGCCGAAAAGACCGGCGACCACGAGGTCACCTTCCATTTCGAAGGCACCGGGAATCGTGAACTGCCGCAGGTGGTCGGTCAGCTTACTGTCCTGCCAAAGCACTGGTGGGACGGAACCGACGGCGAGGGAAAGAAGCGCTCGATCGGCGAAACGACCCTGGAACCGCCGCTAGGCAGCGGCCCATACCGCATTAAGGAGTTTTCTGCCGGCCGCAACATCACATTCGAACGCGTGCAGAACTATTGGGGAAAAGATCTCAACGTTAATACCGGCCGCGATAACTTCGACAATTTGCGATACGAATATTTCCGCGACGCGACGATCGCGATTGAAGCGTTCAAGGGCGACCTAGTCGACTGGCGAACCGAAAACAGCGCCAAAAACTGGGCGACCGCCTACGATTTCGCCGCAGTAACTGACAAGCGTGTCGTCCTAGAGGAATTTCCCATCAACAGCATCGGCCTGATGCAGGCCTTCGCTTTCAATCTGCGCCGCGACAAGTTCAAGGATTCGCGGGTAAGGCTCGCGTTCAACCATGCGTTCGACTTCGAAGAAATGAATAAACAGATTTTCTTCGGGCAGTACACGCGAACTTCGAGTTACTTCCAAGGAATACCCGAGTTAATGGCAACCGGCCTGCCGGAGGGGCGCGAGCGTGAATTGCTCGAGGGTGTCCGCGACAAGGTACCGCCAGAAGTATTCACCACGCCTTACAAGAATCCGGTCAACGGCAATCCGACGGCGATACGCAACAATCTTCGCGAGACGCTGCGCCTTTTCAAGGAAGCGGGTTACGAGGTCCGTAATCAGCAAATGGTCAATGCCAAGACCGGCGCGCCGTTTGAGGTCGAGCTGTTGACGAATGCGCCGCTGTTTGAGCGTGTCTACCTGTTTTACAAGCCCTCACTCGAAAAAGTCGGCATGACCGTGTCGGTGCGCACGGTCGATCAAGCGCAGTACGAGAACAGGCTTCGCTCTTGGGATTTCGACATCATTACATTCGGGTGGGGACAATCCCTTATGCCCGGTAACGAGCAGCGCGGGTACTGGGGTTCGGCGGCGGCCGATCAGGTCGGGTCGGACAATGTCATGGGCATCAAGAATCCGGCAGTCGACGTAATGATCGAGAAAATCATCTACGCGAAGACGCGCGAGGAGCTCGTGGCCGCTGCCAGGGCGCTCGATCGAGTCCTGTTGTGGAACCACTATGTTGTGCCGCAGTGGAGCTATTCGAAACTGCGAACCGCGCGGTGGAACAGGTTCAGTCATCCGGAGACGATGCCGAAATACGGTATGTCCGCATTCCCGGCCGTGTGGTGGTGGGATGCCGAAAAAGCGACGAAAACCGGCGGCAAGCGCGCGCTATAGCGCCGCCTCTTCGCAAATACTCCTGAGGAAGTGATTTAGGTCGGGGACTTCGACTTCGACGATCGCCCGAGACGCGACTGCATTTCACTGGAAATAAACTCGCGATAATTCGGCGGCTCAAAGTCAAGCAGCGTCCCGCCCGAGGCGAAGTGCTGGATGAACACCCTGCCTATCGCATAGGTCGCGGCCACGGCCAATGCAGGGGTTGCGAGCGCTCCGACAGCCGTTCCGGCGATCGGGATGGTCTTCACCACACTTGCCATTCCGACACCCGTGCTCACGGGAATAACGGTGCCGAAAATCCCGGCGACCAGAGCCTTTCCCCGATTTTCCGAGAAAGGCACGTCGTAAATTCGTGACACCAGCCGAAGCATTTGGATTTGCAGCGCACCGACTGCAGCAAGATCGACGAATGGAACCGGAAGCAGACCCGCGACACCGGACCAGAATGAAAATCGGTCGACCACTTTTGCCGCGCTATGCCGCCGATCGCTGTCGGCGGCGGCCCCTGCTTTTAAGCGCGATGGCGAGACCTTCCCCGCATCGGGCGTAACGGTGCGTGAGGCGCGGGCTGTCTCAGTGGCCGGTTTCTTTGCAGTCGGTCGAATTGCCTTCGGAAGCTTCTTTTTATTCATCGCTCACGCCGCTGCTTGCAGACCGATCAGAGCGTCAATCTCGGCCGCGATTTTCGCGATTTCACGCGCGGCGGCTCCCGCCGGCTCGATCAGGCTCGGCGTGGCACCCCACAGCGCCGCCTCGGCATAGATGACCCGGTTATTCATTTCAGTGTTGAGCACTGGAAAGCCCGCTTCGGTCAATTCAGAACGTATATGTTTCGCGATAACCGAGTCTCTCGTCGTTTGTGTCAGAACACACCGATACACCGGCCGTCGGCCACCCGAAGCTTCGATTAACGAATTGAGCGTGTCCAGCATGCGATCGATGTCGAGCGGAGATGCCTTGACCGGCACGAGAAGAAAATCCGCCGCAGCAATGCAAGCCAACGTCGCTTCGGACCGGAATCCTGCAGTATCGATCACGACCTGACGGCCATTGGCCGCAAGGTTGCGGGCTGTTTTCCACGCGTCCACAGAAGAATCTTCGACGACTTCAACGCCGCCAAGCGCGCGTTCGCGCGCTGCCAAACGTGCAATGGAGCGTTGTGGATCGGCATCAATAACCGCGGGATTGCCACCTGCAAGCTGCCAATGAATCGCAAGGCAACTTGCCACCGTGCTCTTACCACTACCGCCTTTCATCGTTGCAACCGTGATGATCTGCCTCATGGTTCCCCTGCTCCTTACGAGCGTCTGGCGAATCGGTTGCAAACAATGCTAACGGATTTTTGCCCTCGACGCTTCGAGGATCGGCGGCTTGGCGAGCACAGACGACCGCTTTCCCATAGGGAACGGCTCTATTTTTCGCACGAATGGCGGATTTTCGGGTCGCTCAGCGGCGGCCGCAGTTTGCCGTTACAACGGCCTTGAACATATCAAACGACTGCACCCGCACCTGACAGTTGGTCTGGCCGTCGACCGCAACGTTCAAGACGTCTCCGGTGCCGAACGGCTGGCGCTTCCCATTGACATTGAGAGTCACGCTGTCGTTTGTCGGGGCGCCGACCATCCCGACGGTCAGACGCCCCCCACCCACGATCAAAGACTGATTTGCTTTGATGTTGTAGGTATTTTCTGACGGCACCAGTTCGTCCAATGTTGCCTGGAGCTTCGCAATACCACTTTCCATAGCGGAAGTTTTGACGCTCTCGCCAGCCATCTCGCTTTTCATCTTCTGGTTCTCAGCCCGGCTCTGCTGGAGCGCCAGTTTGCCCGCTGTCATTTCGACGTAGGCTGAATTCAGGCCGAGGAGATAGCCGACAATCCCGCCCATCAATGCGGTCACCAACAAATAGCGGCCCTCCCGCGTCATAAACAGACGATAGGTACGAGACCTTGCCGAAGTCCGTTGAGTTGACCGCGCAGAGTCGCTCACGTCCCGATCCCCTCGCAAACACTCACTTTGTGAACGTCCACATCATTACAGATGATTTCAGTCATGAAAGCCAATCCGAAAAGCCTGCTATTACTGGCGCGGTGGCGCACTCTCGGCCGGGCGCGATCCGGTCGTGGGGTTCAACCATTCCGGAATGGACGGAAGGATCGCTTTGAGGCGGGAAAGATCGAACTGGGCATTTGGGCCCGGCTGATCGTCCTTGCCCGCAAGCGCCGGTGGTTCCCCCGTATTCGGCTTAGGATCGGTCGGGACCCCGCCGACAGAAGGAATTGCAGAACTTCTGCCAGGAACCGACGCGCCGTCCTCGGGCTTCGGTTGCGTGGCCGGCGGGCTGTCTATATTTCCAAGAATGATCGGCAGGCCATCTTTTCCGCTTCCGATTATGACAATTTTTGAATTCGGGGATTGTGCGAGCGCGAGCGTTGCTTCGATCCCGCGCCAGCGCAGGTACGAGTCGGAAATTCCCGGACCTATAGTCCGCTGAAAGGCGGCAATTCCGTTCGCCTCTACCTGCTTACGCGTCGACTCCTGGGCTTCACGCTCAACCCGATACTTGAACTCCTGGATTTCGTAGAATTGCTGCGTTTGCCGATTGATCGCCGCAACGATCGGTGGCGGCAATTCGATGCTCAGCACCAACGTGTCGATGATCTGGATCGAGTTCTGAAGAAAGTCGTTGTAGTGCTTGGGGTCGGGCTGTTCCATTGCCTCTGGCTGCACCAGGCTGTTGAGGTGGCCCGCCAGACTCTTCTGTGCTTCCTGCCTGATTTTTTCCTGAATCGGTTCGCGCGAAGTGTAGACCTCTTGTGCCGTGTACTGTGAAATCACTTCCCGCGCGCGGCTTCCGATTTCAGGGTCCACCACCGAATAAAGATAATTCGGTCCGATGAACTTGTGCAACACGCCAACGTAATTGTGCAGCAGCTGATAGCGCATATTAATTTGCGCATTGACGCTGACGCCGTCCTTGCTGATAGCGTTGTAAGTCTGAGTTCTGGACTGCAGCCGCAGGTTATAGAGAAATAATTTGTCCCAGGGCCAGATCACGTGGAGCCCTTCGTCGCGCAGCTCTCGCGGGTCGACGATCGTGCCTCGACCAACGAAGCACCAGCAGTAAAGGTCGTAACTGTTGAACCGTTTCCAGAGCACGCCGACCTGACCGCTCGGCACCGTGATCACGATAAAAGGAAACAAAAACGTCGCGACCAGCATCACTGCCAGCAGCATGATGGTCAGGCTGGGGAAATGGCGGCGGATAAACCGGCGGAACGCGCGCGCGTTCTGCGGCACGCCGTCAGTCGAACCCAGGTAATACGACGCCATTACTGGCCTCCCCTCACCCAACCTTACTAGGATATCGAATGCTGCTCGACTATTCGGCCTTCGTCCATGCGAATTCTGCGCGCAGGTAAATGGAGCTCGTCGAGATACCGGTCGTCGTGCGTGATGACCACCACTGTAGCGCCGGCCCGCATCAGTTCGGGCAAAAGCTCGTCATAGAATTTGCGCCTGAATTCAGGATCTTGTTCCGCCGTCCACTCATCCAGCAGGAGGATTGGGCGCTTCTCGAGCAAGCTCACAATAAGCGCAAGGCGCCTGCGCTGCCCGCCCGAGAGGTCGAGTGTACGGAACTCCCCTTTTGTCAGGCCGGTTTTTGTATCCAGCCGGAACTGCCTCAACAGCCGATCGACGTCCCCAGGGTCCGGATCGGGAACGCCATAGAGTTTGTGGAAGAGATGATAGTCGAAAAATATCGCGGACATCAGGGAGCGGTATCTGTCCCGCGTCTCGTCGCTGATCAGCTGACCATTGAGGCGGATCTGGCCGGAATCGGGCGGATACAGCCCCGAGAGTACCCGCAAGAACGTCGATTTGCCGGAGCCGTTGCCCCCGGTGATGAAGACGAGTTCGCCGGGATGCAGGTTGAAGTCGATCGGGCCGATTTTGAATGTTGCTTCGGAAAACTTGTCGACATAGCGAAACTGGATGCCTGTCATTTCTATCGCGTCAAACCGGCTTGGCACTGCGGGCCCTTCGACGTCGAATGCAGAAGCTGTCGCCTGCAGCTCGATTTCCAACTGTTCGATCCGGTCTGCCGCGGCGTTGGCGTTCAGCAGGATCGGGATTGACTGAACAAGCCCAAAGCATGCGCCCACGATGAACATCAGAGCAGTCGTGGTTTTCGTGAGCGTCAATCCGCCCAGCGATTCACTGAATTGCGGCGCTACAAAAACAACCGCGCCGATAAGGACGTACATCGATATCTGCGAGGTCACGATCAGTTTGAACGTTTCTGCCTGGCTATTGATCTTGATATTGGCGGCGGTTCTCGAGACCTCGCTGGCATCTTCGAAGAGGTCCATGCTGCGCGCCGAGTTGAGCCTCACTTCCTTGAAGCCGTCGAGGAAGTCTGTAAGGCGATCGAACAGGCGGCCTTCCCATTCCGCCGACTTTTGCTTTTCTGCTGCCAGGCGCCTGTTCTTGTAGTGAAAGATTATCCCCGCAACGCCAATGATCACGATTGTCGTTACAATCGCGGCCAGCGAAAGAAAGGCCACATAGATTGCGACAAAGAAAACCAGCACTGCGCCCTGAATCGAAAAGCAAAGCATATTGCTTGCCTGTGTCAGGATGGCCGTATCGCTGGTGATGGCGGCTACGATCCTCGAACGGCCGATCGCCTCGAGCGACAGAAGTTCCGAGCGCCGGATGTGATCCATCACGCGCAAACGAATTTTGTGAATGATGGCTTCGATCTCGGCCGTGGTCGTGATCGTCACGTAATATTGAGTCTTGATGAATAGGAACAGTGCGACCAGAAACAGGGTGGCCGCCCATAGACTTCCAGTTCCCTGCAGTCCGGCATTGATGGCCGCAAGAATCGCCGCTGTGCTAAGGCCACCGAGCGCAGACATGACCAGCAGTCGCGGGAGGGAGCCGTGCATTTCACGGCGAACAAGCTCTAGGAAGGACATGTCTGCGATGTCTTTCCGTTCAAACCGACACTACGCACTGACGCAATTTCAGCGCTTGTGTCTCCCCCATGACAACAAGGCGATCTACGAACTTCGCCGACGCCACCACCCGACCCGCCCCGATGATGGGGCAGTGAGCAGCAAAATCGGCAGAACGATAAACGGAGTGGTGACGATCGCGATCAGAAACGTCCCGAAGAAGCCCATCCGTCGGTCGATCCCGAGCAGCCCCGTCAGGACGCAGAAGACAATATAAATGACCGCTTCGACCATCAGCCCCTGTCCCGCCGCCTGGGCCCAAACATGCCGGGATTCCCGTCACGTCCGGGCCCGAAGCAAGTTTTCGGACATTAGCTGCCCGCAGTGCTCGCCGCTTCACCAGATTGAGACTTGCCGCTCCGGCGTGAATCCCACAAGTCCCGCTGAGATCTGATGAACTCCCGATAATCCGGCGGGTTGAAATCCAGCAACGTGCCGCCCGACGCAAAGTGCTGAATAAACGCCTTGCCGATGGCATAAGTCGCGCCAGCCGAAAGAACCGGCATGACAAACCCGGCCGTAATTGTCCCCAGCACCGGGACCGCTTTAAGCAGACTGGCCGCGCCAATGCCGCTGGTGGCTGGAATCAGCGAACCGGCGAGGCTCGCGATAATTGCTTTGGTACGATTTTCTGAGAAATCGACGTCGTAGACTTGCGACAGCCGGCGCACCATTTGGATCTGAAGCCCACCAACAGCCGCCATATCGATCAATGGCACGGGTATAAGGCCCGCAACGCCCGACCACAGCGCGAAGCGATTGACCAAATTCAGTGCCGTTTCGTCGCGCGATGCGCCTTCGGCAATCGCTTCGTCAGTCGATGTGCTCGTGGACGATGATTTCTGTGCCATGGCAAATCCTTTCTCGTCTTTTTCAGGCTGGTCACGACCTGGTCGGCAATTGAACTTGTTGCCGAATTCCCCCGAAAATACTGAAAAAGCGTATCATGCAGGGTATACGGTGCCAAGCGCCCCGCCGACGCACTTCTTGCGGATTTGAGCCTGTTCTTGCCATCGTCGACCCGATCTCATAGAAGCCAAGGAGGTCGTGCGGAGGTCACAAATGCGGCCAAAGAACGCTGCCCCAAGCGTCTCGGACGCGTGCCCCGATTGGGAGGCACCGGCCTTTACGAAACTACCGATTGCCAGCCGGACCGGGTCGGGCGCGAATGTGGCAAACGATGCCCCTCGCGCGATCGAGCCAGAAGCACCTGGCCAGCCCCTCTCCAAGCTCGGCTTTTCATTTGAAATGTCGTTTCCGATGTCGTCCCGGTCGGAAAAGTAATCGCACCGCCGCCAATTGAAGGCTGCGCCGCTCCGCTCCCGCGCTGTAAGATTATTGCCAGGTCCCGGACACTCTCGATTCCTGGACGCCGCAGCGGAGCCGTTCTTTGAATCTCACCGTTAACAGCGTCCTCGTTCAAGAAATCGGCCTGTCAGCTGCCGAGATCGATGGCCGCGTTGTCGTTCTGAGCCTGCAAGCGGCTTCCTATTTTGATTTCAACAAAGTCGCGAGTGAAATCTGGGGCATGCTCTCAAGCCCGCACAGGGTCGAGGACATCCTGCAGAAGCTTTCACAGCATCACGACGTGGACATTGAAGTTATGACGCGCGACGTCATGAGCTTTCTGCAATCGCTGGTCACGCAAGGTCTTGTCCGGATTGTTGCCGTCGAGGACGCCCGATGAAATTGCGGACCAGGCGGCGTCGGTATCTACGCGAGGCTTTCGTGATGTTTGTTTTTGCGCGGCTTGCAGTCCGCCTGATCGCCCCCGCCCGAATCTTCGCTTGGGTTGACAGTCGTCCGCGGCGAACGAACCGATTCTCCGGCGATGAAGTCGGATGGATAAACTGGGCGGTCGATAGGGTCTCAGCGAACTCACCGCGAAATGATCTATGCCTGCCTCGCGCGCTCACGGCGCACGCCATGTTGCGTCGGCGCGGCATCGTCAGCAGACTTTGTCTTGCGGTAGCGCGCGAGCAGCAGGAGTTGGCCGGTCATGCCTGGGTCGAGGTCGACGACCACACGGTCATCGGTGACACGGGCGGTGACCAATTTACACGCATTGCGGAGTTCGGAGCACCGAGAACCGTGCAGGCGTTTCATCGATGAGCGGGATAGCCGGCATAGTCCGTTTTGACGACAGGGGCGTCAGGCGCCAGGAGCTCGATCGCGTGGCGAACGCTCTTCATCAATATGGGCCGGACAAAAACGATGTCATCGCGCAGGGCAATGTCGGGCTTGTTCACGCCCTGATGCGAATGACTCCCGAGGATCGGCACGATCAGCAACCGATTCGAGGCGCCGGCGGAACGATGATCACCGCCGACCTGCGGATCGACAATCGCGACGAGTTGCTCGGCCGGCTTTCTCTCAATCGGCACCTAGTTGCGGATTGGTCTGACGCACGTCTGCTGCTCTTTGCCTGGGAGAAGGTCGGCGACCGCATTTTTTCGATGCTGCGCGGACCTTTCGCGGTTGCCATATGGGACGGCAGCAAAAGGTCGTTGACCCTCGCCCGCGACCATCTGGGTCTGAATGTTCTGGTGTGGCACCGGGACAAGCACTCCTTTGCTTTTGCCACGATGCCCAATGGACTGTTTGCATTCGACAATGTGCAACGAGAGCTCTGCGAGGAAAAAATCGCCGATTTCCTCGTGCTCAATCACGCCGATCATGCCGGCACCATTTACCGGAACATCTTTCGTATTCCGCCCGCACACCTGATGCGGGTTGAATCTGACGGCTCTCATGAACTGCAGCGCTATTGGGCGCTCGATGAAATTGCTCCGGTCAAGCTGAAGTCCGATGCCGCCTATGCGGAAGGGTTGCGCGAGAAGCTCGACCACGCCGTTCGGCGCCAAATGCGCAGCCTTCATCCGATAGGCGCTCTCCTGAGCGGTGGCCTCGATTCTTCATCAGTTGTGGCTCTCGCCGCACGCACACTCGCAGAGAAAAAGCAGAGGCTACCCGCGTTTACAGGCGTCCCCCGCCGAGGCTTCGACGGTCCGGTGCCGGACGGTTCTTATGCAGACGAAACTCCTTTCGTCGAAGCGATCAAGGACAAGCTCGGTAATGTCGATGTCCACTACGTGCACAATAACGAGTGCGACGACTTTGCTGCGCTTGAGCGCTTTTTCATTGCGCTGAATGGGCCAGTACGGAACCCAAGCAACTTCGGCTGGACGTTAGGCGTTCTCGAACGCGCGCGGCGGCAAAACTGCCGCGTATTGCTCGGCGGGCTCCATGGAAACTACACGATAAGCTGGGACGGCTGGTCACAGACGGTTTCCCACCTGCTGCGCGGGAGATTCCTGCTCGCTCGTCGTCAATGGTGGCTTTATTACCGCAGCACGCCGTTTTCGCGATCGGCCGCATTCAAAAAGCTTTTTATCGACCCTCTCGTCCCATTGCCGGTTGGCAACTGGATCGACCGCCGCCGGCGGCCAAATCATGCCTGGCAGGACCATTCTCCGATCCGGGTGGACTTTGCAAATGCCATGGCGGTTGAACGTCGGGCCCGCAAGCTCGGCCACGACTTCCTCTACCGCGTCCGCCGCAATGAACGCGCACAGGGGCTCGGACAAGTTGACTACCTCGGAGACTGGCACGCTGCTGAAAAGGCCGTCACTGGAGTTGAGGTCCGCGACCCGACGGCGGACATCGATGTTGTCTCCTATTGTTTCGGAATCCCACCCGAACAATTTCTTGCCGAAGGAACCGACCGTTCACTCGTTCGTCGTGCCATGTGGGGAATGCTTCCCGAAGCGGTCTTGACCAACCGCTCACGAGGTCTTCAGGCCGCGGACTGGTATGAAAAGCTCGCGGCAAATCGCAGCGCGCTGTCGCAACAGGTCGATGCGCTTTCCCGTTCGCCGCTGGCCCGCAAAATGATCGATCTGCCCCGTCTGCAAAGCGCTATCAGGACGTGGCCGGAGACGGGATGGGAAAGGCTGGACGTGTTCCGGGAATATAACCTCGCGCTGACTCGCGGCATCGCTGGCGCGCGCTTTTTAAAGTGGTTTGAATCGGCGAACTAGCGACGCTTAGAGACCGTGATCGGGGATCACTTCGGCCGCAACCAGCCGATTCCAGATAAAGAGAATAAGCAAGGCACCGGCGCTTGCTCCTATAAAGCCTGCGCTTTCTCCCGGGCGGTACATGCCGAGCATGTGACCGATGTAAGTTGCCAGGAACGCGCCGGCCACGCCTAAAACGATCGTGAGCACGAAACCCTTGGGCCTGTTAGGTCCCGGCATCAGCACGCGTGCAATTGTGCCGGCGACACCACCAATGATGAGAACCCAAAGAAGGACGCCCATGCGACGAGCCTCGTTGGTCGAAGGCGGCGAGCCGCGCACGTCGACCGTTTCACCGGCTCGGACAACCTAGTCCCTTTCCCATATTGGGTCCAATGACCGCTTGCTCGGCTATCGCTGCGGCCCTGACAGCCGAAGATCGCGTTCCGCCCGGAAGACGTTGCTGTAAAGATTTGCAATCCATTGGCGTCCGCTCGACGTCACGTTGAGATAACGGATCGCGGTCTGGATGTAAGGCGAAACCGTTTTCCAGTAGAACTGAGGATACAAGTCCGTAAGGTCGGCGGGTGACCCGTACCCGAGCTGCTTGTTGAGACCAACCTCCTCAAACTCATAATAGAGCGCATTGGCCTTCCGCAGATACTGCGGATCGCCAAGCTGGCCGATGAGATCGGCGGCCCGCACAAGCTCACCTTCCTCACTGCCGTTTCCGTTCGGCTCAGTCGCCGCAGGAAAGCGCGTGAATTCAATTGAGCGGGCAATCCTTGCAGCATCGAGGAGATCGCTGCTGCCGATCCGGTCCCTAACAAAAAGCTTCGATCTGTCCACGTGGTGCATTAGCAGGGCCGCATCGGAGGCGCCACGCGGAAGCTTGGTGCGGCGTCCTTGCCCATCGACGACATACCCGTCGGGACCGTCTCCCTCCAGAATGCCCCGCACATAGCCAATGTCGTGAAGCAGACAGGCGACGAGGACGTGCGCGAAATCGGCCGGCGAGGTCGGCGTGAGCAGCGCCCGGCCCTTCATGATGTCGTAACCGACAAGCGTCACGAGCATCGTGTGCTCGACATTGTGGTAGAGCGCGTCGCTGTTGCCGATACATTCCAAGGCTAGCCGGGCGACCGACGGGACAAGCTCGGTTAGCTCGGCTTCGGTCGACGAAAAGCGGCGGCCGAGATGCGACGTTAAAAATGATCCAAGTGCTTCTGCAGAGAGTTCAGGAACTGTGATCATTGTGCGTCCGCCCACATAGAATTGTTCTATAGTACCGGTATTGCCGATACCGACGCTGTGACGGCCATCACAATCGTGTGGCAAAAGCGCTGATTTACTGGGATATTTCCTCCACATTCACAACGGCTAAAGCCGTTGCTTGAGCGCCGCGGCCGCGAGGGCGTAGCCGCCCTGGGCGCCATCGATGAAATGGACATGGCTCGGGTTCACCGGCGAAGGCGTGAAGCACGTCATGATGGCGGCATTTTCGCGATGGCAGCCGTAGCGGACGTGTCCCTCTCTTTCCGCCGCCGCCAGCGTGTCTTCGATTTTTTGCGCCATGCCGGGTGAACAGTCGACAATCATGCGCAGCGCGTCATCGAACTTCCGGTAGTCCGAGTTCGCCGCGACTTCGGACAAATATTTCCCTGGGACAAAGCGGCCGACCCGAAAGTCGAAACGCATGATGAGAAAAAAGAAAAAGGTCCGTGCATAGACCTTCAATTTGCTCATGCCGAGCGTCTCGCCGGCTTTTCGGCTGGCCAGCGCTTCGAGGTCGCGGCCCTGCGCAGGCCATTTCAATTGCATGGTCTCGCGCACGATCGGCCGCCCGCATTCGGACGACCTTTCCGCCATGTCGATGATCTGCCTGACCACCGTGCGAAAGGCCGACATGCGTGCAATATCCGCCGGCAGCACCAGCACCGAAAGGATCTGTCCGTGCTGGGTAGGAAACTGCTCGAAGCGGCAGGACAGCCCTGACAGATCGGGCCGTGCCCCGGGAGGTGCATGCGGAACGCTAATTTCGTCCCGCTTCATCGCCGCATCCGCCCATGCAACTCCCCCGCCCGAGAACATGGCGATGCTGATATTGTCCGAAACGGCGTACCGCCCCACGCGGACATCGTGACCGTTCCGCCGGATTTCGGCGACCGACACCATGCCGACCCTTAATGTCAGGTCGAGGTCTTCGCGGACCCAGGTCGCGGTTTCAGCAAGCGCTTGCCGGGCGATCCCGGCGTCGGCAGGTGAAATGGCAAAGCTGGCCCCGTCACCGCCAAATACGAAGGGAAAATCCCGGCCGTCGACCGCGTTGGCAATTGCGGCGATCACAGCCGCACCCGCCATGTTCACGGCCTTGTAGCGGTTGTCCTGAATAGCCTTCGTCGACTGCTCGACATCAGCAACGCCGATGAACCAGTCGTCCGGCAGCGGACTAAAAGAGAATTCGTCGGCTACAAGCCGGAAATCGCGAAACGTCGGAGCCGTGCGATAGAAGTCGTCAGTTGTTGAATCTGGCGCCATTCAGGCCAATTCAACCACACAAGCGCGGCCCGGACCATTCGCGCCACTGCCTGATCCGGTAGAATCAGGGCAACGGCACCAGCTCAGGCGGAAAGTTTTTCATGTTGCTCGGCAAAGCCACATGCAGGCCATAGACAACCGTGCCGTTCTGGACAGGCCACTGTGCAGCCTGCGAATTTGCAACCGGGGTGCTGCGCGAGGTCATCACGTTCACCAAAACCCCTGCAACGACGAGTGCGACATTGAGTGCTCTACGCATGTGAGCCTCCTGCGCTGCCCTCCCCAAAAACGACAGTCGCACAGGCCGTTTTGGCGCTTTGTGGCACCGCTCACACAGAGCCCTGATTTTTTATGCACCATTGATAGGCAGGCGGCGTTGCGATTCATGTAGACACGCCTGTGTTTTTCGCGGTGGCCCCCTTCTCCGGGTGCTCGCGTTGTGACAATTAGGGGAGTTCCGGATGTTCGCGATGTTAGTAAAAACAGACTAATATTGGCGCTTTGGCGGGCATGATCCGATGTTGAACGTTCTCATAATCATCGGTTGGCTCTTGGCCATCTGTTGCATGCTCTATCTTGCGAAAGAGCTGGTGAAGGACCGATTTCACGCACGCCGCGCAAGAAAGCTCGCCATCAGAAACGCCATCCGCGCCAGGCGACGCGAGCAATTCATGGAGAATCGCAGGCGGTGGACGGAAATCAATACCGGCGTCATCCAGGCGCGGCCCGCCGAGGCGGCAGCAAAGGCCGAGCGCCGGCAAAAACAGAATCAAAGGTTGTTTGGCTGGATGGTGTTGCTGCTGTGGCAAGGATACTGGATCGTGGAAATTCTCGACCAGTTCAGAAAGAGCGACACCCCGCTTCAATTGCCGTACTTCTTCCTGTTTGTCGTGATGGTCGTCATCCCATATAGCGTTTACTGGTTCTCGACCCGCAAAAGCCGGCTCGAGAGGCGGCGCCTCAAACAAGGCCTGTCGGCTAGTCCGCGATAACGGCCGTTGCTTCGATTTCAACCCTAGCCCGCGCTTCAAGCAAGCCGGCGACAACCAACAGCGTCATTGCCGGAAAGTGCCGGCCGATCGTCCGGCGATACGCTTCGCCGATCTCGCGTTGACGGGCCACATACTCCGCCTTGTCCGTGACATACCAGTTAAGCCTGACGAGATGGCGCGGTTCACCTCCCGCAGCCGCAAGAACATCGAGGATGTTCTTCAATGCCTGCTCGACCTGGTTCACGAAATCATCGCTCTCGAACTGCGCCTGCGTGTTCCAGCCGACCTGACCGGCAATGAAAACCTGCCGGCCTTGCGCAACGACGCCGTTGGAATAGCCCTTGGGCGGCGCCCAATTCTTCGGCTGCACAAATTCAAGCGTGCTTTTGCTCATTGGGCCTGTTCTCGCAGTTTGAAGCGTTGAATTTTTCCGGTCTGCGTCTTCGGCAAGGCTTCGACGAATTTCACCACCCGCGGATACTTGTACGGCGCGATGGTTGCCTTGACGTGATCCTGCAAAATCTTGATGCGCAGATTGTCAGCTTCGACGCCGGCCTTGAGCACGACGAACGCGGCGACAACCTGCCCCCGCTCGGAATCGCTTGCGCCAACGACAGCACATTCCGCGACTTCCGGGTGCGCCAAAAGGGCTGCCTCGACCTCGGGCCCGGCAATATTGTAGCCCGCCGAGATAATCATATCGTCGTTGCGGGCAGCGAAGTGGAAACGGCCGTCCTGATCGCGCACAAATGAATCGCCAGTAAGATTCCAGCCATCCGCGACATAGTTTTTCTGCCGCTTGTCGGCGAGATAGCGGCAACCAGTCGGACCGCGAACCGCCAAACGTCCGATCGTGCCGTCAGGCACATCGTTCATGTCGGCGTCGACAATTCTTGCTTCATAGCCCGCGACCGGCCGCCCGGTCGCTCCGGGCACAGCGTCTCCGATGCGGTTCGTAATGAATATGTGCAGTAGCTCGGTCGAGCCGATGCCGTCGAGGATCGGCTTGCCAGTTTTGCGCGTCCAATCCTCGAACACCGGGCCCGGCAAGGTCTCGCCTGCCGACACCGCCAGCCGCAGTGACGATAGGTTGGCGCCCTGATCCATCGCCGCCATCATGGCGCGATACGCGGTCGGCGCCGTGAACGAGATGGTCGCCTTGTAGGTCTCGATGATCTGCACCATGTTGGCCGGCGACGCATTTTCCAGCAGCGTCGCAGTCGCGCCGAAACGAAGCGGGAAAATCGCCAGTCCGCCGAGGCCGAACGTGAAAGCGAGCGGCGGCGAACCGACAAATACGTCATCAGGCGTCACGTTGAGAACTTCCTTCGCGTAGCCGTCAGCAATGATCAGCAGATCGCGATGAAAATGCATGGTCGCCTTCGGTTCGCCGGTAGTACCGGAGGTGAAGCCGAGCAACGCCACGTCGTCGCGGCCGGTGGGCACCGCGTCAAACTTCACCGGCTTATCGAGCGCAACGCGATCAAGTTCGGCATCATGATTGGATGTGCCGTCGAAATTGACCACCTGCTTGAGAAACCTGCTGACCTTGGCGCAGGCCACAAGTTCATCGGCGATGCGGCTGTCGGTCAAAGCCAAGCTGATCTCGGCCTTATCGACGATTTTTCCGAGTTCTCCGGCGCGGAGCATAGGCATCGTGTTGACGACGACGGCGCCCGCTTTGGTGGCGGCGAGCCAAGCAGCGACAAGGGCGGGGTTATTGCCGGAGCGGATCAAAACACGATTGCCCGGCTTGACCCCGTAGTTCTCCACGAGGGCATGCGCCAGCCGGTTCGACCAGTCGGCCAGTTCCTTGTAGGTCCGCCGGCGACCGTTGCCGATCAGCGCGATGTGGTCGCCGAATCCGCGCTCAACCAAGCGGTCGGTCAATTCGACCGCAGCGTTCAGTCGCTCGGGATACTGGAATTCCGGCCGCTCGAGCAGGATATCGGGCCACTGGTCGAGCGGCGGGAGATTGTCGCGGGTGAAGGTATCGACGTGCGCGGACGGCCCGAGTTTGATGCTGGTCATGTCAGCCGTCTCCCGCAGATGAAAGCGTAGATCTCGCAATGATGATTTTCTGCACGTCGGACGCGCCTTCGTAAATTCGCAAGGCGCGGATTTCACGGTAGAGCGCCTCGACCGGATGGCCGTAGCGCACTCCGTCGCCGCCGTGGATCTGCACGGCAGCGTCGATCACGCGCTGCGCCGCCTCGGTCGCGTAGAGCTTCGCCATGGCGGCTTCGCGTGTTACCCGCGCCGCGCCGATATCCTTGGTCCAGGCGGCGCGATAGACAAGCAACGCCGCCGCGTCGATCTCGACTGCCATATCGGCAATATGGCCCTGGACCATCTGCAATTCCGCCAATGGGGCGCCAAACAGTTCGCGGCTCTTGGCTCGCTTGATCGTTTCGGCGAGCGCACGGCGCGCGAAACCAAGCGCCGCGGCCCCCACCGAGGTGCGGAAGACATCGAGCGTGGCCATCGCAATCTTGAAGCCGTCGCCGGGCATGCCGATGAGATCGTCGGTGCCCACACGGCAATCCTTGAAGGTCAGGCGCGCGAGTGGATGCGGCGCCATAACCTCGATGCGCTCGGCGACCGACAGCCCGGGATTGTCGCCGCGCACGATGAAGGCCGAGAGACCCTTAGCGCCTGCCGCCTCGCCGCTGCGGGCAAAGATCACATAAAGATCGGCGATCCCACCGTTCGATATCCATGTCTTCTCGCCGTCGAGAGTGAAACCGTCGCCGCGCCGTCGCGCCGTCATTGAAATGTTGGCGACGTCGGAACCGGACGCCGGCTCTGAAAGCGCAAACGCCGCGATTGCCGTACCGCCGCGGGTCTTCGGCAGCCAGCGAGCCTTTTGAGCGGGCGTGCCAAACAGCGAAATCGGGCCGGCGCCAAGGCCCTGCATCGCGAAGACAAAGTCTGCAAGGCCGGAATGACGTGCCAGCGTTTCGCGGACCAAGGCCAGCGTGCGAACGTCGATCTTGTCCGACGGGCCCTCACCAGGCGCAGTGTGTTTGAGCCAACCATCGCGGCCGAGATTGCGCACAAGCTCGCGGCAGGCGGCATCGACATCACGGTGATCGACACGCGCACAATGCTGCGCGGCCCATGTTTCCAGCTGATCGGCAAGCGTGCGATGACGCTCCTCGAAAAACGGCCAACGCAGGAAACTCCGGTCGAGCATCGTCAATTTCCGGCAAATTGCGGTTTCTGCTTTGCGACAAAGGCGTCATAGGCCCGGTGGAAATCTTTTGTTTGCATGCAGACCGCTTGTGCGAGCGCCTCCGCCTCGATTGCGTCATCAAGCGGCATCGCAAACTCCTGGTGCAGCATGGTTTTTGTCATGCCGTGCGCGAAGGTCGGGCCGCCCGCCAGCTGTTGCGCAAGCGTCATCGCATCCGCTTCGAGCTTGTCGGAGGCGACAATGCGGTTGAAAAAGCCCCAGCGCTCGCCCTCCTCCGCCGTCATGACGCGCCCGGTATAAAGAAGCTCCGACGCCCGGCCATGGCCGATGACGCGCGGCAGCAGAGCGCAGGCACCCATGTCGCAGCCGGCAAGCCCGACACGGGTGAACAAAAATGCGGTCTTGGCCTGCGGCGTGCCCAAACGGATGTCGCTGAACAAGGCAATCATCGCGCCAGCGCCCACACAGACGCCGTCAACCGCCGCGATGATCGGTTGCGGGCAGGCGCGCATCGCCTTCACAAGCTCGCCGGTCATCCGCGTAAACTCGAGGAGTCCCTTCATGTCACGGCCGGTCAGCGGCCCAATAATGTCGTGAACATCCCCGCCGGAGCAGAAATTGCCATTGTTCGAGCCAAACACGACGACTTTGATATCGCGGGCGCGCTCAAGCTCGCGGAAGGTCTGCCCGAGTTCAGCATAACTTTCGAAAGTGATCGGGTTCTTCCGTTCGGCGCCCTTGAGCGTGATCACGGCAACGCCGTTCTTGGCCGCCCAGTTGAAATGTTTCGGCTTGAAGTCGCTCATGGTCATGCGCGCGGCCCTCCATTGCGAATGCGGCTGGACAACCCGTCGAGATGGCGGATCAGTGTATCTGCCTCGCCCGCGTCGAATTCGGACAACAACCCATCGACCCACGTCTCGTGCGCCTTGGCCATGGCCGTGAACTGTTTCAGGCCGCGCGGCGTAAGCCGCACGATGATGGCACGGCGGTCATCGGCGGGTGCCTGGCGGACGACGATCTTGTCCGTCACCAGCCGGTCGATGATGCCGGTGACGTTTCCGTTCGAGACCATCAGAAAGCGCGACAGCTCCGTCATGGTCATGCCATCGGGTTTCCTTTCGAGCGCTGCCATCACATCGAATTGCGGGAGCGTCACCTCGAACTGGATACGGAGCCGTTCGCGCACCTCGGCTTCAATCGCGCGTGCGGCCCGCAATATGCGCACCCAGAGACGCAGCCGTTGCTTGCTCAGCGATGGCGCTGCCTGCCGCGCCTTCAACTTCAGGGCGACCGTCATGCTGCGCCTCCGGCAATGACAATGGCTTCGCCATTGACCACGTTCGCCGCCGGCGAACACAGCCACAAAACCTTGGCGGCAACTTCGTCCGGTGAGATCAGGCGGCCAGCGGCGTTGTCCTTGGCGAGCGCGGCACGCGCGTCGTCGACAGAGCGCCCGGTCTTGCCGGCAACCGCGGCGGCCGCGCTATCCAGAAGCGGCGTATCCGTGTAGCCCGGACACACGGCATTCACGGTCAGCCCGTCGACCTTGAGTTCGGCCGCCAAAGCGCGCGCGAGGCCGACAACCCCGTGCTTGGCCGCGCAATAGGCCGCTACGTAAGGATAGCCCTTCAACCCCGCGGTCGAGGCGGTGAACACGATGCGCCGTGTCCCTTTGCCTTTGCGCGTCACGTCGTCCAAAGCGGCTTGCACTGTCAAAAAGGCGCCGGTCAGGTTGACCCCGATCATCCGCTGCCAGTGCTCGGCCGAGATTTTTCCAGCCGGCGCGCTCTCGGCGGCGCCTGCATTGGCAACGATAATGTCGATCGGCCCATGAGCGGCGTGTGCGGCTGCCACCATGGCCGCGCAGTCCGCGGCATTTGTCACATCAGCGGCAACCGCGATGGATTTCGGCAAACTGCGCGCGACCGCATCGAGCGGCGCCTCCCGGCGTCCGACAAGCGTCACTGCGGCGCCCTCCTTCGCGAGGGCCTTCGCAATCGCCGCCCCTATCCCGGTGCCGCCGCCCGTGACCAGCGCGTGCAGGCCGTCGAGCGCGCCCATCACACCTTCCCCGTCATCACATCGGGACGCGACTTCAATCGATGCAGCTGGTCACGGCCCGCCCAATAAGGTTTCGGCCAGGCCAGACCCTCGTAGCCAAGGTCGGCAGCCGCGTGCAGTGTCCAGTACGGGTTGGCGAGGTGCGGCCGGGCCAGACAAACAAGATCGGCGCGTCCTGCCATCAAAATCGAATTGACGTGGTCGGCGTCGTAAATATTGCCGACCGCGAGCGTCGCAATGCCCGCCTCGTTGCGGATACGGTCGGAGAACGGCGTCTGAAACATCCGTCCGTAGACTGGCTTCGCCTGTTTCGACGTTTGTCCGGCGGAGACATCGATCATGTCGGCGCCGGCGTCGGTCAGAATGCGCGCGACCTCGACTGCATCGCGCGGCGAGATGCCGTCCGGCAACCAATCGTTTGCGGAAATTCGCACCGACATTGGCTTGTCGTCGGGCCACACCGCCCGCACTGCGCGAAACACCTCAAGCGGAAATCGCATGCGGTTTTCGAGACTGCCGCCGTATTCGTCGGTGCGCTTGTTGGTGAGCGGCGTGATAAACGCCGACATCAGATAGCCGTGTGCGTAATGCAGTTCGAGCCAGTCGAAGCCGGCGCGCTGCGCCATCTGCGCCGAGCGGACGAACTCGTCGCGCACTTTGTCCATGTCCGCGCGCGTCATCGCCCGTGGCGCCTGGTTTTCTGGGCTCCAGGCCACCGCCGACGGCCCCATCACCGTCCAGTTGCCGGATGGCAGCGGCGCATCCATCGTTTCCCAGCCGAGCTGGGTCGAGCCTTTGGGGCCGGAATGGCCAAGCTGGATGGCCAATTTGGCATCGCTTTCGGCGTGGACGAAATCGACGATCCTTTTCCACGCGGCTTCATGCTCAGGGAGATAAAGCCCCGTGCAACCGGGCGTAATACGGCCCTCCGGGGACACACAGGTCATCTCGGTAAAGACCAGCCCTGCCCCGCCCTTGGCGCGCTCGGCGTAGTGGACCAGATGCCAGTCAGTCGGCGTGCCGTCGACCGCACGGTACTGCGCCATCGGCGACACCACGACCCGGTTCTTCAATTCGATGCCACGCACGCGGAATGGCACGAACATCGGAGGCCGCCGGATCTGCGGCTCCCGCCCTGTCGCCTGGCGCTCGAACCAGCGCTCCGCGCCGCCAAGCCAGTTTTCATCACGCTCACGCAGGTTTTCGTGGCTGATGCGCTGCGAACGCGTCAGCAGCGAGTAGTTGAACTGGACCGGATCGAGATAAAGATAGCGCTCGACGTCCTCGAACCATTCGGTGGAATTACGTGCCGCGCTCTGCAGACGCAGGACTTCGAGCCGCCGCTCGTCCTCGTAGCGGCGAAAAGCGTGCGTCATGGTCGGCTCGCTGTGCAAATAATCCGCGAGCGCAATGGCGCTTTCCAGTGCGAGTTTCGAACCTGAGCCGACCGAAAAATGCGCGGTCGCCGCGGCGTCTCCAAGCAAGACAATATTCTTGTGGCTCCAACGCTCGCACAGGACACGATTGAAGTTGAGCCAGGCCGAACCGCGCAGGTGGCGCGCGTTCGACATCAATTTATGACCGCCGAGATTGCGGGCAAAGATTTTCTCGCAGGCCGTAATCGTCTCCTCGGTGTTCATCTGCCTGAAGCCGGCTCGGCGCCAGGTCTCTTCCGAACATTCAATGATGAAAGTTGCGGTATCGCCGTCGAACTGATAGGCGTGCGCCCAGATCCAGCCGTGCTCGGTCTGCTCGAAGATGAAGGTAAACGCGTCGTCGAATTTCTGATGCGTGCCGAGCCAGATGTACTTGCAGGCACGTACGTCGATGTCGGGCTTGAACACGTCGGCATGGGTGGCGCGGACGCGTGAATTCACCCCATCGGCGCCGACGATCAGGTCGTAGTCCGCGTAAGCAGAAACGTCTTTTGCCTCCGTCTCGAACTCGATCTTGACCCCGAGAGCACGCGCCCGTTGCTGAAGGATATTCAGCAGGCGCTTGCGGCCGATGCCGGAAAAACCGTGACCACCCGAGCGCGCCGTCTCGCCGCGATAGTGAACAGCGATGTCGTCCCAGTAGACGAAAGATTCGCGGATGAGTGCGGCGCTTTCCGCGTCGTTGGCTTCGAGATTGGCCAGCGTCTCATCGGACAGCACAACGCCCCAACCGAACGTGTCGTCCGGCCGGTTGCGCTCGATGACGACAACCTCGTGCGCGGGATCGCGCCGCTTGAGCGAGATCGCGAAATAGAGGCCACCAGGGCCGCCGCCGAGACAAACCGCGCGCATTGCCCAATCCGATCGTTGAGGTGAATTATTATAACCCTATAATTTCTAAACTTAAAGTATCTATCCTCATGAAAATGCGCCCCTCCCGATACCGTCGGAAGGGGCGCAAAAAGCCTTGTTTTACTGGACCTTGCAGTCCTTGGCGTAGCCGTCGGCGTGGTTCGAGTAGATCTTCTCGACGATCTGGGTCTCGTACATGCCATCGGCGCGCTTGGCGACCTTGGTGAGGTAGAAGTCCTCGATCGGGAAACCGTTGACGTTGAACTTGAACGGCCCGCGCACGGAGGTAAAGGCAGCCTTTTTGAGCGCGGCACGCACCGCGTTCTGATCAGAAAGGTTGCCCTTCACGGCAGTCACCGCGCTGTTGATGAGCATGGCGGCGTCATAGGCCTGCATCGCGTAGGACGCCGGCACCGCCTTGTAGGCCGCCACATATTCCGACACAAACTTCTTGTTGGCGGCATTGTCCATGTTCGGCGCCCAGGTCAACACCCCATAGACATCGACAGCATTGTCCTTGAGCACCGGCAGTGTCGCCTCGTCCGCCGTGAAGGCCGACACGATCGGGACTTTTCCCTTCAGTCCAGCCTGGATGTACGTGTTGAGAAGATTGATGCCGAGGCCGCCCGGCATGAACGTGAACAGCGCATCAGGCTTCGCCGCGGAGATCTTCGAAACTTCCGGCCCGAAGTCGGTCGTGTTGAGGGGGACCAGCGACTCCTCGGCAATCTGTCCCTTGAAGGTGCGCTTGAAACCCGCGAGCGCATCCTTGCCGGCAGGATAGTTCGGCACCAAAGCAAAGACGCGCTTGTAGCCGAGCTTGTTAGCAGCCTCCCCAATCGCCTCAAAAATCTGATCGTTCTGATACGACGTCACAAAGAAGTTGGCGTTGCAGGCCGCGCCGGCGAAATTCGACGTCCCGGCATTGGTGCTGATCAAGATTTTTCCGGCGTCGAGAACCGGCTTGTGGATCGCTACCAGAATATTGGAAAAGATCGGGCCCACCACGAAGTCGACGTTGTCGCGCTCGAGCAAGCCACGAACTTTCTGAATTGCGACATCCGGTTTGAGCTCGTCATCAGCTACAAAGAGCTCCACCTCTTTGCCGCCCATCTTGCCGCCAAGATCTTTCAAGGCGAGTTCGAAACCGTTTTTCGACTGCTGGCCGAGCGCGGAGGCCGGGCCCGCCAAGGTGTATATGAGACCAATGCGAATCTTGTCCTGGGCTGCCGCCGCGTTGACGACGAATACAAATGCGGCAGTAGCCGCTAACCTGCATACGAAAGCACGCATGATCGAACCCCTCCCGGAACGCCAAGTTTTTTCGGGCCTATTGGTCCAATAAAGCTCGAAGGAGTCAATCACTGCTGCAAGGCGTCGGATTGCGTCGACGACCGGCAAGCCGCATTATGCCCGTGGTTGTTGGCGTCGGGCGTGGGCTATGAAGGCGATCATCGTCGGTGGCGGCATTGGGGGGCTGACAACGGCCCTCATGCTGCATGCGCGTGGGATCGATTGCGAAATTTTCGAGCAGGCCGACAGCGTGCGCGAGCTGGGTGTCGGCATCAACACGCTGCCGCATGCGATCAAGGAGCTGGCGCAGCTCGGGCTGCTTTCGAGGCTCGACCAGGTCGGAATTCGAACCCACGAACTGTTTTACATGAACCGCATCGGCCAGGAGATCTGGCGCGAGCCGCGCGGCACCGATGCCGGTTTCGAATATCCGCAATTTTCGATTCACCGCGGCCGGCTGCAGGCGGTGATATATGAAGCCGTGCGCGAGCGGCTCGGCGAATCCCGAATTCATACCGGCCACCGGCTGGGTCCATTCACGCAAGGCGAAGGCGGCGTCACCGGTTATTTCTTCGGCCGCGATGGCTCCCATCGCGCAACCGCGCGTGGCGACATTCTGGTCGGCGCGGACGGAATCCATTCGATTGTCCGCGAAACGCTCTACCCGAACGAAGGCCCGGCGCGCTGGAACGGCTCAATGCTCTGGCGCGGCGCAATCGACTGGCCGAAATTTCTGACCGGACGCTCGATGGTGATTGCGGGCGGAATGGCCGGCAAGCTGGTCGTCTACCCGATTGGCGAAGGCGCGCACGATGACCGGCCGCTCACCAATTGGGCAGTGCTGGTGAAAATCGGCGAAGGTGGTGCACCACCACGGAAGGAAGACTGGTCGCGTACCGGCAGGTTCGAAGATCTGATGCCACATGTTCAGCGCTTCAGCATCCCATTCGTCGATGCCAAGGCCTTGATCGAGTCGACACCGGAATTCTGGGAATACCCAATGTGCGACCGTGATCCGCTGCCGCACTGGTCGCACGGCCGGGTAACATTGCTCGGCGATGCCGCGCATCCGATGTATCCCGTCGGCTCGAATGGCGCGTCGCAGGCGATCCTCGATGCGCGCTGCCTTGCCGATCGGCTGCGCGAAGCGGACCACATCGGACAAGCACTCTGGGCCTACGAACAAGAGCGGCTGCCGATGACGGCGCAGATCGTGCAGTCAAACCGGTCCGGTGGGCCGGAAGGCGTCATCGATGCGGTCGAACAGCGCGCGCCCGACGGCTTCGACAATATCGACAACGTTCTGTCCTATGAGGAACGCAAGGCGATCGTGCGCGGCTACGCGGCCAAGGCAGGCTTTGCCAAGGAACAGGTCAACAAAGGCAACAAGGTCGCCTAGGCGCCGGGCGGCGGCAGGAAGTTGACTTCGTGCTTGGCCGACAAAGCGACGACGTCCGGCGGATTTTGCTCTTTCATCGAGTGGATCGCCCAGAACAGATCGTAGAGCTTGCGTGTCGGCGTCACCCAGAAAAAACACTTGAGGACCTGATCGGACTTGTTGAACAGTCCGTGCGGAATACCCATCGGCAGCTTGATCAGGTCGCCGGCGGTCGCCGTGAATTCCTTGCCGTCGATCAACGCGTCCATGCGCCCTTCCAGCATGTAGACGAACTCGTCCTGCGTCGGATGAATGTGCGGCGGCACGAAAGTGGTCGGCGGCAGCGTTGCATGCCAGGCAAAGGAACTTTCGGACAGCTGCTTGGGAACATAAGTCTGTCCCAAAATACTCCAAACAATTCCATCCAGCCCCGAGTTGGCCTTGGTGACGCCCGGTGTCATCGGCTGCATTGCCCGTCACTCCCTCTTATAAATTTCGCGTAACCTAGTTGATACATTACGGGAACGCCAGCAGCGCCCCGCTAACGCGCCGCAATTCGCGGGCGGTGACGAAAGCTTGTCGACTGCCGGCAACGAAATGAATTTCGGTGTGCTGGGGTGGTATTTACCCTAGCCACCAAGCACCGCTAGCAACGCCTTGCGCGCACCGAACGGTTCAGCTTTTCGTTGCGCCTTCGATCGCTTGCAGCATCGCGCCGACTGCGGCGTTCTGCGTAAGCCCTCCCTCACGGACGAGGTTCCGCCACGTATAAAAGCTCAGCGCCAAGCCCAACATCGCCCGCTGTTTGGCATTGAGCTTTGCGCCGAGCACCTCGTGATGAGCCGCGATGGCCGGTCCCATTCGCAAACCGACAACTTCTCTCACCACCGGATGAGTTTCCGCGTCGCGCAATATGCATGCAGCCAATTCGGCGCCGCGCTCAAACCAGCCGTAAATCGCGGTGAGGCCGACGCGCAGCCGTTCGTGCCGATCTGCGATACTTCGCCACGGTGCAGGATCCGGCAGCGGATCGCGCTCGAGGGCCAGCGCCGAACAGGCCATCAAGAGGCTCCGCTCGTCGGGAAAATGCGCATAGAGCGTATGGCGCTGAACGCCTGCGTGCTCAGCCACCATGCTGAAGGTCGTGAGTGCGGGGCCGACGGTGCCGTGCAGATCGACAGCCGCTTCAACGATGCGCTGCCGTGTTTCCGCCTGCTGCTCGGCCCGGCGCTTGAGGGTATATGTCCGTGCCATCAATTTCACTACACTAGCATGTGCAATCAATATTGACAAGTCAGAAAATTTCGATACACATAGCTGTACCTTCAAATCAAGAGCTTGGGAGACAGCTGTGGAGACCAAGATCGCGGAGATCGCCGACGGCATTTATCGGCTCTCGACCTTTGTGCCCGATATCGCCCCGCCCGCCGGCTTCACCTTCAATCAATTCCTGATCCTGGGGGACGAACCGCTCATGTTCCACACCGGTCTGCGGAAGATGTTTCCGCTGAACCGGGACTCCGTGAGCCGCCTCATTCCACCTGAACGCCTGCGCTGGATCGCCTATGGCCATTTCGAGGCCGACGAATGCGGCGCGATGAACGAATGGCTCGCCTTTGCCCCGAACGCGCAACCCGCGCACGGCAATACCGGCTGCATGGTCTCGCTGAACGACTTTGCCGATCGGGCACCGCGCGTGCTTCAGGACAGCGAAGTCATCGACCTGGGCCGCGGCAAGAAAGTCCGCTACCTCGACACGCCGCATACACCGCACGGCTGGGACGCCGGCGTGGTTTTTGAAGAATCGACAGGAACGCTGTTGTGCGGCGACCTGTTCACGCAACTCGGCAACGGTCCCGCGCTGACCGACGGCGATGTCGTGGGGCCCGCGATCGTCGCCGAAGACCTGTTCCGTTATTCCGCGCTCAATCCCGGAATGGGAACGACAATCCGCACGCTCGCAAAAGTGTCGCCGCGAACACTCGCGTTGATGCACGGTCCGTCATTTTCGGGAGATGGCGCGGCTGCGCTGCACGCGCTCGCCGACGAATACGATCGGCGCATCCAGCCCGGAACGCCTAACAATTGAAATGCATGGAGTCCGCAATGACCGATGTTGTTGTTCACCTGTCCAGCCCAGCTTCGCGCCACGTCCGGATTGCCCACGGGATGCGCCGACTGCTCGATGAATTGCCTGATGCCGTGCTCAAGGACATTGGGCTTACGCGAAGCGACATTCCCTTTGTTGTCGGAAGGCTCATGTCGAAAAGGCGAAATCCGGCCCGGAAGCTCGATCGATTCGATTGGAGCGCAGTGTGGCGGAACGCGACGATCCTCCGTTTGCCAGAGACCGTTTTTCGCCTCGCGCTTGTGGGAGCAGCCACCGTTTCAGCTGTTTTTATCCTTTCATCCGCCGTCCTAGCGTAGCGGTTCCACGCCGTAGGCCCATGGTCCAACTCGACCGGCACCGTCAGACTTGCCTAACTGTTCCCATGGGGCGTGCGGTCGGAGCACGGCAATGCCCGTTCTTGCCTTCTTTGCAGTGGCAGGTTTGGCGCTGATCGCGCTGCTATTCGTTGCAGACGCAGCATTGGAGAAGGACGGTTCGCCTGTGATCGTCACCAGCCAACGCTCGGGCTTGCCGGAATCTTCTCACCGCCCTGACAAGATCCCTGTTCTCACCATGGCACCGGCTCCCGACCCCGACATGACATCGAAAATCGTACGTGACGCCCAACCCAAACCGGTGGCTCAAGATCCGATGAAAATCCACCCAGCGGCGCGCGCGGCGCGGGCGGAAGCAATGCCTCAAACGCCAAGCGTCACACAACCTATGAACGACCGACCCCCGATGAACTACCACTACCGCAGGAGCCAGGAATTCGACAGATTTTCGATCAAGGGCCTTTAAGCCGAACCCGTCAGGGAGATGACTGTCATGCAGGCAACAACATCAATGCCACTACCCCATCGTCCGATGCTGCACGCGCTTGCCAAGTCCTGGTGGGTCCTGCTGCTACGGGGGATCGCCGCCATTGTCTTCGGCGTTCTCGCATTCGCCTGGCCCGGACTGACCCTTGTGACCCTGGTCCTGCTCTACGGAGCCTTTGCGCTGGTCGACGGCGTGCTGTCGCTGATCGCGGCCTTCAGCGGCAGCGCCAAGCCAATTCCGACCTGGTGGCTCATCGTGGTCGGCCTTCTCGGCATCGGCGCCGGCGTCGTGACATTTCTGTGGCCCGGCATCACCGCAGTCCTGCTGGTGATGTTCATCGGCGCCTGGGCCCTGGTGCACGGGATCTTCGAGATCATCGGCGCGATCCAATTGCGCAAGGAGATCGACAATGAGTGGATGCTGATCTTCAGCGGGCTGCTGTCGGTACTGTTCGGGATTGTTGTGCTGATCGCACCGGGTGCCGGCGCAGTCGGATTGGTCTGGGCCATCGCCGCCTATTCGATCGTGTTCGGCATTACGTTTGTCGCGCTGGCGCTTCGCCTGCGGAGCCATACGCATTCCGCAGTAGCGGCGTGAGCAGGCAGCGCCCGTCGATTAGGCTGAACGAAACCGCTGGTGGCCGGGGGCCTATGTGATTTTCGTCGTTAACCCGGCTCCGTCATAAATACATCTTTTCGTCCGAGTGTTTCTGTAGCATAGATGCCGGTATGTTGGAGCACGAGGACTTTGCCGTCGTGGTGAAAAACCGGGCAAAGCAGCCAAAGCCGTGGCAGTGGGAGATTTACCGAGCGGGCCGGACCAGCCCGATTGGTCGCTCGACAGAATTTTTTGCGACCGTGACAGATGCCAACCGCGCCGGTAAAAAAGCGCTGCAGCTATTGTTAAGCGAGTGCCCGCCGCCATAGAGATTCTGCCGCCGGCGCGATCATCGCCAATGCAACCCGCCCTACAAACACGATCAACGCCGACAAGCTTTCACTAGCGCTCTATTTGCGGTGTTCAAACGTACTCTTTCGTCGACGCAAAAATTATAAAACAATGGCCGGCTGTTGTTATTTATGCTTTCACATTGATTGTTCCACGCGGCGAACTGCGCGGCCAACGCCTTCTCACTTTCTGCACAATTTGCCGGGGGACAGGTTTGTCCAGTGCCAATAAATCCAAGAGTTGATTCGTTCAATTGTTGGCACTTATAGAACATTCCCCTGTAGCAGCCGGTTTCTCCGACTCTTGCGCACTCGGGCCAAGCACCAAGGGCGTCGCTCGATCCAACCAGCAAAATTCCGATTAGCACCGCGCCGAGCCACCTCAGTCGATCAAACATTCGCCATCGCTCTTCTGTTTTTCCACGCAACCTTTTGACCTAAGCGCACAGCGACAGCGAAGGACCGGGCCCGTTGTTGGCCGATATGTTTTCGAGAACCGCTCCTAGTGGAGTTCAAAATCAAAAATGCTCGCCGGCCAATGCCCGCTTTCCGGGGTAAAGCAGACATTAACGGTGGCACCTCCATGTCCGCTAATGACCCAAAGCGGGACATTTTTGTTTAAACTGTAGCTTCCGCGAGCCAGCCTTCTTACGAGGGGAGGCCACATTTTTCGACTCTAATGGCTTGAACGACCACCAAGCCGACTTGCATGGAGCAGTCCCAGACCGTCAACCGGCGCATCAGCTTGTGCTATCATGTTTTGCCTTGCTGAAGCGGAGCGTCTGTCTTGTCCACTGGGGAGCGCGTAGAGCGTAGACTTACAGCCATCCTGGCAGCCGATGTGGCTGGATACAGCAGGCTCACCGGCTTGGATGAAGAGGGTACACATACCCGGCTTACGGACCATCTCCGCTCCCTTATCGATCCCAAGATCACCGAACATCGCGGGCGTGTCGTCAAGAACACGGGAGACGGGCTGCTGGCCGAGTTCAGCAGTGCTGTCGATGCCGTGCGTTGTGCCGTGGATATCCAGTCCGGCATGGTTCAACGCAATTGCGATGTTCCGGAAGAGACGCGGATCGAATTCCGCATCGGTGTAAACGTAGGCGATGTCATCATTGATCGCGGCGATATCTTCGGGGATGACGTCAATGTGGCTGTCCGTCTTGAGGGCCTGGCTGAGCCGGGAGGCATTTGCGTCTCCAGCCGTGTGAGGGAGGATGCCGAGGGTAAGCTTGAGATCATCTTCGACAATGCAGGCGAGCTACTGCTCAAGAACATCATCCGACCGGTCCAGGTCTATTGCGTGCGGCTAAGCGGTGCTGCGGGGCCACCCTCTCGCCCCGCCTTGCCGCTCCCGGATAAGCCCTCAATCGCGGTACTCCCGTTCCAGAATATGAGCGACGATCCGGAGCAGGAGTATTTCAGCGATGGCATCGTAGAGGACATCATCACGGCGTTATCGCGGTTCCGGCAGCTGTTCGTCATCGCGCGTAATTCAAGCTTCAAATACAAAGGCCAGGCGGTGGATATTCGCCAGGTCGGCCGGGAGCTGGGAGTACGGTACGTGCTTGAGGGCAGCGTTCGCCGCGGGGGCGATCGAGTCCGTATCACCGCACAGCTCATCGACAGCAGTGATGGAAGCCACAGGTGGGCCGAAAATTACGATCGCGAACTGAAAGATGTATTCGCAGTCCAGGAGGAGCTCGCGCGCACCATCGCTGCAATCCTTGAGGCGCATATCAGCAAAGCAGAAGCCGAACGTACATTATTGAAACCGGCCGCTACGTGGCAGGCATACGATCATTACGTGCGGGCTGCCGCTACCTGGGCGTTGTTCCAGTCGTCATGGAAATTGGAAAGTCTGCTGGAAACACGACGTCATATTGCGAACGCGTTGTCGATAGATCCGAAATATGCGCGCACCTACTCGCTGCTGGCCAGTACGCACAGGGTTGCGTGGTTTAATCCTCTGAATGAGGAATATTTAAACCCGTCCGCGCTCGACGAGGCGATTAGCCTGGCACGAACCGCAATTGAGCTCGATCCCAACCTGCCCGAAGCCTACGCGGAACTGGGATATAACCTGGTCCGTAAACGGGACTTCGATGCAGCCACTTCCGCCGTTGAAAGGGCAATCGAGCTTGAGCCCAATTTTGTCAACTATCGTATTGCTGCAGTGCTTATTAATGTCGGGGAAGCGGCAAGGGCCATCGAGGTTGCGAAAACGCAAATGCGGCTTGATCCATTCCATCCGCATTTTGCACCTCTCATGATTGGCGAGGCCTGCTATCTGCTCAAGCAATATGACGAAGCCCAACGGTGGCTTGGTCAATGCACGGCCCGCGCGCCCAATCATCAATATGGCCACGCCTTTCTGGCCGCGACTTACGCACAGCTGGGACGTCTGGAAGATGCTCGTGTCGAGGCCGCTGAAGTCCTGCGGGTCAATCCAAAATACAGCATTCGCGAAACCCAGAAACGGGTATCATTTTTCAAGCGCTCCGAAGACATGGAGCATCTTGTCGACGGGCTGCGAAAAGCGGGCCTGCCGGAATAACAGTCTGATCTTCGGAAACAGGCCAGCCATCGCCCAACGGATTGCGACAATGCGCAACACGATTGAGCTCCGTACAGCTTAAAAACGGCGACTAGCGCCTCGATTTCTTCTTCTTCAACTTTTTCTCGACAGTATAAATCGCCGCGTCGATATCCCTCATCGCCCTTTTGGTGTCCCTGAGCAGCTCCTCAATAGATTTCTTGCGACGCCTCAGTGCCTTTCTGAGCGCTCTCTTCTGCGTCGGGGTCAATGACTCGACATCGACTACACCTGCAGTGAATCCGCACATGGTTTGCCCCTGCTCGGCAGCCGTTTGATAAATTAGCCCTTACAACCCCAAATCTTAATCCTGTCAGCGGGGTATTCAAGCGGCCAGGAGCAGTTTCATACAAGCCGGCCGAGCGGTTTACCGGGGCTGGCGGCGGCATTGGCCAATACTGCCCTGTAGTCTGCGATCCAACGCCGGATGGTCTTTGGGTGGAGCAGGTCGGCTTTGTACCTGCATGTGCCGGTCACACTCGAAGACGTTTCCTTGAGTGTCGTCCAGAGCCAGGATCGATCGATCGGCATGACGGGGTGTCCTTCACGATCACCAAATGGCCGGATTGCCAAATTGGCCATTTTGATCGGTCGGCGCGAGGCAGCATGGACGACGAAATAAGCCTGAATGAGCGATGCCGGGTCCAGACCGGAATCTTCCGCGAGCCGGGCGGCAATAACATCGAAGGGTAGCTCCTGCCTCTCGTAGGCCTCCAATACGGCCTCACGCACGCGATCAAGCGCTTCCTGAAAGCTAAGACCGGCATCAAGCCGGCTACGGATGATCGCGGTATTCGCGAACGGTCCGATCGTGCGCTCCGTGCCCAGCGATGAGCGATTGGCCATATTGGTCGCGACACAAATGTCGTGACGCCCGGTTCGCAGCAGAAGCAGCGCCTTGAGGCCGGTCAATAAAGTCATGAACAGGGTTGCGCCTTGCTTATGGCTCAAAGTTCTCAGACGCGCCAACACGCTTTTTGGTATGTGAACGCGCTCATAGGCGACTTGCGAGGCCAGCTCGTCTCCGGCATCGGCGTTGGCAAACAATGGTGTCGCCTTGCGCATGCGCCCTCGCCAGTAGGCCAATTGCGAATTCGCCGCATCGCCGGTGGACCATCGACGCTGCCAGCGGGCGAAGTCGGAAAACTGAAGCGGTGGATCGGGTAATTGCGGCCGCGTGCGCGATATAAAACCGGAATAGAGCTCCGAAAGCTCCTCCATGAGGACTTCGACTGACCACCTGTCGGCAAATATTTCGTGCAGGACGAAGAGTAATATGTGGTCTCGGGCGCCGAGCCGCAAAAGGCGAGCCCGAAGCAAAGGTGGATGCTTCAGGTCGATCGGCGTCAGCCATTCTTGCTCGGCTGTAACCTTCGCTTTGGTCAGCAGCACCGCCTTGGTCCGAGAATGCCTCGTGCCGGCCGTAAGATCCCTTACCGCGAAAAATGATTTGACGCCTGCAGCCGGGGTAATGACTGCTACGGGCAGATCCCTCCTCCAGCTAAATCCTGTCCGTAGCGCCTCATGCCGCCTCACGACCTCGGACAGACTCTGCTCCAGCGCACCGACGTTTAGCGGCCCTTGCAGCCGATATGCGAGGGGCATGTTGAACTGAAGCAGGCCGGGAATTTCGCGCTCAATCCTTAAGATGCGCTCCTGTCCGATGGTCACCGGCGGAGGACCTCCGCTTGTCTGTCCCACATCATCCATCGGTCGTCTGCCGCGGCTTAATGCTACGGCAGATGGCTCCTTTCCGGAGGATTCAAGCCGGGCCGCCAGAGAGGCAATGGTGGGTGCCTCAAAGATATCCTTCAACGATAAAGAGACACCAAAGGACTCATGCAGACGTGAAATCATCCTCGTCATCGTGATTGAATCCACGTCGAGCGCGAAGACGTCCTCGTCAACCCCTATCTGATTGACGCCGAGAAGATCCGCCCAGATGCTTGCCAGCTGGCGCTCCCATTCGGAGCGGGGCGCAGCCATATGGTCGCTTCGTTCAGCGCGCGAGCGGGGTGCGATTTTTGCGAAAGCGGCCGCCAGCTCGCGTCGTTTTATCTTTCCGCCACCGCCTTTCGGAATCTCCTGCACGATCCACATTCGGGCCGGGACCTTAAAACCTGCCAGGCGTTCGCGCGCGAAGCCTCTGAGCTTCTGTATCGTCAACCTGGAGCCCGAACGCAGTACGACGGCAGCGGCGACGTCAGCGCCAAGTCGTGTGTGGGGAATAGCGAAAGCGGCGGCTTCAACAACGTCAGGATGGTTCAGCAAGGCCTCTTCGACCTCGCCCGGCGCGACTTTTTGCCCGCCGCGATTGATGACCTCCTTGATCCGCCCGACAACGAACAGATAGCCCTCCGCGTCCAGGTACCCAAGGTCGCCGGTTCGGAACCAGCCGTTTTGAAAGGACGCGCGGGTGGCGGCGGCGTCATTGTCGTATCCCCTCGTGATGGTTGGGCCCCTTAGTACGATCTCCCCCCGTTTGCCTCGCGGAAGCCGTCGACCTTCATCGTCGAAAATCGCAATCTCGGCGCCGGCGGACCGGCCGACGGATCCAAGTTTTCGCCGGCCCAAAGGATTCGCGGCAATTTGAGTGGCAGCTTCCGTCATCCCAAAGGTGTCGATCACAGGGACATTGAACAGGCCTTCCAATCCGCGAACCACTTTGGGCGGCAGCGTCGAAGACGCCGAACGGATCAGCCGCAACGAAGACCGTTGCGCAGCCTGCTTATGCGCGGCCGCTGCCGATAGTACGGCCTGATGGATTACCGGAACCGCCGTGTACCAGGTGGGCCGAAACTCCTCCAGCCAGCGAAAGAAATCCGTAACCTCGAACCGCGGCGTGCAAACCACGCTCGAGCCGGCCGCCAACGTGGCAACGATTCCGGAGATCAACCCATGCCCATGGAACAGGGGCAACACGCTTAGCAAGCGGTCTTGGGGTGTAAGCCCGAGAACGGCACCCACGTTGCGAGCCGAAAGACAAACGCTTGCATGGGTCAGTGGCACCGTCTTCGGTCGTGACGTGCTGCCCGAGGTCAATAGAATGAATGCATCATCAGCGCTTGACGCAAAGCCTTCATCGCTGATCTTCCTTTTGATCGATACGCTGATGCTGAACGGGTTGGCCCCGTCATGCGACGGTTTCGGCAGATCGATAACGGGTATGTCGAGGGAAAGCGCGGCGCGTCGGCTGGCGGATTCAATGTCAGGCCGCGTCAGCAACGCCGCTACCCGCAATTCACCGAAGTAGCGGCGCCATTCGTCAGCGGTGAAGCCCGGATTGAGCGGTACACAGACCGCACCGGCCGCGACTGATATCATTGTTACCGCGGCTTCTGGCCCATCTGGCAGCACCACCGCCACACGGTCCCGTCGGCCCACACCGAGTTCACGTAATCTGTGCACCGTTTCTGTCGCCTGGACCCACAACGTCCCGTACGTCATGGGTGAGCGCCCCGGCGCGAGGATGGCGACACGATCGGATGCGGATCTCGCATGGGAGGCAAGAAGATCCCCGAGACATGAAAATACACGACTCCCAGGGTCCCTGCCCGGGCGCGCTCTTCGCGATTTTTTTGCGCCCTTAGCCAAGACGGCTCCTTTGAAAGCGGCCCGCATGTCGGACAAAAGCCAAGACCAACAAATGGGTGGAAATGCAAAAGCGCAGTTCTACGCGTCTGCCATTTCGAAGCACTGCTTCATGTTTTGTAAAATCGACCTCGACATCGTGGTGGTCGAGAAAAATCCGATCGAGATCTGCAACTGCCTTGAAGACAGCTTCCTTCGCTACGAAAAGAAGACGTCCACCATAGACGGAAGCGTCCAATGTTAGGCGCTCCCGCTGAGTCGCAATCGTCTTCACAAGCTCTGGAGGAATTGCTTGGGCGGGTTCTATATCGACGCCGATGCCTGCGAATTCTCGCTGCCGCGCCACTGCTGCGACTGCAACATCGGAATCATGGGCCAATGACCCGACAATTTCTCGCGGCCAGATCGGAGCCCCGGACCGGCCTTTAGGTATTACGCATTTGGGTCGGGAAAGAAGTTCACGCGCTACGATGCGAGCTGCACCGCGGGCGCGACGGGCTTTCAGGCTGAGAGAGTCGAAGGCCTCTTCAGGAAAAACTGCGCATTCGTCGCCGGGCAAAATCGAACGGCAGCCGATCGTCACTCCTGGCAAGGCAAGCCGTTCGATTACGTCCTGCAGCCTGCTATCGGGGCTCGGGCGCTTCATGCGAAAAATGGATCTGCGATCACTCCGCCTTGATGTTTGCTGATCTAATTACATTCGCCCATTTTTCGGCTTCAGCTCTCATGTGCATTCCGGCTTCCGCCGGGGTGAGGACTATCGGCGTGAGTGTCAAGTCGGCAAGTCGCTTCTGGATATTCGAGTCGGACAGACCGGCATTGATCGCGCCGTTGAGCTGCGCGACGACGTTGTCGGGCGTGCCGGCTCGAACACCAACGCCGGTAAAAACCAGCACCTCATAGCCTGGAACGGTTTCCGCGACGATGGACACATTGGGTAATACGTCCAGCCGTTTGCCGGTCGTGACCGCCAAAGCGCGCACCGCCCCCGATCGGATATGAGGTAGCGCGTTCGCAACGACATCGACCGCGACCTGGACGTGACCTCCGATCAGGTCGTTGATCATAGGCGCTCCGCCACGATAGGGAACGTGAACGATATTCACGCCAGCCATCGTCTTGAATAATTCGCCGGCGACATGCGAGATCGTGCCGGTGCCGAACGAAGCCATGGTTATCTTGCCCGGAACGGTCTTCGCGAGCGCAATCAGGTCAGCAATGTTATTGGCAGTCACGGAGGGGTTGGCCACGATCACCATGGGCGAAACGCAGATGCCGGCGACCGGCGCGATGCTCTTAAAAAAATCGAAGGGAAGCGTCTTGTAGAGCGTCGTATTGATGGCGTTACTGGTCCCGATCCATAGCAGTGTGTACCCGTCGGCTGGAGAGTTGATTGCCGCTTGCGCCGCGATATTGGTGGCGGCACCAGGCTTGTTCACAACCACGACTTCCTGGCCCAGATGGTCTGAGAGCCAGCGGGCCATCTCTCTTGCAATCACGTCGGTCCCGCCACCCGGCGGAAACCCAACGATCCATTGCAGAGGCCGAACGGGGTAGTCGCTCGACCAGGCAATACGCGGCAGCGCCTGCGACGCCGCGACAACGGCGGCCAGCTGCAGAACTTTGCGGCGGACGAGTTTCACTGTTGGTACCCCATCGCAATTTGGAACGGAAACCGCGAACTAATTCAGTTAACTGCTGATGCGTAAGCTAACTCTAATAGTTCCAGGAATGGAAGTGAACGATTTGTAGCCACTAGGCGTACAAAGTGCGCTCGCATGTCCGCTTTAGCGGCAAAGCGGACATTGCCTGCAGCAAGGAAATAGGGTGGCTGGGGCGCCAGGATTCGAACCTGGGAATGGCGGAATCAAAATCCGCTGCCTTACCGCTTGGCTACGCCCCAACAGGTACCGGAGAGCCGCGACGAAGCGATTTCGTGCGCGGCGGCCGGACCATAGCGGCGCGGCCCTGCCCGATCAATGTCCGCAAGACGCATATTATATGCGGCGTGCGTTGACCCGCCCTACCCCGGCACTAGATTAGCCAGCCATGACCTACCGCGCGCCGGTCGCCGATATCGCATTCACCCTCAAGCACGCTGCCGGCCTGAAGGCCGCGCTGGCGGAAGGGCTTTACGGCGATCTGGATGAAGAGACGGTCGACTCCGTCCTTGCGGAAGCCGGTCGCTACGCCACCGATGTCATCGCGCCGCTCAATCAGGTCGGCGACAAGTTTGGAACGCCGTTCAAGGACGGCAACGTCACGACGCCGCCCGGTTGGAAAGAGGCCTACACGGAATGGGCCGCGGCGGGATGGAACGGCCTCGCCTCGCCGTCCGATTGGGGCGGCCAAGGCCTGCCGCAGGCGCTGAACGCAGCCTGCGTGGAGATGTGGAACTCGGCGTCCATGGCGTTCGGAATCGGACCGGTGCTGACCATGGCAGCGATCGACGCGTTGCATGCCTACGGCAGCGAGGCGCTCAAAAAGCAATACCTCGGCAAACTCGTCAGCGGCGAATGGATGGGCACGATGCAGCTCACCGAGCCGCAGGCCGGCTCCGATGTCGGCGCGCTGCGCAGCAAGGCCGAACGAGCCGGCGATGGCACCTATCGCATTACTGGCTCGAAAATATTTATCACCTACGGCGAGCACGATCTCACCGACAACATCATTCATTTCGTGCTGGCCCGCTTGTCCGACGCGCCGCCTGGTACCAAAGGGATTTCACTTTTCCTGATCCCTAAAATTATGCCTGACGGCTCGCGCAACGATGTGCGCGCGCATTCAGTCGAGCACAAACTCGGGATTCATGCTTCGCCAACCTGCACGATGATCTACGGCGACCAGGGTGGCGCCAAAGGCTTCCTCATCGGTGAGGAAAACAAAGGCATGCTCTGCATGTTCACGATGATGAATCGCGCACGCCTTGCCGTCGGTCTGCAAGGCGTCGGCATTGCCGAGCGCGCGACGCAGCAGGCACTCGCCTACGCCCGCGAGCGCAAGCAAGGCGCTGCCGGTGCGATCATCGCCTATCCCGACGTGAAGCGCATGTTGCTCACCATGCGTGGCCTGACGGGCGCAGCGCGCGCGATTTGCTACGCGACCGGCATTGCGATCGACCGGTCTTTGCGCGCGAAGACCGAGGTGGCCCGCAAGGCCGCGCACGAACGCGCATCATTGCTGACCCCTGTAGCCAAGGCTTTTTCCACCGACATCGGGATCGAGGTTGCCTCGCTCGGCGTCCAGGTGCACGGCGGCATGGGCTACATCGAGGAAACAGGCGCGGCGCAGCACTTCCGAGATGCACGCATTGCAGCGATTTACGAGGGCACCAACGGCATCCAGGCGCTTGATCTTGTCGCACGAAAGGTGCCGCTCGAAGGTGGAAAGACGGTCGCACTTTACCTTGATGAGTTGCGCCGGACCATTGACGCCGTGCGCGCAAGCAACGCGCCGGTCCTCGGCGAAACCGCGGCGCGCCTTGGTGAGGCTGTCGACAGCCTCGAGCGATCGACACGCTGGCTGCTGTCACAGAAATCATCCGACGCGGCGCTTGCCGGGGCGACACCTTATCTGCGCCTGTTCGGCAACGCGGCCGGAGGCTGCATGCTCGCGGAGGATGCCCTCGCCTCGCTGCGTGCGGGCGATGGAACCGCACGCGGCGCGCTTGCGCGCTTTTTTGCAGAAAACATTGCTGTTCAGGCAGGCGGATTCGAGCGCACAATTGTCGAAGGCGGCGACAGCATCAACGGTGCCCAGGCGGCGCTCGCTGAATAAGGACCAACAGGCGATGTCGCTGAAGGGAAAGACCCTGTTCATCACCGGCGGCTCGCGCGGCATAGGCCTTGCGATCGCGCTGAAGGCCGCGTCCCAGGGTGCCAATGTCGCCCTCGCCGCCAAAACGGTCGAGCCTCATCCCAAGCTCGAAGGCACAATTCACACGGCCGCGGCCGAAGTCGCCAAGGCCGGCGGCCGTGCGCTGCCGCTCGCCGTCGACGTCCGTGACGAGGCGGGCGTGCAGGCCGCAATCGACGAAGCCGCTGAAAAATTCGGCGGCATCGACATCGTGGTGAACAATGCCAGCGCAATTCAGTTGACGTCCGTCGCGGCGACCGAGATGCGCCGCTATGACCTGATGCAGCAGATCAATGCGCGCGGAACGTTCATGGTGTCGAAATTCGCAATCCCGTATCTCACGCGCGCCGCAAACCCGCACATCCTGATGCTTTCGCCGCCTCTCGACATGTCCGAGAAATGGTTTGCGCCCCACACCGCCTATTCGATGGCGAAATTCGGGATGAGCCTGGTGGTGCTCGGGCTCGCCGGCGAATTGCGCGGCAAGGTCGCGGTGAATGCACTCTGGCCGCGGACCACGATCGCGACTGCCGCTATCCGGAACCTGCTCGGCGGAGAGACCATGATCCGCCGCTCGCGCAAGCCTGAGATCCTGGCCGAAGCTGCGTGCCGAATCTTTGAAAAGCCGAAGAGCTTCACCGGGAACTTTCTCATCGATGACACCTTCCTTGCATCGGAAGGCGTAACGGATTTCGACCAATATCGTGTCGATCCGAGCCAGCCTTTGCAGATCGACTTTTTCGTGCCTGACAGCAGCCGGCCGCCGAACGGCGTCAGCCTGGACGCAAAATCGCGATAAGCACTTCCACCAGGGCATGTGAGCGTTTAAGTCTAGGCAATGTCCACGCTACTCCTCAGTCATCCCGCCTGCCTGAACCATCTCACGCCTGCCGGCCACCCGGAACGGCCGGACCGGCTGCGCGCGATCGAGCAGGTATTGGAGGACGAGAAGTTTCAACCTCTGGCGCGCGTAGAGGCACCGCGCGGACCTCTCGACATTATCGCGCTCTGCCACCCGACGGATTACATCGAAGCGATCCGGGATGCGTCGCCGGCCGAGGGCCTCGTGCGTCTGGATGCCGACACCGCGATGTCGCCAGGCAGTTTCGAGGCGGCCCTGCGGGCTGTGGGTGGCGCGAAGCTTGCCGTCGATGAAGTGATGGCCGGCAAGGCGTCAAATGCATTTGTTGCGACACGTCCGCCCGGACACCATACCGAGACCGCGCGTCCGATGGGTTTCTGCCTTTTCAACAATGCGGCCATCGCGGCGCGCTACGCGCAAAAAACGCACGGTGTCGAGCGGGCCGCAATTGTCGATTTCGACGTGCATCACGGCAACGGCTCGCAGGACATCTTCTGGTCCGACAGAAGCGTGATGTACTGCTCGACCCACGAAATGCCGCTCTATCCGGGCACAGGTGCGGTCGGTGAGCGGGGCGAATTCAACACCATCGTCAACGCGCCCCTGTCAGCCGGTGATGGCGGCAGTGCTTTCAAGGAAGCGTTTGAGACCGTCATTCTCCCGCGCCTGCGTGAATTCAAGCCGGATATCCTGATCATTTCGGCTGGCTTCGATGCGCACACGCGCGATCCGCTCGCCAATCTCAATCTCGTAGAAGCCGACTACACCTGGGTCACCAAGAAACTGATGGACGTGGCCGACGCGAGCGCCAAAGGCCGTGTCGTATCTCTCCTCGAAGGTGGCTATGATTTGCAGGGGCTTTCGCGATCGGTCGCGGCACACGTTACCGCCTTGATGCACGGATAGAGAATCCGGGCTATCTTCATCACATCGCACGACTAAGAGGCGCCGGACAGAGAGAGATATGGCCGAGAATAACGTCGACGTTAAGAAAATGCCCTTCGAGCGGGCGATCGAGGAACTTGAATCGATCGTCAAGCGCCTGGAAGAGGGCAAGGTGCCGCTTGAGGAATCCGTCGCCATTTATGAGCGTGGTGAGGCTTTGAAGACACGCTGCGAGGAGTTACTGCGCCAAGCTGAAGCGCGAGTTGAAAAAATCACCCTAAGCACCGGCGGAAAGCCGACCGGCAGCGAGCCACTCGACATCGATTGAGCGGTATGGGCCAGAGGCCGAATTGCCCCTCAAGGTCGAAGTGGTGTAAGCCATGCGGCTGGATCTGGGGACTTGCCGCTTTCCCGCCGTAAAAGCAACTAGTTGGAGTTGTGCGTGTCCGAAGTGTCTAAGACGCCGTTGCTCGATCGCGTCAACCTGCCTGGCGATCTGAAGAATTTGTCTCCCGAGCAACTCAGGCAACTCGCCGACCAGCTGCGCCACGAGACGATTGACGCCGTCGCCAGGACCGGCGGCCATCTCGGTGCGGGGCTTGGCGTCGTCGAGCTGACCGTTGCGCTTCACTATGTCTTTGACACGCCCGCCGACAGGCTGATCTGGGACGTCGGCCACCAGGCTTATCCGCACAAGATTCTCACCGGCCGGCGCGACCGCATCCGCACGCTGCGGCAAGGCGGCGGCCTGTCCGGCTTCACCAAGCGCGCTGAAAGCGAGTATGACCCGTTCGGCGCCGCGCATTCGTCGACGTCGATTTCGGCCGCACTCGGCATGGCGGTCGCCCGTGATCTCCAGGGCAAGAGCAACAACGTGATTGCCGTCATCGGCGACGGCGCGATGTCGGCCGGCATGGCCTACGAGGCGATGAACAATGCCGGGGCGCGCAACGAGCGGCTGATCGTCATTCTCAACGACAACGACATGTCGATCGCGCCGCCGGTCGGTGCGATGTCGGCCTATCTTTCGCGGCTCCTGTCCGGGCGCACATATTTGAAACTGCGCGACGTCGGCAAGCAGCTTACCGCACACCTGCCGAAGCGGCTTGACGAATTCATCACGCGCGGCGTCGAGCATGCGCGCGGGTTCTGGACCGGCGGAACGCTGTTCGAGGAGATGGGCTTCTACTACGTCGGCCCGATCGACGGACACAATCTCGATCACTTGCTTCCTGTCCTGCGCAACGTGCGTGACGCCGAAACGGGGCCGATCCTCGTGCACGTCGTAACGCAGAAGGGCAAAGGCTATGGGCCGGCGGAATCGTCCGCCGACAAGTATCACGGCGTGGTGAAGTTTGACGTCGCAACGGGCGCGCAGGTGAAGTCGAAGCCGGGCGCACCGCAGTACACGAAAGTTTTCGCGCAGAGCCTGATCAAGGAAGCCCGCAAGGACGACAGGATCGTTGCAATCACCGCGGCGATGCCATCGGGCACGGGGCTTGACCTGTTTGAAAAAGAATTTCCGAACCGCTGCTTCGATGTCGGCATCGCGGAGCAACATGCCGTCACCTTCGCGGGCGGCCTTGCCACGGAAGGGCTCAAGCCCTTCGCCGCGATCTATTCAACGTTCCTGCAGCGCGCCTACGATCAGGTCGTGCATGACATTGCAATCCAGAGCCTGCCAGTCCGCTTTGTGCTCGATCGCGCCGGACTGGTCGGAGCGGACGGGCCAACGCACGCGGGAGCCTTCGACGTCACCTATCTCGGCTGCCTGCCAAACTTTGTGCTGATGGCTGCCGCCGATGAGGCCGAGCTCGTGCACATGGTCGCGACCGCTGCCGCGATCGACGACCGTCCTTCGGCTGTCCGCTATCCGCGTGGCGAAGGTCTCGGCGTGCCGATGCCGGACGAAGGCAAGCCGCTCGAGATCGGCAAAGGCCGTATCGTGCAGGAAGGCCATAAAGTGGCGTTGCTGTCATATGGCGGCCGTCTCGGCGAATGCCTAACGGCCGCCAAGGAACTCAAGGCCCTTGGCCTGTCAGCCACGGTTGCGGATGCTCGCTTTGCCAAGCCGCTCGACGTCGAACTGCTGACCCGCCTTGTACGGAACCACGAAGTGCTGGTGACCGTCGAGGAAGGCGCCATCGGCGGCTTCGGCGCCTATGTCCTGCAGGCCCTGGCCGAGCACGGGTTGATCGAACGTGGCTTGCGGGTCCGCTGCATGGTGCTGCCCGACCGGTTCATTGATCAGGACAGCCCGAATGCGATGTATGCCCAGGCCGGGCTCGATGCAAAAGGTGTCGTCGCGAAGGTCTTTGAAGCGCTCGGCAAGGATGCCGCCGCGGAAACGGTACGGCTCGCGTAGGCTTACAGCTTCCGCTTCCTTCGCGGCACCTTCTTTCCTTTCTTCCGCGCTTCGGAGAGGCCGATCGCTATTGCCTGCTTTCGGCTGGTAACCTTCTTGCCGCTGCGGCCACTTCTCAGCGTGCCTTTCCTGCGTTTCTTCATAACGCGTTCGACATCCTTTGAAGCGCTTCTTGAATATCTACGTGCCATACTATTTCTCCTCGCATGTGGCCGTGACAAAATATTTGCCGCCCGAAACTGCTAACCGTCGTACATGGAACATGGTTCCTCATCCAAACACTCGCGACGCCGAAGGGCGCGGGCTGTGAGCGCGCCGCGCCAACGCGCCGATCGTCTTCTTGTCGAACGCGGGTTGTTCGAAAGCCGCGCTAAGGCCCAAGCGGCGATCGAAGCCGGACTTGTATTTGCCGATGATCAACCGGTGCGTAAGGCGTCCGAAGAACTGGCAACAGATTCTGTCATACGCGCGAGCGCCGCCCACCCTTATGTTTCACGAGGCGGCATCAAGATTGCGGCCGCGCTCGAGCAGTTCGGTTTTGACCCCAAAGGGTGTGTCTGTCTCGACGTCGGCGCGTCCACGGGCGGATTCGCGCAGGTGCTCCTCGACCACGGGGCAAAACGCATCTACGCGGTCGACGTCGGACGTGGCCAGTTTCACGAATCGCTGCGGCTGCGGCCCGAGATCACCTTGCTCGAAGCGACCGATATCCGCTCGCTTTCCCCGCATCTGATCGACGAAGCGCCGGGCTTTGTCACTGTCGACGTCAGCTTCATTTCGCTCAAAAATGTGCTGCCGTCAGCACTCGCGTTCGCCAAAAGACCTGCTCGGCTTGTTGCATTGATCAAGCCGCAATTCGAGGCCGGCCGCGCTCGGTTAAAAAAAGGTATCGTGCGTGACCGGACCGTGCACGCCGCGGTCTGCGGCGATATTGAGAAATTTGTCACCGCGCTCGGGTGGCGTGTCGTAGAAACGATCGAGTCGCCAATCACTGGCGGCGATGGAAACATCGAATTCCTGCTTGGAGCGGTGCGTGACTGAGCAGCTCATTATTTCGCGGCTTGGCCATCGCGGCGACGGCATCGCCGACACACCCGATGGCGCGGTTTACGTGCCCTACACGCTTCCCGGAGAAGCCATCACTGTCGAGCCCGTTGCCGGTCATCCCGATCGCAGGCATTTGCTGCACATCGACAAGCCCGGCCACGAGCGCGCTCAACCGGTCTGCAAGCATTTCGGCACCTGCGGCGGCTGCGCACTGCAGCATTGGTCTCTCGCCGAGTACCACCTTTGGAAACGTTCGCTTGTCGCCGATGCACTGGCGCAAGCCGGCATCGTCGCACCGATCGCGGACCTAATCGACGCGCACGGCGCGGGCCGCCGGCGCGCAGTATTTCATGCGCGGCGCGGAACCCATGACGTTCTGGAAGTCGGTTTCACGGCGCCGCGAGCGCATCACATCGTCCCAATCGACGATTGCCCCATTCTGGCGCCCTCGCTCTCAGGTGCCGTGCGCGCCGCATGGGCGATCGCGGAAGTGCTCAAAAAAACCGGAAAACCCCTTGATATCCAGGTCACCGCAACCGATAGCGGGCTCGATATCGATGTGCGCGGATCAGGAACGGTCGCCGCCGAGCGGCTGACCGCGCTCGCGAAGGTTGCCGAGACACACAAGCTCGCACGGCTCACACGCCACGGTGAACTAGTGGCACAGCGCACACAGCCGTGGTTACGAGTTGGACGCGCGGAGGTGCCGCTGCCTTCAGGCGCTTTCCTCCAAGCGACCGCCGAGGGCGAAGAAGCGTTGGCGCGCCTCGTGACCGAGCATGCCGGCAAAGCCCGCCGCGTCGTCGATCTTTTTACCGGCATCGGCACCTTTGCGTTGCGTCTGGCTGAAAACGCGCGGGTTGCGGCCTCCGACAGCGAGCCCGCGGCAATCAAAGCGCTGCAGCAGGCAGCGGGTAAAGCGAGCGGCCTTAAGCCCATCGATGCCCAAGTGCGCGATCTTTTCCGGCGCCCATGGATGGCCACAGAACTGAAAGATTTCGACGCGGTGGTGTTCGACCCGCCGCGGCAGGGCGCCGAGGCCCAGGCGCGCGAGCTCGGCAAAAGCACAGTGCCTATCGTCGTTGCGGTTTCCTGCGACGCCAATACATTCGCGCGCGACGCAAAAATTCTGGTTGATGCCGGCTACCGACTCGCGGCCGTCACGCCGATCGACCAGTTTCGCTATTCTCACCACATAGAGATCGTGGCGAAATTCACCCGATAGCTACTGGTAGCCGCCCCAGCGTTCCTGCCACAGCCTCTCGCCGATGGTGCAGGAGACGCGCATGCGAGATGCGGCGGGCGCAATTCGCGCCTCAGGCTGACGGCCCGCAATTTCCAACACGAGTTTTGTCCGGGTTGCCTCAATAAACTTTTCGCGTTCGCGGATGGGAATTACGAAAGCTCCCGGTCCACCGATCACACAGTCCTCGTAGTATTCGTCGAGATTTTCGATATCCATTGTACCCGAATAGGGCCGTTTCAGCATGATCGGCAGGCCATTGATGGTGATGCCGGCGGCAAGAACATCATCGCGCGTGAGTTCAACCAGCGGGCCGGCATTGTTGGCTCCGTCCCCGGACACATCGATCACGCGTCGTAGGCCCCTGTAACCGCTGTCGTCGAACAGCGGTTTCGCGAAGCGCAAAGCGCCGGAAATCGACGTGCGCGAGGCGCGCCGGTACGGCGCGCGGGAGATTTCCGCGGCCACCGCATCGGCGGACTCCGGGCCGTCGATTACCCGCCATGGCATCAGGATCTTCTGGTCGGATTGCCCGGCCCATTCGAAATAGGTGATCGCGATCTTGCCATGCGCACCCTGGCGCAGCGCCTGAAGGAATTCCTTCGACGTGAGCGCCAGCACGTATCCTTCGCGCTGCAGTGATTGCTCATCCGGATCCATGGAATATGAAACGTCGACGGCGATCACCAGCTCGACATCGACGGGAATGGCGCTTGCGCGCGTGTCGGCAAGTTTCGGCAGCGTCGGCGCCGCCGATGCCGCAAGCGCGAGCCCGGCCGCCGCTACGGCAGCAACGACTGCGAAATTACGAAACCATAGCCCCATGCCGGAATGCTGGCATGCGGCATCGGCAAAAAAAAGACCAGCCGCTCAGCTTTCCAGCGTTTCCGTCGTCACGATCTCGATGCCGAAACCGCCCAACCCGACATAAGTGCGTTTGCTCGACGCCAGCAGGCGGATCGAGGAAATGCCAAGATCCTTGAGGATTTGCGCACCCAGGCCGATCTCGCGCCATTGCTGGGAGCGCGCCGCGTCGGTGCCAGTGTCACCGTGAGGGATATCCGCGACCGGAACGCCAGCGGTGCCGTCGCGCAGGTACACGATCACGCCGCAGCCAGCCTTTTTGAAGCGCGCCAATGACGCGCGAATCGATTTTGCGCCGCCAAAGACATCGCCGATGACGTCGGCGCGATGCAGCCTGGCCGGAATGTCCTTTCCGCCAGCGATATCGCCGTACACAAAAGCCATGTGATGCACGCGGTCAAACGGCGTAATGTAGGCATAACCCTGAAGCGTGCCGATCTCGGACGCGAGCGGAAACTCGCCGACGCGCTCGACCAGTTTGTCGCGGTTTTGCCGGTAGGCGATCAGATCCGCGATCGAGAGCTGTGCCAGATTGTGTTTTTTCGCGAAGGCCGCGACTTCCGGCCCCCGCATCACCGAACCGTTGTCGTTCATAAGCTCGGCCAGCACGCCGACCGGCGGCAACGAAGCGAGACGGCACAGATCGACGCAGGCTTCGGTGTGGCCGGATCGCATCAACACCCCGCCCTGGCGTGCAACCAGCGGAAATACGTGGCCCGGCCGCACGAAATCAGCGGCGCCGCTGTTGTCATTCGCCAGCGCCCGCACCGTGTTGCAGCGTTCTTCAGCCGAAATTCCCGTGCTAAGCCCGTGACGAACGTCCACCGACACCGTAAATGCCGTGCCGAGCGGAGCCTCGTTGTCCGCCACCATCAGATCGAGATGCAGGTGGCGCGCTTGCTCGGCACCGAGCGGTGCACAGACGATCCCCGACGTGTTGCGGATGATGAACGCCATTTTGTCGGGCGTGCAGTGCGAGGCCGCGACGAAAAGATCGCCTTCGTTCTCGCGATCATCGTCATCGGTCACCACGACGATTTCGCCCTTGGCGAAGGCCTTGATCGCGGCTTCGACGCGTTGATGGTTATCCGACACTGTTCTACCTCGAAGTCGGCGTCAGGGCTTGAACGGCCACGCCGCTCCCTCGCCGACCTGCCCGCGATGCATCAAATAATGATCGGCCAGCACGCACGCTATCATCGCCTCGCCGATCGGGACCGCGCGGATGCCGACACAGGGATCGTGCCGGCCTTTGGTGACGACATCCGTATCGCGGCCATAGCGGTCGACCGTCTTGCGCGGGGTGAGGATCGAGGATGTCGGCTTGACCGCAAACCGTGCGACAATGGCCTGGCCGGTCGAGATTCCGCCGAGAATTCCCCCGGCATGGTTCGACAGGAAAACCGGCTTGCCGTCGTTGCCCATGCGCATCTCGTCGGCGTTCTCGACGCCACTCATGGCTGCGGTCGCAAAACCGTCGCCGATTTCCACGCCTTTGACCGCGTTGATTCCCATCAGCGCCGAAGCGAGGTCGCCGTCGAGCTTGGCATAGACCGGTGCCCCGATCCCCGCCGGGACGCCTTCGGCCACTATCTCGATGACTGCACCGCAGGACGAACCTGCCTTGCGGACCCCGTCGAGATACTCCTCGAAGAATTTCGCCTGCCTGGCGTCGGGGCAGAAAAACGGATTCTGACTGATCTCGTTCCAGTCCCAGCGCGCCCGGTCGACCTTGTGCGGGCCCATCTGCACCAGCGCACCGCGCACTGTCAGCCCGGGCACAATCTTGCGCGCAATGGCGCCTGCAGCGACCCGGGCGGCCGTCTCGCGCGCGGAGGCGCGCCCGCCGCCGCGATAGTCGTGGATGCCGTATTTGACGTCGTAGGTGTAACCGGCGTGGCCCGGACGATACTTGTCCTTGATTTCCGAATAGTCCTTCGAGCGCTGGTCGACGTTCTCGATCATCAGCATGATCGGCGTCCCGGTCGTGACCTGTCGGCCGGTTTTTTCGTCGGTGAAGACGCCCGACATGATCTTGACCGCGTCAGGCTCCTGCCGCTGCGTCGTAAAGCGCGATTGCCCTGGCCGCCGGCGGTCGAGCTCGCGCTGGATATCCTCAACACTGAGCGAAATCCGGGGCGGACAGCCATCGACCACGCAGCCGATCGCCGCTCCATGGCTTTCGCCGAAGCTGGTGAACCGGAAGAGATGACCGAAAGTATTGAATGACATGGGATTCTGCGCTGCGCGGTTTGGTAGCCCGCGACTCTGCGGCGGTCAAATAAGTGCAGCCGCTCGGCACAATGCGTCTGCAGTGGTGATCCCGCTCGCCAGATTTTGCAAAATTTTCAGCCGCGGCTGAATGGATATTCACCTCGCTGAACGGGGATTAATGGCAAGCTGAACGTCCATTAAGCTACGGAAAAATAAGGAGTTTTTCCGTTTTTACGATTGCGGATGATCTGCCCTTCGACTATCTTTTTCAGTGGTTGGGGGGAAGCTCGGAATCCCGCTCTGGGTAGCAAAACTATCGCTCCAGCCAGTCAATGGATCGATCCAAGAGGACAAACACAATGCGCAAGATTACTGCAATCGCCGTCGCGCTCGGCTTCCTCACTTCGGTGAGCCTGCCGGCGTTCGCGACTCCGGCCGTCCAAGGCGTCGTTAAGAGCGACGACCTGTCGGCCGCCAAGAAGAAGAAAAAGAAGAAAGACAGCATGGAGAAGAAGTCCGAGAATACTGTGCTCGGCACTGATCTCTCCGCTGCCAAGAAGAAAAAGAAGAAAAAGGACGGCGCGGAGAAGAAGTCCGAGAACACCGTGCTCGGCACTGACCTCTCCGCTGCCAAGAAGAAAAAGAAGAAAAAGGACAGCATGGAGAAGAAGTCCGATAACTCCGTAATCGGCACCGACCTTTCCGCTGCCAAGAAGAAAAAGAAGAAAAAGGACGGCGCTGAGAAGAAGTCCGAGAACACCGTGCTCGGCACCGACCTCTCGGCTGCCAAGAAGAAAAAGAAGAAGAAGGACGACAAGAAGTCCGAGATCTTCTATCGCATCGCGGCTTAATCCAGAATTTGCAGCGCGATTTTTGCGCTCAGCAACAAACGGCCGGGCCACCTCGCCCGGCCGTTTTGTTTTCCGTTCAGTCGTAGCGCATCATCCGGTCGCCTTCAAACACGTAGACGACACCCTGCGCGATATCGACGAGCGGGGCAGCTGCCGGCTTCGCGATTCCAAGACAGGCAAGAAGCCCGCGCGCAGTTCCGCCGTGTGCGACAGCGACCGTGTCACGTGCAAGCCCCTCGTACCATTCGCGCATCCGCAGGGATACCGCCTGATAGCTTTCACCACCGGGCGGAACAAAATGCCACTTGTCCTGCTCACGCGCAGCGATGCGCTGCGGATCGCGCGAATGCAGCTGCGCGATCGTGAAGCCCTCCCACTCGCCGAAGGCTATTTCCGCAAGCCGCGGCTCGATGCGATAGCCGTCCGCGGGAAGCCCAAGCGGCGCGCGCGCCAGCTCCATGGTCGTGCGGGCGCGGCCGAGCGGGCTCGAGACGAAGTCCAGTTCGGCTACGCTGCGGCCGTCGCGCACGAACAGTTCCCGGAGAATCTCGCCACAATGCATGGCCTGCGCGCGTCCGCGCGCGTTGAGTGGAACGTCGTGTCGGCCCTGCAGGCGGCCGGTCACGTTCCAGTCGGTTTCACCGTGGCGGATATAAAAGATGACCGATCGCGACTTTGCGGTCTCACCCATCAGTCAGTCTTGCCGACCGCAATGTCAGGGGCGTCGGGGTGCTTGATGCCCACGATATGGTAGCCCGCATCGACGTGGTGGATCTCGCCGGTCACGCCGCTTGACATGTCGGAGAGAAAGTAGACGCCCGCCTTGCCAACTTCCTCCAAAGTGAGGTTGCGGCGCAGAGGCGTGTTGTACTCATTCCACTTCAGGATATAACGGAAATCGCCGATGCCAGATGCGGCAAGCGTTTTGAGGGGGCCGGCCGATATCGCGTTCACCCGGATATTTTTGGCACCGAGATCGGCCGCGAGGTATCGCACCGATGATTCCAGCGCCGCCTTGGCAAGCCCCATGACGTTGTAGTGCGGCATCCATTTTTCGGCGCCGTAATAGGTCATCGTCAGGAGCGAGCCGCCGTTCGTCATCAGCTTCTCCGCGCGCTGGGCGAGCGCGGTGAACGAGTAGCAGCTCACGACCATGGTCTTGATGAAATTGTCTTCGGTCGTATCGACGTAGCGCCCGTCGAGTTGATCCTTGTCCGAGAAAGCGATGGCGTGCACCAGGAAATCGAGCGATCCCCAGGCCGATTTCACATTGGCGAAAACGGCGTCCACGGAGGCAGGGTCCGTGACATCGCATTGACCGGCGACCAGGCCATCGACTTCCTCGGCCAGCGGTTCCACCCGCTTCTTCAGTGCATCGCCCTGATATGTGAATGCGAGGTCGGCGCCGTGATCGCGGCAGGCGCGGGCAATACCCCAGGCGATCGAGCGGTTGTTGGCCACGCCCATGATCAACCCGCGCTTGCCGCGCATCAGGCCCGAGATTTCCGGCATGATCCTTCCCGTGTGGCCGGCGAGCGCCGGCGGTTTCCTATGGTACAGGCGTTTTAGGCCATCAAGTAAAGCACTGGTGGCCGGATTTGTACTGTTAATTCAATTCGTTTTTGGGAATATGATTGGACCGGTGGGGTTTTTCTGACAACTGAACAGTGCCCGACGTGCGACGGCGGCGCGCTGGACAAGCGGCCTCAAGGGCGCTTGGTCAGGATGCAACGAAAGTCAAAGGAGACCCGGTTTGCCCACGTTCCGGCAAAACGTCGAAGCAACCATCCCCGCGCTGCGCCGTTACGCGCGTGCGCTAACGCGGGATGCCGACATCGCCGATGATCTCGTGCAGGACACGCTCGTGCGCGCACTGCGTTCCGAGCACCTGTTTCACGGCGGTGACGTGCGTAGCTGGCTGTACACGATCCTGACCAACCTCAACCGCAATCGGTTGCGTTCGCTGGCTAGGCGGCCGGTCTTGTCGCCGATTGAGGATAACGACGCCCCGGACCTTGCCGGTCCGGAAGCCGGTGGGCGCGACATTGAGCGCGCACTCGCAACGCTGGTCGACGACCAGCGCAACGCCTTGTTGCTCGTGGTGCTCGAGGGGTTGAGCTACCGCGAAGTCGCCGAGGTGCAGGGTGTTCCGATCGGTACCGTCATGTCGCGTCTGGCGCGTGCGCGCGTACAGATCAAAACCTATCTCGACGGCGGGCGCCCGGCGCTGCGCCGCGTGAAATGAGAAAGAAGGTGAACCCATGATCGATCGCGATTCACCCGTGACCGAGGATGAACTGCACGCCTATATCGACGGCGAGTTGCCGGCCGACCGTATGGAGGCCGTCACCGCCTGGCTTGCAGCTCATCAGGAACAGGCCGTAACGGTCGCATCCTGGCGCGCGCAGTCCGAGCGGATCCGCGCGCGCTTTGGCGCCGTTCTCGAGGAAGTGGTGCCTGAACGGCTCACGCTCGACCAGATTATCCGCAACGATCGCGCCAATGGACGGTCGTGGAAAATATTTGCCGCCGCTGCGGCAGTCATTGCGTTCCTTGCCGGGGGTGCGAGCGGTTGGTTTGCGCATGGCGCCTCTGTTGGCACGCGCGCCGGCTCGTTTGCTGTCGCAAATGGGGCACTCGATGCCTACAGGCTCTATGTCGTCGAGGTGCGTCATCCGGTCGAAGTGCCGGGCACCGAACGCCAGCACATGACGCAGTGGTTGTCGAAGCGGCTCGGCGAGGACCTGCGCGTTCCCGACCTGCAGTCGATCGGCCTGAAACTCGTCGGCGGTCGGTTGCTGCCGGGTCCGACCGGCGCAGCCGCCTTCTATATGTATGAAGGGGCATCAGGCGAGCGGTTCACGATCTACTGCGCGAAGGCGAGCGCACCGGCAAGCGCGTTCCGCTACACGGCCGGCGAGCGCGCCGCCGCATTCTACTGGGCCGACGGCAAGGTTGCGTATGTGGTGAGCGGACCGGCCGACCGCGACAAGCTCGAGAAGGTAGCGAAAGCCGCCTACGAGCAGATGGAAAGGGACGACGCGAAGAGGTCGTAGGACGAAGCCACTTGCTGCCCGCGCGGGAATGAGCGGGTAAACCTGCTCACTCCAGGTCCCCGCGCGGGTCGTAGGGCTTCTTGTCGCGCCAAGACTTCATCATCTCCGTGAACGTGTCGTCGGTCTGTTCAGGCAGCATAATGCGTACAGTCGCGAGCAGGTCGCCGCTACCACCTTTTGCTTTTAGGCCTTTGCCCTTGAGCCGGAACGTGCGTCCGGAATTCGTGCCGGACGGAATTGCGAGCTCCACCGCGCCGTCAAGTGTGGGCACGCGCACCTTGGCGCCAAGTGCCGCCTCGTAGAGCGTAATCGGCAGATCGAGACGCAAGTCGTTGCCATCCGGCTTGAACAGGGGATGCGGCGCGACATTCACGGTTATGAGCGCATCGCCCGCCCGTCCGTTCGCGCTTGGCCAGCCTTGACCTTTCAACCGGATCTGCTGACCGCTCGCAATCCCCGCCGGAATCTTGACCTCGATGTCCTTCCCGGTCGGCAAATGGACGCGGGTCTTTGTCCCGTTGGCTGCATCATTGAGCGGAATAGTGAGCGAGGCATGCAGATCCTGCCCCGCGCCGGTCCCCGCACTGAAATCCTCGCCCTCGAACGGCGCGCCGGACCCATGCCGCGCACCGCCACGCGCGACACCGCCAAACATCCCACGCAGAAGTTCGTCGATCCCGCCACCACCGCCGCCGCCTGAGCGGCGGAAACCATCGGGACCGAAACTGAAACTCTCGAAATGCGCGCCGCCACCCGGATTGAAACCACCGCCCGGTCGCGCTCCAAAACCCTCGAAGCCCTGGAAGCGCGGCTTGCCTTCGGCGTCGATCTCGCCGCGGTCGAACGCCTTGCGCTTGTCGGCATCGCCGACAATCTCGTAGGCGGCGTTGAGTTCGGCAAAACGCGAAGCCGCCTTGGGGTCGTGCTTGTTGGCATCTGGATGCAATTTTTTCGCGAGCCCGCGATAGGCGCTCTTGATGTCGCCTTCGCTCGCACCCTTTGAAACCCCCAGAACGTCATAGGGGTCGCGCATCTGATCCAAACTCCCGTAAATTCCCCTGCCCGCGGGCCGAACGCCTGCGTTTCATCACATGAATGTGGGGTTCCACAAGCGCAGATGCAACGCGCGCCGCAGCAAGCGTGTAATTACGACCGCTTCCAGGGCTTGAACGAGCGAACTTGCCACTCACCCTGCTGCTGCTTGCAGGCTTCGCCCTGCACCCAGGATTGCGAGCTGCCGGAGACGAAGCTTGCGAGGAAATCGCGGCACGTCTGTCCGTCCTGCGTATAGGCTGAGGCGATCGGCGTGACCGTACCGCGCGTTCCGGTGCGCGGATTTTCCCACGGAATGCTTGAGTCCTTTTCGCCGCGGCTCAGCACGGTATTCGCAGCGGCGCGCGCATAGGCAAGATCGGCAGGCGGCGGCAGTTGCGCTTCCTCTTTCGCAGTCGGTGATACGACGGTGCCGGTGCGCTCTGATTTTTCACTGGAGGGAAAGAACGAATCCAACTGGCCGGACAGGCTGCATCCACCCAGGGGAATTACGAGTGCCGCGACCATGGCCACGTTCCGCCATAGGCGCGGCCACGCCCATCCACTATAAAGGCCACGGATTTGACGGGTCCTAGTCCCGGTCACGTGAAGCACCCCAGCAGATGTCCAACACCACACCGATTGAACACCCGAGTTGGTTAACGACTGGTGATTTCACCACGGCCGATGAGCCTTTGCGGCTGTTTGCCGCCTGGCTGACTGACGCAACGGCCTCAGAACCGCGTGACCCCACCGCAATGACCCTCGCTACCGTCGATGCTGACGGCCTTCCGAATGCCCGAATGGTCCTCCTGAAAGGCGCCGATGAGCGGGGATTCGTCTTCTATACCAATATGGACAGCCAAAAAGGGCAGGAGTTGGGTGCCCACCCGCAGGCGGCGCTGGTTTTTTACTGGAAATCCTCCAATCGCCAGGTTCGGGTGCGCGGCACCGTGGAACAGGTGAGCAATGCCGAGGCCGATGCCTATTTCGCCTCGCGCCCGAAACAGGCCCAGATCGGCGCCTGGGCGAGCAAGCAGTCAGCCCCGTTGGAGAGCCGGCTCGCCTTCGAGAAAGCGGTCGCGCTCTATGCCGCGAAATATGCCATCGGCACAGTGCCGCGTCCGCCCAACTGGTCGGGATATCGCATTGTGCCGCTGTCGATCGAGTTCTGGCAGGAGCGGCCGTTTCGCCTGCACGATCGCATCGCGTTTAGTCGCGACCAACCAGGCGCTGCGTGGAGCAAGACGCGGCTTTATCCGTAAGCTAGCATCGTTGAACGATCGCTACGCTAGAACGATTCCAGGAATGATATGGCGACCTCGCAGACGAACCAGCCACGCCGCACGCTGCTTCTGACCGGAGCAAGCCGCGGCATCGGCCACGCGACGGTCAAACGGTTTTCGGCCGCCGGCTGGCGCGTCATTACGTGCTCGCGTCATCCGTTCCCGGAAAACTGCCCGTGGGAAGCGGGGCCCGAGGACCACATCCAGGTCGATCTTGCCGACGAAGACAACACGAACGAGGCGATTGCAGAAATCAAACGGCGGCTCGACAACAAGGAGCTGCACGCGCTGGTCAATAACGCCGCGATCTCGCCCAAGGCCGACGGCGGCAAGCGCCTCTCAACGCTTAACACCAGCAACGACGACTGGCACCACGTATTCCAAGTGAATTTCTTTGCGCCGATCATGTTGGCGCGTGGGCTAATGGAAGAACTTAAAGCCACCAAGGGCTCGGTGGTGAACGTGACGTCGATTGCCGGCTCGCGCGTTCATCCGTTTGCCGGCGCCGCCTACTCAACGTCAAAAGCGGCGCTCGCGGCGCTCACGCGCGAGATGGCGAGCGACTTCGGACGGCTCGGCATCCGCGTCAATGCCATCGCGCCCGGCGAGATCGACACGGCGATCCTGTCTCCGGGCACGGAAAAGATCGTCGAGCAGATTCCGATGCAGCGGCTCGGCACCACTGACGAGATCGCCAAGATTATCTACGTGCTGTGCACCGACACGAGCTCCTATGTGAACGGCGCTGAGATTCACATCAACGGCGGCCAGCACGTGTGAGTGCCGCCCGCCACGCGCAGTTTCGTCAAAATGCGCGCGGTGGGTTTCCCAAACATTCACCGTTTAAGGCAAATTTGGAATGCCGACTGTAGGCTAGCTCACACAGCATGACGGCTCATTGCGCGCATTTTGCGCACCAGGCGGTGACATCGGTCATCGACACAAGGATGGAGCATCGTCATGAAGAAAATCATCGGCATCGCGATTGTTATCGCTGCGATGGCGTCGCCAGCAAACGCGCAATCCTTCGACCCGGACAATGGAACGGGAAATATCTTCGCTGCCGGGGCGCCGGCCAAACGTTTCGAGACAAGGACAGTCCCTGACTATCGCGGCGTCGGCGCCTACGCGATGTCCTCGCGCCGCAAGGCCGGTTTCGTCGGTGCGGGTTGGGGAGACGCGGATACCACAACCGGCGGCGGCAGCCCCGGCTACAATGAGATGCTGCGCAACTGGTAAGGCGCCATCGAAACCGAGAGGTGGACGTAAGCCCGCCTCTCAGGTCTGGGCTACAGCCACTTCCGCCATTTGAAATACAGATATGGAAGCGCGCCGGCGAGCACCATCACGAGCAGAGCAAAAGGATAGCCGCCGATCCATTCGAGCTCCGGCATGTGCTTAAAGTTCATGCCGTAGATCGAGGCGACCAGCGTGGGCGGCATCAGGACGACAGCCGCCACCGAGAAGAGCTTGATGATGTTGTTCTGCTGAATGTTGACCACGCCCAGCATGGCATCGAGCAGGAACGTGATCTTGTTGGTCAGGTATGTTGCGTGATCCGACAGCGAGCCGACGTCGCGCTGCATGGACTGCAACTGGGCCCGCGTGTCCTTCGGCCACTTCATATTGTCGGCCTCATTGGCGAGAAACAACAGTAGGCGCCCGATCGACACCAGGCTTTCACGCACTTTCGAGGTAAGGTCGCCTTTGCGGCCGAGCGCCTTGAGCACGTCGTTGTATGACGGCGGCTTGACCTCCTCCTCCGGCTCGAAAATCGAATGCGAGACCTGATCGACCTCGGAGCCGATGCGTTCAAGAATATCGGCGGAGCGGTCGATGACGGCATCGAGCAGATCCATCAGCACGCTTTCCCCGGACACTTTCGGGGGGCACGTGCGCGCGAGCTTGTGCTCGACGATGGCAAAGGGCCGTGGGTCGTCGTAGCGCACGGTCGCCAAACGATGGCTGGAGAGAATAAAGGTGACCGCCGTCGTTTTCGGTGTCGGCGTATCCGATTGACACATCAGCGTCGCTGTCATGTAGCGCGCGCCGTTTTCGACATAGAGGCGGCTGGAGACCTCAATCTCCTGCATCTCCTCGCGGGTCGGCACGGCGATGCCGAGCATCTGCTCGACCAGCTTGTCTTCCTGCACGGTCGGCGTGACCATGTCGATCCAGACCGCATTGTCAGGTGGTGGCGAGCCGGGCTCGACGACAATGCGCTCGAGTGTCGTGCCGTGCGGGACGTAGACCGAAAGCATGCAGCCACCATCTTGCGCGCGATTCGCTTTCGCGATCCCGCGGCGGTCGGATCATCTCTCATGACCTGATCGCGCGGATTTGCGCAAGATATAAATGCTTCTTCGGCGCAGCCGCTCTGGCGGCCGCGCACCAAGTGTCGTGGCGGGGTGACGAAAGAGCCGTCCGGCTAACTGGCGGCCGGGGCACGCGACATGTCAGTCGCGATCGTAAGGCTCGAGATGCGCTTCGGTCGTGTGGCGCTGTCCACCCTGGTGGCACACCGCCGCCGCAACGGCCGAAATCCCGATCTTGCCGTAACGGTTGTCGAGGTTTGTGTATTTGCGTCCGGAGTCTTGCTTCTGCTCCGTTGCCTTGGTCATTTCCATAATCCTGAACTCCAGTCCTTACCTTGCGTTTGTCCCCAAGCCCACAAGATGGTGCACGAGTGGGGCGGAATTGCGCGGCAAATCGTATGGTCTCGTGACATTTGCGGCGGTCCGGCCGCGCCCAGTATTATAGGCGCGGCCATGGTAAACCGTGCCTTAAGCTGTTGCGGTCAAAGTCGTTTTGTGTGTTTGGTCGCATTGGTGCACTGCGACATTCCTGCAACAGGTCCACAGGAAGGTGATCACAAACCCGCCAGAAACATAGCAACGGCGCGGTTTTTTCGGTTAATTGCGGCGTAGGCGCTATGACGCGGGCGCCCGAAATGGCGACCGGGAAAACGAGGAAGACGAAGACAATGGCGGTCAGAGGGTTGGCGGTCGTTCTGCTGGGCGGTCTGGTTCTCGGTGGATGCATGCAGTCCACAGTCGAGGTGGCTTCGGACGCGAACCTCACGCCACGCGACAGAAAGCTGCTGGCGGCTGCGCCTTATGAAAAGGCGACGATCCCTGAACCCTACAAGCGCCACATCGTGGCTTATCACCGCAAGGAAGCGCCGGGCACGATCCTCATCGATTCCGATGCGCGCTATCTCTATTACGTGCTGCCCGAAGGCAAGGCGATCCGTTACGGCGTCACCGTTGGCGAGGAAGCGCTGGCATTTTCGGGTGTGGCCAAGATCGGGCGCATGACGGAATGGCCGACCTGGACGCCAACGGAAGATATCAAGAAGCGCATGGACGTGCCGAGCTTCGTCGGCCCCGGCCCGCAAAATCCGATGGGCGCGCGGGCGCTGTATCTGTTCGAGGGCAACAAGGACACGCTCTATCGTATCCACGGCACTAACCAGCCGGAATATATCGGCCAGGCGATCTCCTCGGGTTGCATCCGCCTGACCAACGAGGACGTCATCGACCTCTACAAGCGCGTGAAGCAGGGAACGGTGGTCGTTGTGCTCGCTCCGAACCAGGGCGATTCACCGGCAAACCCGCGCGTGGCCTCGGTCAATCCGTTCCGCGGCAACTGAGCCGATCAAAACCGGTTTAAGCAACGGCGCCCATTTGGGCGCCGTTTTGCTTGGGGTCATCAGCTCTGCACGGGCGGAAATGCAGCCCAGTCCGAAATAGTACCGCTCGGCAAGGATTCGTTAACCACGAATCTGGCCTGATGGTGGCACTCGCCTACCGAATGTGTGTTGCCCGTCGCGTGACGATTGCGTTTGCGCAGATCGAGTCCGCGAAGGCTCCCGCTCGGGCCAATCACGACATCCAGGAGATGACACGATGAAACGCTTCATACTTGCCGCGGGTGCCTGCGCCTTGGCCTTCGCAACGGTCTTGCCGTCATTCGCGGCCGACATGCCACGTGGTCGATATGCCGAGCCTGCCCCCTCCTACTTCAGCTGGAGCGGATTTTATGTCGGACTCAACGGCGGATACGGTTGGGCCACATCTGACTGGAGCAGCGGTGTAACGGCGGGCTCAACTGATCCGGCTGGTGGGCTGTTCGGCGGCACCGTCGGTTTCAACCTGCAAAACTGGGGGTTCGTCTTCGGTCTTGAAGGCGACCTTGCTGGCAACTGGATGCGCAACAATACCAGTTCGGGAACGGGGATTTGCGCGGTGCCAGGCTGCCAAGTGCAGACCAGCTGGTTCGGCACTGCGCGCGGACGCGTGGGCTACGCGTTCGACCGCGCGTTGTTCTATGTGACCGCGGGCGGCGCGTTCGGCGACGTTCAGATGAGCGCCGGCGCCGGGACCGCGACGGTCGAGCGGGCGGGCTGGACCGCCGGTGTGGGACTTGAATACGGGATTCTCGGTCCCTGGTCGGCGAAGATCGAATATCTTTATGCCGATCTCGGCAATGCAACGTGCGGTGCGGCCACCTGCGGCGTCGACACAAGCGTGAGCTTCAAGACCAGCATCGTGCGGCTTGGTGTGAACTACCGCTTCTGGTAGCGCGAGACCGATCAGACACCCAAAGGATCGGCACGGTCTCCGGCGGCACGCCTGACCTTATCGAGCGACCGGCACCGCCGGACGCGGCGGCGGCAGCGGAACCTGCGCGGCAACTTCCGTTTTGGCGCGATCGCGCACGTCCCATTGGCACATCCGATAGCCCTGTGTTCTCTCGATTAAATCCAGATGGATGTGCGATTCATGCTGCGCATCCGCGCCAGGGCCGAGCACCGTTGTGAAGCGATGGCAGGCGCTGTCGCGGATCTCGTCGCGGAATTCCTTCGGAACCGAAATGTCGGTCAGTCCAATCGAGCGGCCGTCCGCCAATATAAATGAACGCACATCGACGGCGTTGCCTTTGCCGTGCTCGCTCAGCTTCGCACCGGCAACACGGTTGCGACCGCGACACTCAAAGTCGTCAAAGGTCTCGACCGTACGCAGTGGCGCGCCGAGCTTGTCGACGCGTGGCGCCGCTTCATCGCGCAGCCAGGCAGCGACGGATTCGGCAAACTCGCAGCGTAGCACCGGCGTCGGCTTGATTTCGATGCGCGTACCATCAGCGCGCAATACCGCCGCAAGCCGCAGCATGTCCCTGCCGCCGCAAGCATCCGGTCCGATCAGGCGCGGCAACGGCTCGGCGATAGCGATTGCCAGAATGCGCTTGTCGCACTCCGTCGGTTCGCTGGTGACGCCTGCCGAGTCGAAATTGGGGCCGGCGGCCTCGCGGAAGGACTGCGGCTCGATCCAGATTGGCGGACGCGGGCGTGGCAACGGCACTACCTCGGCGACGGCGATGCCACCGCCGGCACCGGCCAGCCACAGGAGCGCAAACCAAAGCCGCATACGATGGATGTCCGCCGCGATTGAGGCATTCTACGGGACCAAGGCGCAACCGGAAATGCCAATCGCCCGTATCTCATTCACGAAACCGTTGCACCGGCCATTCCGGTAGCTAACCTTAGGCCCGGCTGGCGAGGGGCGCCGGCCCAAAAGACGAATAACCAGGAGGGGAATGCCATGCACGGCCTGATGCAGAATTGGCCATTGCTATGCCATCGCATCATCGACCATGCCGCCACGTTCCACGGCGAGCGCAAGGTCATCTCGCGCTCGGTGGAAGGCCCGATCCACACCACCACTTATGCGGAGGTTCGAGCCCGCGCCTTGAAGGTTGCACAGCGGCTCGAAAAGGACAGCGTCAAGCTCGGCGACCGGGTGGCCACGCTCGCATGGAACACCTGGCGCCATCTGGAGACCTGGTACGGCATCCTCGGCATCGGCGCCATCTATCACACCGTCAATCCGCGCCTGTTTCCTGAACAGATCGCGTGGATCATCAACCACGCCGGCGACCGCGTGATGATGACCGACCTCACCTTCGTGCCGCTGCTGGAGAAGATCGCCGACAAGTTGCCGAGCATCGAGCGTTACGTTGTCCTCACCGACGCGGCGCATATGCCGAATACAACGTTGAAGAATGCAGTCGCATACGAAGACTGGATCGGCGAAGTCGACGGCAATTTTACGTGGAAAAGCTTCGACGAAAATACTGCGGCCGGCATGTGCTACACGTCCGGCACGACTGGGCACCCGAAGGGCGTGCTCTATTCGCACCGCTCGAACGTGCTGCATGCTTTCATGGCGTCGATGCCGGACTGCAAGGGACTTGCCTCGCGCGATGTCGTGTTGCCGGTTGTCCCGCTGTTCCATGCCAACGGCTGGTCACTTGCATTCTCCACGCCGATGGTCGGCGCTTCGCTGGTGATGCCGGGTCCGAAGCTCGATGGCGCCTCGATCTACGAGCTGCTCAACACCTACAAAGTTACCTTCACCGCCGCAGTGCCGACCGTATGGCTCATGCTGTTACAGGATCTGGAGAAGACCGGCGGCAAGCTGCCTTATCTCAAGCGCGTGGTCATTGGCGGCTCGGCCTGCCCGCGCGCGATGACCCAGACCTTCCAGGACAAATACGGCGTCGAGGTCGTGCATGCCTGGGGCATGACGGAAATGAGCCCGCTCGGCTCACTCTGCACGATGAAGCCGGAATACGCCGAACTTGCGGGCGAAGCGAAGCTCGACATTGAAATGAAGCAGGGGCATCCGCCGTTCGGCGTCGAGATGAAGATCACCGACGACAACGGCAAAGACCTGCCGTGGGACGGGAAGACCTTCGGCCGGCTGAAAGTGCGCGGACCGGCGGTCGCGCAAAGCTATTACAAGGCCGATGGCGACACTGTGTTCGAGAAAGACGGTTGGTTCGACACCGGCGACGTCGCGACCATGGACCGCTACGGTTACATGCAGATCACCGATCGCGCCAAGGATGTGATCAAGTCGGGCGGCGAATGGATTTCGTCGATCGATCTCGAAAACCTCGCAGTCGGCCACCCGAAAGTAGCGGAAGCCGCGGTGATCGGCGTTTCACATCCGAAATGGGACGAGCGGCCGTTGCTCGTGATCGTGCTCAAAAAGGGCGAGACCGCCACCAAGGAAGAGATCCTCGGCTTCATGCAGGGCAAGACCGCGAAGTGGTGGATTCCGGACGACGTGGTCTTCGTCGAAGAGATTCCGCACACAGCAACCGGCAAGATACAGAAACTCGTGCTTCGGCAGCAATTCAAGGACTACCGTCTGCCGACCGCTCAGGCCGCAGAATAGGCGCGTTCAAATCCATACAATTTGAATTTATTTTTTAAGGCCTCCGAAGCAACCACTCGCCTAGAAGTTGAAAATCCAGTGGGAGGCCGGCAGCGTATGGCGCTGCGTTCCGCTTATTCTCCGACGCTCAACGGCGACCCCACAGTTTTGCTGTGGGGTGACGCTGCCGGATTGAATGCGCTTAGCGATTTTCTGCGCAAAATGCTGATCGCTTGCGGCGCGGTGACGCTTGGCGATTTTTGCGAGCCCGCTGACGGCAGGACCATAACGGTCAAAATGCGGGCAAACCGCCGTGACACGGGGATGCGGCTCAGTCACGAAGACCTTGAGTGGACCTTGCGCCCCCAAGTGGCGGACGATTTCGCCGAGCTGGTGGGCGCTCTCGCCGCGTCGGGGAAATCCGGCCACCAGTACCTTACCTGCGGTGTCACGGACGAGATCACGGTGATGGTCTTGCACGGCGAATACCCGGAAAACCTGCGACTTTAGCCCTATCCGCAGCGTCCTGCGGCTTGCCGGCTATGTCACAATCGCCTATCTATAATGTCAATAATGACATCTGGTTTATGGACGCCAAACGAACGATTTTTGCTCCGTACGCACAAAACGGAGCGAGCAACAATGAAACGCTATGTGATCGAACGCGACATACCCGGCATCGGGGGCATGAACGGCGCGCAATACAAGGACGCGGCAAAAACTTCCAATAGCGCGCTGGCCAAGCTCGCCGGCAAGTGCCAGTGGGAGCATTCCTACGTCGTCGACAACAAGACCTTCTGCATTTACCTCGCCGAGAGCGAAGCCGCAGTGAAGGAGCACGCCAAGCTCAGCGGTTTTCCGGCGACGAAAATCACCGAGGTTCGCACCGTTCTTGACCCAATGACGGAGGTGGCCTGATCGACGGGTGCCGCCCTCCCGTTCTCAGCGAAGGGCGGCACTTTCGGATTGCGAGGCAGGAGACTTGCGCCTTGGTACAAATTAGTAGAGCGGACGCCGGACGGTTTTGCTGGCTCGACCTCGCTGCGACCGACGCCGACAATGCGAAGATGTTTTATCGCAATCTGTTCGGCTGGACCTCGCACGAGCAGCTGGCGAATGGTGGCAGCTTCACGCGGCTGCGCCTGTCCGATCACGACATCGGCTCCGTCTATCAGCTCAAAGAGGCCCTTCTCGATAACGGGATGACGTCGCATTGGACACCCTACGTGCACGTGAACAACATTGAGCAAGCGGCCGGGCGAGCGACGCAGTTTGGCGGTACGGTCATAGTCGATCCGTTCCTAGTGTCAGGGATCGCGCGCATCGCACTGATCCTGGATTCGGTGGGCGCCGTTGTCGGTCTCTGGGAGCCAATCGCAACCGAAACAAAGGCAAGCGGGCATGGCTAAGAAACCTGCGACGACGCGACACACGCCGAAATCACGGCCCACGGATCGCTTGCTCGACGTGACCGTCGTCGTTCTCGAGCACGGCTATGCGTCCACGGCTATTGCTCCGATTGAAATCTTCCATTCCGCCGGCGTGGTCTGGAATTGGCTGCATGGCGAAACGGAGAGGCCGCGATTTCGCGTACGGACCGCATCGGTCGATGGACGCAAGGTCAGCGCCGCCGGCTCGCTCGCGCTGATTCCGGATTACGCCATCAAAGAGATTAAGCATACCGACATCATCCTCATCGCCGCGCCTGGTTGGGACGAGCTCGACCGCATCGCCAGAGATACGCCGCTTGTGCCCTGGCTGCGCAAGTGGCACGCGCGTGGCGCATTTATCGCTGGAGCCTGCACGGGCGTTGCCTATCTTGCCGAAGCCGGCCTTCTGGACGGCCATCAGGCCACAACGCATTGGGGTGTCGCGGATATCTACCGCAAGCGCTACCCAAAGGTCCGTTGGCGCGCCGAGCAATTCGTCACTGAAGACGGCCGCATTTTCTGCAGCGGTGGTGTCTACGCATCGATCGATTTAAGCCTCTATCTGGTTGAGAAATTCTGCGGCCACGAGATTGCGTTGAAGGTCGCCAAATCGCTGCTGTTAAGCATGCCGCGCGGCCGCCAATCGGGATATTCGATGGTCCAGCTCTCGCGGCCTCATTCCGACGAAAAAATCCGCCAGACGGAAGAATATCTGCAGCAGCATTTCGACAGCGATATCTCGATCGACCATCTCGCCGAGCGAGCCGGAATGGGCCCGCGCAATTTCATTCGCCGTTTCAAGGCCGCAACCGGCCGCGTGCCTGGCGGCTATATTCAGACGCTGCGCGTCTCGGCTGCCAAGGAATTGCTCGAGACCGGCATCTCTTCGATCCAGGCCGTCTGCGCGAAGATCGGCTACGAGGACATTGGGTTTTTTCGCAATTTGTTCAAACGCCACACCGGAATGACGCCGGGTGAGTATCGCGAACGGTTCTCGCAAATGAGTTTCGATCGCGGTGAGTTGGTGGGCGGACGACTGAACGCCTGACGCGCCTTCGCATTGCAGACGTGCGCCGTTGGCCGTCCCGAACTTCACATGGATTTTAACGCGGCGTGGCTAGAAACGACGCGGATTTCAGAGCGAGCGCGCGTACAACAACGCAAAACAAGCACCTGCGCGCAGTTAATAGGAAGTTTTTTATTATAAGTTGAAGCAATGTCCCTCCAATCGCTTAACAAGCGACTGCGTAGGGTCCGCTGTCCGATGGAGCAGTTTCTTGCTCGGGGCTGCAGCAGACCTGGGACGCAATGGTACAAATTGTAATTCTCGACGACCGAGAAACTAACCGGAAGATCTTCTCGAAACTCGCCGGCTCGATCGAGCCTGGCGTGGCCGTTCACAGCTTTGGCAATCCGGTCGAACTCCTTGCCTGGCTTGAAGATAATACGCCTGACCTGGTCGTCACCGATTTCAAAATGCCGTCGATGGATGGCGCAGAATTCATCTGGCGCCTGCGCGCGCTACCGCACTGTGGCGAGATTCCGGTCATCGTGATCACCGTCTACGAGGAGCGCGAATTCAGGTTGCGCGCGCTCGAGGCCGGCGCGACCGACTTCCTTAACAGCCCGGTCGATCACCAGGAGTTCGTGACCCGCGCGCGCAATCTCCTGAAGTTGCGCAAGCAACAGATTCAACTCGCCGCGCGCGCCGAAAACCTTGCGCAGGAGCTCAAGGATTCCGAGCGCTCGCGCGAGGAAGCGCTGCGTGATTCGAGCGAACGGCTGGCGCAGGTCATCGACACCGTTCCGGCCATGATCAGCGCGACCGACAGCCAAGGGCACGTCCTGTTCATAAACGCCTACCTGGCTTCGCTTGCCGGCATCGGTCCGACCGAGGCGGTCGGTTTCGATATGCGTCCTGTTTTCGGCGAGGATCATGCCGCGCGCAGCAAGACCCTCGACCGCAAGGTCATCAGCACACAAGCCGCGCTGCCCAGCTTCGAAGAGGACATCATTGACTGCAACGGCATTAAGCGCGTCTTCCTCACCACAAAAACGCCGTTGCGCGACTGCTCAAACGCCGTGGTCGGTGTGCTCACCTCCTCGCTCGACATCACGGATCGCAAACGGGCGGAGAACCACCTCTTCTACATGGCGCACCACGACGTCCTGACAAACCTGGCGAACCGTGCGCTGTTGTCCGACCGCTTGCGCCGTGAAATCGCCCGCACGCGCCGCGGCGACAGCCCCTTTGCGCTCCACCTCATCGATCTCGACGGCTTCAAGGACATCAACGACGGTCTCGGTCACCAGGTCGGCGACCAGTTCCTCGTCGAGGTCGCCAACCGGTTGCGCTCGGTCGTGCGCGACATCGACACGGTCGCCCGCCTTGGCGGCGACGAATTTGCAGTCCTGCAGACGCGCGTCACGCGCAACGAAGACGCCGTCGACATGGCCAACCGCATTCTGGACGCGGTCAATAAGCCCTGGGCGCATGCCGGCGAGCAGGTCACGCTCAGCGCCAGCATCGGCATCACCGTGCATCCGACCGACGGCACCGATGTGCAGGAGCTTCTGCGCAACAGCGACCTGGCGATGTACCGGGCAAAGCACGACGGCGGCAAGGTCTTCCGCTTCTACGCTTCCGACATGGACCGGCGGGCGCGCGCGAGCCTGATCCTCGATACCGATCTGCGCACTGCGATCGATAGGAACCAGTTCGTCCTGCACTACCAGCCGCAAATCGCGCTGCGGACCGGGCGCGTCACCGGCGCGGAGGCGCTCTTGCGCTGGCAGCGCCCGGGGCACGGTCTCATCGGCCCGAGCGAATTCCTGGCGCGTGCGGAAGAAAACGGCCTCATCATTCCGATCAATGAATGGGCGATGCGCGAGGCCTGCCGGCAGGCAAAACTCTGGCAGCAGCGCGGCCACCCGCCGACCCGCGTCGGCGTCAACCTGTCCTCAATCCAGTTCTTCAAGCAGAACGTGCCGCTGCTGGTGACAAAGATCCTGGCCGAGACCGGTCTCGATCCGTGGCTGCTCGACCTCGAGCTCACGGAAAGCATCGTGATGCACAATACCGAAGCCGTGTCCAAGGACCTCCAGCAGCTGCGCGAACTCGGCGTCGGCATCTCCATTGACGACTTCGGCACTCGCTATTCGACGCTCGCCTACGTCAAGCACTTCCCGGTCGACCGGCTGAAAATCGACCAGTGCTTCGTGCGCGACATCGCGACTAACCCGAGCGACGCCGCGATCGTGCGCGCCATCGTGAGCCTCGGGCACAGCCTGGACCTCGAGATCGTCGCCGAGGGCGTCGAGACGGTGCAGCAAGCAACGATGCTGCGTGCGGAAGGCTGCGACGAGGTTCAGGGCTTTTATTTCGGTGGACCGATGAGCGCCGAAGATTTGATCGCTTTCGTCCAGGAAAATCGCGCACGGGCACGCAGCGCTTGAGGCTGACGATGAACATGGGCTTCCTCAAAAAAGCCTTTGTGCCCGGGATGCCCGGTCTGCGCATTCGCAGCCGCCTTTCGTGGATCACAAGCCGGCTGCGCAACCGCCCCGATTCCGAACACGAGCTGACGGTCAATCGCCTCGCGCTTAGCGGCACGGCTTTTATGTATCTGATCATTGCGGCGACGTTCGGCCGGGCCGACGCCGCACAGATGCTGCGCGAGCAGTGGCTGTATTTCGCGCTTTACGAGATCGTTTCAATTTCCCTTTTTGTCCATCTTCTCTATCACCCGGGAATCTCCGTCGGCCGCCGCCTGATCGGCATGGTCTCGGACCTCGGCCTTTTCTCCTACGGCATGTATGTCGGTGGCGAGGCCTTTGCGCCGCTCTACCCGATTTACCTGTGGACCATCTTCGGAAACGGGTTCCGCTTCGGCGTGCCATATCTGTTCGCCGCCACCGCGACCAGCGTTGTTGGCTTCGGCATCGCCATCGTCAGCGCGCCGTTCTGGCATGAGCACCGTGGGCTGGCCGCCGGCTTGATGGCCGGCCTGATCCTGTTGCCGCTTTATGTCTCGACCCTGATCCGCAAGCTCTCGCAAGCCAAGCGTCAGGCGGAGGAAGCAAACCGCGCCAAGAGCGCCTTCCTCGCAAGCATCAGCCATGAGTTCCGCACCCCGCTAAACGCCATCATCGGTCTGAGTGACCTCTTGGGCAAAACCAAGCTCGATTCAGAGCAAGGGGAGATGTCAGAGACGATCGGGAAGTCCGGCCACCAGCTGTTGGCGCTGATCAACTCGATTCTCGACTTCTCACGTGCCGAGTCCGGCCGCATCGCGGTCAAGCCGACCGACTTCGATGTCGTCTCCATGCTCAGCGAAATCCGCAGCATGCTTGCGCTGGAAGCGCAGCGCAAAAATGTTGGGCTCACGTTTCATTGCACGGCGCGGACGCCGCAGCTTCTCGTCGGCGATAAGAACCACCTCGAGGAGGTGCTCACAAATCTTGCCGGCAATGCAGTCAAGTTCACCGAGCGCGGCTATGTGAACATTGCGGTCGATGCCGTCGCATGGAGTGCCGACACCGTGCGGCTGCGTTTCGAGGTCACGGACACCGGCATCGGCATCAGTCCCGACGCCTTGAGCCGTATCTTCGATCGCTTCACCCAAGCCGATGAGACGATCATCGACCGGTTTGGCGGCACGGGCCTCGGCCTTGCCATCGCCAAACAGCTCGTCGAGTTGCAGGGCGGCACGATTGGCGTCGAAAGCGCCCCCGAAAAAGGCAGCACGTTCTGGTTCGAAATTGATCTCAAGACCCAAACGCAGGACCAGACGCAGTTCCATACGGCACCGACACCGATCGTGCTGGTCGGTGGAGATGAAAATCTCCGCAAGGCCGTGAGCGGCTGCGTACCGATTGCCAAGGCGGTCGCCGACATGGACGAGGCCGCCGCTGCGCTTGCCTCGCTGCGCGCCGATGGTGTGCGCCGGCCGATCGCCATCGTTCACTCGCAGGCCTGTGCGACCGCGGACGAGGCGACGTTCCGGCGCATTGCGGGTGACAACCTCGGGTGTGCGCCCGCGCTGATCCTGGTGACGGATGAGCGGGCCGAAGGGTTGCCGGCGCCTGTTATGCGTAGTCGCTTCGTCACCACACTTGTCGAACCGGCCGATCCGGCAAAACTCGCCGCAGCCTTGCACATTGCGCGCGGCAACATGGCCAGTGGCCGGCCCGAAGAATCCCGCAGCATGGAAATCGTTCCCGCCGAGCGCCCGCTCTCGATTCTGGTCGCTGAAGACAAGCGAACGAATCAGATCGTGATCGCCAAGATCCTCGATCGCGCCGGCCACCGTGTCACGCTCGTCGACAACGGCGAAGCGGCGCTCGACATGCTGGAGATGCAGGAATTTGACCTGGTATTGATGGACGTCAACATGCCGGTGATGAACGGCATCGAGGCGACCAAGCTTTATCGTTTCACCGCGCTCGGCAGGCCGCACGTGCCGGTCGTGGCGCTTACGGCGGACGCAACCGAAGAAGTCGCACGCCGCTGCGAGGAGGCGGGCATGGATGCCTGCATCACCAAGCCAATCGAACCCAATCGCCTGCTCGAGGTCATCGCAACGCTTGTGCCCGACGAAGGCAAGCCCGTGCAAGAAGCGCTAAGCAGCGCCGAGATCGCCAGCTATCCGACGGAGCGGCGCCTGCGCGCGGCCGCGTCTTCGGCCGTCGATGCACAGACACTCGATGCACTCGAGCAGCTTGGCGGCAGGGAATTCGTCGACGAATTGGCGTCGCAATTTGTCCAGGATGGCGGCGAAATTCTCGACATCCTGGCCGAAGCCGCCACCTCAGGGGACCTTAAGGTTTTCCGCGAGCAGTTGCACGCTCTGCGCAGCGCCGCAGCAAACATCGGCGCACGCGGCATTTACGAAATGTGCCTGGGATGGCGCCACATCGCGCCCGAGGACTTCGCGGTTCGCGGCGAAACTCACCTTAGGAAGCTGAGCGAGGAATTCGAGCGCGTGCGCATGGCATTGCGCGGACGGCTCTCGGGTCGCACCGAAGCCGCCTGACGAATAGCCGCTAGTCTAGGAATTGACTCGTTGCACGCGGCGCAGTTGCGCGCTCGCAAGCCGCTCCATGTTGCGCAGGTCCGTCTCCTGCAGCTTCATCGCGTGCTCAGCCCAGATGTCGGTCACATCGCGCAATTCATCGAGCGACAGTGGATTGACGCGCATGCCTACCTCGCGCACGCGACGGTGCACGGCGTGGTGGCGGCGATTGTGCAAAATATAGTCCCGGACAGCTTCTTCGCCGCGCCCATCCTCGGCGAGGATATCGATCAGCCCCAGCTCATAAAGCTCCGGCGCGCTGAAAACGCGGCCGCTGAGGATCATCTTATGGGCGCGCGTCACGTCCAGTTTGCGCGATAGAAAGCTGAAGGCACCCATGCCGGGAAACAGATTGAACAGGATTTCCGGCAGCCCGAACTTCGCCCGCTTTTCCGCAACCAGCACGTTAAATGATAGCGCGCCTTCGAATCCGCCGCCCAGCGCGTCGCCCTGCGCAAGCGCGATGGTGATCACTGGCAGATGGAATCCCATCGTCATGTGATAGGCAACATCGACACAGTCGTGCGCATAGCTGCGCAGCGCGTCGACATCGCGCGCGCGGATGCTCTTGATAAAGAAATTGAGATCGCCGCCGAGATTGTACATCCCTGGAATGCGCGATCCGCCGACAAAATATTTCACCGGCGCGGCTTCGCCCGGGCGCAAGCCGGCGAACAGACGCTGTAGCAGCCGCCGCATCGAGATTAGGTCGTGCAGCAGTGTCGGCGTGAAGCTGGGCGGCCCGTTTGGCCGCATGTAGCACCAGATTGCTTCTTCTTGGGCACTGACCGTCAGATCGAGTTCGTTGAACTTTGCGCCGGCCAGTTCGGCGCTGAAGTCGACGCGGCCACGCGCGACTGCACCCTGCTCGCGTGCGGGCAAAAGATTATTGTTGGACCAAAGCTCCAGCTGCGTCGGAGTCTTCGGATCCGTCGCCTGAGCCAGGCGGCCCAAAGGCGTAACGTTCCTTGGTATAGCCTGGCGCAAACTATTTCCCGGTTTCATTGACCAGTCTGTCCCATCCAGACAGTGTTTCTGCCCCGCTAAGCCAGATATTAATCAATTGTTAACCTTCGCGGTATGGTTGTCCCGCAGAATGGTTAATCACGACTGTGATGGCCGTCACAAAATCTGCCATTTGTTGCCAGCCATGCCCAAACACCGCAGTGCCTCGCCCGCAATGCACGCGAGACCGGTATTTTCTAAAAGACCCCGAAAAGTCCACAGCCACGCACAGATATCCGGTGCACAGTATGAAATCTGTCCCGACGGCAGCGACATTGCGCGGTCTCGCGCCAGCCATTATCCCTGCTGATTGATGGGCCTTGATGCGGGCGGGACCGCCACGGGCGGTGGCGTACGATTCCTGGGGCAGCGCCGATCTTATTGGCGGCTGCTCATCCGGGGCGCGGCGCTACTGATGCTCACGCTCGGCATATACCGCTTCTGGCTGGTCACCGATGTGCGACGTTTCCTCTGGTCGAACACGGAAATTGCCGGCGAGCCGCTCGAATATTCCGGCACGCCGCTCGAGCTCCTGCTCGGCTTCCTCATCGCGATTGCGATCCTGATTCCGGTATATGCCGGAATTTTCCTCGCTGCGCTCGACCTTGGCACGATCGGCAAATTGTCGGGCGCGACCGGCTTTGCAGCGCTCGGAATTATCGGCCAATACGCGATCTACCGCGCGCGGCGCTATCGGCTGACGCGCACGATCTTTCGCGGCCTGCGCTTTCATCAGGAAGGCTCGGCGTGGGCGTTCGCGTTCCGCGCGGTGGCGTGGTGGGCTGTCACCGCCCTTACGTTGGGCCTCGCCTACCCGTTCCAGGTCGCGAGCCTCGAACGATACAAAATGCGCCACACTTACTATGGAGACCTCGCGGGACGCTTTGATGCATCCGCTTTGCGGCTGCTGCTGCGCGGCTTCCTGATGTGGATTCTCGTGATTGGCCCTCTCGCCTTCGCCGTCGTTGTCTTCGCGAGCACTATCGACTGGGTTGCGCTTGTCGACGTGCTGACACAAGGCGGCGACGACATGATGAGCAAGATTGAGGGCAGCAATCCCAACCTCGGAGGCGCCATCGTTTTTGGCATGTTGATGAGCGGTATCAGCATGACCATAGCCGCTCTGCTTTATCCGGCATTCCAGGCCGTCGTTTTGCGCTGGTGGTCGTCCGGGCTGCGCTTTGGCACGATTGAAGTGCAGTCGCATCTGCGCATGCGCAACGTATACGGCGCCTATGCCCGCTTCGTCGGGTACGCAATCCTGTTCAGCATGGCGATGGGTATCGTTGCGGCGATCGTGCTTGGCGTGATTGGGGCTGGGACCAGCATCGGGAAAGTGGGCACGGCCGGCGAAATCACGGCGACGCTTGCGGCATTGATCGGCTACGTGATCGCCGCGCTAGGCTATTCGACCATCTATCGCGCTACAGTATTATTGTCCCTGTGGCAGCTGGGCATGGAATCGCTGCAATTGTCCGGTCTTTCGGGGCTCGAGAGGGTAAAGGCCACGGGGCGACCGAGCTCGGCGATCGGGGAAGGCCTCGCCGATGCGCTCAATGTGGGTGGGTATTGATGAACGTTCCCATGGCATCCGGTGCCGGCGTTTATTTCGACGGCATTACCAGCACTCGGCATGACGTGCTCGTCGTTCTCAAGCCGGCCGGCCTTCAGATCTCCGGCCATGACGGCCACCCGCTCAACGAATGGCCCTATGACGAACTGGAGGAACTGTCTGCGCCGGATAGCCTTCTGCGCCTTGGACGCCTTAACAGTGCGGTTCTGGAACGGCTGGAAATTTCCGATAAGACCTTTGCCGCCGAAATCGACGCGCGCGCTGCCCTGGTTGACCGCACCGGCACACTGCAGCGCCGCCAGCGCCTGAGCGTCATCGCCTGGAGTATCGGCGCGACCGCATCTCTGCTTCTGGTCGCCTGGTTCGGCGTGCCCGCCATTGCCGAGCGACTGACGCCGCTCTTACCGGCGGCGGTCGAGCGCAGGTTGGGCAGCGCCGTCGACATCCAGGTTCGCGGCATGCTCGACCCGCGCCACTCGGGCGCGTCCTTCGATTGCGGCAAGACCGCAACGGAAGTGCCCGGGCGTGCAGCGCTTGAAAAGATCATACGCCGGCTTGAGGTGGCCGCCGCTTTGCCGTTCGCCCTGCGTGCCGAGGTGGTGCGGCGTGACGAAGCCAACGCCATCGCGTTGCCGGGCGGACAGGTCTATGTTTTCCGAGGGCTGATCGACAAAGCCGGCAACGCAGACGAGGTCGCCGGAGTGATCGCGCACGAAATCGGCCATGTCGTTCATCGGGACGGAACCAAGGCGATGCTGCAGGGGGCCGGCCTGTCTTTCTTGTTCGGCATGCTGCTCGGCGACTTCGTCGGCGGGGGCGCCGTCGTGATTGCGGCGAAAACCATATTGCAATCGAGCTATACGCGCGAGGCCGAAACGGCCGCCGATACCTATGGCGCCGGTCTCATGAACAAGGCAGGAGGCGATGCACGCGCGCTTGCGGTGATCCTCGACAAGATTGGCGGCGCCACCGAGCCCGGCATGAAAATCCTGTTGGACCATCCGGAAACCAAGGCGCGCGTCGCGGCAATCAATAGACTGGCCACCACCCAGGCGCCTTCCGCCTTTCTGGATCCGGCAGAATGGTCGGCGCTCAAGCAAATCTGCGGATCATAACGCATGTCGCGCCGTTCCTTGCATGAGCTGCCGATGTCGAAGACCGCCGCCTGGGCGGCGCGGATCGCCTTTTTCGCGCTGGCGGTGGCGGCGCTGTCGATCATCATCGTGCGCTCGCAGCTCCTGGAAATCGTGCCGGCGCTCGCGACGTTCGGGGCCGCGCTGGTTCTCGCCGGCATTGCGATCCTATGCGCCTTCGGCGCCTTCGTCGTGATCTGGCGGCAGGGCTATGCCGGCCTCGGGCGGGCGTTGCTCGCTTTGTTTATCGGTATCGCTCTGCTCGCCTATCCTGCCTATCTCGGCACGCGCGCGATGAGGCTTCCGGCGATTTCCGACATCAGCACCGACACTTCTAATCCGCCGCGCTTCGATGCACTGGCGCGCCAGCGCCCGCGCGACCGCATCAGCTATCCCGGAGCCGCGACTGCTCTACTGCAGCGCGCAGGCTATCCCGATATTGCGCCGCTCGATCTCGAAGTGCCGTCGCGAGTGGCCTATGACGCCGCGCTCGCGCTCGTAACCAAGCGCAAGTGGGCGATCAGTGATTCACGCGCCCCTACGCTTGCGCGTCGCGACGGCGTGATCGAAGCAACCGCGCGCAGCCCGATCATGGGATTCCGCGACGACGTCGTTATCCGTGTAGCGCCGATGGGCCAGGGCACGCGGGTCGACGTGCGCTCGGCCTCGCGCGTCGGCACGCACGACCTGGGCGGCAATGCCTCGCGTATTCGCAGCCTGCTCGAGGACATCGACGACGTCGTGAGCTCGGCGCCGGAACCGCGCCAGCCGCCACAGGCGAAGACGCCTCCTTCGCAGAAGGGCCGCCAGCCCGACAAGCGTCAGCCGGCCAAACGATAGACGCCGTCAATCGCCGGCTGGCCATCGGTCGCGACGATGCCGCGCGCGACCAGATCCTCCAGATGCGCAAGTACGGAGAGGCCGGCGGCGCCGGTCAGGCGCGGGTCGATGCCGATATAAATCGCGCGCACAATAGTGGGGATATCGGTCGCGCCTTTTGATAAGCGGTGCAGGATCGAATCTTCACGCGCCTTGCGGTGCAGGATGTAGTAATTGACGAAGCGCGGCGCATCGGTGATTGCAGGACCGTGGCCCGGGAAATAGACCGTCTCCTTGCGCTGTGCGAGCTTGTGCAGCGAGGCCATGTAGTCGCTCATGGCGCCGTCCGGCGGCGCGACGATCGAGGTCGCCCAGGCCATCACGTGATCGCCGGCAAACAATAAGTTCTTCTCCTTGACCGCATAAGCCATGTGATTGGCGGTATGGCCCGGCGTCGCCACGGCCTCAACGGTCCAGCCGTCGCCGCTGACGTGCTCACCATCCTTGAGCGCAACGTCCGGACGGAAATCGCGGTCGGCACTGGCATCGAGCGGATTGAGCTCGCCGATATGCAGGGGCCGCGCCGCACGATGTGGACCCTCGGCACAGACGGTCGCACCCGTAGCCGCCTTGATGGCTGGCACGGCCGGCGAATGATCCCGATGGGTGTGGGTGACGAAAATATGCGTCACCGCCTCGCCGCGCACGGCGTCGAGCAGCGCACCGACATGCGCCGGATCATCGGGACCCGGATCGACGATCGCGACTTTCCCGCGGCCGAGGATATAGCTCACGGTTCCCTTGAAGGTGAATGGACCCGGGTTGTTGGCCATGACTCGCCGCACGCCCGGCACCGGCTCGTCCACCGCGTCCGGCGCAAGCGTGAGATTCTTGTCAAATGGAATGTCGTCGTTCATTCAGCGCCAGGCAAAGGCTCAGTGAATTTCCGGCTCGGGAACCGCACCAAGCGGCGCAAGAAAATCGAAATCGCAGCCTTCGTCGGCTTGCCCGATGTGCTCCGAATAAAGCGCGCCATAGCCGCGCGGATAGCGCGGCGCAGGCTGTGTCCAGCCGGCACGGCGACGGGCGATTTCTTCGTCCGGCACGTGGAGATGAATGCGGCGCGCCGGCACGTCTACCTCGATCTCGTCGCCTGTTTTCACGAAAGCAAGCGGGCCGCCGACGAAACTCTCGGGTGCCACGTGTAGAATACAGGCGCCGTAGCTGGTGCCGCTCATGCGCGCATCGGAAATCCGCAACATGTCGCGCACGCCCTGCTTCACCAGCTTTTTCGGGATCGGCAACATGCCCCACTCCGGCATGCCCGGCCCGCCCTTCGGCCCGCCATTCTTGAGCACGAGAATGTGGTCGGGCGTCACGTCTAGATCGTCGCGCTCAACCTCACGTGCCATGTGGTTGTAATCCTCGAAGGCGATCACCTTGCCGCGATGTTTGAGCAGCCGTTTTTCAGCCGCCGACGGCTTCATCACACAGCCGCGCGGCGCGAGATTTCCGGTGAGCACGGCGGTTGCGCCCTCGCGCGACACCGGATCGTCGAGCGGGTGAATCACATCGCGCTTATAGACCTCGGCACCGGCGATGTTGTCGCCGATGCTTTTACCGGTCACGGTCGGGCAGGACAGATCAAGCGCGCTCTTCAGCTCGCCCATCAGGGCGCGCAAGCCGCCGGCGTAAAAGAAATCCTCCATCAGAAATTTTCCGGATGGCCGCACATTGGCGAGCACCGGAATCTCGCGCGAGATCTCGTCAAAGCGCTTCATGTCGAGCTTCAGGCCGGCGCGGCGCGCCATTGCCACCACGTGAATGATGGCATTGGTCGAACCGCCCATCGCCATATGGACGCGGATGGCGTTGTCGAAAGCCGGCGACGTCAGGATTTTTTCCGGCGTCAGGTCCTCCCAGACCATCTCGACAATACGACGGCCGGCAGCGGCGCACATGCGCGGATGTGCCGCGTCCGCGGCAGGAATCGAAGAGGCACCCGGCAAGGCAAACCCCAAAGCCTCGGTGATCGCCATCATCGTTGCCGCTGTGCCCATCACCATACAGGTGCCGAAGGAGCGTGCGATGCCGCCTTCGAGCTCGGCCCAGTCGGCCTCGCTGATGCGGCCTGCGCGCTTCTCGTCCCAGTATTTCCAGGCATCGGACCCCGAGCCGAGCTCCTGCCCTCGCCAGTTGCCGCGCAGCTGCGGACCGGCAGGCACATAGATCGCGGGCAAGCCCATGCTGACCGCGCCCATGATCAGCGCCGGCGTGGTCTTGTCGCAGCCGCCCATCAGCACGGCACCGTCGATCGGGTGGCTGCGCAGCAGCTCTTCCGTCTCCATCGCCAGGAGATTGCGATAGAGCATCGTCGTGGGCTTCACGAAGGGCTCAGACAACGACATCGCCGGAAGCTCGATCGGAAAACCGCCGGCCTGCAGCACACCGCGCTTCACATCCTCGGCGCGGTCACGCAAATGCGTGTGGCAGAAGTTGATGTCGCTCCAGGTATTGACGATGCCAATCACCGGCTTGCCGCGAAAATCGGCGGCATCAAAGCCGCCCTGGCGCAGGCGCGAGCGATGCCCGAAGGCGCGCAGGTCGTTGACGCCAAGCCAGCGATGGCTGCGCAGATCTTCGGGACGTTTACGGCTCGTCATACTTTCCGGTGCGCGGGTCCGCTAGTTGATCGACAGGTTGGCAGCGTGCACGACCTTTTCCCATTTCGCCGTCTCGTCGGCAACGAGCTTGCCGAAGTCGGCGGGCGATCCGGGAATGGGCGTGCCGCCGAGATCCTTCAGCTTTGCAAGGATCGCCGGGTCTTTGAGCGCAAGATTTATTTCTGCGTTAAGACGATCGACGATCTCTTTCGGCGTTCCGTGTGGAACGCCGAAGCCGAAGAATGCGCTCGCTTCATAACCCGGTACCGTTTCGGCAACGGTCGGGACGTCGGGCAACTCGTCGGAGCGCTTTGCAGTGGTCACCGCCAGCGCGCGCAGCTTGCCGGCTTTAATGTGCTGAATCGAGGATGGCAGGTTGTCGAAAGTGATCTGCACCTGACCACCGAGCAGGTCGGTGAGCATCGGCGCCGAACCCTTGTACGGCACGTGGGTCATCTTGATGCCAGTCATCATCTTGAACAATTCGCCGGAAAGATGAATCGACGTGCCGTTACCGGACGACGCGACGTTCACCTTGTCGGGATTGGCTTTCACGTAGGCGATGAACTCGGCGACAGTTTTCGCCGGCACCGACGGATGGACCTCCATCACGTTTGGCACACGGATCACCCCGGCGACGGGGTCGATGTCGCGCAGGAAGACGAAGTTGAGATTCTTGTAGAGCGAGGCGTTGATCGTGTTAGCCGGGTTCACAAGAATCAGGGTGTAGCCGTCGGGCGCCGCTTTGGTGACCGCTTCCGTCGCAAGGTTGTTGCCGGCGCCGGGACGGTTTTCGACGATGAACTGCTGGCCGAGCCGCTTGCTCAGCCAGTCGCCGATCAATCGCGCCACAATGTCGGTCGAGCCACCCGCCGGATAGCCGACGATGATATGAGGCGGACGGGTGGGATAATCGGCGGCCTTGAGGCCGCTGGCCGGCAGCAACGCCAGGCAGGCCACGGCCAGGCAAGTGTGCGCAATAAACCCCTTAATCCGCTGCATGATTGCGATCCTCCCCAATGTCCTGCATTTGGCCGTGTTTTGCCCCGGCCTGCTGACGCTGACGTTACGCGGCGCGGCCAGCATCATGCAAGAGCGCCGCGATTGTGTGGGTAAACCGGGACAAACGAGCGACATGACTGAACGATGTATTAACGAAGCACGCCTTTAATTGCCCCGGATGTGACCGCACGTATCCGGAGTCAGAGCCGGTTGTTGGCAATTTGGACTCGCACCATGGCCGCGCGTAAGTCGTCCCATCGTCATTGGATGTTGCGCGATATTCCGCGCACTTACGTGCTGGTTGTCTGGCTCGCCTTCGGCGCCGCTCTTCTTATCTATTCAAACGACTGGCACCCGAGCGGCTGGAGCGCGCTGCGCCAGGAGGCAACCGCCACGAAACCGCCGGTTTCCGTGACCGAGCAATACACCGGCTCAATCATCATCGTCCCTTCGCGCGGCGAGGATTGCCGGCAGATGATGCTCGACAATCGCACCGGAAGAATGTGGGACAAAGGGGTCGTCAATTGCTACGAGGCGGTATCCCGCTCAGAAAAAGAGCAGCGCGGCGGAATGAGCTCATTGCGCATCAACGCAATCGGCAAGGCATTTAATCGCCGCGACGAATAAGACGCAAACGTCAATTTCAAAAAAACGGCCCTATGTGGCCCGTTTCACATTCAAGCAGAGCGCAGTATCATCAAGTACGCGCTACGGTTTGACAAAACGGATTGCCTCCGGGGGGCAAATGTCGCGCGAAAACGACGGTTTCGAATTTCATCCGACGCGTCTGCAGCAATTTCTCGACGTAGCCTATCGCATCATCAACGTCTTCGTGCGGTGGGATCGGCTTCCGACGCTCCTGGCGGCTGTCAATTTTACCGTCTTTCGCGACAGGCTGCGCGCCTACAATCTTCATCATACCGGCTATGGCGTCCTAACGCCGGACAAATGGAAGCCCGGTTACGAGCGCTGGCGATCCGCCGACGGTTCGTACAACTGCCTTGCGCATCCGCGCATGGGAATGGCGGGAACGCGGTTTGGACGCAATGTTCCCTTGGCCGAAGGCGTGCCCGAGACCGGCGACGCGCTGCTTGAGCCCAGTCCGCGCCTGATATCGCGCGAGCTGCTGGCGCGGCACGAATTCATTCCCGCGACCAAGCTCAATCTATTGGGGGCCGCCTGGATTCAGTTCGAGATCCATAACTGGTTCAGTCACGGCACGCCTGAGACAGAAAACGAATTCAAGATCCCGCTGCCGCCTGGTGACGACTGGCCGGAGAAATTCAACGGCTGCATGCACATCCAGCGCACGAGGCTCGACCCTACGGATCGCGAGGCCTGGCTGGGCGCCACGCCGACATTCTGTAACTTCAATTCGCATTGGTGGGATGGAGGACAAATTTACGGCCACGACCACCCCACGCAAATGAAAATTCGTTCCAAGCGGGACGGCAAGATCAAGTTCGACCGCGACATGCTCCCGGAGGATCTTCCCGAGCGTCCCGGGATCGATTTCACCGGCTTCAACGACAACTGGTGGATCGGGCTAAGCGCGCTGCACACGATGTTTGCGCGCGAGCACAACACAATTTGCGATGGCCTGAAGCTGAACTATCCGGAGTGGGATGACGAGGAGTTGTTCCAGCGGGCGCGACTCATCAACGGCGCACTAATTGCAAAAATTCACACGGTTGAATGGACGCCAGGAATCCTCGGGCATCCAGCGCTCGAATTCGGCATGCATGCGCAGTGGTCGGGCGTCCCCTACCGCTGGATGAAGCTGGTGCTGGGCGGGAACAGCGAGATCGCGCACGGCATTATCGGCTCGGAAACTGCCCAGCACAGTGCGCCATACGCAATGACCGAGGAATTCACGGCCGTCTACCGCATGCACCCGCTGCTTCCGGACACTGTCCAGATTCGTTCGCTCAATCCACGCAAGGCGTCGAAAACTCTGGACTTCGTTGACGTACAAGGTTCGAAGACGCGTGCGCTCATGAAAACGCACGGGTTTGCCGACGTGCTCTACTCTCTCGGCATCGCAAACCCGGGCGCGATGCGCATCCGGAATTACCCGAACTTCCTGCGTCGATTCCGTAAGGACGTGGAGCGATCGCATTCGCATAAGACGGAGCAGCCGCTTCTGGATATGGCTGCCATCGACATCATGCGCGACCGCGAGCGCGGCGTTCCCCGCTATAACCGCTTCCGCGAGCTGGTCGGCAAGAAGCGGGTGACCTCGTTCGAGGAAATCACCAGCATCCCGGGCATCGCCCAAAAGATGCGTGAAATCTACAAAGACGTCGACCGTGTCGATCTGCTGGTCGGACTGCTTTCGGAGGACTTACCCGAGGGCTTCGGCTTCAGCGACACCGCCTTCCGCGTCTTCATTCTGATGGCGTCGCGGCGCCTGAAGAGCGACCGATTCTTCACGGACGATTTTCGACCGGAAATCTATACCGAGTTCGGCCTCGACTGGATTCGCAACAACGCGATGAAGTCGGTGCTGCTTAGGCATTTCCCGGAGCTCGGGCCGGCACTCGAGGGTGTCAACAACAGCTTCTCACCCTGGAACGTCGTGGCTTGAGCGATTGGCATGGCGATCAAAATCACAATTCCCGGCATCATTCGGCTCGCCTGGCTCTCTGACCCGGATGAGGTCATCGCCGCCAATGACAGCGGCGTCGTACAGCGCTCGCTCTCCGGACTTGGAGGACTGGTGCAACGCTCGATCGCCGCAAAGTTGGCCGTGTTCCGGACTCCCGATGGAGACATCTGGCCAGCCTTTCGCAACCGCGGGGACCCCCTGCGCAGGACGCGACAAAGCGATCTCGAACAAGCGCTGTCCCACACGCGGGTCCTGCTTAAGCGCGTTGCGCCGGAAACCGGCGCGCTTGCGACTTACATCCGTAGCGGCAGCATCAACCGTCCTCCCGAAATCGTTGTCCAGCAGATGGTCGGCCGGCTTTTCTTTCCCGACTATGCGGCCAGCGAGGAATCCTACGACGCGGCACGCGCGCTGCAGACCTGGGTGTCGGGCGGCCCGATAAAGTCATACCTGTTGAAGAGCAGCGGCGCGCTGGAGCGCGCGCTTGACCTGATCGTCACCCTCGCCCGCGGAGACACGTCGTGCGCGCATGCAACCGCAATCGCGATGCACAACATCGTCGACACAATCGAACGAATGCGCCGGCTCGTGAAAACGAGTGACAATCTCGAAAAGCTAGGCGCGCAGGACGCCATTGCATCCACGCTGCACGCGCCGAAGCAGGTCGTTCGCGAGACGCGTGACGGCGGCCGTGTCTGCGGCGCGTACCTTGGCGCACGCACCCTTGTCATTCTTCGCCTCGAAGCCGCGCGGCGGCAAAAGCCCGAGGCTGACATCGAGTTCTTTGCGAAAGGCTGGAACCAGTGCCCCGCTCACGCCATCGTACCCGCGCTGCTCGTCGATATCTGGAAGAAAGCAAAAGCCGGCAAATCGTGAGACGGTGACCGCGAGCCCTTCCATTGCCAGGCTAAATCGCTACGATGCCTCCGGTGAAATTTGGGGCAGCAATGAGACATCACAAATTTTTCGCGTTTCTGGCGGGGGCGGCATTTGCGGCGGTTACTATTGTTCCGACGGCGCACGCACAAACTCTCAAGGCCGTCAGAGATCGCGGCGTACTCAACTGCGGCGTCAGCGAAGGCCTGAACGGATTTTCTGCTCGCGGCAGCAACGGCAGTTGGGGCGGGTTTGACGTCGACACATGCAGGGCGATCGCCGCGGCCATCTTCAACGATGCCAGCAAGGTCGAATACGTTCCTCTGGACGCCAACCGCCGATTTGGAGCCCTTCGGAACGGCGAAATCGACGTCCTGTCACGCAACACCACGTGGACGATGTCGCGGGAAGTCGATCTCGGGCTGATCTTTGCGGCGACGAATTACTACGACGGCCAGGGCTTCCTCATTCCCAGGTCCATGAACAAGGAAACCGCGCTTGATCTCAATGGCGTTAAAGTGTGCGTCCAGACCGGTACAACCACCGAGCTCAACCTCGCCGATTATTTCCCGGTCAACAACATAAAGTACGAGGTGATCACTTCGCCGACGCTTGAGGCGGCGATCAAAAGTTACGATTCCGGCCAATGCAACGCGCTTACGGCCGACGTATCTGCGCTCTGGGGGATTCGACTTCTGCTGTCGAAGCCTGATGAGCACGTCATCCTGCCGGATGTGATTTCCAAGGAGCCTCTTGGTCCCGCGGTGCGCCAAGGGGACATGCAATGGTTAAACATTGTGAAGTGGGTGAGCTTCGCGCTGGTCAACGCCGAGGAACTCGGCGTGAGCTCGAAAAATATTGACGAGGCTCTCAAGTCTGAAAAACCGGACGTCAAACGGCTCGTTGGAATCGAAGGTAACTATGGCGAGCGAATGGGCATTACCAATGATTGGGCCGCCCGTATCATCAGGCTCGTCGGAAACTATGGAGAAATTTACGAACGAAACGTCGGCGTCGGCTCACCGCTCGGCATTCCACGCGGCATCAATCAGCTGTGGAATAAAGGCGGTATCCTTTACGCTCCACCGATCCGTTGATTGTGATCATGACGGATGGGAAAGAATGATAGATTCTACGGTGGTGGCCGATAGCCTGATTGCGCGCGTGAGTTCACGAGGACCATGGTCGACTACGTTCAGCTGATCAGTCGCGCAGTTGCGACACTTAACCCGAATACCCGCGAAGCGCGTCAGGCACTCTATCAGCGGGCTCGGCAAACGCTGGTCGACAAGCTCCGCAGCATGGACCCGACATTCTCTCACACCGATCTGCAGGCGGAACGGGCCGCGCTTGAATCGGCGATCCAGCAGGTCGAGCGGGATACGGTGCGCCGCACCGCGCCACCTCAACGGCAACCAGCCCAAGATCGCGCCCAAGAGCGCTACGACTATCGCGACAGGCCGCCGTTGAAGGACAGCGGAAAGTGGCTTCGCACCACCACGGTGGCGCTTGGGGTCGTGCTTCTTCTCGCTGCCGGCGCGGCTATCTATTCATTCTGGCCGCGCAGTCTGGATGACGTGCGTAACATTGCAAAGCAACGAAACGTCTCTTCGACATCCGAGCCGGCAGAAATCAAATCGGACTTTGTTCGTCTGCGGCAGCTGGTTTACTACCGGACTACTCAGCCTGTGGGAACGATCGTGGTCGACAAGCCGCAGACCTTTCTCTACGTCGTGCGGCCCAATCTCTCCGCGTTGCGTTACAGCATTGGCGTCGGCACCGAATGCACCGCATTGTCCGGCCTCTACCACGTCGCACGTAAGGAGGAACTGCCGGGCGGCAAACAGTCCGGCCAGCAACCGGCCGATTCACCCGGTTCGCCCGTCCTCTACCTGGACAAGGCGGATTATCGCATCCACGGGTTCGACGGATCGACCAGGATTTCTCTGCCTGAGGGTTGCATCCGACTCATCAAGGACGATGTGATGTACCTCTACAACCATACGCCTCTGGAGACGCGCGTCGTTGTGGCGAACTGACCGCGGCATAAGGCCGGGCGTAGGGCACGCGCACTCCGTTGGTGCCAATCAGATCTGCCGCCGTTATGCCGCGCGCTTTTCGATTGTGTACTTTGCTACCACAACATCGCGATCGAGCACTGCATCGTACAGGCCGTCCCGAGCGATCTCTTTAAGCAAATCCACCACAAGCTCCTCTGTCGACACGCCCATAGTTGTGGCGCGCTGACGTAGCTGTTCGAACAAGTCATCCGGGAGCGGAATCTTCGGCGAGCGCTTGAGGCGGATCTTTTTGCAAGAACGCCTGAGGCTGATTTTCAGGTGGGAACACCTGACGTGCAGCGTGCCAACTGTCCACCCCATCCTATTGGCGATTTCCGCGTTACTGAGTCCTTGTCCAATAAGCTCGCGGATCATTTGCGGATCTAATTTATTTTTTTGCATGACACCTTTGGCCAGCAGAGTTGGTAATTATGAGCGAGCGTGCGGCAGGTGGTTATCCCAATCCTCCGCCAGTCCGGGGCAACTTCCCGGCGCTCAGATGCAAGTTTTAACGGCTGCTTTACAACGACTGGACCGGCCCGGTCTTGTCGTTTCAGGCCAAAATTTTGTTCAACGGCTGCCAATTCTACGTCGAGACGGCACCATGCCGTCAGCAGTTACCTCACGCGGCGCCATTTGTGTTCGCGCCACCTCCGGTTTGCGTCCTACCGCGTCAAAGCGGCGGCGCGTCATTCCGCGGTAATATTTCCCGTCTCAACCACTTTTTTCCAGCGCTGCGTTTCGCCGACGAGGAATTCGGCGAATTGTGTTCCGTTGCTTGCGACCACATCGAAGCCGATGTCGTTGAACTGTTTCTTGACATCCGGCGAATTGACCGCGGCCGCGATTTCGGACTCAAGTTTGGCCCGCACATCTGCCGGCAAGCCCTTGGGCGCTGCCGCCGCCTGCCAGGAATAGACCACAAGGTCGGCAATGCCCGCTTCGATGGCGGTCGGGACATCCGGTAGTGCCGCAGCGCGTTTATCGCCCGTGACCGCCAGGGCTTTCAGCTTGCCTGCCCGAATGTGCTGAGCGACAGCGCCGAGATTCTGAAACGAAACGTTGGCGTGACCGCCGATCAGGTCATTGATCGCGGGGCCACCGCCTTTGTAGGGCACATGCACGCCCGTCGTGCCGGTTTTCTGCCAGAAGAGCGCGGCGGTCAAATGGTCGGACGAGCCGATGCCAGACGACGCAAATGTTACCAGATTGGGATTTTTCTTGAGGTGCGCAATCAAATCGGCTGCGGTATTGACCGGAAAATTTGGATTGGCGACCAGCACATTTGGCGTGCGCACCAGCAGAGACAGGAGGTCGAAGTCCTTGAGCGGGTCGTATTTCAGGTTCTTGTACAGAACCGGGTTGATGGCATAGACGCCGATCGATCCAATCAGCAGCGTGTAACCGTCGGGCGCAACAGATTTCACTCCGGCGGCCCCAATGCTGCCGTTGGCTCCCGCACGGTTCTCAATGATCACGGATTTTCCAATCCGCTCGCTGAGCTTGTTGCCGGTGAGCCGCGCTGTCACGTCGGAAGCGCCGCCTGGCGGAAACGGCACCACGACGGTGACGTTTCGTTCCGGGTAGTCGGCCGCAAAAACCGGTTGGGCGAAAACGGCGGCGAGTACCAGAACAGCCAGCGCGCAGATTGCCTGAGGTTTCATCGACGTTATCTCCCAAGGACGACTTGAATTTGGTGATTGTATTGGCTCAGGCCAGGATTGCGAAAGCTCTGTTCGCCGTCACACGCTGCGGCCTTTCGGCCTACACGCGAGCGGCCCATGCCTTGCATGGCCGGGTTGTGCTATCGAGACGCGCTAATTAATGGTCGGAGTGGCAGGATTTGAACCTGCGACCCCCACGTCCCGAACGTGGTGCGCTACCAGACTGCGCTACACTCCGACTGATGGCCGGTCTTATAACCCCGGCGTCCTTAAAGGCAAGCTTGAGAGAGACGATGACTGCCGAGCCTGGAACACGCGTTTTATCGACCGACGGCAAGGCCATCGACGCTGCGGCGCGTTGCCTTTCTAACGGCGGGCTGGTCGCGTTCCCGACCGAAACGGTCTACGGGCTCGGCGCCGATGCGGGTAATGGCGAAGCCATTGCGCGCCTTTATGCGGCCAAGGGGCGGCCGGCCTTCAATCCGTTGATCGCGCACGTCGCCGGCGCCGACGCCGCGCGCACTGCCGGCGTCTTCACCGGCGCGGCCGAAAAGCTGGCGACTGCATTCTGGCCCGGGCCGCTGACGCTCGTGCTGGCCAAGCAGCCCGATTGCCGCATCGCCGATCTTGCGCTGGCCGGGCTCGACACCATCGCGGTGCGCGTGCCCGCACATCCGGTCGCGCATGCATTGCTTGCCGCATTCGGCGGCCCGATCGTCGCGCCCTCGGCCAACCGCTCCGGTCACGTCTCGCCGACAAGCGCCACGCACGTGCTCGCCGACCTGCGCGGCCGCATTGATCTCATCGTCGACGCCGGCCCATGCAAGGTCGGCGTGGAGTCAACGATCGTTTCCTGCGCCGGCGAGCCAGCGCTGCTCCGGCCCGGCGGGCTTCCGCGCGAGGCTATCGAACGGGTCCTCGGCGCTCCGTTGGCGATGGCCTCGACCGATGAAGACGCGCCGCCGGCGCCGGGCATGCTGGCTTCGCACTACGCGCCAAAAGCGTTGCTGCGCCTCGATGCCGACAACGCCGAGCCGGGAGAGGCTCTGCTCGCTTTCGGACGAGCACCGGAATTCTCCGGTCCGACCCTTAATTTGTCGCCGCGCGGCGACCTGATTGAGGCCGCTACCAGCCTGTTCTCGCATTTGCGCGCGCTTGACGCTTCCGGTGCGAAGCGCATCGCGGTAATGAAGGTGCCGCATGACGGCCTGGGCGAGGCGATCAATGACCGTCTCAAGCGCGCCGCAGCACCGCGACAAGGGTAGCCAGTGAATGAATGAGCAGTTGCGCCGAGCGCCCTCCCCTGACCTGCTGCCGCGCTTCGCGGCTATCGTCGGCGATCGATACGCAATCACCGACCCGGTTGCGCTCGAGCCTTATCTGATCGAAGGCCGCGGCATCTATCGTGGCCACTCGTCAATGCTGCTGCGCCCCGGCTCGGTCGCGGAGGTGCAGGCCATCCTCAAGCTCGCGAACGATACCAAGACGCCCCTGGTTCCGCAGGGCGGCAACACCGGGCTCGTCGGCGGGCAAATTCCGTTCGACGGCGAGCTCATCGTCTCGCTCACACGCCTCGACAGGATCCGCGAAGTGGACGCCGCCTCCAACACGATGACCTGCGAAGCCGGCGTCGTGCTGGCGAAGGCGCAGGATGCTGCGACGGTGGTCGATCGGCTGTTTCCGCTCTCGCTTGGCGCGGAGGGCAGCTGCACGATCGGCGGCAATCTCTCCACCAATGCCGGCGGCACCGGCGCGGTCGCCTACGGCATCGCGCGCGACCTGGTGATGGGGATCGAGGTGGTCCTGGCCGACGGCCGCATCATGAACCTGCTGTCGAAACTGAAGAAGAACAATACCGGCTATGACCTGCGGCACATTTTCGTCGGAGCCGAGGGCACGCTCGGTGTGATCACGGCCGCGGTGGTCAAGCTGTTCCCGCGCCCGCGCGCGGTGGAGACGGCCTTCATCGGAGTACCCTCCCCGGCCGCCGCTGTGAAACTGCTCAACCAGGCGCAGGCACGCGTGGGCGGCACGGTGACGAGCTTTGAGCTGATCGTGGGTGACGTCATCGAGTTCGCGCTCAAGCATGCCCACGGCGCGCGCGACCCGCTTGCGACCAAGCATCCGTGGTACGTGCTGATGGAAGTCTCGTCACAGCACAGTGACGGGCTGCGCGACAGCGTCGAGCAATTGCTTGCCGATGCGAGCGCGGAGGGGCTGGTCAAGGACGCAACGATCGCGGCGAGCCTCGACCAGGCAAAGGCCTTCTGGCACCTGCGTCACGTGCTCCCCGAAGCCCAGAAACCGGAAGGCGGCTCTATCAAGGCCGACCTGTCAGTGCCGATCGCATCGGTGCCGCAATTCCTGGAAGAGGCCGCCGCCGCGGCAAAAGCGATCGTTCCCGGCTGCCGGCCGGTTCCCTTCGGGCATCTCGGCGACGGCAACGTGCATTTCAACGTCAGCCAGCCGGTCGGCGCCGACAGTGCGCAATTCCTCGCGCGCTGGGGTGAGATCAACGATGCCGTCAACAAGATCGTGCTCAAATACAACGGCTCGATTTCGGCCGAGCACGGCATCGGCAAGCTCAAGCGGGATTCGCTGCCAAAGGTAAAGGATCCGGTTGCGCTCGAGCTGATGCGCGGCCTCAAGCGCATGCTCGATCCGAACGGGATCCTCAATCCGGGCAAGGTGCTGTAGCCGCACCTCGAAGATCGGTCCCGCCCCTGCTCCCTAGAACAGCACGCCCTGCCCGTTATCTTTCTTGGTGCGCCTGGCAGGCTGCTTCTGCGGGGTGGGCTTTTGCTCGGGCGCGGGCACGGCGGACGGCGACCAACGTTCCACCAACTTTGGATTGTCATTCGCCGTTCGGTTGACAGCGGCCGAGACCTCGTAGGCCTCGAGCATCGGGTCCGGCGCCGGTGCGACCAAAGTCATGGCGGTCTCGACATCGACATTCGCGCAATCAAGCCACAGATTGAAGGCATCCGGCGGAACGATCACCGGCATGCGATCATGGATGGCACCAAGCGATCGGTTGGCGCGCGTGGTCACGATCGCCGCCGTCTCGAGTTCTTCGCCGTTCGGCCCCATCCAGGTCTCCCACAGACCGGCAAACGCAATCGGTCCGCCGGATTTCGCACGCACGAAGTAGGGCTGCTTGCCTGCATTGCTTGCCTTCCACTCGTAAAAGCCGTCGGCCGGTACGAGGCAACGCCGCCGTTTCACGGCAGCACTGAAGGCAGGCTTGTCTGTCAACGATTCGCCCCTGGCATTGATCAGCAGCGAGAAATTCTTCGGATCCTTGACCCAGGGTGGGAGCAGTCCCCATCGCACCAGCGCAAATTGCCGCTTGCCGTCGACCAGCCTTACGATCGCGATCGGCTGCGTCGGCGCGATGTTGTAGCGCGGCGGGAAATTGGGCTGCTCGGGGTACCCGAACAGGGCTCGGATCGCTTCCGGCGCCGACGTCACGGCATAGCGGCCGCACATCAAACGAGCCTTAAATATCGGGTGCTTAAGCGCAATTTAACCCCGCATCGTGACACTGCGGCCCGATCCGCTTCGGGGGAAGGGGCTCGATGAAATATCAGAACTGCGCCGCCGTGGCGCAAGCTCGGGACGAGCCGCTTGATCTCGATATCGGCCTCCGGCTGTCGGACGCCAATATCAATCCATCGACGGGTCTGGCGACCGACTACCTCAACCGCTTCAACGAAGCTGTCATGTTGCTCGACATGCTGGCGACCTGCCCGGAATTCCGAGACGACTTCCTGTCCTGGGAGCCGATGAGCTACCGCGAGCACTTTCGTGCCTCCCACTCCCGGACTCGCGATCTCGCCATTGCCGCCTACGAGACCGCCGACCCGAATGTGCGCGGCGGCCTCGACACGCTGGCCGCGACGATGACCGTCGTGCTAGAGGCGACACGAGCGGCGATGACCTCCGACCTCAAGCCGGAAACAATCACCGCTCTTGCGGGCAATGCCGTCGGATGGCTGAAGCCGATGATCGCGCGCGCCGGTGGGATCATCAATGGCGATGAAGAGGTCACGGACGCAGCCTCGCCGCAGGCGGTCGTCGATCAACTGATGAAGCGATAGCGCACGTGGCTGACGAGCGAACCTATCCGAAGCGCCCCGTCCTGGCGGTGAGCGCAGCCATCATCCGCGATGGCAAGGTGCTAATCGTGCGACGCGCACGCAAGCCAGCGCTCAACTTTTACACTTTGCCAGGCGGTGGCGTTGAAGCCGGCGAGCAGCTTGCGGATGCGGTTGTTCGCGAGGTGCGCGAGGAAACCGCGCTTGACATCGAGCCAGTTGCACTCGCGGGGCATCGCGAAGCGATCATTCGTGACAAAGAAGGCCGGGTCGAACGCCATTTTGTCATCCTGTGTTTTGCCTCGCGGTGGCTCAGGGGCGAGCCCGTCCTCAACAGCGAGCTCGATGATGCACGCTGGATCGATCCGGCCGAGCTTTCCGGCTTCAAGACGACCGAGGGCCTGGCCGAAATTATCGCGTCCGCCGTGGCGCTGATCGCAGCCGCGCGCTGATCGTCCCCGTCTTGCGATTACCTTCGGGCCGGCGCATATGTTTCGCAGCTCACATCGGCTGGTTTCCGTGAAAAAGCTGCTCGCGATCGCCTTGATTTTCTCTTGTCTCGCCGCGCCGGCCCGCGCGCAAAGCGATGCGGCGGCGCCGTTTGATGGCGATCTTGCGCGGCTGAGCGAGATCCTCGGCGCCCTGCACTATCTGCGCGCGGTCTGCGGCGCCAATGACGGCGCGAAATGGCGCAACGAGATGCAGGCTCTCATCGACGCAGAAGCGCCGAGCGGCGAGCGCCGGCGCAAGATCGTCGCGAGCTTCAATCGTGGTTACCGCGGATTCCAGCAGACGTACCGGACCTGCACGCCCGCCGCCGATCTCGCCATAAGGCGCTATCTCGACGAAGGCGCGAAAATCGCCCGCGATATCACGGCGCGGTACGCCAACTAGGCCACGCGATTAACCTTTTCTTAATTGCGGGCTATTGCCGCCTGATCCCCGTGCTAGCGTCTTTTCGGGACGTCTTGGGCGTCCAGCTAGACGCCTGGGGATTTAATTATGCCGGTTACCGAGAATCCTGTTCACGCGCGCGAGCCTATTTCCGACCGCGAACAGAAAATGATGGCACTGAGCTACCTCCACGAAGCCTGGGCGGAAGCGCGCCACGACGGCATTGATGGCGATTGCCTTGCGCAGGCATGCCTGTTCGCCGCGCTTGCCGAATTCGTGACCACCTATGGCGAAGAAGCCGCCGCGACGTTCACCGATGGCCTGAGCGCGCGCATCCGCAACGGTGAATTCACGCTCGAGCAGCCCCGGCAATAACGGCTCGACGTTTTTCAACTCGCAAGCGTTTCCAGAAATCTGACACGCTCACCCTGGGCCGGTGTCGCAAGCGCGCCCTGCCACATCACCTTGCGCCCGCGCACGAAAGTCCCGACCGGCCAGCCGGTCACGCTCACGCCGTCATAAGGCGTCCAGCCCGCGCGCGAAGCCATCCACTTGTCCGTGATCGTCTCCCGCCGCTTGAGATCGACGATGGTCAGATCGGCGTCGTAGCCGGCCGCGATCCGGCCCTTCGTGGCGATCCCGAACAGGCGCGCCGGACCGGCGCTGGTGAGATCGACGAAACGCAAAAGCGACAACCTGCCCGCATTGACGTGGTCGAGCATGATGGGCACCAACGTCTGCACGCCGGTCATGCCCGACGGACTTGCCGGATAGACCTTGGCCTTTTCCTCGCGCGTATGCGGCGCGTGATCCGAGCCGAGGACATCGACAACGCCCTGCGCAATGCCGCCCCAGATTCCGGCGCGGTTAGCCGCATCGCGCACCGGCGGATTCATCTGCGCGCGGGTGCCGAGCCGCTCGTAACAGCCCGGCGCCTCCAGCGTGAGATGATGCGGCGTTGCCTCGACCGTTGCCACGTCCTTGTGACCGGCGAGGTATTCCATTTCCTGCGCCGTCGAAATATGCAGCACGTGCACGCGCGCGCCGGTCTCGTGCGCGATCGTGACCAGGCGTTGCGTCGCCTTGAGCGCGGCGGTTTCGTCGCGCCAGACCGGATGCGAACGCGGATCACCTTCGACTCGCAGGTTTTTGCGCTCGTTCAGCCGCGGCTCGTCCTCGGCATGAAATGATGCGCGGCGGCGGATGATCTTCAGCACCGCGCGCAGGCCGGCATCGTCGGCAACAAGCAGCGACCCGGTGGACGAGCCCATGAAGACCTTGACCCCGGCGCACCCCGGCAACCGCTCAAGCTCGGCGAGATGCTTCGTGTTGTCGACGGTAGCCCCAACAAAAAAAGCAAAATCGCAATGCATGCGATGATGCCCCCGCTTGACCTTGTCGGCGAGCGCCTCGGCATTCACGGTCAGCGGGTCGGTGTTTGGCATCTCAAACACTGCAGTGACGCCACCCATCACCGCCGAAAGGGAGCCGCTCTCAAGGTCTTCCTTGTGGGTGAGGCCGGGCTCGCGGAAATGAACCTGAGTGTCGATTACGCCCGGCAAGAGATGCAGTCCCCGGCAGTCGATCATTTCGCCCGCAGACGCGCGCGACAAGTCGCCGATCGCCTGGAAACGGCTGCCGCGAATGCCAAGATCGCGCACGCTTTCGCCGTCATGGTTGACGACCGTGCCACCCTTGAGGATCAGATCGTAAGTGTCAGCCATGCGTTGCCGGGACCGGACTTGAGGCCTGTCCGACAGCGCTTACGTTCCGCCGCGAGTTCTGGCAAGAGACTATCGAGACAGACCCCAGAGAACCGGCATGCAGACAGCACTTCTTCCCGATCGCGGTGTAGTCAAGGTCGCCGGCGACGACGCCCGGCGCTTTCTCAACGGGCTCGTGACCGGCGATATGGCCAAGGTCGCGGCCGGCAAACCGTGCTTTGCGGCGCTGCTCACGCCACAGGGCAAGATTATCGCCGACTTCATTATCGTGGAGGCCCCGGCCGAGGACGGCGGCGGCTTCTTCCTTGACTGCCCGCGGGCACTCGCCTCGGCGCTGGTGGAAAAACTGAACTTCTACAAACTGCGCGCCAAGGTGATCTGCGAAGACCTCTCGGAAGTGCTCGGGGTGATCGCGGTCTGGGACGGAATAGCCGACAGCGAATACGGTCTGAGCTACCCGGATCCGCGGCTACCGGCGCTCGGCTCGCGCGTCATGGTGCCCCCGCATCTGGCGGCCGCTGCCGCCGCCGATCTCGGCGCCAGTTTCACCAATGCCGACGACTATGAAATTCATCGCATCGGGCTCGGCGTGCCGCGTGGGGGCCTCGACTTCGTCTATGGCGCCACGTTCCCGCACGAAGCCGACATGGACCAGCTCAATGGCGTCGACTTCGACAAAGGATGCTATGTCGGCCAGGAGGTTGTTTCGCGGGTCGAGCACCGCGCCAGCGCCCGCAACCGCGTCGTACCTATTGCTTACGAAGAGTTCGCGCCGGTATCGGGCCTGCCGATCATGGCCGGCGCGAAGCAGGTCGGCACGCTCGGCTCGACTGCGAAAGGCCGCGGTCTCGCGCTTATGCGGCTCGACCGGATCGCGGATGCTTTGGCTGCGAACACGACGTTGGAAGCGGGTGGCATCACCATCCGCGCGCTGAAACCATCCTGGGCGAAGTTCGACTGGCCCGGCGAGGCAAAGGCGATCTCATGAGCAAAGTGATTGTCCACGCGGACGGCCTCGTGCGCTGCCCCTGGCCGAAAGAGGATCCACTCTACGTCGCTTATCACGACGATGAGTGGGGCGTTCCCGAGTTTGACGACCGCGCGCTGTTTGAAAAACTTGTGCTTGACGGCTTTCAGGCCGGCCTGTCGTGGATCACCATCCTGCGCAAGCGCGACAATTTCCGCCGTGCTTTTAATGATTTCGAGCCGGAAAAAATCGCGCGCTACCCGAAGCGCAAGATCGAGTCGCTGATGAAGGACGCCGGCATCGTGCGCAACCGGGCGAAGATCGAAGGCGCGGTGTCGTCAGCGCGGGCGTGGCTCAAGATCATGGAAAACGGCCCCGGCTTCTCTAATTTTTTGTGGGACCACATCGACGGCAAGCCACAACAAAACAAATTCAGCTCGACCAAGCAGGTGCCGGCGGAAACTCCACTGTCGAAAAAAATATCGAAGGAACTGGTTGGACAGGGTTTCAAATTCGTCGGCCCCACCATCGTCTACGCATTCATGCAAGCCGTCGGGATGGTCAACGATCATCTCGTGACCTGTCATCGCCACACAGCCGTGTCGAAACTCGCCCGGAAACGATGAGCAAGCCGACCACCGCGCGAGGCTCGAAGGCGCCGCCGCGCGCATGGCAGCGGATGCTGTCCGGACGACGGCTCGACCTACTCGATCCCTCCCCGCTTGACGTCGAAGTCGATGACATTGCGCACGGCCTAGCACGCGTTGCCCGCTGGAACGGGCAGACCCAAGGCGGTCACATCTTTTCCGTTGCGCAGCACTCTTTGCTCGTCGAGGCACTGGCACGCGCCAAGGTTCCGCGACTCGACCAAAAATGCCGCCTTGCCATCCTGCTGCACGACGCGCCGGAATATGTCATCGGCGACATGATCTCGCCATTCAAGGCGGTGATCGGCGACAGTTACAAGGCGGTCGAGAAGCGACTGCTCGCCGCGATCCATTTGCGCTTCGGGCTGCCGGCGAAGCTGCCGGAGCCGGTGCAGGCGCTCATCAAAGCGTCGGACAGAAGCGCCGCATATCTCGAGGCGACGCGGCTGGCGGGTTTCGCGGAAGCCGAAGCGCGGAAGTTTTTCGGGCCGCCTCCGAAATTCTCCGCCGTGCTCGAACGCGATTATCTCAAGCCGTGGCCCGCCGGAACCGCGCAGGCCCGCTACCGGGAGCGCTTCGAAAAGCTGCTTGCCGCTTAACCTTTTTCTTTGAGCTTTTGCTTTGAACCTTTTCTTGGCGCAATCTAGGGCCTACATAAGGCTACAGAGCCACTCGAAAGCTGCATGATCCACGTCTGCTCACTCTCGCGTCTTCTAGCCACGGTCGACGAGACCGGTGCACGCCACATCGTGACGTTTTTGCGCGTTATTGGCCGGGTACAACGGCCGAACAACGTCACACCGGAAAACCATCTGGTGATTGCCGTCGACGACATCACAATGCCAATGGACGGCTACACCGCGCCGGCGCATGAACATGTGAAGCAACTGATCGATTTCGTCACTGCATGGGATCGCAAGGCCCCGATGGTGATGCACTGTTTCGCGGGAATAAGCCGGTCGACCGCCGGCGCCTATGTGGCCGCCTGCGCGCTCAATCCGCAGCGTGACGAAATGCAGATTGCCTGGGACATCAGGCGTTCTTCGCGTACCGCTCAGCCGAATTCACGCATCGTCTCGATCGCCGATCGCCTCCTCAAGCGCGACGGCCGCATGATCCGCGCAATCGACGCCATCGGCCTCGGCGATGCAGCCGCCGAAGGCCATCCGTTCCGGCTCGATCTGCTCTAAAGGCTCGCCCACAGGAGCGCCACGACCGCTATCGGACTCCCTCCCGGCAAAGTAGCATGCCGCGACTCATCCGTCGGGGGCGCGCGATGTCGGAAGTGGTCGGGGTGCTGCTTCTCATACTTCTGGTCCTGGCGGTACCGGTTATCTCTATCGTCGCCCTGGTAATGACGTTGAATGCCCGCGATGGGGTGCGGCGACTTGAGCGTCGCATCACGGCGCTGGAGGCAACGCACGCCGGTCCACCAAGTGTTGCTCAAACTGCAGAGCCTGCTCCCGCGGCCCCGACACAAGCCGCCGAGCCGGCGCCGGTCATTGTCGAGCCCGTGGCCGCTCCCGAAATTCCGGAGCCGGTCGCATCCGCAATGGCTGCGCCGGCGTCAGCGCGGGCAACGCTGGAGGAACGATTCGGCACGCAATGGGTCGTCTGGATCGGCGGCCTTGCGCTCGCGCTCGGCGCCATTTTTCTTGTCCGCTATACCGTCGAGATGGGACTGCTTGGTCCCGGCGTCCGGATATTCCTCGCCGCGATTTTCTCAGCACTCTTGATCACCGCCGGCGAGTGGGCGCGGCGGAACGAGGTCGCTGCCGGTATCGTCCCTATTCCAAGCCAGCACATTCCCGGCATTCTCACCGCAGCCGGCACGGTTGCAGCCTATGCGACCGTCTATGCCGCTTTCGCGCTCTACGGTTTCCTGTCGCCGGCCTCCGCGTTCATCCTGCTCGGCCTTGTGGCACTGGCGACATTGGCGGCCGCGCTCCTGCATGGTCCGGCGCTCGCGGGACTCGGCGTGGTCGGCGCCTTCGTCACTCCTGTCCTCGTCAGCACGGGTTCGGCTGACTACTGGGCGCTCTATTTCTATCTCGCTGTTGTCATGGCCGCGGCCTTCACACTGGCGCGCATGAGACTCTGGCGATGGCTTGCGGTCACCGCGACGGCGATGGGCGTGCTCTGGACGTGGGCCGGCGCCGAACCCGACCACATCGAGGCGCTGACGGCGCATTTGTTTCATGTCGTCGCGGGTTTTGCATTGGCGGCTGCGCTTATCGTGTCAGGGCTGAAATACGGACCTCCCGCCGAACCTGGAAAAATTGACGGCGTATCCTCAGGCTCGATCGGCGCATTTCTGTTTGCCGCGGCGTTTCTGGTCATCAACAGCGACCACGACAGCACGGCACTCGCGGTATTCACGCTCCTTTCGGCGGCGACGGTTGCGATCACCTGGCGCACAGATGCGGCACTCTGGGCATTGCCCGCCGCAGGCGTCTTTACTGCGGCGGTCATGATTCAGTGGGCGGCTCCCGAATTCGTGGAGACGCTCCTGCTTTCGCCCGGCGTGACACGCGGCGCCATCCCCGACCCGCCCGCGGGAGCGACATTGCATCTGGTTTTCGGCGCCGCACTCGCGGTGATCTTCGGATTGCCGGCCTTCGCCACGCAGGGCCGCACCGCAACTGCGCTCAATGCGCAGCTATGGAGCCTGACCGGCGTCGTTGTTCCCATCGTCATCCTGATTGCGCTTTACCTGCGAATTGCCAACCTCGACCGTTCGATTCCATTTGCCCTGCTGGCGCTCGCTTTGGCCGCACTCTTCGGCTACGCGACCGAATATCTGGGCAAACGACAACCGCAGCCGGGCCTGGCGTCGGCAGCGGCCATTTACGCGGCGGGCGCGGTTGCCTCGCTCGCGCTGGCGCTGACATTCGCGCTCGACAAGGGCTGGCTCACCGTCGGGCTCGCATTGATGGTGCCCGGCATCGCATGGATTTCGGAGCGGCGGCCCTTGCCCGCGCTGCGCTATCTGGCGGCGGCTATCATTGCCGTTGTGCTGTTGCGCGTCGGCTACGAGCCGCGCATCGTTGGCCGCGACGTCGGCACGACGCCGATCTTCAACTGGCTACTCTACGGGTATGGCGTGCCGGCCGCATCGTTCTGGTATGCGGGCTATCTGCTGCGCCGACGCGCCGACGATATGCCCACACGCCTGGCCGAAGCAGCCGCAATCCTGTTCACGGTTCTGCTCGTGCTGCTGCAAATTCGCCATTACATGAACAATGGCGACATCTTCCGGCAATCGGCAGCCCTGGCGGAAATCGCCATGCAGGTTTCCGTCGGGTTTGCGATGGCGATCGGGCTCGAGCGCCTGCGTATGCGAACCAATAGTGTTGTGCACAACGCCGGCGCGCTTCTGATCTTCGCGGCAACCCTGCTAGCAACGCTGTTCGGTCTGGTCGTAGGCGTCAACCCGATGCTTACGGGTCGACCGGTCGGAGGAGTGTTCTTCAATCTGGTTCTGCTTGGCTATGGCATTCCGGCACTGCTCGCCGCGATACTTGCCTTGATCGCACGAAACAGCAGGCCCCTCGCCTACCGTGCCGTCGCCGCGACGACGGCGGTCGGTTTGGCATTGATGTACCTCGGGCTCGAGGTGCGGGCGCTGTTCCACGGCGAAATTCTCACGCGCGGCGCAACGACCGACGCCGAGCAATACACTTATTCCGCGGTCTGGCTCGTCTTCGGCGTATTGCTGTTGATCGCGGGTTTCCGGCTGCAATCGCAGCCTGCGCGCCTTGCCTCCGCCGCGGTTGTCGCGCTGACCATCGGCAAGGTTTTTCTGGTTGATATGTCGGACCTGACCGGTATTTTCCGCGCGCTTTCTTTTATCGGCCTCGGCGCGGTCTTGGTTGGCATCGGCTGGATTTACCAGCGCATGCTGTTCCCCGCGCGCAGGAACGCTATAACGTCGGGGTAACCGACGCGGGGAGTGGCATGAACAAGAGCGCGAAGACCTACGGCGTCGTCACGCCGGACGTTCTGAAAACATATGACGGCCTTTCGTTTCTCCAGGCGATCATCGCCGGTAAATTGCCCAATCCGCCAATCAGCGAGCTGATGGGCTTTCACCTCGCCGAGGTAGAAGACGGCCGCGCGGTCTTCGAAGGCCTGCCGGACTTCCGGCATTACAACCCGATCGGGACCGTGCACGGCGGTTTTGCGGCAACGCTTCTCGATTCGGCGCTTGGCTGCGCGATCTTTTCGACGGTCGCCAAGGGCGACACCTGGACCACGCTCGAGCTGAAATTCAATTTTGTTCGGCCCCTGAGCAAGGACACCGGCCTTGTTCGCGCGGAAGGCCGCATCGTGCACCGCGGTCGCACGGTCGCAACATCGGAAGGCGACCTTAAGGACCGCGCGGGCAAGCTTTATGCGCACGCCACGACGACGTGCATGATCTTCCCTGCAAAAGGCCGATGATCAGTTGTTGTTTTCGGCGGCGAGCGACGGACGCAAGCCCAGCGGCTGCGCGGCCTGCGGACGTTGCACGCTGTGCGCGACGGTTGTTCGGCCGTGCCGCGTGAAGTCGCAGTAGGCAAAACCCAGCCCCGATACCGATCCGCGGAAACTGTTCGCGCTCGTGCGCTCCAGGTTGAAACAGGGCTGCATCGGCAGGCCACGCAGCGAAGCGCAGACCGACTCGCCTTTGACTTGCAGCGTATTGGCCGGCAGGTACGCGTGCCGTACCTCGCCTGAGCCCTGGAACTGGATGGAGCCGGTGACAGAGCCATCGGCGTTCACGCGGCCCAACCCGCGCGTGCCCTCGAAACAGGTGTAGTTGAACATTTTTCCGATGACGAAGCGGCGGGCTTCCTCGGCGGACATCTCGCCCGCCACTGCCGGTACCGCGGCCAAAAGGCCGACCGTCAAAGCAAAACTACGCACCATCCCCGTACTCCAACTGACGCAACAGTTTACAGCACCGCTGGCCCGAAATTTAGGCCTAACAAATTATGCACGGCTTTCGTCGACAAATCCTGAACGTATTTACCCGATTTTGACTACGATCCTACCCCGGACCGCCCCCGAAACGATCTCGGACGCTGCCCCGAACACGTCTGAAAGGCCTATTTCCCGGGTCATTAAGGCCAGTTTTTGACGGTCTAGGTCCGTTTCCAGCCGTTTCCAGGCTTCCCGGCGCCGATCGGGGGGGCACATCACAGAGTCGATGCCGTAAAGACACACCCCGCGCAGAATGAAGGGCGCCACAGACCCCGGCAGGTCCATGCCGCCGGCAAGCCCACATGCGGCGACTGCTCCGCCGTAGCGGGTCAGCGACAGCAGGTTTGCGAGTGTGGTCGACCCAACAGCATCGATTGCACCCCCCCAGCGCTCTTTTGCCAGGGGCTTGGCAGGACCGGCCAACTCCTTGCGCTCGACGATCTCGGTGGCACCCAGCCCTTTCAGGTAGTCAGCCTCCTGCGGACGACCTGTCACGGCGTGGACGGTAAACCCGCGTTTAGAGAGGACCGCGATGGCGACGGACCCGACGCCACCAGCAGCCCCAGTCACAGCAATCGGGCCGCTGGAAGGGGTGACGCCGTGGCGCTCAAGCGCCATCACCGCCAGCATCGCCGTGTAGCCGGCAGTGCCGATCGCCATCGCCTCGCGCGCGCTCATTGTCTTCGGCAGGGGCACGAGCCAGTCGCCCTTCACGCGCGCCTTTTCGGCGTAGGCACCGAGATGCGTCTCACCGCAGCCCCAGCCGTTTAGGATGACCTTGTCACCCGGTTTCCATGCCGCGTTGGCGGACGATTCCACCGTGCCGGCGAAGTCGATTCCCGCGATCATGGGGAAACGCCGCACCACCGGCGCCTTGCCGGTGACGGCGAGACCATCCTTGTAATTGACCGTCGAATATTCGACACGAACGGCCACGTCGCCGTCCATCAAGTTGGCTTCGTCAAAATCGGTGAGAGCGGCCTTCGTGCCGCTCTCCGCTTTCTCAATCACAATCGCTTTGAATACCGCCACGTGCGCCTCGCCGGTTCACCCCGGCATTCTTGGCGCGGCACGGACCCGGGCGCAAGCGCTCAGGCGGGAACCGGCGCGGCCCGGACGACCGGCCTTTCGATGATCGGAAGATTGATGACGGCCGAGATGATGCCGAGCGCAATAGACAGCCACCAGATCACCTCGTAGGAGCCGGTGCGCTCGAACAATACGCCGCCAAGCCATACGCCAAGGAACCCGCCAACCTGGTGACTAAAAAACGCAAAGCCGAACAAAGTCGCCATCCATCGCGTGCCGAACATCAACAGAACAAGCCCGGATGTCGGCGGCACGGTTGAAAGCCACAACAAGCCCATCGATGCGCCGAACACGACCGCCGAAACTGACGTGACAGGGAGCGAAATAAAGACTGCAACTGCCAGCGATCGCAGCAGATAGATAACCGACAGGAGGTAACGCTTCGGCATCTTGTCACCAAGCCAGCCCGCGGCGATCGAGCCGAAGATATTGAACAATCCAATGACACCGATCGTCCAAGCGCCGGCGTCGACCGAAAGACCGCGGTCCACTAGGTAGGAGGGCAAATGCACCGTTATGAAGAGCAACTGGAAGCCGCACGTGAAGAAGCCGAGTACGAGTAGCACGTAGCTGCGATGGCCGAATGCTTCGGACAGCGCCTGCACAAGCGATTGCTTCTGCGCCCCGCCCGGCGTCACGGTGACGTCCATCGGCGGCGTTTGCACGCCAAAAGCGCACGGAATCATCAGAAGCGTGAACAGGCCGAGCGCTATCAGCGCATGCTGCCAGCCGAGAAGACCGATCAATCCGACCGCCAGCGGCGAGAACAGGAATTGCCCGAATGAGCCGGCGGCCGTCCCGACACCGAAGGCAAAGCCACGCCATTCGGTCGGCATCAATTTACTGAAAGCGGCCAGCACGAGGGTGAACGACGTGCCTGCGATGCCGAGACCGGTGAGAACGCCAGCAGAGAGATCGAGCATGCCCGGCGTCGTTGAAAAGGACATCAGCACGAGTCCGGAGCAATACAGCACCGCCCCGATCGACAGCACGCGCAGCGAACCGAAGCGGTCGGCGATGGCGCCGGCGAAGGGAGTCGCCGCGCCCCAGATCAGAACCTGGATGGCAAGCGCAAGCGCGAACACGTCGCGGCCCCAGCTGTAGGCCGACGACATCGGTGTGAGAAAAAGGCCAAGCGCCGCGCGTGGTCCGAAGCCAATTGCGCCGATCAGGCAACCGCAGATGATAATGACCAGCGGCGTGCGCCATGCGCTCACCGCGATCGTTTTCCCCGCCGTTGATTGCACTGACATTGAATTGCTCCGGCCGGATGATTGCGCGGAACATATAGGTTCATTCGGCACCGCCAAAACGAAAATTCGTGATCGTCCGCATTTGCGCAGCGTATACGCCGTTTGTACGACGCGCTATCTGCGAGCGCTCTGGCGCAGCGACGCCTGTCCTTCTTCCGATTTAAGCCATTCTTTGCTGTGGCTTACCGGGCCTTGCGCCTCTTCCTTGGCGGCCTCCTTCTCGGTCTCCACAGGATCGCCCCAGGTCGGTTCATCCTCACCGTCGCCCCATGCGCGTGGGCGATAGAAGGTATGCACGCCGAGCTTATAAACTTTCTTCATCTCGTTAACCCAATCCGGGTGGACCCAATAGGCGTGGTAGTGGGTCGATTTCGATACCTCCGGCATCCAGAGCTTGCCGTCGAGCATGTCGTGCGCAATTCGCTTGGCGCGCTCCCAGGCGTCGGGTTCCGTGACGATGTCGGGGATGCCGTCGCAGGCGAAGGTGAACTGGCACGCCAGGTGCCGGCCGGAATTTTGATAGACCACGCCGCAGACATCGTTCGGATAGAAGGGCGAGAAGACGCGGTTCATGACAACCTGCGCCACCGCGATCTGGCCGCGGACGGATTCGCCACGAGCCTCGAAGTAGACGGCATTGGCAAGACACTTCTCGGCCTTGGCACGCGCGGTCCCCGTGAGCGCTAACCGCTCCGCCGGAGATCGCGGCCGCTGGTCGACGCCGGTTACTTCGCCTTTGCTCGCGACGCTTTCGCCGCCCTTGTTTTCGTCGCCTGACAGCGATGGTGACAGAGCCGACTGCTTGATATCGGGATCGCCGCGCGACGCGAGCACGACCGGTGCTTCGCCCGGCGCCCAAGGCGCGATTTTTGGTGCGATCTTTCCGCTGCCGGCCGCGATTGACTCGGCGCCAAAAAATAGCTCGGTCGCATCCTTGCGCGATGCGTGTTGCGACGCCGTCGGCGTCAGGTTTGCCGGTGGAATGTCCGCGTAAGGAATATCAACGTCCGGCGTTGCCGTCCGCTGATCGGGGGCCGGGACAAATTCGTATTGCGCGTATGGATCGAAGCGTGCGTTTTCATCTTTCTTGAGCGAAGCGTCGACCTCGGCCTGCGGCACGGGCTCGATATCAAGCGCCGGCGGCAACGGCGGCATTGGATCACGCGGGCGCACGACCAGGGAGTCACGCTTGGTCTTGCGATTGGGCTTCGGAAACTGAATCGGCGCCATCGGATCGCCGAGCAACTGCCTGCCGATCGAGCCGGTAATATCGGCCGGGTCGAAATTCGCCAGGGCATAGATCGGCGGATGCGGAATACTGGTGCCGATCGGCCGCGGCAGGCTGAACATGGCCGCATGGATCGTGCCAAACGGCGATGCGATCAGATGTTGCTGCCAGCGCTTGGCGACGGCCGGCTGCCGCGCAAGCAGGGCACCGAGATCCTGAAAGCCGATCGTGTCCGGAGAGATCGCGAGCAGCGCGAGCCCAATGGCGAACGACGCAGCACTCGGCCGCCGACGCAAAGGCGAAACTACTCCCCGTCCGCTCAACGCCACAACGCAACGTCCTGCCACCGCCCGCCGCCGGGTGGCGACAACGCGACATGTTTTTTATGAACCGATTAACCTTGCGAAGGTGTTAACCGACGGCGTGCACGCGACGCTGTCGTAAACGCTTGGTCAACGGCCGATCAGGTGCGCGGCAATGAAGTTCCCGGCTAGAAAGAGGGCGACGCCTGCGGCACATCCCAGACCAAGCGCGCGCTCCGGGATAAGCTCCGGCACCGGCTGCTGCCGAACGACGCGAATCACGAGGAGGCCGGCTGCCACCACAAAGGCATAGACGATGAACGGATGCGCGAGGATGCCCTGTCCGAATGGCCGCCGCTCGCCCAGCAGGCCAAAGCCAAGCCCCGCGATGCAGACCGCGCCATACCAGTAGCCCGAAAGCCTTCCGCTCCGGTTCATCCCGCCGGTCTGCGTCCTGCCGTTGTGCCTCGGAAAATCACACCAAATGATACCCCGTGGGACCGTCAACGAATGGGAAAGAAGAATTAACTATATCGCAATCGCTGCATCCCAATATCGCCAGAGGTAATTTTAGGACCAGCATGTTCGTGTCACTCCTGCCGTCGACTGCCGTAGGTCAACAGTTGATCGTCGGCATGTGCCTTGTCGCCTTCCTCCTGGCCTGCCTCGCCTATCGGCGCCTGCGCAACCAGAACCGCAGGATCTCGACTGCACTGAACAACATGTCCCAGGGCTTGAACATGTTCGACGCGCAGGGTCGCATTACCCTGCTCAATGCTCGCTACCTTGAGATGTACAAACTTGATCCCAAGGTCGTGAAACCGGGCTGCACGCTCAAAAGGCTGATCGAATATCGCAAGGAGACCGGGCTGTTTTCCGGCGACGTGGACAGCTACGTCCAGAAAATTCTCGACGCGATGGCGCAGGGCACAAGCCAGTCACATTACGTCCAAGCAAGCGATGGCCGCATCGTGCTTGCCAAGAACGAGCCTTTGGCAGGGGGCGGCTGGGTTTCCACGCACGAGGACGTAACGGAGCAGCGCCATGCCGAGCAGGAACGCGCCGCTATCCGCAGCCAGGAGCAGCGGCGTGCGACAATCGACTCCGCCATCGCCTCGTTCCGTCCGAATATCGAGAAACTCCTGTCCAGCGTCAGCAGTAGTGCTGCGGCCATGCGCTCGACTGCACGCGCCTTGTTCGGCTCGTCCGAGCACACCTCGCAGCGCGCGGAGAGCGCGGTTCAGGCCTTCAATGAAGCATCCGCGAACGTTGAGACTGCTGCGGTTGCGGCAGACGAGTTGTCGCGCTCAATCGGCGAGATTAGCCGCCAGCTGACGCAAACCAGCAGCGTCGTCGGGCTTGCGACTAACGAGGCGCGTGCGACCGATAGTGAAATTGCAGGTCTCGCGGACGGCGCGCAGAAGATCGGCGACGTAGTCAAGTTGATCCGTAACATTGCCGAGCAGACGAATTTGCTCGCGCTCAACGCCACGATCGAAGCGGCCCGCGCAGGCGAAGCCGGCAAGGGCTTTGCGGTGGTTGCGTCCGAAGTGAAATCGCTGGCGGTACAGACGGCCAAGGCCACCGAGGACATCGCCAGTCATATTCTCGCTGTTCAGGAATCGACGTCGGGCGCGGTCGAAGCGATCCGCCAGATCGCCGCGCGCATGCAGGAGATCAATGGCAACACGTCGGCCGTCGCCGTTTCGGTCGAGCAGCAGAACCTGGCAACCGGCGAAATCTCGCGCAGCGTCACAAGCGCGGCCGAGGGCACAAATCACGTTGTGTCGGTGCTTGGCGAGGTCGCGGGTGCGGCTACGCAGACGCGCAGCTCGGCCGAGGTCGTGCGTGATGCCTCCGAAGCGGTCGAACATGCGGTCGCCGACTTGCGGGTGGAAGTCGGGGACTTCCTTGGCAAGGTGGCCGTTTAGGGCTTTGCGAAGTCGCAAATCAGACTTGAGCTGAATAGCCGCCGTCGATGGCGATCGCCACGCCGGTGACGAAGTCCGAGGCGGGCGACGCCAGGAATACGGCAATTCCCGCAAAATCGCCCGGAACTCCCCAACGCTGGGCCGGTGTGCGAGCCAACACCCTCTCGTGCAGACCCTGGACCTGCTTCCGGGCCCCTTGGGTCAGCTCGGTATCGATCCACCCGGGTAAGATCGCATTGACCTGGATATTGTCCTTCGCCCAGGCGACCGCCATCGATTTCGCCAATTGAACGATGCCGGCTTTGCTTGCGGCGTAGGGCGCAGCATAGGACGAGGCGAACACCGACATCATCGATCCGATATTGATGATCTTGCCGCCGCCAGCGCGCACCATGTGAGGATAGACGGCCTGCGAGCAGAGAAAGGTGCTGGTGAGATTGGTGTTCATCACCAAATGCCAATCCTGCGCTGTCAGATCTTCGGGCTGCTTGCGGACAGTGGTCCCGGCATTGTTAACAAGGATGTCGAGCCGGCCGAACCGCTCGACGGCTGTCTGGATTGCCTGACGGCACGCTTTTTCATCTACGACATCCAGATCCATAAATTCCGCTTGCGCCCCGAGTGACCGAAGCTCCGACAGGGCCGATTGTGCTTTGGTCTTGTTTCGGCCTGCGATGACGATCGACGCGCCGGCCACGGCCAGACCCTTGGCCATGCCAAGACCGATGCCCCCATTGCCGCCGGTTATGAAGGCGACTCGATTCTTCAGGTCAAAGATTGTCATTGCGAACCCGTGCTAGGCTTGACTGGCGACCGCCTTGCCGAGCGCAGCCTGGGCCGCGGCAAGACGCGCGATCGGTACGCGGAACGGCGAACACGATACATAGTCGAGCTTGGATTCGTGGCAGAAGGCAACCGAAGCGGGGTCGCCACCATGCTCACCGCAGATGCCGACCTTGAGCTTCGGACGCGTCTTGCGGCCGCGCTCGACCCCGATCTTCACGAGTTCACCGACACCCTGCGGGTCGATCGATACGAACGGATCGACCGGCAGAATTCCCCGCGCGGTGTAAATTCCGAGAAAACTCGCCGCGTCGTCGCGCGAAATACCGAAGGTCGTTTGCGTGAGATCGTTGGTGCCGAACGAGAAGAATTCGGCGGTTTCGGCGATTTCGCCCGCCATCAGCGATGCGCGCGGCAGCTCGATCATCGTGCCGACCTGATAATTGACCTTGGCGCCCTTTTCTTTCGCAACCGCCCGCGCCATCGCGTCGATGTGCGATTTCACCAGGTCGAATTCCGCCCTGGTGGCAATTAGCGGAACCATCACCTCCGGTACAACCGGCTTGCCGGTGCGTTTGGCAACATCGACTGCCGCCTCGAAGATCGCGCGTGCCTGCATCTCGGCAATTTCGGGATAGGCAATCGCGATGCGGCAGCCGCGGAACCCGAGCATCGGATTGAATTCGGAGAGCTCGCTGGCACGCGCCGCGAGTTTCGCCGGATCGGCCCCCATAGCGGCGGCGACTTCCGCAATTTCCTCTTTGCCATGAGGCAGGAACTCATGCAGCGGCGGATCGAGCAGCCGGATGGTCACGGGCCGCCCGGCCATGATCTCAAACAGCTCGACGAAATCGGCGCGCTGCATCGGCAGCAATTTGGCGATTGCCGAGCGGCGCGTTTTCTCGTCGTCGGCAAGGATCATCTCGCGCACCGCCTGGATGCGGTCCTCGTCGAAGAACATGTGCTCGGTTCGGCAGAGACCAATGCCCTCGGCGCCAAAACGGACGGCCGCTTTCGCGTCGGCCGGCGTATCGGCGTTGGCACGCACGCCGAGCTTGCGGACCTTGTCGGCCCAGCCGATCAGGGTGGCAAATTCTCCGGACAGCTGCGGCTCGATCATCTCGACCTTTCCAGCCAGCACCTGGCCGGTCGATCCGTCGACCGTGATGTAATCGCCTTTTTTGAAGGTCTGCCCGCCGGCCGTCATCGACCCGCCGGCATAGTCCACGCGCAGCGAGCCGGCGCCTGACACGCACGGCTTGCCCATTCCACGCGCAACAACGGCAGCGTGCGAAGTCATGCCGCCTCGCGTGGTGAGGATGCCCTCGGCCGCATGCATGCCGTGGATATCCTCGGGTGACGTCTCGACGCGCACCAGAACGACCTTCCTGCCATCTGATTTGAGTTGCGCCGCTTCATCCGGCGAAAAAACGATCTCGCCGCTGGCGGCTCCGGGCGACGCCGGCAGGCCCGTGGCGATAACCCGCCGATGCGCGCGCGGATCGATGGTCGGGTGCAGAAGCTGGTCGAGGGCGAGCGGATCGATACGCAACACCGCGTCGCTCTTAGAAATCAACCCTTCATTGGCGAGCTCGACCGCAATGCGTAACGCCGCTTTCGCGGTGCGCTTCCCGGATCTTGTCTGCAGCATCCAGAGCTTGCCCTGCTCCACAGTAAATTCGAGGTCCTGCATGTCGCGGTAGTGGCGCTCGAGCACGTTGTAGATACGTTTGAGCTCGGCAAAGGCCTTGGGCAGCGTGTACTCCATCGACGGCTTGTCGGAGCCCGCCTCCTTGCGCGCCTCTTCGCTGATTTCCTGCGGCGTGCGGATGCCGGCGACGACATCTTCGCCCTGCGCGTTGATGAGGAACTCGCCGTAAAGCTTCTTTTCACCCGTCGATGGATTGCGCGTGAAGGCAACGCCGGTCGCCGAGGTGTCGCCCATGTTACCGAAAACCATGGCCTGCACGTTGACGGCCGTACCCCAGTTTTCGGGGATATTGTGAAGCCTGCGATAGGTGATGGCGCGCTGGTTCATCCATGAGCCGAACACAGCGCCGATCGCGCCCCAGAGCTGTTCATGCGGGTCCTGCGGAAAATCGTGGCGCAGCTCGTCCTTGACGCGCTTCTTGTAGCGCACAACCAGCTCGGCCCAGTCGTCGGCAGAGAGATCGGTGTCGAGGCTGTATCCCTGACGCTCCTTGTGGTGATCGAGCAGCTCCTCGAAATGCTCGTGCCCGACGCCCAGAACGACGTCCGAATACATTGTGATGAAGCGCCGATAGCTGTCATAGGCGAAGCGCCGGTCACCTGATTTTTTTGCTAGCGCTTCGACGGTCTCATCATTGAGACCGAGGTTGAGCACGGTATCCATCATGCCCGGCATTGAGGCACGCGCGCCCGACCGCACCGAGACTAATAGCGGGTTGGACTTGTCGCCGAAGGTTTTGCCCGTGATGCGTCCGACCTGGGCCAGCGCCTTCTCGACCTGGCCGCGCAGAATCGCCGGGAACTGCTTGTCGTTCGCGTAATAATAAGTGCAGACGTCGGTGGTGATCGTGAACCCTGGCGGGACCGGCAGGCCGAGATTTGCCATTTCGGCGAGCCCTGCGCCCTTGCCGCCGAGCAGGTTGCGCATCGAGGCCTTGCCCTCGGCGCGGCCGTCGCCGAAGCTGTAGACCCACTTGCCCTTGGCTTGCCCGCTGGCCGGCTTTGTTTTGCGCCGGGCGGACTTCCGTACGGTCTTTTTCTTTGATTTTGCGCTGGCGCGCGGACGTTTTTGTTGGGCCATGGGTCAATAGCTATCGGTAGGAACGACGGCCCTTAAGAACACTTCCGAACAGGTCGGCGCAAGCCGGAATTTGGGCTACTTGAAAAGTCCGAGACCGAGGAGCCCGGCAGCGATGAGATAGACCGCGACGATGATGTTGAGCAGGCGCGGAATGACAAGAATGAGAATACCGGCGATGAGAGCGATAATTGGCTGCAAATGCGCAATACCGATGACCATGATGAGCTCCTCAATTGGCTGGCAACCGAAAGAAACGACGAGACGGCGGCAGTAGTTCCCTTGGCGTCACACGCGGTACTTAGGAGCGCGCCCGAAGCGAGCGCTAGCCTTCGATCTTCGAAAAATCCCCAACGGTGCGAGTCGCCTCACGGATTTCGTTGAGCAGTTTAAGACGATTCTCGCGTAAGGCCTTGTCGTCCACGTTGACCGTCACCTTGTCGAAGAAGGCATCGACGCGCGGGCGAAGTTTGGTCGTGGCCCGCATCGCCCCGGCGAAATCCTCCTTGCCGATGGCGGCAGACGCTTCCTTCCTGGCGACATCAATGCCTTCAGCGAGTGCCTTCTCTTCCGGCAACTGGTAGCGCTTGGCGTCTGGAACGCCGGTATATTCGCGCTTGTCCTTCTTCTCCTCGATGCGAATGATGTTGGTCGCCCGCTTGTAGCCGGCAAGCAAATTCTTGCCATCGTCGGTGTCAAGAAATTTTCCGAGCGCCTCAACCCGGCGAACGATCATCAGCAGGTCGTCCTGGCCCTCGAGCGCGAATACCGCGTCCACGAGATCGTGCCGTGCGCCCTGCTCGCGCAATTGCACTTTCAGGCGGTCTGCGAAGAACGAGAGAAGGTCGGCGGATACACCGGAGATTTTTGTCAGACGGAGCCGCAACGAATTGTCGAGCACAATGCGAATGACGCCCAATGCCGCGCGGCGAAGTGCATACGGGTCCTTGCTGCCTGTCGGCTTCTCGTCGATTTTCCAGAAGCCAGTAAGCGTATCGATCTTGTCGGCGAGCGCGACCGCGATTGACACCGGATCGGACGGGACAAGATCGTCCGGTCCTTTCGGTTTGTAGTGATCCTCGCTGGCGTGCGCGACCGCCTCATCTTCGCCTTGCGCTTCCGCGTAATAGCGGCCCATCAGGCCCTGCAACTCCGGGAATTCACCGACAACGTCGGTCAGCAGGTCAGTCTTGCAAAGTTGCGCGGCGCGCTCGGTCTTTGCGACGTCGGCGCCGACCAGGGGCGCCAGCTTGCCGGCAAGCGCCATAATGCGTGCGATGCGCTCGGCCTGCGTGCCAAGTTTTTCATGGAAGACAATCTGCGCGAATTTCGGCAGACGGTCTTCGAGACGCGTCTTGAGGTCGGTCTCGTAGAAAAACTTTGCGTCGGACAGCCGCGCGCGGATCACTCGCTCGTTGCCGGCGACGATCGCCTTGCCGCCGTCTGTCGCTTCCTCGTTGGCGATCAGAATGAACTTGTTGACGAGCTTGGCCGTCTGCGGATCGCGCAGCACAAAGCATTTCTGGTTGTTGCGGATGGTGGCGCGGATCACTTCTTCCGGAATCGCCAGAAACGCCTTGTCGAAGCTGCCCATCAGCGTCACCGGCCATTCGACAAGACCGGCGACCTCGGCCAGGAGGCCTTGGTCTTCGACGAGCTCAAAGCCTTGCGCGAAGGCCAGATTTTTCGCGTCGGCCAGAATGATGTCGGCGCGCCGCGCCGGATCGAGCACGACCTTGGCTTTTTCGAGCTTGGCCATGTAATCGTCGAAGTGCCGTACCTTGAGCGGCGCCGGCGCCATGAACCGGTGGCCGCGCGTTTCGTCGCCGGCCGCCAGGCCGCCCACGCTGAAGCGCACGACGTCCGGCTCTTCAGTCTCGGGCCCGAAGGTCGCGATGATGGAATGCAGCGGACGCACCCAGTTCAGCCGCCCGGAGCCCCACCGCATCGACTTCGGCCACGGAAATGTCTGTACGACGTCCGGGATAATCTCGGCGATGACGTCGATCGCCCTCCTACCCTGTTTCTCGATCACCGCGACGTAGAAATCGCCCTTTTTGTCGGGCTGTATCTTGGCGTCCTTGATCGACTTGAGCCCGGCCGCTTTCAGAAACCCGGCAATTGCGTTTTCCGGAGCCCCGACGCGTGGCCCTTTCTTTTCGTCCTTGATGTCTGGCTGGCGCGCAGGGATGCCGTGCACCGACAGTGCAAGACGCCGCGGCGTCGCGAAGGCCTTGGCGCCCTCGTAGACGAGGCCCGCCGCCACCAGCCGGTCGGTCACCAGCTTGCGCAGATCCTCGGCCGCGCGCGCCTGCATGCGCGCCGGGATCTCTTCGGACAAAAATTCAAGTAGCAGGTCGGGCATATCGGAGGAATTCGGTGTTCGCGCGGGCTTGCCTAGCAAGGCGGCCCGCGGCTGTCACGCGTGCCCGCAGGTTTTACCAGCCCCCTCCACCGCCTCCTCCTCCGCCGCCGCCAGACCCACCGCCTCCACCGGAGAAGCCGGACGAGCCGGACGAGACCGGCACCGCGCTGGCCAGTGCGCTGCTTACGCCCGCGATCGACGATGAAACCGAGCTGCTGAAGTTGCTGCTCGACCAGCTGCCCGAGCTCCAACCGGAGCGGTAGTGGCTCATCGGGTCCGAATCGTCCGGATGCGCGCGGCGGAGCGCGGAGGCAAAAGCATCCGACCAGGGCTTCTCCACGTCGAGCGCGACCGCATAAGGCAGCAATGCTTCAAAACGTTCAGCGGTGATTTCAGGGGCGTTCAGATTGAGGCGATCGGATTCAGCGGTCTGGAGATAGAGTCGCAGGCCGTCAAGCTGATCCATGACCGGGCGGCCGAGAGCGGTCGGCGCGCGCAGCAAATAGACGAACAGGCCGTTCACCATCGCAAACCCGCCGACCAGTGCGAAGGAGAACGGATAGTTCTCAACGAAGGCCCAAAATGCGGGAAGCCCATCGATGAGCGCCTTTGGAGACCACTCCTTCAAAAGCGAATTCGCAATGGAAATGAAAATGGCCAGAAAGACGATCGACATCGCCCCCCGGATCAACCCATTGAGGCTCAGGCCAGAAAAAAGCATCTGGAGCAGGTGAACGAGAAACATCCCGACTATAAAACCGAAAAACGCAAAGCTGCCGAGGACCGTCAGGTCCTGATCCTGCAGTCCGCCGAATGCGAGCACGCCGCCAATCACGGCGGCCGTCATCGCGAGACCGGCAATCACATAACCCAGGTTGCGGCGGAAGAAGCGGTTGCGGTTTTCACGCTCGATGGTTTTTGTAAAGTTATCGCCGACTTTACCAATCGACTCGCCATGATCATCGCTGATAATCGCCAAACCACCTTGTCCATTCACCCAATCGAGGACCGCACGCTCGCCCACCGGAAGCCTGGCAGGCACTTCCTTGCCAATTGCCTTCAGCGTCAGCGTGCCGCTCGAGTCGTCGAATCGCAAAAGCCCGCGCTCCGCGAGCGACAGGGCGGCCGCCGTAAATGCACGCCACTTGTCGCGGCCAAGGCCCCAGTTATGGATGTAGTTGGCAAGCGCCGGCGAGATATTTGGCGGCGGGTGGAACAACGGGATGATCGCGCCGCCCTTGGGATCGCGCCCGACCATCTCCCACGCAACGAAATAGTAGCCAAGCACGACAAGCAGGCCGAGACCGGCGAAGATCCAGGCACGGTTGTCTTTAAGACGATACCAAAGCAGCTGCGATTCGCTCGGCGGATCGACTGCCTCGGTCGGAAGTTCGGCGACGACGGTGAGGCCCTCTCCGGGCGCGAGCGACCGCGTTGTCGCGACCATCAAGGCGCCGGACGTATCGGTCGTCGCCCGCCAGCTACCCCCGCGCGCACCCAGGGGGCCGGTATAGGCGGTCCAGCGCAAAGGTCTTGCTCCGTCAGCGAGCTCGAGGCTGTAGTTCACCTGAAAAATCGGGAAACGCCAGAAATTCCCGGTGACGTTCCAGTTGAGTTCGGGCCTGCCATCGAACCAGCGGATCTGCCGGCCCGTCCGGTAGCGAAAGACATATGTGTGCTCGCCGCGCGGGACGTCTAAATTCTTGCTGCCGGCATAGATGCGAATGACGCCGTGCTGGCGGGTTGTTGAGTATCTCTCGGGCTTGCCGTCACGCTCGACGCCCAGCAGCTTGAAGTCCACTTCCCGCACCTTTCCGTCCGCACCTTTGAAGGTCAGCGGAAAATCGCGGTAAATGCCATGCCGTATCTCTCGCCCGTCCGCCTGGACCCGAATGGCCTCGGTGACCGTCAATTCGCCATCCTTGGCGACGCGGACCGTCGAATCGAATGAGTGAATGAGTTCGGCCGCAAAGGCGGTTTTCGCAAAAACCAGCAGGAAGGCGCCAGCAAACACCCGCCGGGCCCGACGGGATTTTGCAGCAGCGGGCCGGAGGTATCCCATCATCAGCGGAGTCCGTCAGCGAGTGCGTCCGGGCAACGCAACCTGCGGCACGTCACGCTGGGCCGCATCCGAGAGCTCGAAATAATCACGTGGAGCGAAGCCGAAAAGCCCAGCTACCAGATTCCCCGGAAACGACTGCACCAGAACATTCTGGTTTCGCACCGTCCCGTTGTAGTAGCGGCGCGCCATCTGCAGCTCATCTTCGAGCTGGCTCAGCTCGTGCTGCAATTTCAGGAAATTCGCGCTG
>Ga0207683_10000008_pt1 | contig 164709 bp, 151 predicted proteins | sample KBSM73metaG_FD_184333 | JGI IMG/M metagenome (GOLD analysis project Ga0207683, IMG submission 184333) | Miscanthus rhizosphere microbial communities from Kellogg Biological Station, Michigan, USA - KBS M7-3 metaG (SPAdes) (version 2) | ecosystem: Host-associated > Plants > Roots > Rhizosphere...
CTTCTGGTCGAACAGGTGCACGGTGGACGGGTCGAGCGTGAGGCCGATGCGCTCGCCCGGCGCGACGGTCGGCCGTCCGCTCGTCATCAGCACGACCTTGGCGTCGCCGGCCTGGATCAGCAGCTCGGTCTCGGCGCCCATCGGCTCCACGACGATCACCTCCCCGTGGACGCCGTCACCCGCCGCGCTCGCGAGCATCAGGTGCTCGGGGCGCACGCCAAGCGTGACGGGCTGGCCGTCGGCGCCCGCGCGCGCGGAGATCGGCCAGCGCATGCCGCCGGCGGCCTCGACGAACGTGTTGCCGTTGGCGAGGCGCAGCGTGCCGTTGACGATGTTCATCGACGGCGAGCCGATGAACTGCGCGACGAACAGGTTGTCCGGCTTGTCGTAGAGCTCGAGCGGCGCGCCGATCTGCTCGATGCGGCCGTCGCACATCACGACGATCCGGTCGGCCATCGTCATCGCCTCGATCTGGTCGTGCGTCACGTATACGGTGGTGGTCTTGAGCCGCTGGTGCAGCGCCTTGATCTCGGCGCGCATCGCCACGCGGAGCTTCGCGTCGAGGTTCGACAGCGGCTCGTCGAACAGGAACACCTTGGGATCGCGGACGATCGCGCGGCCCATCGCCACGCGCTGCCGCTGCCCGCCCGAGAGCTCGCGCGGATAGCGGTCGAGATACGGATTGAGGTTGAGGATGCCCGCGGCCTTGCCCACGCGCTCGGTGATCACCGATTGCTCCGCCTTGCGCAGCTTGAGCGAGAAGCCCATGTTGTCGCGGACGGTCATGTGCGGATACAGCGCGTAGCTCTGGAACACCATCGCGATGTCGCGGTCCTTGGAGTCGAGGTCGTTGACCGTTTTGCCGTCGATGCTGATCGTGCCGGCGTTGATCTCCTCGAGGCCCGCGAGCATCCGCAGCAGCGTCGACTTGCCGCAGCCGGACGGCCCCACCAGAACCATGAACTCGCCATCGCGGATGTCGAAGCTCACGCCATGGATGATCTTGGTCGTGCCGAAGGACTTTTCGATGTTCTGGAACGAGACGGACGCCATGGCTACCTCTGGGACTTACGATTTGACGGCGCCGGCGGTGAGACCGCCGACCATGTAGCGCTTGAACGTGTAGTAGATCGCCGCCGGGGGCAGCGCGTAGATGAGCCCGGTGGCCATCAGCAGCTCCCAGGGCGAATCGTCCGCGGCGAGAAAGTTGCCGAGCGCCACGCCGAGCGTGATCTGCCGGTCGTTGGACAGCAGGAGGAACGCGTACAGATACTCGTTCCACGCGAGCAGCAGCGCGTACGTGCCGATCGCCACCATCGACGGCAGCATCAGCGGCAGGTAGACCAGGCGGAAGAGCTGCAACGGCGACGCGCCGTCGATGCGCGCGGCCTCGTCGAGCTCGAACGGCAGCTTGTCGGACGCCTGCTTCAGCACCCAGATCGAGTACGGCGCGGCGATCGTCAGCATCGCGAGGATCAGCGCCCACTGGTTGTTGAGCAGCCCGTACAGGCCCATCGTCTTGTACATCGGCACGGCCAGGAACGCCGCGGGAATGAAATAGGTGAAGAGCGCGAGGTTCATCACCGTGCGGCCGCCCCTCACCTTGAGACGGCTGATCGCGAATGCCGCGCACGTGGCGACGAAGAGCGTCAGCGCGCCCACCGACACCGCGATGATCAGCGAGTTCCAGAGCTGGAGCCAGAAGTGCTCGAGGTAGTGATGCTTCTCGCCGAACACCAGCGCGAAATTGCGCAGCGTGGGGTGATCCGGCCACAGGTTGCCCGCGAACGCCGATTCCTTCGGCGAGATCGCGAACAGGAACAGGTTGTAGATCGGCAGCATCGTCCAGATGAGCACCGGAATCCCGATCAGCAGCAGCTTCGCCTCGGTCGTCACCGTCCGCCAGGACATGCGTCGCCTCATCGCGACAGCCGCTTCATCATGAAGAACACCAGCGGCAGCACCAGCGGCAGCGCGCAGACGATCGCCGCCATCGAGAGGTCGACCTGGTCGAGGCGGAGATAGCGGATTCCGAGCGTCGCGAGCACGTGCGTGAGGTCGGCCGGTCCGCCGCCCGTCAGCAGGTAGACGCTGTTGAAATCGCCGAGGGTCCAGATCATCGAGAGGATCAGCGACGTGAGGTACAGCGTGCGCATCGAAGGCCACGTGATGTACATGAACTTCTGCCACTTGGTCGCGCCGTCGACCGCCGCGGCCTCGTAATGCTCGGCGGGGATGGCCATCCGCCCGGCGATGAGGATCAGCGTCCAGAACGGCAGCGATTTCCAGATGTGCATCAGGATCGCCATCGCGAGCGCGATCGTCGGGTCGTTGAGCCAGTTGGGCCCGTCGGTGCCGGTGAACTTGAAGATCAGGTGGTTGATCACGCCCCATTCCGGATTCAGCATGAACCGGACGGAGAGGATCGTGGGGATCGACGGCACCGCCCACGGCAGGATGAACAGCAGCGACAGCCACTTGATCCACGTGCGCGCCTGCACGAAGAAGCCCGACAGGAACAGCGCGACGACCATCTTGAGGTTGATGCCGACGATCAGGAACACCAGCGTGTTCACGATCGAGCGGGCGAAGATCGGATCGTCGACGAGCTTGACGTAGCTCTCGGGATGACGCGCCAGCCACAGCCCGTAGCCGACGGGGTACAGCACGAACACGATGAGGATCAGGACGTAGGGGACGAGCAGGATCATCCCCCACTTCTGATAGGGCGACATGCGCTTGCGCGCCGGGCCGACGGGAAGCGCCGGCTCGGCGCGCGGAAGCACGAGCGTAGACACGTTGGACCCCGCCCTTCCGCCGTCAGGCAGGCGTCAGCCGGCGACCGCCTTGATGCGGGCGATCATCTCGTCGACGGCCTTGTCGACCGGCACCTTCTCGTTGACGACGCGGTTCATCGCCTTGGCCCACACGTTCTCGTTGTTGAGGATCGTGAACTTGTAGTTCTTGGTGAATTCGAACGTGACCGTGCCGGCGCCGAACTGGTTGAAAACGGCCTTGCGGTGCGGGTCGGCCTGCCAGAACGCGCTGGCCGCGCCCGACTTGGTCACCGGGAACCAGCGGCCGAGCGAGCCTTCGACGTACGGCTGCAGGTTCTCGTCCTGCATCAGGAACGTCACGAACTCCTTGGCGCGCTTCTTGTTCTTGGCGTTCTCGAAGATGACGAACGTCTTCACCGCGGCGCGGTAGACCATCTTGGAGCCGTCGGGCTTGTTCGGGAAGCCGGACGTCGCGATCAGCTCCTCGTACGCCTTCTTGCCCGCGGCGCGCTGCTCGGGCGTGAGCGCCGGGTTGTTCGCGTCGTCGAGCCACTTCGCGGCGATGGAGATCGTCGCGTTGTGCGTCATCGCCGTGGTCTTGTTGTGGAACGCGACGTTGTTGTCCGGGTCTTTCCACGAGGTCGCCGACGGCGGCACGCAGCCCTTGGTGTACGGCGCCGTGTAGTCGGTGAGCGCGCCGATCAGGCCCGCCTTGACCTTTGGATCGTCGACCAGCAGCTTGCCGTTGTCGTCGACGAGCTTGACGTTGTACGCGTCCATGAACGTCAGGAACGAGTAGAACGAGTCGCTCGAGTCGACGCCCATCGGCTGGCCGATGCCGTACGTGCGCTGGCCGGTCTTCTGCCGCGACGCCGGCTGCACCTTGTCGCACCAGAACGCCCAGTAATCCTTCCAGCCGGTCGGGATGTCCGACTCCTTGAACCCGGCGTCCGCGAGCATGTCCTTCCAGTACTCGATGTGCATCGTCTGCTGCTTCAGCGGCATCGCGTAGTACGCGTTCTTCTTGGTCTTGTCGTTGTAGAGGTACGTCGTCTCGATCGTGTTCTTGAGGAACTTGTCCTTGATCGGCGTGACGATGTCGGTGAGGTCCTCGAGCTTGCCGTCGAACGCCCACTTGCCGGTGACCTGGAAGTCGTAGACGTCGGCGTAGGCGACGTCCGGCGGCGTGCCGGCGTCGAGCGCGGCCACCGTCTTCGGAATCATGTCCTGCACCGGGTACTGCGACAGCTCGACCTTGATCTTGGTCTTTTCCTCGAACTTCTTGATGGCCGCGAACAGGGCGTCGTCCTCGGACTTGTAGAAGCCCTTGACCCACCACACGTTCAGCGTCTCCTGCGCCGTCGCCGGCGCCGCGGCGATCGCCACGCCCGCGGCGACGAGCGCCGCGCAAAGCTTGCTCAACACCTTCATGCCTGCCTCCTCGATATGACCCGGCGTCGTCGCCGGTGTCGTTGGTGCCGTTGCGCCCGGGGAGCCTACGGACTCGCCCCGGACGTGTCAAATTGCCGCCGTGCCGCTTTCGCTACATCACGGCGCCCAGGTACCAGGGCACGAATTCGCTCTGCCCGTAACCATGCTGCTCGCTCTTCGACTTGATGCCGGAGGCCGTGTCGAGCATCAGCTTGAACAGCCGCTCGCCGGTTTCGGGCACCGTGGTCTCGCCGTCGACGATCGCGCCGCAGTTGAGGTCGATGTCCTCTTCCTGCTTCACCCACAGCGCGGTGTTGGTCGACAGCTTGAGTGACGGCGCGGGCGCGCATCCGTACGCGGAGCCGCGCCCCGTCGTGAAGACGATCATGTTGGCCCCGCCCGCCACCTGTCCGGTGGCGGATACCGGATCGTAGCCGGGCGTGTCCATGTAGACGAAGCCCTTCGCCGTCACCGCCTCCGCGTATTCGTAGACGGCGACGAGGTTGGTCGTGCCGCCCTTCGCCACCGCGCCGAGCGACTTCTCGAGGATGGTCGTGAGGCCGCCCGCCTTGTTGCCGGGCGACGGATTGTTGTTCATCTCGCCTTTTTCGCGCGTCGTGTACTCCTCCCACCACTTGATCCGCGACACGAGCTTCTCGCCGACGTCGCGCGAGACCGCGCGGCGGGTCAGCAGGTGCTCGGCGCCGTAGATCTCGGGCGTCTCGGACAGGATCGCCGTGCCGCCGTGGCGCACGAGCAGGTCGACCGCCGCGCCGAGCGACGGATTGGCGGTGATGCCGGAGTAGCCGTCCGAGCCGCCGCACTGCAGGCCGACGACGATGTGCGACGCCGGCACCGGCTGGCGCGTGACCGCGTTGGCGTACGGCAGCATGTCCTTCACCATGTCGATGCCGTGCGCGATGGTCTTCGCCGTCCCGCCGGTGTCCTGGATCGAGAACGTCCGCAGCAGCGGTCCCTCGGTGAGGTTCTCCGCGCCGAACAGCGAGCTGATCTGGTTGGCCTCGCACCCGAGGCCCACGACCAGCACGCCGGCGAAGTTGGCGTGGCGCGCGTAGCCGCCGAGCGTGCGGCGCAGGAGCTGCATCCCTTCGCCGTGCGTGTCCATGCCGCAGCCCGAGCCGTGGGTGAGCGCGACCACGCCGTCGACGTTCGGGAACGCGGCGAGGCCCGGGCCGCGGAAATAGTCGGCGATGCCGCGGGCGACCGTCGCGGAGCAATTCACCGTCGAGAGGATGCCGATGTAGTTGCGGGTGGCGACGCGGCCGTCGTCGCGGACGATGCCCTGGAACGTCGCCGCGGGCTCGACGAACTGCGTGGGCTTGGCGTCGGCGCCGAACGCGTAGTCGCGGTCGAACGCGCCCATCGCGAGGTTATGCAGATGCACGTGCTCGCCGGGCGCGATGTCGCGGCTCGCGAAGCCGATGATCTGGTCGTAGCGCTTGACGGGCTGGCCCTTCGGCACGCGCCGCGTGGCGATCTTGTGGCCCGGCGGCACGAGGCCGACGACGGTCACCTTCTCGTCCATCAGCGTCGTGCCGCCGACGAGCTGAGCGCGCGCGATGACGACGTCGTCGTTGGGGTGGAGGCGGATGGTGAGCGAGCTTCGGGTCAGCATGGTGCGAACTCCTGTTCAGTGGACCGACGCGCGCGCCACGGCAGCGCGCTCGATCGCCGAAAATTCCCAGTCGATGCCGAGGCCGGGCGTGGCGGGCGGCAGCGCGTGGCCGTCCGCCATCGCCATCCGCGACGTGGTGATCGAATCGAGCTGCGGGATGTACTCGACCCACGCGCCGTTGGGCACCGCGGCCGTGAGCGAGACGTGCAGCTCCATCAGGAAGTGCGGGCACACGGCCACGTTGAACGTCTCGGCGAGGTGAGCCACCTTGAGCCACGGCGTGATGCCGCCGATACGCGCGCAGTCGACCTGCACGATCGAGCACGCTCCGCGCTCAAGATACTCCCGGAAGTGCGATGGGTGGTAGAGGGATTCACCGACGGCGATGGGCATCGTCGCCGCCCGCGCGAGCTCGACGTGTCCGCCGAGGTCCTCCGCGGGCAGCGGCTCCTCGAACCACGCCAGCATCAGCGGGGCGAACGCGTGCGCGCGGCGGCGGGCCTCGGCGACGGTGAACGCCTGGTTGGCGTCGATCATCACCTCGAACGCGTCGCCGACGGCCGCCCGCACCGCCGACAGCCGGGCGACGTCCTCGGTGATCGTGGGGCGGCCCACCTTGAACTTGGCGCCCTGGAAGCCCTGCGCCCGGGCCGCCTGCGCCTCGTCGACCAGCTGCTCCGGGGAGTGATGAAGCCAGCCGCCTTCCGTCGTGTACACCGGCACCTTGCGCTGCGCGCCGCCGGCTTCCTGCCACAGCGGCTTGCCGGAGCGGCGGCATCGCAGGTCCCACAGCGCCGTGTCGATCGCCGCCAGCGCCAGGCTGGTGATCGCACCCACCGCCGTGGCATGGGTGTGGAAGAACAGCGCCTTCCAGATCGCCTCGATCTCCGCGTCGTCGCGGCCGATGAGCCGCGGGGCCAGGTGGTCGCGGAGCAGCGCCACGACCGACGAGCCGCCGGTGCCGATCGTGTACGTGTAGCCGACGCCCTGCGCGCCGTCGGCGCAGGTGATCCGCACGAGCGGCGTCTCCTGCCGCACGAACGACTGGATGGCGTCGGTGCGCACGACCTTCGGCGCGAGATCGACCTGCCAGATCTCGACCCGCTCGATGGCGCTCATCGCGTATTTACCAAGTTGTCATCGATAGAACATCCGCGGCAGCCACAGCGAGATCGCCGGGATGTACGTGATGAGGATGAGGCTGCCGAGGAGGGGGACGAGCCACGGCACGATCGCCATGGTCGTGCGCTCGAGCGACATTCGCGCCACCCGCGCGAGCACGAACAGCACCATGCCCATCGGCGGATGCAGCAGCCCGATCATCAGGTTCAGCACGACGATGAGGCCGAAGTGCACCGGATCGATGCCGAGCTGCAGCACCGCGGGCATCAGCACCGGGATGGCGATGAGGATCGCCGCGGTCGGCTCGAGGAAGCAGCCGACGAAGAGCAGCAGCAGGTTCACGAGCAGCAGGAACACCCACGGCGAATGCGTGAAGCCCAGCACCCACGCGGTCACGAGGTCGGTGACGCGCGTGGCGGTGAGGAGCCAGCCGAAGATCGACGCGGCCGCGACGATGAACAGCACCGTGGCCGTGGTCTCGATCGTCTCCATCGAAACCTTGATCAGCATCCGGAACGACAGCGTCTTGTACCAGACGAGGCCGAGGAACAGCGCCCAGATGGACGCCGCGACCGCGCCTTCCGTGGGCGTGAAGATGCCGGTCGTCATCCCGCCGATCAGCAGCACGGGCGTCATGATCGGCAGCACCGCCTCGAACTTCCACTTCCAGTCGGCGGCGAACAGCGCGACCATCGCGACGCCCGTCGCGACCACGGGGTTGGCGCCCGCCAGCACCGCGAGCCAGATCACGAGCGGGAACGCGATGACGATCGCGAGCTCGAGTCCTGCCTTGCCGACGCGGCTCCAGAGGAACTTGATGTCGGCGCCCCAGCCGTTCTTGTGCGCGAAGTAGGCGACCGTGAGCATCATCAGCACGGTCATCACGAACCCCGGCACGATGCCCGCGAGGAAGAGCTGGCCGATCGAGACGTTGGCCACCATGCCGTAGATCACGAACGGCAGCGACGGCGGGATGATCGGGCCGAGCGTCGCCGACGCGGCCGTGACGCCCACGGAGAACTCCTTCGAGTAGCCGTGGTCGCGCATCGCCTTGATCTCGATCGTCCCGAGCCCGGCGGCGTCGGCGATCGCCGTCCCCGACATGCCGGCGAAGATCACCGAGCCGATGATGTTGACGTGGCCGAGGCCGCCCTTCATCCAGCCGACCAGTGCGAGCGCGAAGTTGTAGATGCGGTTCGTGATGCCCGCGTTGTTCATCAGGTTGCCGGCCAGGATGAAGAACGGCACGGCGAGCAGCGGGAAGCTGTCGAGGCCGCTGATCATCCGGTGCACGACCACCATCGCCGGCGTGTTGCCCGAGACGAGGATGTAGATGAGCGACGCGCCCGCCATCGCGATGGCGACCGGGATGCCGGTCACCATCAGCGCGAGGAACGACGTGAGAAGCGTGCCGGTCATTGGAAAGTCCCGCTCATTCGATCGTCTCCTCGATCGCGTGCTCCGGCCGCTCCAGCAGGCTGAAGCCGCGGCGCCAGTTCTCGATACCGACCTGGACGGAGCGGATCGTCGCGGCCGCGAACCCCAGCGCGCAGACGCCGTAGATGATGTTCATCGGCAGGTCGATGATCGTCATCTGGAGGTTGCCCATCTTCGACATCATCTCGATCGTGAGTGCCACGGCGGTCGCGAAGAACACGACGCGGCCGACGTCGACCACCGTGGACATCACGCGGCCCGCCGCCGCCGGGATCAGCCGGTAGAGGAAGTCCACGTGGATGTGCCGCGTGCGCCGCACGGCCGCCGCCACGCCGAAGAACACGGTGCAGATGAGGAGGTAGCGGGCGATTTCCTCGGTCCACGCCGCCGAGTCGTTCAGCACGTACCGGGTGAAGAACTGGTAGAACACGCACAGGCCCAGCAGCCAGAAGAAGGCCAGCGAGATCCAGTCCTCCACCAGATACCCGCCGAGCTCGATCGGCGCGTCGGTGACGTGGAAATGCCCCTCGGCGTCGAGGAGCGGCTCGGGTGCGCTCGTCACTTGATCGCGACGATCTTGTCGTAGTCGGACTTCGTGAAGCCCATCGACTCCACCGGCGACGCCTTCAGCACGGCGTCCGAGAAGCTCTTGCGGTCGACGGTGACGATCTGGAGGCCCTTCTTCTTGAACTCCTCGACGAGCTCGGCCTCGCGCTTCTTGATCTTGTCGGTCGCGCGCTGCGCCGCCTCGCGGGTCACTTCGGTGAAGATCTTCTTCTCGTCGTCGGTCAGCTTGCTCCAGACGTGCGGCGCGATCTCGGTGGTGAGGCCGTCGACGATGTGGCCGGTCATCATGATCGCCTTCTGCACTTCGTAGAACTTCTTGGCCTCGATCGTCGTCAGCGGATTCTCCTGCGCCTCGACGGTGCCGTTCTGGAGCGCCAGGTACACCTCGGCGAACGCGATCGGCGTGGGATTGGCGCCGCAGGCCTTCGGCGTGGCCATGTACGCGGGCACGTCGGGCACGCGAATCTTGAGGCCCTTCATCCCGGCGCAGTCGGTGAACGCCTTGTTCGCCGACGTGTGCCGCGCGCCGTAGTACGTGTACGCGGTTATCTGGATGCCGGTCTTCTTGTGGAATTCCTCGACCATCTCGGCGAACACCGGGCTCTTCGAGTAGGCGATCAGGTGGTCGCCGTCGCGGAAGATGAACGGGTAGTAGGCGATGCCGATCCGCGGGTAGCTTCGCGCCGCGAACGACGGCCCGCTGATGATCATGTCGACGGTGCCGAGCGTCAGCCCCTGGTTGATGTCGGTCTCCTTGCCGAGCGTGGACGCGGGGAAGACCTCGATGTCGAACTTGCCGTTGGTGCGCTTCTTGATCTCAGCCGCGGCCCACACCGACTCGGTGTGGTACGGCTCGCTGGCCTCGTAGACGTGCGCCCACTTCAGCTTCTGCTGGGCGAGCGCGGCGCCGCTGGCGGCGGCAAGGGTGGCGGCCGCAACCGCGGCCAGGGCAAAACGGGTGAACGAACGCATGGCTCCTCCTGGAGTCGGGATTGTCATGAACAGACGACCTGCACCTTCGTGCTCTTGTTCTTGTCCGCCGCCGCGCGAAATGCCGCGACCGCGTCCGAGAGCGGATATTGTCCTGACAGCAGCGGACGCACGTCGACGCGGCGCGTCGACAGGTAGTCCACCGCCCAGTCGAACTCGATGCCCCAGCGAAAGGCGCCGCGGAGGTCGATTTCCTTCGCCATCACGTCGTTGACGACGAACGGCAGCGGCTCGTGCGGCAGCGTGCCCACCTGCACGACCACGCCGCCGCGCTTCACGGCGGCCATGCAGGTCTTGAGCGCGGCGAAGCTGCCGGAGACTTCGTAGGCGACGTCGAACTGCGGCTTCCCGAGGGCGTCGGCGTCGCGCGCGGCGTGCAGCGTGGCGTCGGCGCCCACCGTGCGCGCCTGCGCGAGCGGACGGTCGAGGATGTCGGACACGGTGATCCTCCGCGCGCCGGCGAGGCGCGCAGCCAGCACCGTCACGCAGCCGATCGTGCCGGCGCCGGTGATCAGCACCGACTTGCCGATGAGATCGGGGCCGCGATGCACGGCGTGCAGGCCCACCGCGAGCGGCTCCGCGAACGCGAGCTCGCCGAGCGAGATGTCGCCGCCCACCGGATAGCACTGGCGCTCGCCCATGACGAAATATTCCTGGAACATGCCCTGCACGTGCGGAAAGAGGCTCGCGCTGCCGAGGAAGCGCATGTTCGAGCAGAGCTGCTCGCGGCCCTCGCGGCAGCTCTCGCAGCGCCCGCACGCGTGCGACGGGCTCACGGCGACCTTGTCGCCCACCTGGACGCGGGTGACGCCCGCGCCCACGCCCGCGACCACCGCGGACGCCTCGTGGCCCGGGATCAGCGGCTCGCGCACGACGAAGTTGCCGTTGCGGCCCTCGAAGTAGTAATGCAGGTCGGAGCCGCAGATGCCGCCCGCTCCGAGCTTCAGCAGCACCTCGCCCGGTCCGACGGGCGGCATGTCCGCGTTCTCGACGCGGAGGTCTTCCTTTGCGTGGATCCGGCAAGCCAGCATGGTGTTTCCTCCTTGGACGCCTGGGGCAGACTCAGTGCAGCGTATCCCAGCCCTTCGAGAAGCGCTTGTACGCCTGGTTCAGGTGCCGCTGCATCGCGGTGCGCGCGGCGGCGGGATCGTGTCCCGCGATCGCCTTCATCACCGCACGGTGCTCCGCCATCGCCGCCCGCCACAGCGGCGGCGAATCGTAATGATGCTCGAGCTGCTTGTAGAGGGGGCCCGTTCGCTCCTCCCACAGCATCTTGACCACGGCGACCAGCGCGCCGTTGCCGGTCGCCTCGGCGATCCGGATGTGGAACAGGCGGTCGCCGGGCAGCGGCTGCTTCGCCTCGACGAGCTCGCGCTCCATCTCGGCCAGCGCCTCCTCGATCGCCGCCACGTGCGCCTTCCGCGCGGATTTCGCCGCCAGCGCGGCGCATTCGCTTTCGACCACATAGCGCGCGCGCAAGAGCTCGAACGGCCCGGCTTCCGCGGTGAGGCCCGCCCCCGGCACCGTGCCGCTGCCCGCGAGCACGTAGATGCCCGAGCCGATGCGCACCTCGACCATCCCTTCGACTTCCAGCGCGATCAGCGCCTCGCGCACCGACGGCCGCGACACGCCGAGCTGGCGGGCGAGATCGCGTTCGGGCGGCAGCCGCGCGCCTGCGGGAAATTCGCCGCTCTTGATGAGACCGCGGATCTGGTCGGCGATCTGGCGATAGAGGCGGCGCGGTTCGATGCTCTGGAACGGCATGGGCGGCGCCTGACGGGCGCAAAAATTGCGGCTCGCAAGCCTAGCCGCGGGCACCGAAGTGGTCAAGTGGTATTACCAATTTGGCGAGCCGGGAATGTTGCACCGCACTCAACGCGCTCCGGGCGGCGGCACGTATGATCGGCGCTCCTTCCTCGTCCGTCGGGAGCGTCAGATGACCATGCTTCGCAGCGCCCTGGCGGCCGCGACGATCTGCGCGGCGGGCCTCGCCCACGCGCTCTTCGACCCGGCGCGTGAATACGTCGAGACCGCCGCGGTGGCCGCGCGCTTTCCCGAACCAGCCGTGGACATTCCGACGCCCGCATTCCTGGCGGGGCGCGCCGACTTCACGAGCCAGGACGAAATGATGGCGTTCGTCGCCGCCGTGGCGGTCCGTTCCCGCGACGCCCGCCTCCTGCTGCCCGGCGTCTCCCAGGAAGGTCGTGCGATACCGCTGCTCGCCTTCGCGCGGCCGGCGACCGGCCGGGGCGGCGAACTGGTGAAGAACGGCAAGCCGACGGTGCTGATCATCGGCCAGCAGCACGGCAACGAGCCGGCCGGCGGCGAGGCGGCGCTGGCGCTCGCCGCCGAGCTCGCCACGCCGGCGGGCGCGGCCATCCTCGACCGCGTGAACGTGCTCGTCGTGCCGCGCGCCAACCCCGACGGCGCGCATCACTTCGTCCGCGGCACGGCCGACGGCGCCGACGTCAATCGCGACCACTTGCTCGAAGCGACGCCGGAAGGCCGCGCGCTCGGCCGTGTGTTCGTCGAGTTCGCGCCCGACGTGGTCCTCGACTGCCATGAGTTCGGCGTCAAGACCCGGTGGCTGGAAAAATTCGGCGCGCTCCAGCGCTACGACGCGCTGATCCAGTACGCAACCGTCTCCAACCTGCCGGCGGCGCTCACCGACGCGTCCGAAACGCTGTTCCGCGCGCCGCTGATCGCCGCGCTCGCCAGGGCCGGGCTCACGCAGTCCTGGTACTACACGTCGAGCTACGACGCGAAGGACAAGGTCGTGTCGATGGGCGGCGTGTCGCCGGACACCGGCCGCAACGTCGCCGGGCTGCGCAACGCCGTCAGCTTTCTGATCGAGACGCGCGGCGTCGGCATCGGCCGCGCGCACTTCAAGCGGCGCGTCTACACGCATCTCGTCGCGATGCACGCGATGCTCGACGCCGCCGCCGACAACGCCGAAGCACTGCTGGCGCTCGAGCGGCGATTGCGCGGAGAAGTGGCCGCGGCCGCCGGCCACGGCACGCTGATCGTCGCCGGCGCGGCCAGTCCTGCAACTCACACGCTCGACCTCGTCGACCCGGAGACCGGCGCGGACCGCGCCGTCGACGTCGACTGGCGCTCCGCGCTCGACATCAAGCCGCGGCTCACGCGTTCGCGACCGTTCGGCTATCTGCTGCCGGCCTCCGAGGCCGCCGCCGCGCGCAGGCTCGTCGACCTCGGCGCCACCGTCATGCGACTCGACGGCGCCGCGGCCGTGACCGTCGATGGCGAGCGCTACCGGATCACGCGGGCGCAGGAGAGCCGGAAGGACGACGTCCGGCGCAACGACGAGGACGCGCCATCGCGGATCGTGCAGATCGCGACGGCGACCGAGCCCGCGCGCGTCGCGCTGGCGGCCGGCGACTACTTCGTGCCGCTCGACCAGCCGCTCGCCAACGTCATCGCCGCGGCGCTGGAGCCGGATACGCAATCGAGCTACGCCGCCAATCACCTGCTGACGCTGCCGGAGATCGTGGCAGGCACGCCCGCGTTCCTGCCGCTCTTTCGCGTGACGGCGCCGCCGCCGGCGGCAGGGGTGGTCTGGGACGGCCGCTGACAGGTCAGGTGGCCTTACCGATCGCGGCGAAGCGCGCGTACAATCTCGCGCTCGCGCCTCCGCCGCGCAACGGCCTCACTTTCGTCCGCGCTCACCCGTCCGACCGTCCGCAATGCCCGCCACCACCATCGCCCGGATTCGCGCCACGCCGGTGACCGTGCCGCTGCACGCGCCGCTCCTTCACAGCAACGGCGCCCATTGGGGCCGCTTCGTCCGGACGATCGTCGAGGTCGAGACCCACGACGGCTACGTCGGCTACGGCGAGATGGGCGGCGGCGGCGAGGACGCCACGCGGGCGTTCGCCGCGCTCGAAGGCTATCTCGCCGGCCACGACGTCTTCCGTCTCGAGGCGATGCGCTTCGCGATCTGCAACCCCACCGCCAGCCTCTACAACAATCGCACGCAGCTGCACGCGGCGATCGAGTTTGCCTGCCTCGACATCATCGGCAAGAAGCTCGGCGTGCCCGTCCACGCGTTGCTGGGCGGCAAGGTGCGCGAGCGGGTCGACTTCGCGAGCTACCTGTTCTTTCGCTACGCGAATCCGGACACCGGGGAAGGCGAGATCCGCACGCCGGAGCAGCTCGCCGCCGAAGCGCGGGCGCTGAAGGCGAAGCACGGCTTTCGCGTGCACAAGCTGAAAGGCGGCGTGTATCCGCCGGCGCACGAGCTCGCGTGCTATCGCGCGGTCGCCGAGGCGCTGCCGGGCGATCGCTATCGCTACGATCCCAACAGTGCGCTGTCGCTCGCCGACGCGATCGCCTTCGGCCACGGCATCGAGGACCTCGCCAACGACTACTACGAGGATCCGGTGTGGGGCATGCCGCAGTTAGCGCGCCTGAAGGAATTCGTGCCGATTCCCACCGCGACCAACACGGTCATCGTCAACTTCGAGCAGCTCGCGGCCAACGTCGGAATGCGCGCGGTGGACGTCGTGCTGCTCGACACCACGTTCTGGGGCGGCATCCGGCCGTGCATCAAGGCGGCCGGCGTGTGCGAGACGATGGGCATCGGCGTCGCCGTGCACAGCTCCGGCGAGCTCGGCATCCAGCTCGCCACGATGCTGCACCTCGGCGCGGTCGTGCCCAACCTCGGCTATGCGGCCGATGCGCACTACCATCACCTGACCGACGACGTGATCACCGGCGGCCCGTTGCGCTACGCGGACGGCGCCATCGCCGTGCCGGACGCGCCGGGACTCGGTGTAGAGCTCGACCGCGACAAGCTCGCGCGCTATCACGAGCTCTTCCGCGAGCTCGGCGGCTATCCGTACGACCGCGACCCCGGCCGGCCGGGCTGGTATCCGCTCGTGCCGAACCACGACTGGAACGACCCGTCGATCTCGCGCAAGCCGCGTCTCGCCTGACGACATCGCTTCGCTTTCCCTTCCACCGCACCAGGAGAACGACATGGCAGGACGCCTCGCGGGAAAGACCGCGCTCATCACCGCCGCCGGGCAGGGCATCGGACAGGCCACCGTGCTCGCAATGGCGCAGGAAGGCGCCGCCGTGATCGCCACGGACGTGAAGGCCGAGCTCCTCGACGCGTACCGCGGCGTGGCGAACGTCACGACCCGGCGCCTCGACGTGCTCGACGACGCGGCGGTGGCTGCCGCCTTCGCCGAGCTGCCCGCGCTCGACGTGCTGTTCAACTGCGCCGGCTACGTCCACAACGGCACGATCCTCGACTGCTCGCCGAAGGACTGGGACTTCAGCTTCAACCTGAACGCGCGCGCGCAGTACATGGCCATCAAGTGCGCGCTGCCCAAGATGCTCGCCAAGTTCGAGCAGAAGGGAACGTGGTCGTCGATCATCAACATGGCATCGATCGCTGGCTCGATCAAAGGGCTGCCCAATCGCTTCGTCTACGGCGCGTCGAAGGCCGCCGTGATCGGCCTCACCAAGGCCGTGGCCGCCGACTACGTGCAGAAGGGCATCCGCTGCAACGCCATCGCGCCGGGCACGGTGGACACGCCGTCGCTCGGCGAGCGCATCGGCGCGTATTCCGACCCGGCGGAAGCGCGGAAGATGTTCATCGCGCGCCAGCCGATGGGCCGCCTCGCGAAGGCGGAGGAAATCGCGCCGATCATCGTGTTCCTCGCTTCCGACGAGGCCGCGTTCGTGACCGGCAACGTGTATTCGTGCGACGGCGGCATGACGATCTGACGCCCGCACCGCTCGACCCTTTTCCCACCCCCCCAGAGAGGAACACACGATGAAGCTCGTACGCTACGGCCCGGCCGGCAAGGAGAAGCCCGGGATGATCGACGCCGACGGCACGCTGCGCGACCTGTCGCGCAAGGTTGCCGACTGGAACGGCGCCACGCTGGCGCCCGCCGAGCTCGCGAAGATCCGCAAGCTCGACCCGAGGAAGCTGCCGGCGGTCAAGGGCAAGCCGCGGCTCGGCGCCTGCGTCGCGACGCCGTCGAAATTCGTCGCGATCGGCCTCAACTTCGCCGACCACGCCAGGGAAAGCGGCAACCCCATCCCCGAGAACCCGGTCCTGTTCTTCAAGTCGCCGACGTGCATCGTCGGCCCCAACGACAACACGGTCATCCCGCGCGATTCGACGCAGATGGACTACGAGGTCGAGCTCGGCTTCGTGATGGGACGCACCGCGCGCTACGTCGACGTGAAGGACGCGAATCGCTACATCGCCGGCTACTGCCTGATCAACGACGTCTCGGAGCGCGACTTCCAGATCAAGAAGAGCGCGTCGCAGTGGAACAAGGGCAAGGGGTGCGACACGTTCGGCCCGATCGGCCCTTGGCTCGTCACGACCGACGAGATGAAGGACCCGAACAACCTCGACATGTGGCTCGACGTCAACGGCAAGCGGCGCCAGACGGGCAACACGAAGACGATGATCTTCAACTGCGCGCAGCTGGTCGCCGACATCTCGAAGTACATGACGCTGCTGCCGGGCGACGTCGTCACCACCGGCACGCCGCCGGGCGTGGCGCTCGGGATGAAGCCCACGCCGGGGTGGCTGAAGGCGGGCGACGTCGTCACGCTCGGCATCACGGGCCTCGGCGAGCAGAAGCAGAAGCTCGTGCCCTTCAAGGGCCGCAAGTAGCGCCCGGTCACGCGAACAGTAGTTGGGGCTGCCGAGGGCGGGCGGCAGACCCGCGGGGGCTTCCGTGTTCAGGCGCCCCCGCGGGTCCGCTGCCCACCATCGGCGACACGCCGTGGTGCACGTGAGCTACGAAGCAACCGCGTCGCTACCGCGCGTAGATCAGAGCAGGCCGCGCTTCGCGAGGCTGCGCATCAGCGCGGCCGCGCCGAACGTCCACGGCGTGATGCGGTCGCTCGTGTCGACGCGATTGACGAGCGCGCCGAGCGCCGGCGTCGACACCGTCACCACGTCGCCGACGACGTGCGTGAAGCCCTGTCCCGGCCCGTGCCGGTCCTTCGTCGGCGCGAACATCGTGCCGAGGAACAGCACGAGGCCGTCGGGGTACTGATGGTTCGCGTTGATCGCCTGCGACACCAGGTCGAGAGGATCGCGGCTGATCTCCCGGATCGAGCTCGAGCCGTCGAGCGTGAAGCCGTCGGGACCCTCGACGCGCATCGCGAGGTGCGCGCGGCGAACGTCGTCGATCGTGAAATGCTCGTCGAACACGCGGATGAACGGGCCGATCGCGCACGACGCGTTGTTGTCCTTCGCCTTGCCGAGCAAGAGCGCGCTGCGGCCTTCGAAGTCGCGGAGATTGACGTCGTTGCCGAGCGTCGCGCCGACGGTCTCGCCGCGGCTGTTGACCGCGAGGACGATCTCCGGCTCCGGATTGTTCCACTCCGACTTCGGATGAATGCCGATCGCGGCGCCCGTGCCCACCGCCGACATCGGCTGCGATTTGGTGAAGATCTCCGCGTCGGGACCGATGCCCACCTCGAGATACTGGGACCACGCGCCCTGCGCGATGAGGGCGTCCTTGAGCCGCGCCGCCTCCGCTGAGCCTGGCCGCACGGCGCGAAGATTGTCGCCGATGACGGCGACGATCGCGGCGCGCACCGACTCGGCCCGGGCGGGATCGCCGCGAGCCTGTTCCTCGATCACGCGCTCCAGCATGCTGGACACGAAGGTCACGCCGGACGCCTTGACCGCCTGCAGGTCGCACGGCGCGAGGAAGTGCGGCCGGCCGGCGTCCTGGTGGTCGCAGGCCGAGTTGGCGAGCACCTCGGCCAGCGGTGCCCGGCGCGGCATCCCGCGCGCGGCGCGCAGCGCCGCCGCGAGATCGCGGCGCTCGAGGAGCTCGGTGCAAGTGGGCGCGAGCGACGAGAGGTCGACGACCTCGTCGCCGGCGATGCCGACCAGCACGGGACCGCCGGCGGCGGAATCGAACATGCGGCCGACGAGCAGCGCGCGCTCGCGGTCGACGGGCAGGCTCGCGGCCGGCGTCAGGTGCTCGTGCATTGCAGTCATCCTCCACGCGCGCCCCATGCGCGGCGATTGCCGCGTCCGGCGGGCGCACGTATCATCGCGCTCGCATTCGCGTCCGACGGGCGCGTGCGAGCGACGACGGATTCTATCCCCATGACCACGCCCTTCGAACTCGCCGCGCGCGAACTCGCCGATCGCCGCCGCGCCGGCCGGCTCGGTCCGGGACTGGACGCTGCCGGGCGGCCAGCCGACATCGCCGGCGCGCTCGCGCTGCAGCGGCGCGTCGCCGAGCTCTTCGGCGATGCCATCGGCGGATGGAAGGCCGCGATGCCGGTGCCCGGGCGGCTCATCGTCGCGCCGCTGTTCGCGTCGACGCTCCGCCGCGCGTCGCCCGCGGCGATGCGCGTGCGGCGCACCATGGCCACCATCGAGCCGGAAGTCGCGTTCGTGCTGGCGCGCGACCTCCCGCCGCGCGAGCGCCCGTACGCGGAGGACGAGGTGCGCGACGCCATCGGCGAGGCGCGGCTGGTGCTGGAGCTGATGGGCAACCGCTTCGACGATCCCGCGGCCGTCACGTTTCCCGAGATCCTCGCCGACTTCGCCAACAACCAGGCGCTGTACGTCGGCCCCGTCGTCCCGGACGCGCTCGCGCGCCCGCTCGACCGCATCGCCATCACGATCGACACGCCGTCGGGACGCCTGATGACGCTCGACGGCAAGCATCCGGACGGCCATCCGCTGATGCCGCTCACGTGGCTCGCCAATTTCCTGCCCACGCAGGGCCGCCATCTGCGCGCGGGCGAGATCGTCACGACGGGCTCGTACGCCGGCGCGCTCGACGTGCCGCTCGACGTGCCGTTGACGATCGCGTTCGGCGATGTCGGCACGCTAGCCGTGGAGCTGACGGCGGCGAAATGACCGACGCGACCCGCACGCCCTCGTCCGACGCGCTGCTGTTTCCCGCGTGCCAGCCGGCGGACAGCGGCATGCTGGCGCTCGATCGGCGGCACACGATGCACTGGGAGGTGTGCGGCAACCCGGCCGGCGCGCCGCTGGTGTTCATCCACGGCGGCCCCGGCGGCGGCAGCCTGCCGCATCACCGGCGCTTCTATGACCCCGCGTTCTGGCGCATCGTCCTGTACGACCAGCGCGGCGCGGGCCGCTCGACGCCCATCGCCGACGTCGTCGACAACACGACGCAGCATCTCGTCGCCGACCTCGAGCGGCTGCGCGAGCACCTGGGCATCGCGCGGTGGGTGCTGTTCGGCGGCTCGTGGGGCTCGACGCTCGCGCTCGCGTATGCGACCGCCCACCCGGGCCGCGTGCTGGGCCTCGTGCTCCGCGGCGTCTTCCTTGCGAGCCGCGCGGAGATCGACTGGTTCATGCACGGCATGCGCCAGGTCTATCCCGAGGCCTGGCGCGCGTTCGCCGAATTCCTGCCGCCGGCCGAGCGCGGAGATCTGCTGCGGCACTACCATGCACGCCTCACGAGCCCCGATCCGACGGTGCACATGCCGGCGGCGCGCGCGTGGGACCGCTACGAAAGCGCGTGCTCGGCGCTGATCCCGCGCGCGGAAGCGCTCGCGCGCCACGACGACGACGCGGCGGCGCTCGCCATCGCGCGCATCGAGGCGCACTACTTCGTCCACGACGGCTTCCTCGCCGACGGCGCGCTGCTCGCCGGCGTCGCCCGGATCCGCCACCTGCCCTGCACGATCGTGCAGGGGCGCTACGACGTCATCTGTCCGCCGGTGACGGCCGACGCGCTGGCGCGGGCGTGGCCGGAGGCCGAGTACGTCGTGGTGCCCGACGCCGGCCATTCCGTGCGCGAGCCCGGCATCACGCGCGAGCTCGTCCACGCCGTGGACCGGATGCAGGCGCGCCTCGCGGCGCGCTGATCAGCGGACGCCGACGACCCGGAAGTCGAGCGTCACCACGTCGTCGATCAGCGGCACGAAGCCCGTGATGCCGTAGTCGGAGCGGCGCAGCGCCGTCGTGGCGTCGGCGAGGCAGGCCCGCGGCGCCTCGCTGTCCGCGCTGCCGCAGTCGAACGCCACGACGTCGAGCGCGACGTCGCGCGTGACGCCATGCATCGACAGCCGGCCTTCGATGCGCACGAGGCGCGCCGCCTCGAACGTGAGATGCGTCGACGCGAACACGATGTTCGGGTGGCGGGCGGCGTCGAGCATCGCGCCGTCCCGGATGAAGTCGTCGCGCGGCGCGAAGCCGCTGTCGACCGAGCGCGCGTCGATGCTGATCTCGACGCTGCCTTCGCCCGCGGCGAGGTCGATCGTCATCGTGCCGCGGGAGCGCGCGAAGCGGCCTTGCTGCGCCAGCACGCCGAAATAGACGATCGCGTAGCCGGCGACCGTGCGCGCCGGGTCGACGCGATACGTGACGGGCGCGGCGGCGGCCGCGGCCGACACGGCGGCGAGCGCGAGCAGCGACGCGGCCGCGCGCCGCGCGCCGGTATAATCGATCGACATCGTTCCGCGTTCCACCTTGCGCATTCCCAACGTCCCGCTTCGCGCCCACCTGCGCTCACTCGCGAACACGCCGCGGCGGCGCGTTGTTCCCGTCGCCGCGCGGTTTGCCGTCGCGGCGCTCTGCGGTCTCCTCGCTTTCACCCCCTTCGCGGCGGCACAACAGCCGGTGCCACCCGAGCCGCCGGCGAAGCGGCCGAAGATCTGCCTCGTCCTCTCCGGCGGCGGCGCGCGCGGCCTCGCCCACATCGGCGTGCTGAAGGTGCTGGAAGAGATGCGCGTGCCGGTCGACTGCATCGCGGCCACCAGCATGGGCGCGATCGTCGGCGGGCTCGCCGCGGTCGGGCTCTCGCCGGCCGAGATGCAGGAGCGGCTCGCCAAGCTCGAATGGGGCTCGATGTTCTCGGACAGCCCGCCGCGCCGCGACCTCGACATCCGCCGCAAGGACGAGGACGCGCGCTTTCCCATTCCGCTGGAGTTCGGCTTTCGCGACGGCGCCGTGCAGTTGTCGAAGGGCGCGATCGCCGGCGGCAACCTCGAGCTCTATCTGCACGAGCTGACGCGGCGCGCCGACAGCGCGTCGTCGTTCGACCGCCTGCCCACGCCGTTTCGCGCCGTCGCGACCGACATGGTCACCGGCCAGAAGCATGTCTTCGACAGCGGCCCGCTGTACGTCGCCCTCCGAGCCAGCATGTCGGTCCCGGGCCTCTTCACGCCCGTCGAGGTGGATGGTCGGATCTACGGCGACGGTGGCCTCGTCGACAACCTGCCCGTCGACATCGTGCGCGCGATGGGCGCGGACGTGGTCATTGCCGTCAACATCGGCACGCCGCTGATGTCGGCCGAGCAGCTCCAGTCGCTCGTGGGCCTCACCGCGCAGTCGCTCAACATCCTGACGCAGCAGAACGTCGTGGCGTCGATCGCGCTGTTGCGGCAGGGCCCGCACGTGCTGATCTCGCCCGACCTCGGCGCGCTCACGTTCGCCGATTTCTCCTCGGCCGCCAAGCTGGTGGGACTGGGCGAGGCGGCCGCGCGCGCGCAGGCCGCGGCGCTCGCGCCATATGCGCTCCCGCCCGCCGCGTACGCGGCGCACGAAAGCGCGCGGCGGCAGCTCCCGCCGGTGGGCGACCCGATGGTCGCCGGCGTGCGGGTCGAAGGCACCGACCGGACCAATCCCGCCGTGCTGGCCGAGCAGCTCGATTCGCTGGAAGGCAAGCCGTTCGACAGCCGGCAGGTCGACGCCGACATCGCGCGGCTTTACGGCAGCGGCGATTTCGAACGGGTGTCCTACCGGCTGATCGATGAAAAGGGCCAGCGCGACCTCGTGTTCGACGTCACGGAGAAATCGTGGGGTCCGAACTTCCTGCGCTTTGGCGTCGAGCTGTCGACCGACCTGCAGGGCGAGAACTTCTTCAACGTGCTGATCGGCCACAAGAAGACCTGGATCAACAGTCTGGGCGCGCAATGGCTGAACGAGCTCGAGTTCGGACAGGTGCGCCGCTACTCCACCGAGTTCTACCAGCCGCTCGAGAAGTCGCAGACGTGGTTCGGCTCGGCGTACGGCGAAGTGAAACGCGAGCCGCAATACATCTTCGACGGCGACCTGCGGATCGCGCAATACGACATCCTGACCGAGCGGGCGGGTCTCGACGCCGGCGTGAACCTCGGCGAATGGGGGGAAGTCCGGCTCGGCCCGCAGTTCAACCACTACCGCGCCGACCGCGAGATCGCCATCCGCGATTTTCCGTCGTTCGTGTCGCTGGACGAGGCCGGGATATCGCTTCGAACGCGCTACGACCGGCTGGACGATCCGTTCTTCGCCCGCAACGGCGCGCGCGTCAACGCCGAGCTGTTCCAGGCGATACCGGCGATGGGCAGCGATACCGACGTCACGCGCGTCAGCGCGGAGTTCCTGCAGGCGGTCCCGCTGTTCGACAACGGCCGCCTCCATCTCGGCGGGCGCTTCGGCGCGATGGACGTCCGCGACCAGACCACGGCCACTAATTTCGACCTCGGCGGCTTCCTCAACCTCTCGGGTCTTCGGACCGACCAGCTCAACGGCGACTACCTGGGCTTCCTGCGCGCGGTCTACTACCACCGGATGGGACCGCTGCGCTACATCGGCCGCGCGTGGTACCTCGGCGGGTCGCTGGAAGCCGGCAACGTGTGGAACACGCGCCAGGACGTGAGCTTCGGCGACACGTTCAAGGCGGCGAGCCTCTTCCTCGCGGCCGACACCTACATCGGCCCGTTCTATTTCGCGTACGGCCGCACGAGCCGCGGCGAATCGAGCTGGTACGTGTTCGTCGGCCGGCCATGAGCGCGCCGCGCGCCAGCGACCAAGCGAGCGCCAACGCGGGCTGGCGCGAGCGGAGCCGCGCCGCGGTGTGGCACCCGTGCACGCAGATGAAGACGCACGAGACGCTGCCGCTGCTGCCGATCGCCCGCGCCGAAGGCGCGTGGCTGCACGACTTCGACGGCCGCCGCTATCTGGATGGCATCAGCTCGTGGTGGGTCAACCTGTTCGGCCATGCCAACCCGCGGATCAACGCCGCGCTGGCGGCGCAGCTCGGCACGCTCGAGCACGCGATGCTCGCGGGCTGCACGCATCGCGCGGTGGTCGAGCTGTCGGAGCGCCTCGCGGCGCTCGCGCCGCCGGGGCTCGGGCACGCGTTCTACGGCTCGGACGGCGCGTCCGCGACCGAGATCGCGCTGAAGATGAGCTTCCACTACTGGAGCAACCGGGGCAAGCCGGGCAAGCGCGGCTTCGTCAGCGTGGCCGGCGGCTACCACGGCGAGACGCTCGGCGCGCTCGCCGTCACCGACGTCCCGCTGTTCCGCGCGACGTACGCGCCGCTCCTCGCCAAGCAGGCAATCGTGCCCTCGCCCGACGCACGCAAGGCAGCCCCCGGCGCGACGGCCCGCGACGTCGCGGCCGCGGCCTCCGCCGCGCTCGAGGCGCACCTCGACGCGCATCATGCGACGATCGCCGCGCTGATCGTGGAGCCGCTGGTGCAGGGCGCGTCCGGAATGGCGATGCACGATCCCGCGTATCTGCAGGCGGCGCGCGCGCTGTGCTCGCGCTACGGCGTGCACCTCATCGCCGACGAGATCATGACGGGCTTCGGCCGCACGGGCACGCTGTTCGCCTGCGAAGCGGCCGGCATCGTCCCAGATTTCCTGTGCCTGTCGAAGGGCATCACCGGCGGCTACCTGCCGCTGTCGTGCGTGCTGTCCACCGACGAGGTGTTCGCCGCGTTCTATGCGGACGATGCGGCGCGCGGCTTCCTTCATTCGCATTCCTACACGGGCAGCGCGCTGGCGTGCCGGGCAGCGCTCGCGGTGCTCGACATCTTCCGGGACGACCGCGTGATCGAGGCCAACGCCGCCGCGGCGCGCCGCTTCGCCGCACGGGCGGCCCCGCTCGCCGCGCACCCTCGCGTGCGGCACTTCCGCCAGCGCGGCATGATCTTCGCCCTGGACGTCGACACCGATCGGCCCGGCTTCGCGCACCGCTTCTTCGGCGAGGCGCTCGGCCGCGGGCTGCTGCTCCGCCCCATCGACCGCACCGTCTACTTCATGCCGCCGTACATCGTCACCGACGCCGAGTTCGGCCTGCTCGTGGACGGCACGCGCGAGATCCTGGACGCCGAATGACGACGCGCCGTCCTCGTCGCGCAGCACGGGCGGCGCTGTTCGTCGCCGCATGCGCCGGCGCGGTCGGGATGGCGGCGGCCGAGCTGCCGCGCGCGGTGGGGCGCGCGTTCCTCGACCAGGGAATCCCGCTCAATCGCGTCGCGCTCGTCGTGCACGAGGTCGGCAAGCCGCGTCCGCTCTTCGCCTACGACGCCGACCGGCCGATGAACCCCGCATCGACGATGAAGCTCGTGACGACGTTCGCCGCGCTCGAGCTCCTGGGACGCGACTACCGCTGGAAGACGGAGGCGTACCTCGGCGGTCCGCTGAAGCGCGGACGCCTCGCCGGCGATCTCATCCTGAAGGGCTACGGCGATCCGAAGATCACGATCGAGCAGTGGCAGGCGTTCATGACGTCGCTGCGCGCCGCGGGGCTCGACCGCATCGACGGCGACCTCGCGCTCGACCGCAGCTACTTCTCGCTCCCCGAGCACGATCCGGCGTCCTTCGACCACGAGCCGCTGAAGCCCTACAACGTCGGCCCGGACGCCCTGCTCGTCAACTTCAAGTCCGTGCGCTTCGTGTTCACGCCCGACGCCGCCACCAACGCGCTCCGCATCTCGCCGGAGCCCGCCATGCCCGAGATCGCCGTGGGGCCGCCGCCGCCGCTCGCCGCCGTCGATTGCGGCGACTGGCGAAGCGGCCTCGGCGCCGTCTTCGCCAGCCAGCCGGCGCAGGCGCAGGTGACGTTCGGCGGCCGCTATGCCGCGAATTGCGGCGAGCGCGACTGGTACGTGGCGCTGCTCGACCATCCGCACTACGTCCACGGCATCTTCACCGCGCTGTTCCGCGACGCCGGCGGCAAGTTCGACGGCGGCGTCAAGGAGCGGCGTGCGCCGCGCGACGTCGCGCCGTTCGCCACGCTCGAATCGCCGCCGCTCTACGACATCGTCCGGGACGTCAACAAGCTGTCGAACAACGTCATGGCGCGGCAGATCTTCCTGACGCTCGCCACCACGGCGACGCCGCCGCCGGCCACGCCGGCGAAGGCCGCGGAAACGATCCGCCGCTGGCTGCAGTCGCGCCGGATCGCCGTGCCCGGCCTGATCCTGGAAAACGGTTCCGGCCTGTCGCGCCGCGAGCGCATCAGCGCCGGCGGACTCGCGCGCCTGCTGATCGCCGCCGACCAGAGCGACGTTCGCGACGAGTTCGCGTCGTCGCTCGCCGTCGCCGCGACCGACGGCACCGTCGCCCGCCGGTTCCAGAACGGCACCGTCGCAGGCCAGGCGATGCTGAAGACCGGCTCGCTGGAGGGCGTGCGGGCGCTCGCCGGCTACGTCATCGACGGCGAGGGGCGGCGCTTCGTCGTCGTCGCCATCATCAACCATCCGAACGCGGCGCGCGGGTCGCCGGCGCTCGACCACCTCGTGCAGTGGGTCTACGAGAACGGCGCGGCGTGGGATCCGTCGCAGCAGCGATGACGATCCTCGGGCTCGACCTGATCGTCGAGGAGCGGATCCGCGAGGCGATGCGCGCCGGCGCGTTCGACGGCCTGCCCGGCGCCGGCCGGCCGCTCGACCTCGACGACGACCGGATGGTGCCCGAGGATCTGCGGATGGCGTTCCGGATCCTCCGGAACGCCGGCTTCGTGCCGCCGGAGCTCGAGCAGCGCAAGGAGGCGGCGGACCTGCGCCGGCTCATCGAGGCCGGCACGGAGGCGCGGGTGGACGACGACACGCGGCGGCGCGCCATCGCGCGGCTCGCGCTGATCGAGACGGCGCTGGAGGCGCGAGGCGGCGCATTGCCGCGCGCGGCGGCATACCACGAACGGATCGTGGCGCGGCTCGCGCGGAGATAGCGGGCCCCCGGCACGGCGGCCCGCCGCGCGCGGCGCGCTTCAGACGCCCGGGATGGGGCGGCTGTCCTTGAACAGCAGATAGCCCTTCACGAGGCGGTAGATCACCCAGATCGTGGTGGCGATCCAGATGGCGTACGCGATCGGAATGCCGATCAGGATGAGGCCGAGCGTGAACAGCACGCACATGCCGATCACGTTCCAGAGCAGCGACCACCAGAACGTGCGGATCAGCCACGTGATGTGCGACGCCGTCCAGGTGCCGCGGGCGTCGTCGCGCTTGATGTAGGCGATGATCACCGCGACGATGCCGATCAGCGTGAGCAGCGGCGCGCCGACCGCCATGCCGTGGCCCGCGATGCCCGCGACCGCGGCGATGCCGAACAGCACGTACACGGCCAGCGTGGCGCTGACGGGTGCGTTGCCCGCGGGATTCGGCGCCACTTGCACCTCGGCGGGGAAATCGGCCATCGTGAGCTCCAGGTTCTCGTAAGCTCGCCGCACGTCGGCGCCCGTGGCCGGTATTTTGGGGCATCGTGGCGACGGGACAATGCGCGCGCAAAAAAAACCGGCGGTCGCGCTGCGATAAGCTGCAGCGCGCCGCCGGCGGGGGTTACTTCGTCAGTGCGAAACGGTTAGTTGTCGTGCGAGATGATCCACCACGTGGAGCCATCCGACTGAACCTGGATGGCGCTGCCGGCACCCGCCCCGGACAAGGACACCGACGTAGGGCCATTGGTGCCCTCGAGCGCGCTGCCCGCGGCCGCGGCCACGTTGCAGGCGCCCGCGCCAACTCGCTTGATGTAGAAGATCCGACCCGTATTGCCCGCTGCGGCCGGCAAGGTCATGTTCTTCGCGATGCCGCCAGGATTGCCGCACAGGATCGTGTAGTCGCTGGTGGTGATCGTGTAGTTGCCGGTCTGCGTCGTGACCGCTGCGACACCGGTCGTTCCATTCGCGCCGGTCGCACCCGTGGCACCGGTTGCACCGGTTGCACCGGTTGCACCCGTCGCACCGGTGGCGCCCGTGGGACCCGTCGCGCCTGTCGCGCCGTTCGCCCCGGGGACGCCTGGCGAGCCCGTCGCGCCGGTCGGACCGGTCGCGCCGGAGGGACCCGTTGCGCCGGTCGCGCCAGTGGCACCGGTCGGGCCGGTCGGGCCGTCAGCGCCCGTCGCCCCTGTGGGGCCCGTCGGACCCGTCGCCCCGCTGCCGGTGGCGGGGACGAAGTAGCCGAATACGTCGACGACGACGTTGGCAGAGCCACTCGGACCGTTGTAGCGAACGGTGAAGTCCTCGTTGCCGCCCGTGCGGCCGCCCGCCGGAATGACCGTCGTGTTGGCGGCGATGTCGCCCGCGGCCGTCCAGTTCACCGCGCTGATATTGGGGATTGAGGTGGGCGGGCCGCCGCCCCAGACAATGAGATTGCCGACGTCGGTCGTGTTGACGGCCGTAATCGTCGCCACCGCGGCGCGCGGGACACCGCCCAGCGTGCCGCCGCCTGCGTCGAGCACGGTAGCCGGACAGGCAGCCAACGTGGTGCCGGCATCGCCACCCTGCGTCGACCAGGAATCGGCGCCAGTATCGCTGTAGAAGAAGAACTTGGCTTCGTTGCCAGCCGAAATCGGGCCGCCGGTGACGCGCGTGTCGACGATGCGGCACGGCGTGATCGGAACGTAGACGACCTCGTTGCTCAATGCCTTGAGCGTGACTTTCTCGGACTTGAGGACGTGATCAGTGGTGTTCATCACCGACAGCAGGCCCTCGAAGGACGGCGCCATCGACGCTGCCATGAGCCGATCGGCGCGCATCGTCGACAGCGTGTCGCGCAGGACCTTTTCCTGAACGGCGGAAAGCTGCGACTTCCAGTTCGCCACGATGCCGTTGATGACGGCGATGCGGTTCATGTCGACCGCAAGCATGCTGTCGGGCTTGACGCGATCCGTCGGCGCGGCCCACGCCGCACCTATCGGAAGAGCAAGGGCCATTGCCACGGCCCGGACGATCAGTTTCTGCTTCATGTAGTGCCCTCTGTATGTGGTTATGGAGACCTCGGCTCCTGGACCGGCGCATTGCCCCCGCCCCGGATCGCAACCAAAGTCTGCAAAAAGCACGCCAAGTCTCTTTTTTTGCTGTTTTTCTGCCGCCGGAGTTGCATCGCCCGAGATGGCGCGAAGGCGTGCCGCACTATGAAAGTGCCCGTTCGTCGCGTCGTTGGTGGCGAGGGCTCATGCAGCCTGTACCGTACAGTTTGATGTCCGCCGCACCAGTAGCGGCGCTCCTCCGGCGGCACGCATTGGCAGATACATGCGTTGCCGGGCAGGCCGCGTAAAAGCCATCGGATAAACTTCGCGGCTGCCCGTTCCGGTTGCCGCACCGATGCGCACTTCGCTCTGCCTCAACATGATCGTGAAGAACGAGGCGCACGTGATCCGGCGCTGCCTCGATTCCGTCCTGCCCTGGATCGACCGATGGGCCATCGTCGACACCGGCTCGACGGACGGGACGCAGGACATCATCCGCGCGCACATGGCGCGCGTGCCGGGCACGCTGCACGAGCGGCCGTGGCGCGATTTCGGCGCGAATCGCAGCGAGGCCATCGCGCTCGCGCGCGGCCATGCCGACTACATCCTGGTAATGGACGCCGACAACGCGTTCGGCGCGCCGCCCGGCTACCGCTTCGAGGATCTCGCCGCCGACGGCTACCTGATCGACCACCGCTACGCCGGCGTCGAGTTCGGAATGGCAATCCTGCTGGCCGACCGGATCGCCTGGCGCTACGTGGGCGTCCTGCACGAGTACGTCACCGCCGACGCCGCGCACGCGATCGTCCCGCTCGCGGGCCCGTGGGTGACGATGTTCCACGAAGGCGCGCGGAGCCGCGACCCGCAGACCTACCTCAAGGACGCCGCGATCCTGGAGAAGGCGCTCGCGGCGGAGCCCGCGAACGCACGCTACGCGTACTACCTGGCGCAAAGCTACCGGGACGCGGGCGACCCGGCCCGCGCGCTCGCCGCCTACCGCCGCCGGGTGGCGATGCCCGGATGGGAGGAGGAGACGTGGCATGCCCGCTACCAGGCCGCACTGCTGGTCGAGCGCCTGGGCGGCACGCCGGCGGAAGTCGCCCACGCCTACCTCGAGGCGTGGAATGCGCGCCCGGCGCGCGCCGAGCCGCTGGTGCAGCTCGCGCGGTGGCACCGCGTGCGCGGGGAATGGTCGCTGGCGCTGCTGTACTCACGCGCGGCGGCGGCCACGCCGCGGCCGTCCGACCGGCTTTTCGTCGAGGAGGCCGTGTACGCATGGCGCGCGCTCGACGAGCTCGCGATCGCCGCCTGGCACGGCGGCGCGCGCGACGAAGGACGGGCGGCGGCGGAGCGCCTCGTCGCCGAACGGCGCTTTCCGGAAGCCGAGCGGGCGCGCATCGAGGCCAATCGGGCGTGGTACGCGTAAGGGCGCGCGCGACGCGGGCCCACGGAACCGGCGGCTATAATGACCCGCACGCATGACGCCCGGCCTTCCTTCCGACCCAATGGAGCCAACGATGACCACTGCCCGTGAAAAGCTCGTCGACGATTTCTCCGCCGTGCTGACCGAAGCGGAAGACCTGCTGAAGCGCGCCGGGAACGAAACCGGCGAGCGGGCCAAGGACCTGCGCTCGCAAGTCGAGGCGAAGCTGCTCGCGGCCAAGCTGCGGCTGCAGGAGATCGAAGGCGAGGCCGTCGATCGCGCGCGCGTCGCCGCGCGCATCACCGACGACTACGTTCACGACAATCCCTGGCAGGCGATTGGCATCGCCGCGGCGGTCGGCTTCGTCGCCGGCCTGCTGATGAACCGCCGCTGACCGTCTCGCCCGCCCGCACCCAGCGATGGACGACGAGCGCGACGTGACACCGCCGCGCGCGGACATGCGCGGGGCGCTCACGCGCCTCGGCGACGCGGCGTTCACGCTGCTGCGCACGCGCGGCGAGCTCGCCGCCCTCGATCTCGCAGAGATCAAGGCGCAGGCCACGCGCTCGGCGCTGACGCTCGCCGTCGCCGGGCTCTGCGCCGCCTTCGCGCTCGGCGGTGTCGGCTTCTGGGTCGTCGTCTACTTCTGGGACAGCGGCCGTCTCACCGCCATCGCCCTGGTCACGCTCGCGTACGCGCTGCTTGCGTTCGCGCTCTGGCGCATGGACAGCGCGCGCAACGCCGCGGCGCCCGCGCCGTTCGCGGCCACGCTGGCCGAGCTCGAGAAGGATCGCGCGTGGCTCGCACGCCACGCGCAGCCGGCCCCCGACGCGCCGGGCGGGGAAGAGCCGCAATGAGCGGCGCCGACACGCTCGCCGCCCGGAAAGCGCTGGTGATCGCGCGGGCCGATCTCGCGCGGGTGGAGCTCTCGCTCGCGTGGCACGACCTTCGCGTCGCCGTCGCGCCGCCTCCGCCCGACGGGCGCTCCACCACGGTCCGCCGGATGGCCACGCTGCTGATCGCGATCGCGACGCCGATCGTCGGCCGCTCGAAATTCGTCCGCGTGCTTCGCTACGCGTCGATCGCGCTCGCGGCGCTGCGCGCCGTCCGCAGCCTGCGAGGCGCGCGGCGCTGACCCCGCGGCGCCGCTAGCTGAAAAGCTCGCGGTAGAGCGCGTCGATGCGGGCCTTCACGGCGGCGTCCATGGCGATGGGGCGGCCCCACTCGCGCGTCGTCTCCCCCGGCCACTTGTTCGTGGCGTCGATGCCGAGCTTGCCGCCGAGGCCCGCGACCGGCGACGCGAAGTCGAGATAGTCGATGGGCGTGCGATCGACGACCGTGAGGTCGCGCGCCGGATCGACGCGCGTCGTCAGTGCCCATACGACGTCCTTCCAGTCGCGGATGTCGACGTCGTCGTCGGTAACGATGATCATCTTCGTGTACATGAACTGGCGCAGGAAGCTCCACACGCCGAACATCACGCGCTTCGCGTGCCCCGGGTACTGCTTCTTCAGCGCGACGACGGCGAGCCGGTACGAGCAGCCTTCCGGCGGCAGGTAGAAGTCGGCGATCTCCGGATACTGCTTCTGCAGCAGGGGCACGAACACCTCGTTCAGCGCCACGCCGAGCATCGCGGGCTCGTCGGGCGGCTTGCCGGTGTACGTCGAGTGATAGATCGGATCCCGGCGCAGCGTGATGCGCTCGATCGTGAGGACCGGGAAGCGCTCCACTTCGTTGTAATAGCCGGTGTGGTCGCCGAACGGTCCCTCCGCCGCCGTCTCGTAGCCGGTGGGATCGGCCGCGTCCGGCCGAAGATGGCCTTCGAGCACGATCTCGGCGGCGGCCGGCACCTGCAGGTCGTGCGTCACGCACTTCACGATCTCCGTGCGCGCGCCGCGCAGCAGGCCGGCGAACTGGTATTCGGACAACGTGTCCGGCACCGGGGTGACGGCGCCGAGGATCGTCGCGGGATCGGCGCCGAGCGCGACGGCAACCGGGAACGGCGTGCCGGGATGCGCGAGCGCGTGATCGCGGAAGTCGAGCGCGCCGCCGCGCGTGGACAGCCAGCGCATGATCACCTTGTCGCGCGCGATCACCTGCTGGCGGTAGATGCCGAGGTTCTGCCGCTTCTTGTGCGGACCCTTGGTGACGACCAGTCCCCACGTGATCAGCGGGCCGGCGTCGCCCGGCCAGCACGTCTGCACCGGCAGCCGCCCGAGATCGACGTCGCCACCTTCCCACACCACGTCCTGGCACGGCGCCGACGACCTGATCTTCGGCGCCATGTCCATCACCTTCAGCACCAGCGGGCGCGTCGTCTGCCACGCGTCCTTCAGGCCCTTGGGAGGCTCGGGCTCCTTCAGGAACGCGAGGAGCCGGCCGACCTCGCGCAGGCTCTCGCGCCAGCCCGCGCCGTCGGCGCCCATCGCCCGGGCGACGCGCTCGGGCGTGCCGAAGAGATTGCCGAGCACGGGGATGGGTGCGCCGGACGGCGCCCTGAGGTCGCCGCGCGGATGCAGGAACAGCAGCGCGGGTCCCCCGGCCTTCAGCACGCGATCGCACAGCTCCGTCATCTCGAGCCGCGGGTCCACCACCTGCGCGACGCGCCGCATTTCGCCCGCGGCCTCGAGCTGGGCGATGAACTCGCGCAGGTCGCGATAAGTCACGGGCGGCGGTGCGGGGAACGCGGAGTCATGGCGAATCTAGTCTACCTGCGCTGGTTGCCTCCGCCGCCGCTCACGCGCAGGACGGCTCGCCCTCGCGATCGTCCCGTTCACCCATCGCGTTGCACCGCCCGGCGAACCGGCGCGTCCGGCCGCGCGCCCGCGCCGCATCCTCGCGGCATCGCGTACCGGCGCCTTCGCGCGACGAAGGGAAGCGCCGGCGCACCTCGAGGAGCACCGGATGGTCCGCACCAAACATTCGTCGGTCCCCGCCGCCCTGGCGGGCATCGCCTGCGCCACCGTGTGGCTCGCCTCCTGCACGACGGCGTCCACGTCCGAAGAGAGCCATGGGGAGCGGGAGTACCGCACCGGCAGCAACATCGCAGTCAAGGACCGGAGCGCGCCGAGCGACGCCAAGGCCTACGACCCCAATTCCGTCCAGGACGCCGCCCGCAGCACGCTCCCACGGCCGCCCGTCGGCCTCAAGGGCGGCTGAGACGTCGCGGGTGGCGCGTCAGATCACCGCCGCGCTGCCGCCGTCCATCGGCACGATCGCGCCGGTGACGTAGCTCGCGCGCGCCGAGGCGAGGAACAACGCGACCTCGGCCACCTCCTCCGGACGGCCGAGACGCCGCAGCGGAATGCGCGCGGCTTGCCGCTCGAGGAGCTCCGCGGCAGGGAGGCCCGTCATCCGCGACTCGGCGGCGAGGCCCTCCTGGACGCGGCCGGTCAGCGTGCTGCCGGGATTGATGCCGTTGACGCGCACACCCTTCGGCCCGTAGGCGGCGGCCAGGCCAACGGTGGCGAGCATCAGCGCGGCGTTGGCGCTGCCGCCGGGCATGTGGACCGGATTCGCCGTCTTGCCGCCCGATCCGATGATGTTCACGATGGCGCCCGCGCCGCGCGCCCCCATCCGCTTGACGATGGCGTCGGTCGGATGGATGTAGCTGAAGAACTTGGCGTCCATCGCGGCCTTCCATGCGTCCGGGCCGAGCTCGTCAGGCGGATAACGCTTGGCCGCGCCGGCGGAATTCACCAGCACGTCGACCTCGCCGAAGGCGGCGGTGACGTCGACCACCATCCGTGCGGCCTCGTGCGCCTGCACGAGGTCGGCGACGATCGCGATCGGCGCGTGCGCACCGCGCGGCAGCCGCGCGAGCGCGGCGTCGAGGTTCTGCTGGCTGCGCGAGACGAGCGCGACGCGCGCGCCTTCGCGCACGAACGCTTCGGCGCATGCGTAGCCGATGCCCTTGCTGGCACCCGTGACCACCACCACCCTGCCCGCGAGCTCGAGGTCCATCGCTGCCTTTCCGTTTCGACCGGAGGCGCTATTTTCGCAGCTGTTCGTCGAGAAAGGCGCGGAGCTTCGCGTTGGCCTTGTCGCGCATCTCGGGATTGGCGCCGACGTGCACGCCCTGGCCCGGATTCACGCCGTTGGGGACGTCGGTGCGATGCGTGACGGCGTTGCCGGGCGCGTCGAAGCCGTGGTGGCTGCCGGGGAACACCGTCACCTTGAGCGGCTCGCCGCGCGCTGCCATCGCCTGGCCGAGATCGACGCACGTCTTCGCGGGCGTCCAGTCGTCGAGCTCGCCGATGAGGATGCGCGTGGGCACCGCCGGCGCGAAGCGCTCGCCGGCGTTGAGCGACGTGCGGCATCCGGGATAGAACGCCACCGCGGCGCGGAAGAACGGCGCGGCCGCGGCGCGCTCGCGCAGCGAGACGATCTCGCGATCGCGCGCGTTGATCGCAGCGAGCGCGGTGCTGCCGCCGTGCGACCAGCCGACGAGCGCGATGCGGTCGCGCGCGATTTCGCGGCGCCCGCCGAGATACGCGAGCGCGCCCAGCGCGTCGAGGCGGCGCTGCGCGGGCGAGATCGAGCGCTCCCCGCTCTTGATCGTGCACACCTCGTGGCGGCCGCGGCCCTCGAAGCTGTCGGGGAACAGCACGGCGTAGCCTTCACCCAGCAGCATGTCGGCGCGCGCCATCAGCCGCTCGGACAGGCGCTCCTCGTGGCCCTTCAGCGACGAATACATGCCGCTGCAGCCGTGCAGCGCGACGATCGCGGGATAGCCGCCCGCGGGCATCGGGCCGTCGGGCAGCAGCAGGATGGCCTGCAGCGAGACCGGCGCGCCGCCTTCGTCGCGGTCGAGCGAGGGGAACGCGACGCGGGTGAACGACCGTGCGGACACGGACGCCGCAAGCAGGCATGCGACGGCGAGGCCCATCGCCGCGGCGATGGAACGGCGCCGCGTGCGGTTCGTCGACTCCATGGCCGCGCAATGTAGCGCAATCGCGCACGGCGCTCCGCTGCCGATTGACGCTTGTGCACTGCGTTACGGTCACGTCACCATGAACGCGGGACGGTCTCGCCGCAGTGCACAACGACGCGACACGGGCGCCCTCGCGCCACGCGACGTTGGATCAGTCACCGGATTCGAGCCAGGGCAGCAGCGCGCGCCACGCCTCGACCTTCGCGGCGAGCGGCAGCGTGTAGGCCGGGCTCGTGGACGGCAGCAGCAGCGTCTCGTAGCCCGCGGCGCGCCACGCCGGCGCGGCGCGCGCCGCCGTGCCGCCGTTGAACGCGACGGCGCGCAATTCCCTGGCGACGCGGCGCACGCGCGCGATCTCGCCACGCTCCGCGTTGCGAATGGCGGCGTCGAGGCTGCCGGGCCGCTCGCACGCGACGATCGTGTCCCAGATCGCGACGCCGCGCGCCCGGACGCGGACGAGGCGCTCCGCATAGGGCAGCGTGACGAGCGGCTCCCCGAGCAGCGCGCCCATCACGGGCCAGAAGTGATTGCGCGGGTGCGCGTAATACTGCTTCGCGGCGAGCGACGCCTCGCTCGGGAAGCTGCCGAGGACGAGGACGCGGGCGTCGCGGGCCAGCACCGGCGGCAGCCCGCGCCGGCGCGGAACCGCCGCCGCCGTCACAGCGCGTGCGGCCAGCGCCCGCCGACGACAGCGTAGTCGAGCGCCACGGCCGCGAACACCGCGAGGCCCAGCCAATGGTTGCCGAGGAACGCGCGGAAGCACGCGCCGCGGTCTCTCGTGCGGATGATCCGGACGTGATGGACGGCGATGGCCAGCGCCACGGCAAGCCCCGCGTAATAGAGCGCGCCCATGCCGAGCCGCGCGCCCGCCCACGCCATCGCGGCGAGATAGCCCGCGTAGCAGAGCGCGACGGCGGCGACGTCGAAGCGGCCGAACGTCAGCGCCGACGTGCGGATGCCGATGCGGACGTCGTCGTCGCGGTCGACCATCGCGTACTCCGTGTCGTACGCGACGACCCACAGCAGGTTGATCGCGAGCAGCACCCAGGCGAACCCCGGCACCTCGTTGCGCACGGCGGCGAACGCCATCGGGATGCCGAACGAGAACGCGACGCCGAGGAACGCCTGCGGCAGCGCGAAAAATCGCTTGAAGAACGGATACGCGATGGCGATGGCCAGCGCCGGCAGCGACCACAGGACCGTCGCGCGGTTCGTGGTCAGCACGAAACCGAACGCGACGAGCGCCAGCACCGCGGCGACGACGAGCGCCTCCCACGGGGCGATGACGTTGGCGGCGAGCGGACGGCTGGCCGTGCGGGTCACGTGCGCGTCGAAATCGCGGTCCGCCCAGTCGTTGAACGCGCAGCCGGCGGAGCGCATCAGCAGCGTGCCCGTGATGAAGATCAGCACCTGCGATCCGCGCGGAGCGCCGTCGGCGGCGAACCACAGCGCAGCGAGCGTGGGCCACAGCAGCAACAACGTGCCGATCGGCTTGTCGAGCCGCGTCAGGCGCTCGTAGGCGTCGATGCGCTCGCGCAGCGACAGCCGCGGCCGCGAAGCGGGCGCCGTGCCTCCGGTCACGACGGCGGGGCCAAGGCCATGATCAGATCGGGAGCGCGAGCTGCTTGCGAAGCGCGCGCGGCGCCACCGCGGCGAGCATCGCCGCCGGCGTGGGGTACTTGAGCCGCACCTGCAGCTCGCGCTTCATCCGCGCGTTCGAAAGCCGGCGCGATTCGTTCATGAACGACAGCAGCATCGGCGCGATGCGCTGCTCGGCCTCCTCCCAGCCGACGCGCGGCGGGCGAGGAAGCTGGTAGGCGTCGGCGACGAGGTCGAACCATGCGGACATCTTGAGCTCGGCGTCGTCGCTGATGTTGTACGCGCGGTTCGGCCGCGCGCGAAAGAGCGCGGCGACCGCGGCGCGCGCGAGGTCGTCCGCGTGGATGTGATTGGTGTAGACGTCGTCATCGGCGGCGAGCACCGGGGTGCCCTGCCGGATCCGCTCGAGCGGCAGGCGCGATTCGGCGTAGATGCCGGGAACGCGCAGCACCGCCAGCGCGACGCCGTTGCGGGCCGCCCAGTGCCGCAGCCGGTCTTCGGCATCCACGCGGCGCCGCGCGCGCGGCGTCTGCGGCCGGCGCGCGCGCATCTCGGAAACGCGCGCGCCCGCGCAGTCGCCGTACACGCCCGACGTGGAAATGTAGACGAAGCGCTGCGGTATAATCCGCGCCCTCGCCAGTGAAGCGATCAGATGCCGCGTGCGCGGATCGTCCCGGCCGTCCGACGGCGGCGGCGCGAAATGCAGCACGCCGAACGGCGCGGTGCGCAGACGCCGCAGCGAAGCCGCGCGATCGAGGTCGCCGACGATGGGAACGATGCCGTGGAGACGAAGCCGGGCGGCTTCGTCGGGGCGGCGCGTGAGACCGTAGAGCCGCGCGCGTCCTGAAAGCAGCGCCGCGGTGCGCAGCGCGACGTCGCCGCAACCAATCAACAAGACCCTGATCACCATCCGCGCGCCGCAAGGTGAGGCTCGATGCAGATTACCATAAAGCCCAGCGACCACGCCTTCCCCTGCGAGCCCGACGAGACGGTGCTGCAGGCGGCGATGCGCGCCGATCTCATGATCCCGTACGGCTGCCGCAACGGCGCCTGCGGAACGTGCAAGGGCAAGATCGTTTCGGGCACCGTCGACTACGGCCCGTACCAGAAGACCACGCTGTCCGAGGATGAGAAGATGCTCGGTCTCGCGCTCTTCTGCTGCGCGCGTCCACAGACGGATCTGGTCATCGAGGTGCGCGAGGTGCGGCGCGCCGGCGACATCCAGATCCGCCGCCTGCCGTGCCGGATCGAGTCGATCGAGAAGCCCGCCCCGGACGTCGCCATCGTGCGGCTCAAGCTGCCCGCGAACGAGCGGCTGCAGTTCCTCGCCGGCCAGTACATCGATTTCCTGCTGAAGGACGGCAAGCGCCGCAGCTTCTCGCTCGCGACGCCGCCGCACGCCGACGATCTCCTCGAGCTGCACATCCGCCACGTGTCCGGCGGCTTCTTCTCGGATCCGCTGTTCACGCAATACAAGGGCCGCGAGATCCTGCGCTTCGAAGGTCCGCTCGGCGCGTTCTACCTGCGTGAGGATTCCGACAAGCCGATCATCCTCGTCGCGGGCGGCACCGGCTTCGCGCCGGTCAAGGCGGTGATCGAGCATGCGCTGCACCACGACGTGCAGCTCATCCGCCCGATGGTGCTGTACTGGGGCGCGCGGGCGAAGGCGGATCTTTATCTGCCGCACCTGCCGGGCCGATGGCAATCCGCGCATCCGCAGCACTTCACGTACATCCCGGTGCTGTCCGAGCCGCAGCCGGAGGACGCGTGGCCCGGGCGCACCGGCTTCGTCCACCGCGCCGTGCTCGACGACTTCCGCGATCTCTCCGGCTACCAGGTGTATGCGTGCGGCGGACCCGCGATGATCGACGCAGCGCGCCGCGACTTCGTCGCGCAAGGGCTGCCGCCCAACGAGTTCTACGCGGACAGCTTCACGTACGCGGCGGAGACGGAAGCAGGCCCCTAGCCCGCGCGGGCCGCACGGCCGCTAGCGCTGCGACAGCAGGCCGACCGCGAGCTTCAGCGCCGCGGCGAGATGGCCGTTGGCCGCCACCGCGTTGCCGAGACGGCCGTGCAGCTCGCCGAGCACGAGATGCGTCTGCCAGCGGGGATCGAGCGCGAGGCTGGCCTCGAGATAGCTTTGCGCCTTGCCCCACAGTTGCGCGCGCTCGCAGAGCCGGCCGAGCGCGAAGAGCAGCGTCGCGTCGTGATTGTGATGGACGAGCCAGCGCTCGGCCGCCTCGAGCTGCCGGGTCGCGTCGGCGCCCGTGCATTCGGCGTACAGCGCCACCAGCTCGGAATCCCACACGCGGTCGACGCTTCGCGCGAGCAGGTCCGCGGCCTCGCGGTCGCCGCCCTGCGCGATGAAGCCGCGCGCGGCGGCGCGGGCGACGCGCGGCTGCAGCCGCTCGGCGTCGGACAGCCGGTTCCAATACGCGCGGAGGCCGCCCGGGTCCTGGGTGAAATTGCCGAGCGCTTCCGCGTGCGCGGCCGCGCGCAGCAGCTCGCCCTGCGCCGGATCGTAGAACTTGCGCTTGACGAGCTGGTCGACGATCGGCGGAATGTCCTCGTGCCGGCCGGCCGCGGTCAGCGCGCGCATCTCGAGGCGCAGCGCCGCCGTGTGCAGGCCCGCTTCCTTGCGCAGGTCGGAAAGCCGCGCGAGGGCGTCCACCGGCTGGCCGCGCTCGAGTGCGAGCTCCGCCTCGAGCATCAGCCGCGGCACCGCGAGGCTGCCGATCTGCGTCTCGGGCCGCGCCAGCGCCGCTTCGACCCCTGCGAAATCGCGCGTCTCCAGCGCGGCGCGCGCCGCGACGAACGCCGTGACCGGCGACGATCCGGGAATGGCCAGCGCCTCCTCCGCGTATTGCCGCGCCTTGCCGTCACGGCCCTCGAGCAGCGCGACGACCGCGGCGTCCTGCTTCGAGCGCGCGCGCTCCTGCTGCCGGCGCCGGCGGCTGTCGCGCACGTCGCGGGGCATTGCGGCGAGCCGCGCCGCGACCCGCAGCAGCAGATGGACGGCGACGAAAGCGAGCAGCACGAGCACGACGAACGCATTCAGCGACAGCTCGATCCGGTACGGCGGCGCGACGAACAGCACGTAACCCGCGTTGATGCGCGCGACGAGCGCGACGGTGACGGCGGCCGCGGCCAGGATCAGGAAGGCGAGGAGCGCGCGCACGGCGGCCCGTCACTTGCCGCGGGGCGGCGGAGCGGCAGCGGGCACGCGATCAGGCGGGCGGTCGCGCGCCACGCGCTGCGTGCGCACGAGGTCGAGGCTTCGCGCGAGGTCGGGCATCGCCGTGGGCATGGGGGTCGCCGCGAGCTGCACGAGCGTCGCGGACAGCGCTTCGACGGGACGCGTGCGGAGGTCGAAGTACTGGCGGAGCCAGGCGTTCGCGGCCGCGAGGTCGGCCTTGTAGGACACGTCGTCGCGCGCCAGCAGCGCGAGCCGCGCGGAAAGGAGCCGCAGGCGCAGATTCTCGCGCAGGAAGTAGGCCTGCGAGGGTGCGATCAGCGCGGCGGCGGGCCGGTCCGACACTTCGATGCGCACCAGCGAGCGGATGTCCGCCCATGCGCCCCGCACGAACGCGCGCCAGCCGGTTTCGGGCGGCGCGGGCGCTTCGGGCGGTGGCGCCGGCAGGCGCTCGTCGCGCGCGAGCTGCAGTCCATCGATGCCGGCCTGCGCCTGGTCGAGCTTCGCGGCGAGGCCGGCGACGTCCACGTACGGCACCGCCTTCAGCGTCTCGATGTCGCGCGCGAGCGAGCGCCGCAGCGGCGTCCATTGCGGGCGCTCGATCCGCGAGAGCTTGGCATCGGCGAGCTGGACGGCGCCGAGCGCCGCCTGGACGTTGCCGGCGAGCGCGAGCTGCTGGCTCGCCAGCACGAGGATCTGCTCGACCTCGTTCAACGCCAGCTCGTCGCGCGACGGCGCGAGGTCGCGGTACAGCGTGTCGAGCGCCGCCTGCTGCGACTGCGATTCTGCGATGCGCGCTTCGAGGAGCGCGATCTTGGCTTGCGCGTCGCGAAGCTCGTTGCCGAGGTCGGCGTCCTTGGCGCGCGACTGCGCGAGCGCGGCGTCGGCGCTGCCGAGCCGCTGCGCGACCTCGAGCCGCAGCGCGTCGCTTTGCCGCCGCGCGTCCTGCCACGCCACGAAGCCCGCGGCGCAAAGCGCCAGCGCCACGGCGGCCGCGACCCACGCGCGCATCCCGCGCGCCGCCGGCGGGACTGGAGCGTCGGCTCGGCGGGCGGCGGTCGCCTCGTTGGGTGGCGTAGTCATCGCGGATTTTTTCCGCGCCGATTCTAGCAGTCCGGCCCTGCCGCCCGCGGCCGTCGGCTGGCCCCACGGTGCACCCTCGCATACAATCCGCGTTCGGCGCCGACGCCGCCACGCCGATGGCGCGGCGACGCCCTCGCCCCAATCGGTCTCTCGCCTGTCGATCACGTGAACGGACTTTCCCTGCTGGTGCTGATCGCCCTCGCGATCGGCATCGTCGTCGCGTATCGCGCCGGCGTATCGCGCGGCGCCCGCGCGACGCAGGCGCGCGGCCTCGGTCCGCTCGCGGCCATCACGGCGGAACGCACGCCTGCCGCGTCCGCGGCCGCGGACGTCGCGCCGCTGCCGCTGCCGGCGTATGCCGCCGACGCCGCGCAGGCGCCGGGCCTCGCGGCGGAGCGGCACGCGCTGTTCCGCGCGCTCGCCGACGCGCGAAGCGACACCGCCCGTTACCGCCAGCTCGTCATCGACCTCGAGAACGACGCGCCGCCGCCGCTGCTCGACGGCCCGGGCGCGCCGGACGACCTCAAGCTGATCGTCGGCATCGGTCCGGTGCTCGAGCGGATGCTCCAGCAGCTCGGCATCACCCGCTACCGGCAGATCGCGCGCTGGGGCGAGCGCGACATCGACGAATTCGACGCGCGGCTGGCGGAGTTCCCCGGCCGGATCCGGCGCGATGGCTGGGTGACGCAGGCGCGCTCGCTCCACCAGTCGAAGTACGGCGAGGCGCTTCCGCCGCGCGACCGCGGATGACGGCCCGGCCGTCACGCTCCCGTTGAACGCGCCCGCCTCCGCGGAAGCGCCGGTCGGGCGCTCGCTGCTGCCGATTGCGATCCTCACGCTGGTGTGGGGCTGCAACTGGCCGATCCTGAAGATGGGCGTGACCGAGCTCGCGCCCCTCACCTTCCGCGCCATCACGCTGCCGTTTGCGGCGCTGGGCATGCTGCTGGTCGCGCGGCTGTCGGGCGACGCCCTCCGCATTCCGCGCGACTGGTGGGGTCGCGTCGCGACGCTCGCGCTCCTCAACATCGCCGGCTGGAACGGCTTCATCCTCTTCGGCGTGCAGCAGATGCCCGCCGGCCGCAGCGCGATCCTCGCCTACACGATGCCGCTGTGGGCGACGGCGATCGCCGCCGTCTTCCTGCACGAGCCGCTGTCGCGCCGCAAGCTCGCGGGCCTTGGCCTCGGCGTCGCCGGCATGGCGCTCCTGATCGGCGACGAGCTTCGCGTGATGCAGGCGAAGCCGTTCGGCGTCGCGATGATCCTCACCGCGGCCGTGGTGTGGGCCTGCGGCACGGTGCTGCTGCGCAAATGGAAGCCGCCGATCGCGCAGAACACGCTGTCCGGCTGGATGATGCTCACCGGGTGGCTGCCGATCGTGATCCTCGCGCCATTCTTCGATCCACGTCCGCTCGGCGTCGAGCTGGCCGCGCTGAGCGGCCGCGGCTGGTTCGCGATCGTCTACAACATCTTCCTCGCCGGTACGGTCGCGCACTGGGCCTGGTTCTACCTCGCGCGGACGCTGCCGGTGGCGGTGTCGTCGCTGTCGTCCTTGCCCGTACCGGTGGTGGGCGTGTTCGCCGGCATCCTCGTGCTCGGCGAAAAGCCGGGGCCGCAGGAATGGATCGCGCTCGGGCTGGTGGTGCTCGCGCTCTTCACGGTGATGTTCGAGCCGCGGAAGCGAAAGACGTCGATCGCGACGCCGCTCGCGCCGGACGACTGACCCGCTACTGCAATTCGTGGATGAGCGTGAGCGTTCCCTTGCCGGCGAACCAGGCGTCGAGGTTCGCCTTGCAGAGATCGCCCATCGCCTGGCGCGTCTCGCGCGTGGCGCTGCCCACGTGCGGCAGCAGCACGACGTTGTCCATCGCGAGCAGCGCCGCCGGAACGTGCGGCTCGTCCGCGAACACGTCGAGGCCGGCGCCCTTGATGGTGCCGGCGGCGAGCGCCTGCACCAGCGCCGGCTCGTCGACGATCGAGCCGCGCGCGATGTTGACGAGCGTGCCCTTGGCGCCGAGCGCCGCGAGCACGTCGGCGTTGACGATGCCGCGCGTCGCCGTCCCGCCCGGACACGCGACGACGAGAAAGTCGCTCCACGCCGCGAGACGCTGCAGGTCCGGCAGGAATTCGTAGCTCACCTGCTGCGGCTTGCGCCCCGTGTAGGCCACCTCCATTCCCAGCGCGCGCACGCGCTCGGCGATCGCCTTGCCGATCCGGCCGAGGCCGAGGATGCCGACGCGCTTCCCGGCGAGCTTGGTCGTGAGCTCGTAGCTGCCCTTCGGCCAGCTGCCCGAACGCACGAAGCGCTCGAGGCGCGCGAAGCCGCGGCCGGTCATCATCACGAGGGCCAGCGCGACGTCGGCGACGTCCTCGGTCAGCACGTCCGGCGTGTTCGTCACCTTGATGCCGCGCGCGCGGCAATAGTCGACCGGAACGCCGTCGTAGCCCACGCCGAACACGGAGATGATCTCGAGCTTCGGCAGCGCGTCGAGGAGCGACGTGGGCGTCGCGGTGCCGCCGCCCTGGACGAGGCCGCGCACGCGCGGGCCCACCGACGAGAGCAGCGCGGGCTTGTCGGCCGCCGCGTGGTAGTCGTGGCACGTGAACGCCGCCTTGAGCGGATCGTAGAGGAACGGCGGCAGCGGCGCGGTGACGAGGATCTCGGCGTTGGGCATGGGCTCTAGCTTCTTCGGGTGTTGGTGTGGCCGGCGAACCATTCTAGCAATCCGGCGATGAGGCCGGCATCGCTGCCGGGCGTGTGGATCACGGTGCGAAGGCCCCGTGCTTGCGCATGCGCGGCGATCCGCGCGTGCGGCACGAACACCGGCACGTCGGCGATGCGCGCGCGCGCGTCGGCGCCGAGCGCCGCGAGCAAATTGTCGAGGCCTTCGGAGGAGGTCAGCGTGATCGCGTCGACGCGGCCCTCGCGCAGCGCGGCCAGCAGGCCCTCGGCGCCGCTCGCCGGCGCCGCGCGCCGATAGCAGGCGACGTAATCGACGTGCGCGCCGCGCGCGCGCAGCGTGTCGCCCAGGAGCTCGCGCCCGCCGTCGCCGCGGAAGACGATGACGCGCCGGCCCGCCACGTCGCCAAGCGCCGGCAGCGCGAGGAGGCCCTCCGAGTCGTAGCTGTCGACGGGAACCCGCACGTCGGCGACGCCCACGGCGGCGAGCGCTTCCGCCGTGCCCGGGCCCGGGGCGAAGGTGGCGAGCGCCGGCGGCCAGCGCGCGGGATCGCCGACGCCGAACTCGACCGCATTCGCGGAGACGAACACGGCGATGTCGTAGGTCGCGAGATCGCGCTGCACGTGCGCGAGCGCCGCGGCGTCCGCCGGCGGCAGGATGACGATCGCGGGCCACACGATCGGCGCGGCGCCGAGCGCCGCGAGCCGGCGCACGAGTCCGGCCGCCTGCCGCACCGGCCGCGTGACGACGATCCCGGCGCCCCCGAGCGGCCCGGGCCGCGGGGGCGGAGACTCCAGCGGATGAATTTCCACGCCGTGGGCGGCGCTTCAGGCCGCGGCGATGAAGCGCGCGGCGCCGCGCGCCAGGAATTCGTCGGCGAGGTCCCGGCCGAGCTCGGACGCCGCTTCGGCGTCGCCCACCTCAGCTTCGCGCTCGCCGCGCAGCGTCGCCGCGCCGTCGCGCGTGGCGAGGAGGCCGCGCAGCCACAGGCGCCCCTCCTCCCACTCGGCGTACGCGGCGAGCGGCGTGTGGCAGCTCCCGGACAGCGCGCGCGAAAACGCGCGCTCCGCCGTGGTGGCGAGCGTGGTGCCGAGGTCGGCGAGCGGCGCGAGCGCGGCGATGACGTCGCCACGGTCGGCGCGGCACTCCAGCGCCAGCGCGCCCTGGCCCGGCGCCGGCAGGCTGTCGTCGGGCTCCATCAGCGCGCGGATGCGCTCGCCGAAGCCGAGCCGCTTCAGCCCCGCGGCGGCGAGGATGATCGCCGCGTACTGATCCTCGTCGAGCTTGCGCAGCCGCGTGTTGACGTTGCCGCGCAAAGGCGCGATCTCGAGATGCGGGAAGCGCTCGCGCAGCTGCGCCTCGCGCCGGAGGCTGGAGGTGCCCACGACGGCGCCCTTGGGGAGGGCCGCCAACGCGTCGTAGCGGTTGGATACGAACGCATCGCGCGGGTCCTCGCGCGCCGCGATCGCCGCGAGCACGAATCCGCCGGGCATGTCCATCGGCACGTCCTTCAGCGAATGCACGGCGAGGTCGGCGCGTCCCTCGGCCATCGCGACTTCCAGCTCCTTGATGAAGAGCCCCTTGCCGCCGATCGCCGCGAGCGGCCGGTCGACGATGCGGTCGCCCTGCGTCGTCAGGCCGAGAAGCTCGATGACGGCGCTGGGATAGCGCGACGACAGCCGCGTGCGCACGTGCTCCGCCTGCCACATGGCGAGCGCCGATTCGCGCGTCGCGATGACGAGGCGGCGCGGCGGATGGGCGGGGGTCATCGGTGCCGCGGGCGCAAAGGGAGGGTGGGATACGGACACTGCGGGGACCGCGAACGCGGCACCGGCGGCAAAAATTCTAGCACTGCCGCGTGCCAGCGGCCGGCGAGGATAGGTTTTCCCGGGCCGACCGGGACGAATTGACCCGTCCGATCGTAATGCGTATGATTCTCATTACCGTCGGGGCGCGGTCGTGCGTGCCCGGCCAACGCCAGCCAGCGGCCGTGACGCGCGCCGCAAGCCAGCTCGGAACACCGGGGTGATCGGGTTGGCCTACGTCTTTCCGTCGAGTCCGTCGAGTGCATCGAGCCTTTCGTCCGGCGCTTTCGCGGCGTTCGACCGCGCGGCGCGCTCGTCGCGCTGGACGGGCCTGGCGCTCGTCGTCGCGATCCATGCGCTGCTGATCGCCGCGATCTGGCGCTATACGCCGGCGCGGCACGTGCTCGCCCACGCGGCGCCGGTGATCGTGCAGCTCCTGTCCCCCGAGCCGCTGCCGCGCGTCCCGCCCCCGCCGCCGCCCAGGCCGGCGCCCAGGACCAAGCCGGCGCCCCTGGTGCCGCTGCAAAAGCCCGTCACGCCCGTGGTGCCGATCGAGCCCGACGTTCCCCCGCCGGTGGCGCAGTCGCCCGTGGTGCTCGTGCCCACGCCTCCGCCGCCGCCCGTGGACATCGTGGCCGCCCCCGTCGCGCCGGCGCCGCCCGTGCCCGCGACGCCGCCGCGCTTCGACGCCGACTACCTGCGCAATCCGGCGCCGGCGTATCCGCCGCTGTCGCGCCGCAACGCCGAGCAGGGTCGCGTGCTGCTGCGCGTGCTGGTCGGGCCCGACGGCGACGCGCGCGAAGTGACGATCCAGACGTCGAGCGGCTTCGAGCGCCTGGACCGCGCGGCGCAGGAAACCGTCCGGCAGTGGCGCTTCGTGCCGGCCCGATCGGGCACGACCGCCGTCGCGGCCTGGGTCATCGTCCCCATCTCGTTTTCCCTCGCCCATGGCGCGCGCGACTGACGTCGTCGACGCCGCATCGCGCCTTGGACCTCTCCGCCAGCCATCCCGTCGCACGGTAGCCAGCACGTCCTAAAAATCGACGGGAGTGACTGGATGAATCGCAGTTTCAGGCGCCGGACGCTGGCGCAGCTCATCGCCGGCATCGTGATCGCGCCGGGCGTCGTGACGGCGCAGACGCCGCCCTCCTCGCCGCAGCCCGCGCCGAAGCCGGCGCCGTCCGCCCCGGCGCCGGAGGCGACGCTGCCCGAAGTGAAGGTGCAGGACACGCCGGGCAACGACTACAATCCGGCGATCTCGACGATCGGCGGCGCGGTGCCCATGGCGCTGCGCGACATCCCGCAATCGATCACCGTCGTCAACAGCGCGCTGATGCAGGCGCAGGGCGCGACGAGCCTCGCCGACGCGCTTCGCAACGTGCCGGGAATCACGATCGGCGCCGCGGAAGGCGGCAACATCGGCAACAACTTCAACCTCCGCGGCTTCTCGGCGCGCACCGATCTCTACTACGACGGGATGCGCGACCGCGGCCAGTACTACCGCGACGTCTTCTCGCTCGAGGCTGTGGAGGTGCTGAAGGGGCCGTCGTCGATGCTGTTCGGCCGCGGCTCCACCGGCGGCGTGATCAACCAGGTCAGCAAGAAGCCCTCGCTCGACAGCTTCGGCACCGCGTCGCTGACGGTGGGCACGCAGCCCAGCGTGCGCGGAACCGCGGACTTCAACCAGCGTCTCGACGCCACGTCGGCCTTCCGGATCGCCGCGATGGCGCAGAACGTCGATTCGACCCGCGACGTGATGGAGAACCAGGACTACGGCGTCGCGCCGTCGCTCGCGTTCGGGCTCGGCACGCCCACCGAGGTGCTGCTGTCGGTGCTGCTGTCGCACAACCACGACATGCCCGATTACGGCCTGCCGCCGGCGAACGGCCGCCCCGCCGCAGTCGACCGTCACAACTTCTACGGCAACACCGACGATCGCACGATCCAGGACGTCGGCCAGTTCGAGGCGCGCGTCACGCACCGGTTCAACCCGACGTGGAAGATCGTCAACCAGACGCAATACGCGCGCTACAGGATCGACGCCCGCGAGTCGGGACCCAACAACGTCGGGACGCTCGCGGGAGGCGTCTACACGATGTTCCCCGCCACCAACCTCGGCAACACGACGCCGCTGCCGCTCGCCGATCTGTACGTGGGCCTCGGCAGCCACGACCGCGTCATCACCGACGACGCGATCTTCAACCAGACCGACCTCATCGCGGAATTCACCACCGGGCCCGTCTCGCATCTGCTGCTGATGGGCCTCGAGCTCGGGCGAGACACCAACCGCATCGACAACTCGTCGCGCAACATTCCCGGGAACCCGAACAACTACTTCCGCGCGGTGAGCCTCGACGACCCCGCGTATCTGCCCGGCGCCGACCTGCCGTCGGTAACGGGCAACTCGGTGCGCGCGGACGCCACCACCGTCGCGCCGTACATCAACGACACGATGCGGTTCTCGAAGGAGTGGCTCGCCGTCGCCGGCCTCCGCTACGACAGCTACGACGCGAGCCTCACCAACAGCATCAACCAGCCGCCGAGCGCCAGCCAGGACGTCCACTTCACCAGCGTGCGGGTCGGCGCGATGTACCAGCCGACCGACGTGCAGTCGTACTACGCGTCCTATGGCACGTCGTTCAACCCGTCGATCGAGCAGCTGACGCTCACCAACGGCCAGCAGAGCCTCGACCCGGAGAAGAGCCAGTCGTACGAAGTGGGCGCCAAGTGGGATCCGCTCGACGGCAACCTGTCCCTCACCGCCGCGGTCTTCCAGGTGGAGAAGACGAACGCGCGCGCGCAGATCTCGACCGGCGTGTACGAGCTGATCGGCAAGGTGCGCGTGCGCGGCGCCGAAATCGGCGTCGCAGGGCGCATCACACCGCGCTGGCAGGTTTTCGGCGGCTACACGTTCCTGGACGCGAAGATCGTGCAGGCGTCCACGTTCGACGGTACGCAGGGCAAGGTGCCGGCGAACACGCCGCGCAACAGCGCCACGATGTGGACGACGTACGACATCAGCCGCGAGTGGCAGGCGGGCACGGGTGTCGCATACATGTCGGACCGCTATGCCAACAACAACAACGCCGTCGTCGTGCCGAGCTACTTCCGCTGGGACGCGATGGTGGCGTACCGACTGCCGCGCTGGGAGTTCCAGCTCAACGTGCAGAATATCGCAAACCGCTACAACTACGACGCGCTCATCCCGTCGGACCGCGGGCGCTCGGTGCCGGCGCAGGACCGCACGGCGCTGCTCACGGCGACGTACCGGTTCTGAGCGGATGAGCGACGCGTAAATGCTGCTGCATATTCCCGGTGTGCTGTCTGCCGACGACGTGCGCGGCATGCGCGCGTCGCTGGCCGGCGGCGGCGCGCCGTGGGTCGACGGTCGCGCCACCGCGGGCCACCAGGGGGCGCAGGTCAAGCGCAACGAGCAGCTCGCGGAGGAGTCCGCGCTCGCGCGCTCGCTCGGCGCGACGGTGCTGGCCGCGCTCGAGCGGCAGCCGCTGTTTCTCGCGGCGGCGCTGCCGTCGGTCATCTATCCGCCGCTCTTCAACCGCTACGTCGGCCACCCGAGCGACGGGATGCGGTTCGGCACGCACGTGGACGGCGCGGTGCGGCTCCTGCCCGGCACGGGCGTCAAGATCCGCACCGACCTCTCCGCGACGCTGTTCCTGTCGGATCCCGCCGAGTACGACGGGGGCGAGCTCCAGATCGAGGACAGGCATGGCGCGCAGGGCATCCGCCTGCCGGCGGGCGACATGCTGCTGTACCCGGCGACGAGCCTGCATCGCGTGACGCCGGTCACCCGCGGCACGCGGCTGGCGTCGTTCCTGTGGGTGCAGAGCATGGTGCGCGACGACGCGCAGCGCGCGGTGCTGTTCGATCTCGACATGGCGGTGGTGCAGCTCGCGCAGGCCGCGCCCGGCCATTCCTCGCTGGTGTCCCTGACCGGCTGCTATCACAACCTGCTGCGCATGTGGGCCGAACCATGAGCATCGCCTCTTCCTCGAACACCAGCGGCGGCAGTCGCGCGCGGCGCGCCTGGGTCCAGGTCCATCTGTGGCTCGGGCTGACGCTCGGCGTGGTCGGCGCGCTGATCGGGCTGTCGGGCAGCGTGCTCGTCTTCGACGACGCCATCGACGAAGCGCTGAATCCGCAGCGCTACGCCATCTCCGGCCCGCGGATCGGCCTGCCGTATGGCGAGTACGCCAAGCGCGCCGGCGCGGCGCTCGGCGCCGGCGCGCGCGTCGCCGCGCTGCGGCTGCCGGATCGCGAGGACGGCCCGGTCGTCGTGCTCGCGCGGACGGGGAACGGGCCGTTCCAGCGCGCGTACCTCGATCCCGAGGACGGCCGCGTGCTCGACGTCGCGAGCGGCCGCGACTGGCTGGGCTTTCTGCACGCGTTCCACGAATCGCTGACGCTGCGCGACTACAGCGGGCGCGAGATCGTCGGCGCGATCGGCATCGCGATGCTGATCTCGTCGCTGTCCGGCATCTACCTGTGGTGGCCGATCGCCGGCAGCCGCGTCTCGTTCGGCTTCCGCCGCGGCCGCGCGCTGTCGCGCAACCTGCACTACACGTTCGGATTCTGGGGCTCGCTGGTGCTGGCGCTGCTGTCGTTCACCGGCATCTTTCTCGCCTACCCCGAGGCGGGACGATCGACGGTGGCGGCGTTCGCGCCGATCTCGGCCTCGCCGCGCAACGTGCGCGCGACGGAGGGTGCCGGCCCGATGATCGACGCGGACGCGGCCGTTGCCGTCGCCCGCGACCTCTACCCGGCCGCAACGGTGGTGGGCGTGGGCATGCCGGCCGGACCGCGAGGGGCTTACCGCGTGAGCCTGCGCGAGCCGGGCGACGACGGTCCGCGGCCCGCCGCCGCCGTCTTCGTCGATCCCCGCACGCGAGCCGTGCTGCTGCGAACGGATCGATCGAGCCGCACGGCGGGCGACACGTTCCTCGCGTGGCAGCGCATCCTGCACGAAGGGAGCGTGTTCGGTCCGGTGTGGCGCACGCTCGTGTTCGCCGGCGGCGTGCTGCCCCCGCTGCTGATGATCACCGGGCTCTTCATCTGGCTCGCGAGCCGCGCCCGCAAGCGGCGCGTGCGCGCGCTGGCCATGGCCACCGCGCGCGGCGACGACTAGCGTCACCGCGGCCGCGTTCGAAACCAGCCGGCGAGCGAGCGCCGCAGGCGGCGGGCCGGCCGCACCTCGTGCGGGAAGCGGTCGGCGAAGAACGTGACGAACGTGCCGCCGTCCGGCAGCACGCGCAGCGGCGCCGCGCCGCCGGTATCGAGCAGCAGCGCGCCGCCGTCGTCGTCCGTCCAGCCGGCGTTGAGGTACAGGATGAACGACAGCGCGCGCGCGTCGTCGTCGCGGAACCGATCGACGTGGCGCTCGTAGCCGCGGCCCGCCGGATACGCGGCGTAGTGGGCCTCGCAGTCGAAGAGTCCGAGCTGCAGCGTCTCGTTGCAGGCGCGCCGCAGCGCCTCGAGCGCGCGCCACAGGTCCGCTTCGGCCGGATGCGCGCCGTCCGCGTCCAGCCACCCGATGCGGTCGCCGCGGATGTCGGCGCGCGTCACACGCTGCGCGCCGCGGCCGACCGCCGCTGGCTGCAGGCCGCCTTCCGCGTCCCGCGCGTCGAGCCGTGCGCGAAGCGCCGCCACATGCGGCGGTGCGACGAAGGCGGGCACGACGGCGAAGCCGCGGGTCGCGATCGTCGCGGCGATCGCGGCCGGCGTCACTTCGCGTTCGCGTCCATCGTCATCATGCCGAACAGGTTGCCTTCGGTGTCCTTGCCGTATGCGAGCCAGCCCACCGTGGGGATCGGCATCTTGGGCAGCGCGATCGTTCCACCCAGCTCGACGACGCGCGCCGAGGCCGCGTCGACGTCGGGGACGTCGATCGTGCAGACGAACGCGTTGACCGCCGCCATTTCCGCCGGCGCCGGTCCGCGCCGCGGCAGCAGGCCGCCGTCGATGCCCGGCGCCGACTTGTCGCCGGTCGACACCAGCCAGTAGGGCTGCCCCGCCCACTGCTCGAACTTCCAGCCGAAAAGGGCCGTGTAGAACGCGATGGCACGCTGCGGTTCGGCGGCGTGAATCTCGAAATGAATCGGGCGTGGCATGGCGCGCTCCTGCGCAGGGACGGGCGGTTATCATAGTCTCCCCTCCCCTGAATTCGATCGTCCACCATGCGCATCGTGATCACCGGCGGCGCCGGCTTCCTCGGCACGCGGCTCGCCCGCAGGCTGCTCGAGCGCGGGACCCTCACCGACGCCCGCGGCAACGTCCGGCCCATCGAATCGCTGGCGCTCCTCGACGTGATGCCGCCGCAGGCCGAGTGGCGCGATCCGCGCGTCACGGCCATCGCCGGCGACCTCGCCGATCCCGCGGTGATCGAGCGCGCGCTGCCGGCCGATACCGACACCGTGTTCCATCTCGCCGCCGTCGTCAGCGGCCAGGCCGAGGCCGACTTCGACATCGGCATGCGCGTGAACCTCGACGCCACGCGGCTGCTGCTCGAGCGGTGCCGCACGCTCGCCGCGCCGCCCAAGTTCGTGTTCACGAGCTCGCTCGCGGTCTTCGGCGGCACGCTTCCCGATCCCGTGCCGGACGACGCGCCGCTGCGGCCGCAGGCCTCCTACGGCACCCAGAAGGCGATCGGCGAATACCTCGTCTACGACATGACGCGGAAGGGTTTCATCGACGGCCGCTCGCTGCGGCTGCCGACGGTGACGGTGCGTCCCGGCAAGCCCAACAAGGCGGCGTCGTCGTTCGCGAGCGGCATCATCCGCGAGCCGCTCGCCGGCGAGGACGCGCCGTGCCCGGTCGCGCCGGCGACGCGCCTGTGGGTGACGTCGCCGCGGACCGTCGTGGACAACCTGATCGTCGGACACGAGGCGCCGGCCTCGGGCTTCGGCGAGACGCGGTCGATCAACGTGCCGGGACTCAACGTCGGCGTCGGAGAAATGGTGGCGGCGCTCGCGAAAGTGGCGGGCGAAGACGTCGCCGCCCGCGTCCGCTGGAGCTACGACTCCGCGATCGACCGCATCGTGTCGACGTGGCCCGCCAACTTCGCGCCGAAGCTCGGGCCCGCGCTCGGCATGCGCGCCGATTCCGACTTCGAGAGCATCGTGCGCGCGTACATCGCGGACGACATGCCGCGCTGACTCAGGCGGCACCGGCGTCCGCCGCGGCGGGCTCCACAATCTCCAGCGCGCTCCGGAGCACCGCGACGTCGTTCGCGGACAGCCGCTTCGCGTCCGACAGGATCTGCCGGAAGAGCCGGCCCCGCGTGCGGCCGTGATAGAGGCCGAGCATGTGGCGCGCGATGGCGCGAAGCGGCACGCCGCGCGCGACCTGCTGCGACGCGTACCCCATCATCGCTTCCAGGACCTCCGCCCGTGCCGGCGGCGGCCGCGCGTCGCCGAACAGCGCGGCGTCGACGCCCGCGAGAAGATACGGCTCGTGGTACGCCGCGCGCCCGAGCATCGCGCCGTCGACGTGCGGCAGCTCGCGGGCGGCGCTTTCGACGTCGGAGAGGCCGCCGTTGACCACGATCGTCAGTGCCGGGAAATCGCGCTTCAACTCGCGGACCACCTCGTAGCGCAGCGGCGGGATCTCCCGATTCTCCTTCGGCGACAGCCCCTTCAGCACGGCGTTGCGCGCATGCACGATGAAGACCTCGCAGCCGGCGGCGGCCACCGTGCCGACGAAATCGCGCACGAATCCATACGATTCGTCGGCGTCGAGGCCGATCCGGTGCTTGACGGTCACGGGGATCGTCACGGCGTCGCGCATCGCGGCGACGCACTGCGCGACGAGCGCGGGCTCGCGCATCAGGCACGCGCCGAAGCTGCCGGTCTGCACGCGCTCGGAAGGGCAGCCGCAGTTGAGGTTGATCTCGTCGTAGCCCCACCGCGCGCCGAGCGCCGCGGCCTGCGCCAGCAGCGCGGGATCGCTGCCGCCGAGCTGCAGCGCGACCGGGTGCTCGGCCGGGTCGAAGTCGAGATGCCGCGGCACGTCGCCATGGGCGAGCGCGGGCGCCGTGATCATTTCCGTATAGAGCCGCGCGCGGCGCGACAGCTGGCGATGGAAGAACCGGCAGTGCCGGTCCGTCCAGTCCATCATCGGCGCGACGCAGAAGCGCCACCGTCCGTGCTCCGGATTGATCGTCACTAACGCTCGCGCGAGCCGCCGGATCCGGCGCAAGACGAGGATGATAGAGCACACGTCCGGGACGGACGCCAGCGCGGTGGCCGCGCGGGTCGGAGTCGTCGGAAAAACTTACAACCCGTGCCCGGCGCCCCGCTCATCGCCATTGCGAAGGACTGATTCCTAACGTTTTCGGCTCGCTGGCACGCAACCTGCGCACGGCCTTCCAGCCAACCAGGGAGAGCGCTCGTGAAGATCCGTCCGATGGTCGCAGGTTCCGCTTCCCTCCTCGCCGCCGTGTCCGGCGCGGCACTCGCAGGCCCCACGGTTCCGCTCGGCGTTTCGCTCGGGTCGCCGCTGGGCATCTCGCTCGGCACGGCGCTCGGCGCCGTCCTCGGCTCCGCGCTCGGCAGTCCGCTTGGCCAGGTGCTGTCCGTCAACGGCGGCGGCCTGCTGACCGTCGCAGCGGCGAGCCTCGTCGCGGGCATCCTGATCGTCCGGCGCAAGAAGCGCCGCTGACGCGCGCCGCCGCGCGAATCGAGCCGTCCGATTCGCGCGTTTGCACCGCCGTGATGCGATGACGGATTTCGAGACGTACTTCCAGCTCGCGTTCTTCGCGACGGCGTTTGCGCTCGTCGCGCTCGAGCTCGTGCCGGCATGGCAGCGGCAGCCGGAGCCGCCACGGCGGGCGGTGCGCTGGACGGCCAACATCGGCCTCTTCCTCGTCGGCAGCCTCGCAACCGCGGTGATCGTTCCCGTCGGACTCTATGCCTTCGCGCTGCACCAGGCGCCCGGCTGGCTCGCGCGGCCGGAACTGCCGCTCTTCGCGCAGATCGCGCTGACGTTCGTCGTGCTCGACTTCTGGCGCTACTGGGAGCATCGCCTCTTCCATCGGATACCGGTGCTGTGGCGAATCCATCTCGTCCATCACAGCGACCCGCACGTCGACGTGACGACCGGCGAGCGCCATCATCCGTTCGAGTTCCTGCTCGGCACGCTGACGACGCTGGCGCTGATCGCCGCGCTCGGCCCGCCGCCGGTCGCGGTCGCGACGTACCTCGTCGCGGCGACGGCGGTCACGCTGTATTCGCACGCGAACCTGCGCCTCCCCGCCGCGCTCGAGCGCGTGCTCGGACGCGCCGTGGTGACGCCGGCGATGCACGCAGTCCATCACTCCGCGTCGCAGCCGCAGACGGACAGCAATTACGGTTCGGTGCTGTCGGTCTGGGATCGCGCGTTCGGCACGTACGTGGACTTTGCCGCCGCACCGGTGCAGCGCTTCGGCCTCGACTGTTTCTCCCGCCGCGCGGACGGGACGCTCGGCCGTGCCCTCCTGCAGCCGTTCCGCTATCGGCCGGGCGCCGCGGGCGCGCCCGGGGACGCCGCGGACGATGCAGCCGACGACGCCGCGGAAGCGTCCGCGCGGACCCGCACGCGGCTGTCGCCGGCGCAGCGCGACGCGATCTGGGGCGCGCTCGCCGGCTGCGCGGTCGTCGTCGCGGTGATGTGGCCGACGGTCGCCGCGCTCGCGCACACGTGGCGCAGCAGCGAGGCGTACCAGTACGCGTGGCTCGTCGTGCCCATGGTCATGTACGTGCTCGGCTGGCACGCGCCACACGCCGGCATTCGCCTCGATCCGCGGCCCGATTTCACGGGCGTGGCCGTCGTCATCGCGGCGGCGGCGTGCTGGGCCGCCGCGTCGCTGATGAACGTCGAGGTCGGACGGCAGCTTGCCTTCGTGCTCGCGCTGCAGGGCGTGGCGATGTCGGCGCTTGGCTGGCGCGCGTACCGGAGCATGCTTCCCGCGCTGGCGCTGCTGTTCCTGATGGTCCCGAGCGGCGACCTTCTGCAGCCCACGCTGCGCACGCTCACCGTCCATGCGCTCGACGTCTTCGCCACGCTGGCGGGGCTGCCCCATCGCGTGGACGGCTTCGTCATCCACGTCGGCACGCATCGATACGTGGTGGTCGACGAATGCGCGGGCCTTGCCTACGTCACGCTCGCGACGTTCCTCGGCTACAGCTTCGGGCTTCTGCTGTACCGCCAGGGCCTCAAGGTCATCGCGCTCGCGCTCTTCGGCGCGCTCCTCGGCGTGTTGTGCAACGTCGTTCGCGTGGACGCGATCGTGCTGATCGACTGGCTGCGCGATTCGCAGATGGACCTGACGGCGCACGGCACGCTGCAGTGGATCGCCCTGCTGGCGGCACTCGGCGTGCTGTTCTGGGTGCTCGAGCGCCTGCATGCCGACGCGCCGACTGCGGCCGTGCCGCCGGACCCGCGGCCCCGCGCGGCGGGGCGCCCGTGGCGGCGTTTCGCCCCGGTGGCGGCGGGATTGTCGGCGCTGCTCGCAGCCGGCAGCGGCGCGGCGCTCGCCGCGCGCGAGCCGGCCGCGCCGGGCGCCCCGGCGCCGGTGTTTCCGGCGAGCGTCGGCGAATGGACGCTCGCCGCCCCCGCCCGCGTGTCCGTCGACGAGGACGGCGCCACGCGCACGACGGCGCTTGCCTATCGCCGCGGCGATCGCGAGCTTGGCGTCGTCGTCGTCGACGCGCTCGCCGCGACGGCGAAATTGCCCGAAGGCGCGCTCGCGCCTCACGACGGCAGCGTCTGGCGCGAGCACCGGCGCGTGCGCGAAAGCGCCTGCGACGCCGACGCGTGCATCGACCTGCAGCACGCGACGTGGCAGCGCGAGCGCAGCGCCGACGCGCGCAGCGCGTTCTACGCCTACGGTCTCGGCGCCTTCACGACGGACTCGCGGATCGCGCTCCGCGCGATGCACGGCTGGCAGCGGCTCGGCGGCGGCGCGTCCCGCCCGCGCCTCGTGGGCGTGCTGGCGGACGACGCGGCGCCCGGCGCCGGCGACGCGGCGGGGCTGCTGCTGCGGATGCTCGTCGCGACCCGGTAGCCGGCGGGGCGCCGCACGCACGGCGGCGAAGGCGCACAATGGGGGATGCGCACCTCACGCCCGGACCCGAACCACCGCCGCCCCGGCCGGCAGGTCTCATGAACGCCGCCGCCAAGGTCGAAGCCGCGCCGCCGTCGGTCGAAGTGCCGCGCGAGTTCCATCGCCGGATGGCCGCGATCATTGACGCCGTCCAGGCGGCGATGTGGCAGAAGGGGGTGCACGATCTCCTCGGCTACTCGACCGACTTCGCGTTCGGCCAGCAGCGCGGCCAGCAGACGCTCGTGCTGAAGAGCCGCAACCGGTCCGCCTACGTGCGCCTGCAATGGGACACGGTGATGGGCAACGGGCCGGCGGAGCGCGAGGCGGTCGACCGCGCCGTCGCGAGCGCAATCAACGAGTTGACGTAGCACCCTGGGTGGCCGCCCGGCGCGGCGCGCCCTAGGGCGGCCGGCCCCGCCGTGGCCGGACTCATGACTTGACAATTACTGTCTAGGCAGTATCATCGCTGTCATGGCAGTCAAAACGACGGCGGGCGCGGCCCGCGCGGCGAAGGACAGGTCGGTGCGCCCCGGCGACGCCGATTTCTACCGCGGCGACGCGTACACGATCCACGACAGCGTCGGCTATCTGCTGCGGCAGCTCCGCAGCGCGCTCGACCGCGTGGTCGATGCCGAAATGGACGAGCACGATCTCACCGGCGTCCAGTGGGGTCCGCTGCTGATGCTCCACTTCCGCATGGGCACCACGGCCGCTGAGCTCGCGCGCGCCGCGTGCGTGGACACCGGCGCGATGACCCGCATGCTCGACCGCCTCGAGGCGAAGGGCCTGCTGAAGCGCACGCCGTGCGCCAGGGACCGGCGCGTGTTCCAGCTCGAGCTCACCCCCGAGGGCGCGAAGCTCTGCCGCGAGATCCCGTTCGGACTGGCGCGCGTGAACAACGCGATGCTCCGCGGATTTTCGCGGGACGAGTTCGCCACGCTGAAGGATTTTCTGCACCGGATGCTGTCGAACGTCCAGGGCCGCTGATCGCGCGGCCGCCGATCCCCATGAACCCGTTCCATCGCCTGCGCCTCCGCTTTTCCGCGCTGCTCGCGCTCGCCGCGCTCCTCGCCGTCGCCGGCTGCGCGAGCTTCGAGCCGCGGGTGCCGCCGAACGCGCCGATTGCGCCGGCAGCCGTCGACGCCTCGCCCGTGGCCGTCGACTGGCCGCACGACGACTGGTGGCATCGCTACCGCGATCCGCAGCTCGATGCGCTGATCGACGAGGGCCTGGCCGGTGCGCCGTCGCTCGCCGCCGCGCGGGCGCGCGTCGACCGTGCGCGCGCCATCGCGGGTGTCGCCCGCGCCGCGCTGCTGCCACAGGTGGGCGGCAACGCCAGCGCCGACTACCAGCGCTACTCCGAGAACTACATCTTTCCGCCGCCGCTCGGCGGAACCTGGCAGACGGACGCCCGCGCCACCCTCGACTTCTCGTTCGAATTCGATTTCTGGGACAAGAACGGCTCGGCGCTGCGCGCGGCGCTGTCAGAGGCGCAGGGCGCGGCCGCCGACGCCGAGGCCGCGCGGCTCACGCTCACGACGGCCATCGCGCGCGCCTACTTCAACCTGCAGCGGTTGTTCGCCCAGCGCGACGTGTCGCAGGCGGCGCTCGGTCAGCGCGACGACATCGTGCGCATCACCACACAGCGCTTCGGCGCGGGGCTCGACACGCGCGTCGAAGTGCGCCAGGCCGACGCCGCGCTCGCCACGGTGCGCACGGAGCTCGCCCAATACGACGACGCCATCGTGATCGCGCGCAACCAGCTCGCGGCGCTCGTCGGCGCAGGCCCGTCGCGCGGCGCGAAGATCGCTGCGGTCCCGCTGGCGGCGGCCCCTCCGCCGGCGCTGCCCGCGGCCATTCCGCTCGACCTCGTGGGCCGCCGGCCGGAGATCGTCGCGTCGCGCTGGCGCATCGATGCCGCGCGCAACGACATCGTCAATGCCAAGGCGCAGTTCTACCCGAACGTGAACATCGCGGCCTTCGCGGGATTGTCGTCGCTCGGGCTGTCGAGCCTCGTGTCGGCCGGCAGCGCGATCTTCGGCGTTGGCCCCGCGATCCACCTGCCGATCTTCGAAGGCGGCCGCCTGAACGCGAACCTGCGCGGCCGCGACGCCGACGCCAATCTCGCCATCGCCGCCTACAACCAGGCGGTGATCGACTCGGTCCACGACCTCGCCGACGCCGTGGCGTCGATCCGCGGTCACGCCCGCATCGTCGCCGAGCAGGCGCAGGCGCGCGAAGCGACGACCGACGCGTACAACATCGCCGTGATCCGCTACCGCGCGGGGCTCGGCAACTACCTGTCGGTGCTGACGGCCCAGACGTCGCAGCTCGTGCAGGACCGCTTGCAGGTCGACCTCGAGGCGCGCGCCTTCGATCTCGACGTCAATCTCGCGCGTGCGCTCGGCGGCGGCTATGCCGACACGTCGAGCGCGCCGCTCGCGGCGGCCGCGCACTGACGCCGCGACGATCCATCAGGAGCACGCATGGCTGAAACAAAGACCGCGGCGCCGCAAAAGCCCGGCCGCAACCGCAAGAAATTCCTCGGCATCGCCGCGGGGCTGTTCGCGATCATCGGCATCGGCTATCTGGCGTACTGGTTCGTCGAGCTCCGCCATTTCGAGCAGACCGACGACGCCTATGTCCAGGGCAATCTCGTCCAGATCACGCCGCAGGTGACCGGCACCGTCGTCTCGGTCAACGCCGACGACACCGAGCTCGTCCACGCCGGCGCGCCGCTCGTCGCCCTCGACCGCTCCGACGCCGAAGTCGCGCTCGCGCAGGCGCAGGCCGCGCTCGCGCAGACCGTGCGCGAAGTGCGCCAGCTCTATTCGGCCAACACCACGGGCGGCGCCAACGTGTCGCTCCGCGAAGCCGAGGTGACGCGCGTGCGCGCCGACCTCGCCAAGGCCGAGGACGATCTCGCGCGGCGCCAGGGCCTCGCCGGCAGCGGGGCGGTGAGCGGCGAAGAGCTCGACCATGCCCGGTCGGGGGTCAGCAACGCGCAGGCGGCGCTCGCGTCGGCGCAGGCGGCGCTCGTCGCCGCGCGCCAGCAGCTCGTCAGCAGCGAGACGCTCACCGACGGCACGTCGATCGAGCGCCATCCCAACGTCGAGGGCGCGGCGGCGAAGGTGCGCGAGGCCTACCTCGCGTACGCGCGCACGCTGTTGCCCGCGCCGGTCACGGGGTACGTCGCCAAGCGCACGGTGCAGGTGGGCCAGCGCGTGGCGCCCGGCGCGTCGCTGATGTCGATCGTTCCGCTCGACCAGCTCTGGGTCGACGCCAACTTCAAGGAAGTGCAGCTGCGCTCGATGCGGATCGGCCAGCCGGTCACGCTCACGGCGGACGTCTACGGCAACGCCGTCACGTACCACGGGACCGTCGCCGGACTGGGCGTGGGCACCGGCAGCGCGTTCTCGCTGCTGCCGGCGCAGAACGCCACCGGCAACTGGATCAAGGTCGTGCAGCGAGTGCCCGTGCGCATCCTGCTCGATCCCGCCGAGCTGGCGGGCAATCCGCTGCGCGTCGGCCTCTCGATGGAGGCGAAGGTCGACGTCGCCGACACGAAGGGCTCGATGCTGGCGAGCGCGCCCCGCACCGGCCCCGCGTACGCCACCAACGCCTTCACCGAGGAATCCGCCAAGGCGGAGGCGCTGGTGAGGCAGACGATCGCCGCCAACCTGGGCCGCGGCGCATCCCCCGGCGGCACGGGCAACGCGCCCGCCGTGGCGGCGAAGCCGCCGGCGCATCGCAGCGCGAGCGGCGCGTCGTCGCTGCACGCCAGCGCCGCCCGGCCCACGGCGGCCACGCTGCGCTGACCGCCGGGCCGTCACGACGCCCGTTGCACGATGAGCCGCGCCACCACCGCGCCCACGGCCGCGCCGAAGCCGTCTCCTGCGCCGGCGCCGCCGGCCCAGCATGCGCCGCTCGAGGGCGTGGAGCGCGTGCTGGGCACGATCGCGCTGTCCGCCGCGACGTTCATGATCGTGCTCGACACGTCGATCGCCAACGTGTCGATCCCCGCCATCTCCGGCGACATGGGCGTCAGCTCCAACCAGGGCACGTGGGTGATCACGTCGTTCGCGGTGGCCAACGCCATCGCGGTGCCGCTGACCGGCTGGCTGACGCAGCGCTTCGGCCAGGTGCGGCTGTTCGTGCTCGCCACGCTGCTGTTCGTGCTGGCGTCGTGGCTCTGCGGCCTGGCCCCCAACCTGCAGTCGCTGATCGTCTTTCGCGTGCTGCAGGGCCTCGTCGCCGGACCGCTGATCCCGCTGTCGCAGACGCTGCTGCTGTCGAGCTATCCGCGGGAGAAGTCCGGCACCGCGCTGGCGATGTGGTCGATGACGACGCTGGTCGCGCCCGTCGCGGGCCCGCTCCTCGGCGGCTGGATCACCGACAACATCTCGTGGCCGTGGATCTTCTTCATCAACATCCCGGTGGGACTGCTGGCCGCGTACGCCACCTGGGCGATCTACCGGCAGCGCGACTCCACGATCCGCAAGGTGCCGATCGACGCCATCGGGCTCGGTCTCCTCGTCACCTGGATCGCCGCGCTGCAGATCATGCTGGACAAGGGCAAGGAGCTCGACTGGTTCGCGAGCACGCAGATCGTCACGCTCGCCGTCCTGGCGGTGGTGAGCTTCACGTTCTTCCTGATCTGGGAGCTGACCGAGGAGCATCCGGTCGTCGATCTGCGGCTCTTCGCGCGGCGCAATTTCACGATGGGCGCGGTGACGATGTCGATCGCCTACGGCGTGTTCTTCGGCAACGTCGTGCTGCTGCCGCTGTGGCTGCAGACGCAGATGGGCTACACCGCCACCGAGGCCGGCTTCGTGCTGGCGCCGGTCGGCGTGCTGGCGATCCTGCTGTCCCCGATCATCGGCCGCCAGATCGGCCGCAACGACCCGCGAATCATCGCGAGCATCGCGTTCCTGCTGTTCGCGGTGATCAGCTGGATGCGGTCGCGGTTCAACGTGCAGGTCGATCTTCGCACGCTGATGCTGCCCACGATCCTGCAAGGGGCGGCGGTCGCGTGCTTTTTCATTCCGCTGGTGTCGATCACGCTGTCGGGACTGCCGCCGGATCGCATCGCGAGCGCTTCGGGACTGTCCAACTTCGTGCGGATCACCGCCGGCGCGTTCGGCACGTCGATCTCCACCACCGTCTGGGACGACCGCGCGACGATGCATCACGCGCATCTCACGGAGGCGATCAACGGCGGCAGCCTCGCCACGTCGCGCGCGCTCGACAGCCTGCACGGCTCGGGCCTCGGCACCACGCAGGCGCTGGCCAGCATCGACCGCATGATCGACGCGCAGGCGTACGTGATGTCCGCCGACGACATCTTCTACGCGTCGGCGGTGATCTTCATCGTGCTGCTGCCCCTCCTGTGGATGACCCGGCGGAGCCGGTCCGCGAGCGCGGACGCCGCCGGCGGCGCGCACTGACGCCGTCACGCGCGGTCGAGGAAATCGCAGAGCAGCCGGTGGAAATGGTGGACGCCGCGCTCGCGCGCCGGCGAGTACCGGCCCCGTCCGTAGAAGCGCGAGGCCACGCCGCGCTGCACGGCGGCGACCACGGCTTCGTCCTCGTGCTCGACCGTGTCGAGCGCCGCGCCCGCACCCTGCTCCAGCAATGCCGCATCGCGCACGTAGCTGCGAAAGCGCACCCGCGTGCGGTCGAGGCCGAGCGGCTCGACGACGTTCACCGACAGTCCCCACGGATACACGTTGAGCATCAGGTTGGGAAAGACCCACGCGTAGTAGGCGGCGATGCGCTCGCCGCCGTCGCGGCGCTCGAACGCCGGTGAGCCGGCGCGCGCCGGCGCGATCTGCAGCGTCGCGAACGGAAAGAGCTCGTCGCGATAGCCGCCGCAATCGACGGCGGCCGCGAGCGCCGGGTGAACGAAGGGAATGTGGAAGCCCTCGAGATAGTTCTCGACGTAGAGCGCCCAGTGCGCGGCGACGGTGAAGTCGCGGTCGCGCGCCGCGTCGTGCCGCGCCGCGGCCGCGGGATCGAAGCCGGCGCGGTCCGCGACCTCGGCCACGAAATCGCGCAGCGGCGCGACGGGCGCCAGCGCGACGAATCCATGCCTGCCCCACGCCGCGAACGGGACGCGCGGCAGGTCGTCAGCGGGCCTCGGAAAATCGCGCGCCGCCCCGAACTCGGGCATGAACGTCATCCGGCCCGCAAGATCGAAGCGGCGCGAATGATAGCTGCAGCGGATGTCCGCGGCGCGGCACGGCGCCCGCACCAGCAGGTTGCCGCGATGCGTGCATACGTTGGACAGGCAGCGGAGCGTGCCGTCGCCGTCGCGCGCGAGCAGCAGCGGCTCGTCGAGGCAGCCGGGCAGCAGGTCGCGCGGCGACAGCGATCCCGCGCCGGCGACGTCGTCGAGATCGCCCAGCCATTGCCACGTCCGCGCAAAGACGCGCTCCTTCGCCAGCGCATACGCCTGCTCGTCGCGATAGAACGCGCCGGGCAGCGCCGCGGCGACCGCGACGTCCGGATCGATCGAATAGCGCACGGCAGCCGCGTCCACGCTAAGATTGTAGCCGTGCAGACACCCGCAGCCACCCGCGCAGGCCCGTGAAGCGCGGCAAGGTCACGATCAGCGACGTCGCGCGGCGGGCGAAGGTTTCGGTCGGCACGGTGTCGCACGTACTGACGGGCAACACGCCGGTCACCGCCGAGCGGAGGGAGCGGGTTCAGCGGGCGATCGAGCAGCTGGGCTACGTGCCGAACGCGCATGCGCAGGGCCTGCGACAGCGGCGCTCCAACCTCGTCGGCGTCTGCTTTCCGCACGCGATCACGGCGTACCTGACCGACCTGTCCGAGGCCGTCGAGCGCATCGCGACGGCCAGCGGCTACAGCATCATGCACGTGTTCAGCCGGCACGATCCCGAGCTCGAGCTACGCCGCATCCGCGAGCTCATGCGCTACCAGGTCGACGGCCTCATCCTGTTCCCGAGCGGCGCGCCGGCGCCGTCGCTCGACCTTGCCCACGCGAAGCGCCTGCCGCTGGTGCTGGTCGACCGGCCGAGCGACGACCACCGCTTCGACGCGGTGATGCTCGACAACCGCAAGGTGATGCGCGAAGCCGTCCGGCGCCTGATCGAGCTCGGGCATCGGCGCCTGCTGTTCGTCGCGCGCTCGACCGAATTCCTCGTCACGCGCCACCGGATCGAGGGATTGCAGGCGGCACTTCGCGCGGGACCTCCCGCAGTGCGGGCCGCGATGCTCGAGATCCATGACGACGAAGCGGCGTTCGCGCGCAATCTCGCCGCCGCGTTGCAGGGCGCGGACGCGCCCACGGCCATCGTCGCCAGCAACAGCCATCAGGCGTCCCTCGTGATCGGACTGATCGACGAGATCGGCCTCTCCATTCCCGACGACGTGTCGATGCTGACGTTCGACGATCCGGAATGGGCGCGCCTCGTGCGGCCCGAGCTCTCGGTGATCCGCCAGCCCACGGCCGCGCTGGCGCAGATGGCGTGGGATCTGCTGACGCGACGCATGGCGAAACGATCGCGCCCCGTCGAATCGGCCGCGCTCGAGGCGACGATCGAGTTCCGCGCGTCCGTGGGGCCGCCGAAGCGCAAGCGCTGACCCGCCTCCGCGGGGCGCGGCGTCGTTCTCTGCTATCCTGCCGCGCGATCCGCCGCGCGCGGCGGCGCTTCGTCGCGGCGTCCGCCGCGGGGCCAACCACTTCGAGACCCGCCGGGATTCCCATGACCGCCAACGTTTCCGGTTTGCTGCGCGCGCCCTTTGCGGCGCTGGTCCTCACCCTCGTCGCGTCCGCCGCGGCGTTCGCGCAGCGGCCGCTGCCGCCCGAGGCCGCGTGGCCGCACACCACGACGATCCGCGGCGCGACGATCACGGTGAGCGCGCCGCAGGCGGTCGCGTGGCCCGATCATGGCGTGCTGACGGCGCGCGCCGCCGTTTCGGTGCTGCAGCCGAACGCCCGGACCCCGGTGCAGGGCATCGTCGAGGTGACCGCGAGCACGGAGACCGATTACGCCTCGCGCTGGGTCACGTTCTTCGACCTGAAGCTCGTGTCGGCGCGCTTTCCGGGACTCGACGCGGCGCAGGCGGCAAAGCTCGAGGACGGCTTCCGCGAATTCCTGCCCGCGCTCGGCGCGAAACGCGTTCCGCTCGACACCGTGCTGCTCAGCCTGAAGACGCCGCCCACGCAGCCGAAGCAGGTCGCGCTCAACGACGACCCGCCCGCCATCTTCTACAGCGCGCGTCCCGCGAGCCTCGTCGTGTTCAACGGCGAGCCGGTGATGGCGCCGATCACGGGCAGCACGCTGACGTTCGCCGTCAACACCAACTGGGACGTCTTCTTCGATTCCGCCGGCAAGGCGTGGTACCTGCTCGCGAACGGCGAGTGGCTGACGGCGCCCGCGGCCACCGGCCCGTGGACGCCGGCGCGCGCCCTGCCCGCGGCCTTCGCGGCGCTGCCGGCCGACAAGACGTACGACGACGTCCGCAAGGCGCTGCCGCTGCAGCTTGCGAAGCCGGGAACGACGCCGACGATCTTCGTTTCCACCAAGCCGGCGGAAGCGATCGTCACCGCGGGCGCGCCGCAGTTCGCGCCGATCGCGGGCACGAGCCTGCAATACGTGAAGAACACGGGCAGCGATCTCTTCTTCGTCGCCGCCACCGGTCAGTTCTACTACCTCACCTCCGGCCGCTGGTTCGCCGCCGCGGCACTGCAGGGCCCGTGGACGTTCGCCACGCCGTCGCTGCCGCCGGACTTCGCGCGCATTCCGCCGTCGAGCCCGAAGGGCCGCGTGCTGGTGTCCGTGCCGGGCACGCCGCAGGCGCAGCAGGCGGTGATGGAGGCGCAGGTGCCGCGCAAGGGCACGCTCGCGCGCGACGCCGCGAAGGTCGTCGTCACGTACGCGGGTCCGCCGGAGTTCAAGCCGATTCCGGCGACGCCGCTGACGTACGGCGTCAACACCGCGTTTCAGGTGATCGGCGCCGGCGGCCGCTATTTCGTGTGCTTCCAGGGCGCGTGGTTCGTCGGGCCGACGCCCACCGGGCCGTGGGTCCTCGCGGACAGCATCCCGCCGGAGATCTACGCGATTCCGCCGGGCAGCCCGCTCTACAACGTGACGTACGTCACCGTGTACGCGTCGACCCCCGCGGCGGTCACGTACGGCTACACGGCGGGCTATACGCTCGGCTACGTCAGCGCGGGCGTGGTCGTGTATGGCACGGGCTACTACTACCCCCCGTACTACTATCCCGCGCCGGTCCCCGTGTTCATCCCGTATCCGTATTCGTATTCCGGCAGCACCTGGTACAACCCGAACACGGGCGCATGGGCACGCGGCGGCACGATCTACGGTCCGTACGGCGGCGCGGCGACCGGCGGCAGCTACTACAACCCGAACACCGGCGCGTACGCGCGCGGCGGCGCGATCTACGGACCCAACGGCGGCGCCGACGCGTGGTCGTACTACAACCCGACCACGGGCACGTACGCGCATGGCAGCGCGTCGTGGGGACCCGACGGCGGCTCCGGCCACGGGACCTTCGACAATCCGACGACCGGGCGCTCGGGCTCGACGAGCCAGAACTGGAACCAGTACGAGCGCTGGGGCTCGTCGACGATCAGCGGCCCCGACAAGACCGTCAACACGCAGAGCGCAGCGAGCGCGCAGGGCCGCGCGGGCAGCTTCTCGTCGTCCACCGGTGCGGAGGGCGCGGGCGTCCAGGGCGCGGGCGGCAACCAGGGCGGCGTGGTGAAGACCGCGGGCGGCGACACCTACGCCGGCGCCGATGGCAACGTGTACAAGCACACCGACGACGGCTGGTCGAAGTACGACAACGGCGCGTGGAATCCGGTCACGCCGCCGGACAATCGCGCGGCGACGGGCCAGGGCATTTCCGGCAGCGGCACCCAGGGACAGGGACAGCGCGCGCAGACGGCGCAGAACGCGCGGCCGCCGGCGGCGAACAGCGCGACGACCGCGGCGTCTTCGGCGGCGCAACGTCCCGCGCAGGCGCAGGCGCGCGGCTCGGCGGCGCAGGCGTCCGCGCGCGAGCCGGTGTCCCGCGAGAACTACAACCAGCTGGAGCAGGATCGCGGCGCGCGGACGCAGGGGTTCCAGCGCCAGCAGTTCGGCGGCGCGGCGCGTGCCGGCGGCGGCGGCGGCTTCGCGCGGCGCCGCTGAACGCGCGCATCGCGGCTTCGTTCGCTACGGCATCTTCTGCTTCAGCCCCATCAGCGCCTGCTGGCAGGCGGGCGTCAGCGATGCGCCGTTCGCCTCGAGGCACTTGATCGCGCGGCCGCCGCCGGGCTGCACGCGCTGACAGTAGGTGCGGAAGTCCGGGCCGCATTCGGCGCGCGTCAGCATGAGCTCCTCGCGCATCGTCATACGCGGCGCGCCACTGCTTCCGCTGCCGCCACCGCCCACCGCCGCCAGCGCCTGCCGGCATCCCGGCGAAACGCTGGCTGCGTTCTGCTCGAGGCATTGCAGCGCCGCGCTGCCGCCGGGCTGCACGCCCGCGCAGAGCGTCTGGAAGTCGGAGCGGCAGGACTGCCGGATCGCGTTCTGCTGCGCCGGCGTGGGCTGCTGCGCGAACGCCAGGTCGACCATCGCCAACGCGAGCGCCGCGATGCCGGCGCGGGTTGCGTTGCGACGCCAGATCGTCGATTTCATCGCATCTCCGGGAGCACGAAGGTGGAGGACGGCGCGACCGTCGCGCGCCGCCGAAACATTACAGCGCGACCTTGAGCTCCGCCACCATGGTCTGCTGCGGAAACGGGTGGAAGAGGAAGTAGCGGCGGTTCGCGAAATTGTCGACGCCGACCGCGACGAGGACGCGGGGATCGATCCGGTACGAAAGCCGCGCGTCGAACACGACGAAGCTGTCGAAGCCCTGGTAGGTGTGCGTGTACACGTCGCTGTTGTCGATCGTCGCGTAGACGCGGCTCGAGTGGCGCACGGCCAGCGTGGCGGCGAGCCGGTCGTCGGGCCGATACGTCGCCACCACCGTGTATTTCCATTGCGGAATGTTCGGCGTGCGCTTGCCCACCGCGGCGGGAAACGCGGGGTCCGAGAGCACGCGCGAGTCGACGAATGTCGCGCTGGCGCTGAGCTCGAGCCCCGTGATCAGCACGTCGTCCTTCTGCGCGACGACCTCGGCGCCGCGCGAGCGGATGCGATCGATGTTCTGCACGTAGTTGAAGAGCGTCGTCGAGCCGGGCACGAGCGGTGCCGTCTGCGAGATCAGCGCGTCGTCGAGGTTCTCCTGGAAATAGGAGACGCGAAAGCGCCCCTTCGCAAGCGCGCGCTCGGCGGCGAGCTCGCCTGACAGCGCGTGCTCGGGCTTCAGGTTCGGATTCGGTACCGTCAGCGTCGGCCCCGTGGTGATGGTCTGGTACAGCTCGGTCACGGTCGGGAACCGGTTGGCGACGCCGAGCGACGCGGTCAGCAGCCATTGCTGGGGCGCGTCCCAGGCGAGCGCCGCCTTCGGCGAGAGCAGGTTCGCGCTCTGCGCCGGCTGGTTCACGGCGAGCGGCGGCGCGAGCGAAAAATTGTAGCCGTCGTACGCGTCCCACCACTCGTAGCGGGCGCCAAGCGTCGCGCGCCAGTGCGGATCGAGGCGCCAGACGTCCTGCAGCCAGAGGGCGTAGGTGCGCGTCTTGCCGCGCGCGTCCGCGGTGAGCGCGTCCTGTCCGCCGCTGATCCAGTCGGCGGTCGCGTACTTCGGGCTCGCGAGCTTGTAGAGGTCGTAGTGCGCGCCGAAGCTCACCTGGTGCACGCCGCCGGGTCCGTCCGGCCGCCAGTACGCGCGCGCGTCGACCGTGGTCCAGCCGGTGCCGTCCATCGACGTGATCGTGCCAGGCCCGCCGTTGCGCGCGTCGGGCAGCGGGCCCGTCGGCACGCGCAGCAGGTCCTGCCGGTAGTCGTAGAACGTCGCGACGAGCTCGCCATCCCATTGCCCGTCCGTCGAGGAGCGCAGCGACAGCCCCTGCATCAGGTGCTCCTGCTTCACGCGATAGACGCCGTTGGCGAACAGCGACGCCGGAATCGCGTACGAATAGCCGCCGATGTTGACGTTGCCGGTGTAGACGGGCGCGCCCGCGGCGTTGGCGATGTACGTCTCGGCGTCGGCGCGGTTGTCGTGGTCGAAGAGCCCCGCGACGTACGTGGCGCGAAGCGTCGGCGTGAAGTCGTAGGCGAGCTTCAGCTTGGCGTTGTCCTGCACCTGGTGCTCGAAGCCGGTGGCGCCCACCACGACGATCGGCACGCCGCTGCGGTTCTGGTCGGCGAACGCGCCCGTCACCGGCGTGCCGGCGCCGCTCGGGCTCGCCGGCTGCGTCAGCGTGGCGAACCCCAGCGGCTGCGCGTGGCCGTCGAGATGATTGCCGCTCAGCCACCACGACAAGCCGCGGGTGCTGCCGGCGATGTACGCGTTCGCCTGCCACGTGCCGTAACCGTCCTGCGTCGCGTACTGCTTGAACGACTGCCATGCGCCGACGATGTCCGCGCCCGCCTCGGTCTCGCGCGGCGTGCGCGTCGTCATCTCGATCACGGCGCCCATCGAGTTGCCGGGATACATCGCGGCGAAGGGTCCGTACAGCACGTCGATGCGCGAGATCTCGTCGGGCGCGACCATGCCCCAGCGCGGCGTCGCCGTGGTGTTGTTGTTGCCGATCAGGGCGGACAGCAGGAAGCCGTCGACGTAGACGAGGCTGCGCGCGCTCTGCCCGAGCCCCGACGTGCGCGTCGCGACCGGATCCTGCGTATCGCCGAAATGGCGCTTGCGCACGATGAGGCTCGGCAGATAGCGGAGCGCGTCCTCGACGTTGACGACGTTGATCGTTTCCGCCATCTGCAGCGCGGTGACGGCTTCGGTGGTCGACGGCGCGAGATAGCGGTCGGCGAGGCTCGGCGTGCCGGTCACGTTCACCGGCGGCAGCGTGGGGACGTCGGGCTCGCCCGCCGCGGCCGCCGCAGCGGGCCCGGCGGCCAGCGCGGCGAGCGCGGCGAAGCGACTGATGACGATGCGTGCTTGCAAGAAGCCTCCGGCCGGACGCGGAACACGAAGCGCGCCGGCGCTGAACGGCGCGGATCCCACGGCGGACGATGCGCGAAGCATCGCCGCGCGGGACGTGACGGCGATCAGGCGGTGGCGGGCGGCCCGCAGGCGGGCGGAAGGACGGGGGCAGAGCGCGGGCGCGCGGGAGACGCGCCGGCGGCAGGCGCCGGCGCAGGCTGCGCCAGCAGGCATGCCGGCGCAGCGGCGCCGGCCGGCACGGGACCCGAATGCGCCGTGCAGCAATCGCCGCAGGCATGCGCGGCGTGCGGCGCCGCGGGCGCGTCCGGCGTGGCGGGCATGGCGGCGGCCGCGCGGCAGAGATCCATGCCGACCGGCGTGACCACGGCCGCGCGCGACGCCGGCACGAACGTGAGCATCACGGCCTGCAGCAGCAGCAGCACGACGGCGACGATGCGGTTGGGGCGGTTCGGCACGAGCGTGATGATATGACAACTCACAGGCGGTGCGCGAGGTCCGCGAGCGCGAAGCCCGGCCAGTCGATCGTCTCCGAGCGCGCAAGCGCCAGGACCTTGAAGAGCTCGCCCATCTCGGCGGGCGACGTCAGCATCTGCACGGCGGCGGCTTCGCGCAGGTACGCGGCGCTCGTCGGCGCTCCCGTGGCCGCGAGGCGGTCGAGCAGGCCCGACGACAGCAGGAACGCGGCCTGCGACGCGAACCCGGCCACCACGAGGCCGGCGCGCTCGCCCGCTTCGGCGATCGCGGTGAAATCGACGTGCGCCGTCACGTCGGTGAGCCCCGGCCACGACAGCGGGTCACCGTGCGCGCGATGACGGTAGTGCGCCATCAGCGTGCCTTCGCGGCGCTGCGGATGGTAGTACTCGGCGCGCGGAAAGCCGTAGTCGATCGCGAGGAGCGCGCCGCCCACGAGGCGCGTGGCGATCGTCTCGACCAGCGCTTCCGCCGCCGGATTGAGCTCGCTCAGGTACTCGCCGGGGGGAAAGCGCTCGCGCGCGAGCTTCGCGAGCCGCGGGTCCGCGAGCGGCCGCTCGGCGAGCGCGAGCGCGCCGTCGCGCCACACGACGCCGCGCTCGGTCAGCGCATCGCCGCGCCGCGCCACCAGCGCCGGCGGAACGGCGTCGAGCACCTCGTTCAGCACCACCGCGCCGTCGATCGTGGCCGGCAACGCGTCGAGCCATTCCACGACGGCCCCCTGCGCAGGCGCCAGGCGCGCGATCGTCGCGCGCTGCCGCTCGCGAAGCTCCGGGCTCACTTCGACGATGCGATAGCGCCGCGTCGGCGCACCGTCGGCTGCGAGCGTCGCGAGGAGGTCGGCCGCGAGCTTGCCGGTGCCCGCGCCGAGCTCGACGACCTCGCGCGCGCCGCTCGCGGCCAGAATCGCGCCCACCTGGCGCGCGAGCGTCGCGCCGAACAGCGCGGACACCTCGGGCGCCGTCACGAAATCGCCGGCCGCCCCGAACTTGCGCGCGCCGGCGACGTAATAGCCGAGGCCGGGCGCGTACAGCACGAGCTCGGCATACCGGTCGAACGGCAGGAAGCCGTCCGCGCGCCCGATCGCCCGCACGACGGCGGCGCGCACGCGCTCGCTGTGCGCGCGCGCGTCGGCATCGGGTTCCGGCAGAGGCGTGACGGGGGTCAAGGACGCGGCGCGGCGCGCCCCGGCGGCAGCGAGCGGGGGCACGGTCGTTGTGCTAGATTGGCCCGATTCTAGTGGGGTCGGGGGCGCCTTGCACGACCAGGTCGTGTTGATCACCGGCGGCGGCAAGCGCGTGGGCGCCGCGATCTGCCGCCGGCTGCATGCGGCCGGCGCAAAATTGATGCTCCATTACCGCACGTCCGCCGGCGAGGCGCGCCTGCTCCAGGCCGAGCTCAATCACGCGCGCGCCGACTCCGTCGCGCTCATCCAGGCCGATCTCCTCGACGTCGCCAAGCTGCCCGCGATGGTCGAGCAGACGCTGCAGACGTTCGGCCGCCTCGACGGCCTCGTCAACAATGCGTCGTCGTTCTTCCAGACCCCCGTCGGCGCGATCACGCCCGGAAGCTGGAACGACCTCATCGGCACGAACCTGCAGGCGCCACTGTTCCTGTCGCAGGCGGCCGCGCCGGCGCTGCGGAAGGCGCAGGGTGCCATCGTCAACATCACCGACATCCATGCCGAGCGTCCGCTCAAGAACTACGTCGTGTATTCGGTCGCGAAGGCCGGCCTCGTCGGCCTTACCCGCTCGCTCGCGCGCGAGCTGGCGCCGGACGTTCGCGTCAACGCCGTCGCGCCGGGCGCCATCCTGTGGCCCGACGACGAGTCGTTCGACGAGCTGTCCCGCGCGCGGATCATCTCGCACACGCCGCTGAAGCGCGAGGGCACGCCGGAGGACATCGCGCGCGCCGTGCACTTCCTGCTGGCCGAGGCCTCGTACGTCACCGGCGAGACGCTGAACGTGGACGGCGGCCGCCACATCGCCGTCTAGCCGCGCACCACCTTTGCAGGGCCACGCGATGAAGTACTGGGCGTTCATCAGCTACAGCCATCGCGACGCCGCCGTCGCGACGACGCTGCAGCGCGCGCTCGAGACCTATCGCATCCCGCGCGCGCTGGTGGGCGGCGAAACGCCGCTGGGCCCGGTGCCGGACTACCTGAAGCCCGTGTTCCGCGACCGCGCCGAGATGCAGGCCGGCACGGACCTGAAGGCCTCGGTGCGCGAGGCGCTCGCGCAGAGCCGCTACCTGCTCGTCGTGTGCTCGCCCGACGCCGCGCGGTCGCCGTGGGTGAACCAGGAGATCGTCGAGTTCAAGCGTCTCGCCGGCGAATCGCGCGTGCTCGCGGTGATCGCGGACGGCGAGCCCTTCGCGAGCAGGATGCCCGGCCGCGAGGCGGAGGAATGCTTTCCCGTCGCGCTGCGCTTCGCGCTGACGCCGGAAGGGCGGCCGGAGGGCGAGGCGCTCGAGCCCATCGCCGCGGACCTCCGCCCCGACGGCGACGGCGAGCGCCTCGCGCTGCTGAAGCTCGTCGGCGGGATGATCGGCGTCGGCGTCGACGGGCTCGTGCGGCGCGATGCCCAGCGGCGGGCGCGGCGGATGGCGATCGTCGCGGCCGCTGCGCTGTGCGGCATGGCGATCACGACGACGCTCACGGTCTTCGCCGTCAAGGCGAGGAACGACGCGCAGCTGCAACGCGCGCAGGCGGAATCGCTGATCGAGTTCATGCTGGTCGATCTGCGCAAGCGCCTCAACCCCGTCGGCAAGCTCGATCTCCTCGACTCGCTCGGCGAGAAGGCGCTCGCCTACTACAGCGGCCAGGACGCCGAGCGGCTCGACGCCGGCAGCCTCGGCCGCCGGTCGCGCGCGATGCATCTCGTGGGCGAGATCCGCGAGCAGCGCGGCCAGCTCGACGAGGCGCTCGCCGCGTTCAACAGCGCCGCCGACACCACGGCAACGCTGCTCGATCGCGCGCCGGACGACGGCAAGCGGATCTTCGACCATGCGCAGAGCGTGTACTGGGTCGGCTACATCGCCTGGCAGCGCGGCCAGCGCGACACCGCGCTGAAGGCCTTCCTCGAGTATCGCGAGCTCGCGCAGCGGCTCGTGCGCATGGACCCCGCCAACGCCGACTGGCAGATGGAGACGGCGTACGCCAGCCAGAACCTCGGCGTCGTCCAGCTCGATGGGGGTCGCGCCGACGAGGCGCTGCGGTCGTTCTCGGAGACGCGCAACGTGCTGGCGCGCCTCGCACCGTCCCGGCCCGCGCTCACCTACGACGCGGCCGAGAACCAGGGCTGGATAGCCAAGGCGCTGGAGGCGGCCAACGACTACGAGGGCGCGCTCGCCGCGCAGCGGGCCCGCCTGGCCCTCCTCGTCGGCACGCCGGACGCCACCAAGGATCGGCAGGTCCAGCAGCAGATCTCGAACGCCAACTACGAAATGGGGCGGCTCGAGCTCGCGCTCGGCCATCCGCAGGCCGCCTTGGCGCCTGCGCGTGCGGCAGCCGACGGCACCGAAGCGCTCGTCGCCTCCGATCCCTCCAACCTCTTCTGGCTGTCCGAGTCGGCGTTTGCCCGGCTGGGGTGGGCGGAGGTGCTGGCCGCGCTCGGCGAGCGCGACGCCGCGCGCACCGCGGTGGAGCGCTCGCTGCCCGAAGTCGCGCGGCTGCTCGCCAGCGACGCCACCGTGACCAACTGGCAGGTGAAGCTGCGCGGCCGGGCGCTCGCCCTCCAGTACGGGTTCGCCCTGGCGGACGACCGCCGCCCGCCGTTGCCGGAGTTGCGGAGCTACCTCGACACCGTGCGGCGGCTGGAGGGCGAGGGCACGAAGTTCAGCCCCGATCAGGCGGCCGTCGCGGCCGGCGTCTGCCTGACGCTCGGCGACCTGGAGGAACGGGACGGGCGGCCCGCGGCCGCGGCGGCCGCCTGGAAGGAGGCGGCGGCGCGGGCGGCGCCGTTCGCCGAGCGCGATAATTTTCCGTCGCTGACCACGCTCGGACGGATCAAACTACGTCTGGGCGAAGTGGCGGAAGCGCGCACGCTCGCTGCGCGCGTGGGGGCGTCGAAGTACCGGCATCCCGCGTACGGCGATCTGGTAGCGGAGATCGCCGCGGTCCGCCAGCAGAACAACGAGGCCCGCGGGAGGTAAAGTGAACATCACCATCAAGAACCAACGCCAAGGGAGACCATCATGGAAGAGACGTTCTTTCCGCTGACACCTACCGACACCAAAAAGGTCAAGGTCCGCGTGGACGCCGTGCAGAACGAAGTGCAGGCGATTCCGCCCGTCCTGCACATGGGCAGCGGTCACTTCCAGTTCATCCAGTGGACGATCGAGACCGACGGCTGGGTGTTTCCCACGTTCCGCTCGGGGATCGAATTGAAGGTCCCCAATTCGCAGTTCAGCAACGGCAGCGTCAACGATCCCGCCGTGTTTCGCATCAGCGACACGAACCTCGAGGCGGGCGATCACGAGTACACGATCCACGTGGTCAATCCGGCGACCGGGGAGCAACTCGAGCTCGATCCGACGATCAAGAACCAGGGCTGACGCCCCGCGCGCCGCGGGCGCCCGGCGGAGCGTTTACGCCGGGTGCCCCGGTGGCGCGGCGCACGCCCGCTGGCGCGCCTCGACGTCGCCGGCAAGACGCTCCAGATAGCGGTCGATGATGCCGTGCGACGCGAGCGCGGCGCGCGTGCGCATCAGGTAGTCGCACGACGAGCCGAACGCCCCGCAGGCCTCGGCGATGATCTCCGCCTGCTCGGCGTGCGACAGCCGCGCGTACTGGACGTGGTCGCGGCGCACGACGAAGGTCAGCCCCACCAGATTGCGCTCGGCGGAGCGCAAACGCACCCAGCGGGGCCGATACGCGCCGACCACCATCTCCCGGCGCCACAGCAGCGCCAGCTCGTCCATCGCCAGCGGCGACGGCAGCCGGTACGCCACGCCGTGGCACGCGCCGCCCGGCTCGAGCGCCAGCACGAGGCCCGGCTTGTCGGGCGTGCCGCGCGACGCGAGCGAGCGCAGGCAGAACGTGCGGTGCAGTCCATGCACGGTGGCCGCCCGCGCCTCGGCGATGGGGAACAGCGGGTTCCACAGCAGCGAGCCGTAGCCGAACACCCACCACCCCGCCCCTTTCGGACGCACGGCGAGCGTCGCCGTCAGCGATGCCGACAGCTGCTCGTCGGTGAGCGCGCGATCATCCACGGCGGACAGGTAGAGCTCGCGCATCCCGCCCGCCTCCAGATAGCGCCGCGATAGGGTCATCTACTCCTGGGGCTCGGTTGTGCGCGCGAGCTTTTGCAGCGCGACGTTGTCGTGCCGGCGCCTGGCGCGGGTCGACTTGCCGTGCGCACCGCCCTTGCCGAGCAGCGGCGAGCGGGCGACGGGATTGCGGGGCTTCGGCGGGGCGTGCAGTTTGGCGCGCTTCATCGTTGGCGTTTTGCTACTGCGGCGATCTTAACGCGGGGACGGACGGCAGGCACCCTTCGCACCATGCCGCCACGCCGAGCAGGCCGGCGTCGTCCCCCGGCCCCGCGGCGAGCTGCAGGCCGAGCGGAAGCCCCGCGTCGTCGAGGCCGTTCGGCAGCGTGATCGCCGGCACGCCGAGCAACGACCACAGCGTGCAGCACGCGGGATCGCCGGTGCCTTCGAGGCCGGCGGGCGCCGCGGCAGGCGCGGCGGGCGTCAGCACGGCGTCGACGCCGGCGAGCCATGGCGGCACCGCGGCGAGCATCCGCGCGCGCTCCGCGAGCGCGGCACGATAGTCGGGCGCGGCGATGGCGCCGCCTTCGTCGAGCGCCGCTCGCAGGCGCGCGGAAAGGTCCGCGTCGTGGTCGCGTCGCAGCGCCGCGAGATTGCGCGCGCCTTCCGCCAGCATGATCACGCGATGGACGGCAACCGCGCTCGCCCATGTCGCGGGCAGCGCGACGGCGGCCACGTCCGCGCCGCCGGCGCGCAGCGCTGCCGCCGCCCGCGCGAGCGCGGCCGCGGTCGCCGCATCGACGGGCGCCCAGGGAAACTGCGGCAGCAGCGCGAGCCGCGGCGGGCGCGCGCGCTTCGGGGGTAGCGCGGGAATGCCGTCGGCGAGCGCCGCCGCCAGCCGCGCCGCGTCGCCGACGTTGCGCGTGAACGTGCCCAGGGTGTCGAACGTCTCGCTGAAGAGATTGACCCCGGCGAACGGAATCGCGCCGAGGCTCGGCTTGAATCCCACCACGCCGCAATACGCCGCCGGGCGGATGACGGAGCCGTTGGTCTGCGTGCCGATCGCGCCCGTCACGTGCCCTGCGGCGACGGCCGCGGCGGAGCCCGACGAGGAGCCGCCGGGCGTGTGCGCCGGATTCCACGGATTGCGCGTCGGGCCGGGGTGCATGAACGCGAGCTCGGTGGAAACGGTCTTGCCGAAGACGTAGCCGCCCGCCTGCGCCAGGCGTTCGACGCACGCCGCGTCGGCCTCGCTGCGCCGGCCCGCAAACGCCGGCGAGCCGAGCCCCGTGGGGAGCGCCCGCGTGTGGATGATGTCCTTCACGCCGATGCCGATGCCGCGGAGCGGTACGTCTGCTTTGGTCGCGTCGCAGCGATCCGCCGCGGCGCGCACGTGCGCGGCGTCGAGCGTGGTCCAGGCGAGGATGGCGGCGTCGGTGGCGGCGACGCGCGCGAGTTGCGCCTCCGCGAGCGCGCGTGCCGTGAGCGTGCCCCGCGCGATCGCCGCGGCCGCGCCCGCCAGCGTCAGCGCGTGATGAACAGTCTCAGCGCTCGACACCGGTGGCCTCGATGCGCACGAGCGGCACCGCCGTCGCGGTCGCCCCTGCGGCCATGTCGGGCAGGAAGAGTTGCTGCAGGTCGTTCAGGAACCGGCGCCCGAGCTCCGTGGGCTTGAGCCTCGTGGGATCCGGCTCGAGCAATCCCTTGCGCGTGGCGATCTCCAGCGGCTTCGCGACGATCGCCAGCGGATAGCCGGTGCGCTCCGCGAACGTCGACGCGGGAACGCCGTCGGTGAGACGCAGCGCGTTCAGCATGAACTCGAAGCCGACGTCGCCGCGCGTCACCTTCGTCTCGTCCTGGACGGCGGTCCGGAGCGGCGCGCGCTCGAGATAATCGCGGGGATTCTTCCAGCGCATCTGGCGGACGATCGCGTCGGCGAACGACAGCTTGGAATGCGCGCCTGCCCCGATGCCGAGATAGTCGCCGAAGCGCCAGTAGTTGAGGTTGTGCCGCGATTCGCGCGACGGCTGCGCGTGCGCGGACGTCTCGTAATGGACGTACCCGGCGGCGCGCAGCGTGCCGGCCACGACGTCGCCGAACTCCGCTGCGGTGTCGTCGTCGGGCAGCGGCGGAGGATGGCGATGGAACAGCGTGTTCGGTTCGAGCGTGAGCTGGTAGTACGACAGATGCGGCGTCGCGAAGCGCAGCGCGGCGGCCAGGTCGCGCTCGAGGTCGGCCTGCGTTTGCCCCGGCAGCGCGTACATGAGGTCGAGGTTGACGTTGCCGAAGATCATCATCGCGGCTTCGGCAGCGCGGCTCGCCTCGTCGGGGCCGTGGATGCGCCCGAGCGCCGCCAGGAAGCGCGGGTCGAAGCTCTGTACGCCGAGCGATAGCCGGTTCACGCCCGCGGCGAAGTACCCGGCGAAGCGCGCCCGCTCGAACGTGCCCGGGTTTGCTTCCAGCGTGACTTCGGCGTCGGGCGCGAGCGGCACGCGCGCGCGGATGCCCGACAGCAGCCGCTCGACCGCCGCGGCGGAGAAGAGGCTCGGCGTGCCGCCGCCGATGAACATCGTCATCACCTTGCGGCCCCAGATCGACGGCAGCGCCGCCTCGAGATCCGCGAAGAGCGCGTCGACGTAGGCGTCCTCGGGCACCTCGCCTTTCGCTTCGTGCGAGTTGAAGTCGCAGTACGGGCACTTGCGCACGCACCACGGGATGTGGACGTACAGCGACAGCGGGGGCAGCGCGCGAAAGCGCGGCGACCGGCCCGCCGTCTCGATCGTCGCCGTCCGCGGACGATCGTCAGCCATGACGGTGCCGCGTCTCGGCGAGCCGCGCGAGCAGCACGCGCATCGCCTTGCCGCGATGAGAGAGCTCGTTCTTGCGCGGAAGCGGCAGCTCCGCGCCGGTAAGGCCGGTGGCATCGTCCTGGAAGTGCGCGTCGTAGCCGAAGCCGCCGTCTCCGCGCGGCGCGTCGATGATCGAGCCGTGCCACGCGCCTTCCGCGATAAGCGGCGCAGGATCGTCCGCGCTTCGCACCAGCACGAGCACGCAGTAGTAGTGCGCGCGCCGATCCGCGACGCCCGCAAGCGCCGCCACCAGCCGGGCGTTGTTGCGCGCGTCCGAGCGCGGCTCGCCGGCGTAGCGCGCGCTGTACACCCCCGGCGCGCCGCCGAGCGCGTCGACGCACACGCCGGAATCGTCGGCGAGCGCGGGCAGCCCGGACGCGGCGCTCGCGTGCCGCGCCTTGGCGAGCGCGTTCTCGACGAACGTGACGTGCGGCTCCTCCGCGTCGGGGATGCCGAGCTCCGCCTGCGCGACGACGGCGATGCCGAGCGGCTCGAGCAGGCGCGCGAACTCGCGGAGCTTGCCGGGATTGCCCGACGCCAGGACGAGCCGCTCGATCATCCGGCCAGCGCGGCCTTTTGCGCGGCGACGAGCCGGCGAATGCCGCGCTGCGCGAGCGCGGTGAGCGCCGCCATCTCGGCGGCCGAGAACGGCGCGCCTTCGGCGGTGCCCTGGATCTCGACGAAGCCACCTCGGCTCGTCATGACGACGTTCATGTCGGTGTCGCACGTCGAGTCCTCGGAATAGTCGAGGTCGAGCAGCGGCACGCCGTCGACGATGCCCACGGATACGGCGGCGACCATCTCGCGCAGCGGGCGGCCGGTGACGAGACCTTTGGCCTTGCACCAGGCGATGGCGTCGGCCACCGCGACGCACGCGCCGGTGATGGACGCGCACCGCGTGCCGCCGTCGGCTTGCAGCACGTCGCAGTCGATCTTGATCGTGCGCTCCCCGAGCGCCGACAGGTCGACGACGGCGCGGAGGCTCCGGCCGATCAGCCGCTGGATCTCCTGCGTGCGGCCCGACTGCTTGCCTTCGGCCGCCTCGCGGCGCGAGCGCGTGTGCGTCGAGCGCGGCAGCATGCCGTACTCGGCGGTGAGCCAGCCCTGCCCCTTGCCGCGCAGGAATCCGGGCACGCCTTCCTCGACGCTCGCCGTGCACAGCACGTGCGTGTGTCCCATCTCGATCAGGACCGAGCCCTCCGCGTGCCGCGTGAAGCGGCGGCGAAGCTTGAGCGGCCGCAGCGCCTGCGCCGTGCGGCCGTCGTGTCGATTGCCCATGTCCCGAAGTCCTTGCCGAAAAGGACGTCGATTATAGCGATGCGCCCTCAGGAGGACGGCCGCGCGCGCCACCACGCCGCGGTCGCGGCCAGCCCGTCGTCCAGCGTGAACGGCAGGGGACCGATCTTCGCGGCGAGCGCGGCGGCGTCGATTTCGAGCGAGCCGATGACGCGCGACGCCACGGCGGCGCGGCCCGCGGCGGTGGCGGCGGCGGTGATGAACGGCGCCGGCACCGGCAGGAGCAGCACGCGCTTGCCCATCGCGCCCGCCATCCGCCGCGCGAGGTCCGGCGTGGACACGGCCTCGAGGTCGGCGATGACGAACGTGCCCGGCACCGGCGCCGGCGCGTCGACCAGCGCGGCGATCGCGTGCGCCAGGTTGCCCACGTAGAGGAGCTGCCGCCGATTGCCGATGAGGCCGAGCGGCAGCGGCACGCCGCGCGCCACCGCGCGCCATAGCTCCAGGAAGTTGCCGCGCACGTGCGGACCGTACACCAGCGGCGGCCGCAGGATGGTGAGCGCGACGTCGGCCGTTCCGGCCAGCGCGCGCAGCGCCTGCTCGGTCTCCCACTTGCTCATCGCGTACAGGTCGGACGGATTCGGCGCGTCGCCGTCGCGAAACGGCTCGGGCCCGGTCGTCTCGCCGTTGACCTTGATCGTGCTGACGAACACGAAGCGCGGCACGCCGTTGCGCTGCGCGGCGCGGAACAGCCGCTCCGACGCGACGACGTTCGCGGCGTGGTACGCCAGCGCGGGATCGGGCGCGCGCTCGCGCATCACGTGGGCGCGGCCGGCGAGATGCACGATCGCACGGGCGCCGGCGAGCGCGCGGTCGAGCGCCGTGTCCGTGGCGACTGCGAGGTCGCCGATGGCGAGATAGTCGGCACGCCCGGCCGTGCCCGGCGTGAGCCGCCGCACCAGTCCGCGCACGTGCTTGCGCGCGCCGCGAAGGTGCTCGCACACCTCGGTGCCCACGAAGCCGTCGGCGCCGGTCACGACGATGAGGCCGGAAGGCGTCGTCACACCCACTTCCAGCCGTGCTTGTTGTAGAACCGGAACCCGCTGATCACGAACCAGCGGATGTGGCGCCAGCCCTTGCGCGCGGCGTCGCCGCCGTAATGGATGATGCGCACCGACGGCACGTACGCCGTCGTCGTGACGCCGGCGAGACGCACGCTCCAGTCGTAGTCCTCGAAATAGAGGAAGAACTTCGGGTCGAAGCCGCCGGTGCGGTCGATCGCGTCGCGCCGCACCAGCATGAACGCGCCGGATAGCGCGGGCACGCCGAGCACGTCGCGCGGCGGCTTCACGTCGACGAGGTCGCGCATCTCGTAGCGGTCGAGACGGCGCCTGAACGGCATCCGCAGCGCGCGCGGCACGAAGCCCCGCAGCAGCAGGTCGAGGACCGCCGGATAGCGCTTGCACAGGTAATGGCGCTTGCCGTCGGGGCCGCGCACGGCGGGCGCGAGCGCGCCGACTTCGGGATGGGCGTCGAGCCAGCGGATGGCGCACGCCAGCGCGTCGGTGGCAAGCTCGACGTCCGGGTTCAGCACCAGGTGATAGTCGGAGCCGGTGCCGTGCAGCGCCAGGTTGTGCGCGGCGCCGTAGCCGATGTTCGAGTGGCTGTGCCGCTGGATGACGCGCACGCCGGAATCGCGGAAGCGCTGATTGCCGATGTCGTTGACGAGCTCGCCGATCTTCGGATCCTCGCTGTTGTCGATCAGCGCGAGATGGACGGACTTGAGCGCGCCGCTCGCGCGCGCGGCGCCGATCGCGAGCTCCAGCTTGCGCAGCACGCGGTCGAGCAGCTTGAGATCGGGACGATACGTCACGATGCTGATCTGGAGCGACGAGGGGATCACGGCGCGGCTCGGGCCATCGAAATCACACGGTGCGAGAGTTTACTGCGTCACTTCGCGGTCCAGCGTAGAATCGGCCCGCGATGCGTCGCCGCGGTTCGCGCTTCGTCTCCTTTTTGCACGCAACTCCCCATGCCGATGACCACCGACCTTCCGCGACACGACGCCGCTGCGCTCGTCGCCTTCGCCGCAACGCTGCTCGAGGCGTCGCACGTCCGCGCGGACATCGCCGCCGACGTCGCCGCCGTGCTCGTCGACGGCGATCTCCTCGGCCACACCACGCACGGCCTGGCGCTGCTGGCGCCGTACCTCGCCGAGATCGAGAAGGGATCGATGCGCGGCGACGGCGCGCCGGTCGTCGTCAGCGCGCGTCCGGCGGCGCAGACGTGGGATGGCGGCCGCCTGCCCGGCCCGTGGCTCACGCTGCGCGCCCTCGACGCCGCCGGCGCGATGGCGCGCACGCAAGGGACGGGCACCGTCGTCGTGCGTCGCGCGCACCACATCGGCTGCCTCGCCGCGTACGTGAAGCGCGCCGCGGATGCCGGCCTGATGGCGTTCGTCCATTGCTCGGATCCGTCGGTGAAGAGCGTCGCGCCGTTCGGCGGCGTCAGCGCCGTGTTCACGCCCAATCCGCTGTCGGCGGGCATCCCGACGTCGCGCGATCCGATCCTGCTCGACATCTCGGCGAGCATCACGACCAATGGCTTGACCGGCCGCCTGCACGCGGCCGGGCAGAAGCTGCCGCACGCCTGGGTGCAGGACGCGCAGGGCAACGCCACCACCGATCCCGGCGTGCTGTTCGCCGACCCCAGGGGAACGCTTCTCCCGCTCGGCGGCCTCGACGCCGGGCACAAGGGCTACGCACTGGCGCTGCTGGTGGAGACGCTCACCGCGGGGCTCGCGGGCTTCGGCCGCGCGGATCCCCCGGAAGGCTGGGGCGCGACGGTGTTCGTGCAGGTGCTGGACCCGGCGGCCTTCGGCGGCGCCGAGGCGTTCACGCGGCAGACGGATTTCCTGGTCGACGCCTGCCACGCGGCCACGCCGCGGCCGGGCATCGAGCGGGTGCGGTTGCCGGGCGAGAACGGCGTCGCCCGCTACCGCGAGCAGCGCGCGAACGGCGTGCAGCTCCACCCGACGATCCTGCCGGCGCTGGCGCCGTGGGCGAAAAAGCTCGGCGTCGCGATGCCGGAACAGTCGAAGGCATCGCGTCAGGCCGGAGCCTGACCTGCGGCGTCAGCCGGCCACCAGCGCCGCATGCAGCGGCAGCAGCGCCATCAGCGCCACCGCGAGCCACGCCCAGACCGCGGGGTCGGCGAAGCATCGGAGGGTGCGCGGGCGCACCGCGCTGACGATCTGCTTCATGCCGCCTTCTTGAGCGCGGTCTCGACGGCCTTCTTCGGATTGACGAGCGTGCGCCGGCCGTCCGCCGTCTTGTCGGCGGTATCGCGGATGACCGCGATCACTTCGGCGGGCTTCAGCGCGGGGTTCACCGCGAGCACCTTGCCGGCGAGGTTTGCCACCTGCGGCGAGGCCATCGACGTGCCCGACTCCGCGAGCTTGTCGCCGCCGGGAATCACGCTCTCCACCTGGTAGCCGTTGGCGTGCACGACGACGGTCGGGCCGTAGCTCGTGAACGACGCCTCGTCACCCGCCTTGTCGACCGCGCCCACCGTCAGCAGGTTCGGCAGCGAGATGCCCGCGGGGATCGCCTCGGCGAACGACGAATCCTGGTTGGCGTTGCCGGCAGCGGCGACGAACAGGATCTCCGGTGCGCTCGCCATTGCCTTCGTCAGCGCGTTCTTCTGCGTGTCGAAGTATTCGCGCGCGATCGCCTTGCGCTCGTCGGGCGTCTGGCCGATGCCGCAGAGCTCGAGATCCTCCTCGAAGCCCTTGACGCTCCCGCCCCAGCTCATGTTCACCACGCGCACGTCGTTCTTCTTCATGAAGTCGACGTAGCTCTGCATGTTGCGCGCGTCGCGCTCCACCAGCTCCTTCGACGGGCAGGGATCGGGACGCAGCGTGTTGCCGAACTCGATCCGGGCGACGGCGAGGCGCGCGTACGGATTGCCGGCGACGGCGATGCCGGCGACGTGCGTGCCGTGCATCCAGTTGCCGGCGAGGTTGATCTCCTCGATCGCGCTCTTGTATTCGTCGGGCTTCAGCGTCGACAGGAACTTCTTCACTTCGCTCGCCTCGGGGCTGTCGATGTTCGACTGGAGGTCGGAGAAGCCTTTGAGCCGCGCCTTCATCTGCGGCACCTTGCTCTGCAGCGCCGCGGGAATGGGCTGCAGGTCGCCGCTGGCGGCGTTGGCGTACTTGTCGAAGGCGATCACCGCCGGCTTGCCGTCGGCGCCCTTGACGAGCTGCTCGGGGAAGAGCTTCGTGTCGACGCCGCTGTCCCAGATCGCGATGCGCACCGGCGCCTGACTCTTGCCGGGTGCGAGCGTCACGTCGCGCGCCACCCAGATGTCCGGCTTCTCGACCTTGTGCGCGTCGAGATACGCGCTGTACGCGGCCACGAACGTGTCCTTCACCGGCAGCACGGCGACGATCCGGTAGCGCGCGTTGACGAGCATCGGCGCGAGGTCGGACGACAGCGCGCCGGCCTTGTCCACCGTGGGCTGGATCGCCTCGCGGAGGTAGCCGAGCGCCAGCGCTTCGCTGGCAATCTCGTTGCCGGCCTTGGCTTCCTTGATCTCGTTCTGCACCACGTCGTACGGCATGCCGTCGAGCTCGGCGGCGACCATGCGCCGGACTTCGGCGCGGTAAGCGTCAGACGTGCGGTTCCCCACTTTGCGCTCGGCCGCGATCATCGACCGCATCGACAGGCCCGAGACCAGCTTGTCGGCCGGCTTGTCCTCGAGCTCGCGGATGCGCGCGGCGCCCTTCAGGGCCTCGTCGTACCGGCCTTCGAGGTAGTCGAGGCGCGCGATCGTGCCGAGCAGCTGCCGCAACATCGCCTTGTCGGCGATGTCGTACTGGGCGAGGACGGATTCGGTGTCGCGGCGAAGCTCCTGCGCGAACACTCGGAACTTCGCGTCGTCGCGGACGATGGCGTCGAGCTTGCCGCCCACCTTGTAGGAAAAGCGCGGCAGGTCGGCCGCCTTGTCTATGCGCTTCTTGTCCTGCGCGTGCGCGCCGCCGGCGACGGCGAGCGCGACGATGATCGTGGCGATTCTGGCGAGCATGAAGGTCCCCGGGAAACGGATGGCGGTGAGTGTAGGACGCGGCAGGTTAACCGAACCTTAACGGGGCATCCTGCGACCGCCGAGACCGACATTCTACGGGGCGGCCCGCCGCGCGGGCGCCGGTGTGACGGAATGCAGTGGAGCCGGACGAAATGCCGAAGCGCGCGGGCGCCCGGCGTCAGTCGCCGCGCCGGCCGAGCGCCACCCGCGGGATGCCGGCGAGATCGCGGGCCGACGCGAGGTCGCGGAAGCCCGCCGCGGCGAAGAGCGCCTGCACGTCTTCGGCCTGGTCGTAGCCGTGCTCGACCACCAGTGCTCCGCCCGTCACGAGGTGCGCCGGCGCGGCCGCCACGATGACCCTGAGGGCGTCGAGGCCATCGCCGCCCGCGGTCAGCGCCGCGATCGGCTCGAAGCGGACGTCGCCTTGCGAAAGGTGCGGATCGGCGGTTCCGATGTAGGGGGGGTTGCTGACGATGACGTCGAACGGCGCGCTTTCCGGCGGCACCGCCGCGAACCAGTCGCCGGCGATGAATTCGACGCTGAAGACGCCAAGCCGGCGCGCGTTCGCGCGCGCCACCTGCAGCGCGGCGCTGCTCGCGTCGGTGGCGACGATCTGCGCCCGCGGCCGTTCGCGCGCGAGCGCCAGCGCGATCGCGCCCGAGCCGGTGCCGAGGTCCAGCACGCGCACGTCGCGGTCGGCCGGCAGCAGGCGCAGCGCCTGCTCGACCACCGTCTCCGTCTCGGGCCGCGGAATCAGCACGTTCGGCGTCACGGCGAGCGTCAGCCCCCAGAACTCGCGCATGCCGACCAGGTAGGCGACGGGCTCGCCGTCGCGGCGGCGCTGCGCGAGCGTGAAGAAGGCTGTCGCCTTCGCGCGCGAGAGCGGCTCGTCGGGCCGCGCCAGCAGCCACGCGCGCTGCGCGCGCAGCGCGTGCGCGAGGAGCACCTGCGCCTCCAGCGGCGGCAGGCCGGATTGCAGCAGCGCCTGTCGCATCGTCATCGCCGTCATCGCGGCCGCTCCATCGCGAAGAGCCGCAGGCGCAGCCCGTAGTAGCGCCCCCACCCGCGATCGGCCAGGCCCGCCTTCATCAGCACGCGCTGGGAGACGGTATTGTCCGGATGCGTGACGCCGATGATGCGGTCGAGCGTCAGATCGTCGAACGCGTAGCGCCGCAGCTCGGTCGCGCCTTCGGTGGCGAAGCCCAGGCCCCAGGCGTCGTGCAGCAGCCGGTAGCCGATCTCGACGTCGCATGTCGGCGGGCAGTACTTGAGCGCGAACCAGCCGACGAACGCACCCGTGTCGCGGCGCGTCGCATACCACGTGCCGAGCCCCGGATACAGCGCGTAGTGCCGCACCACGCGCGCCAGACGCGCGTCGATCTCTCCGCGCGGCGTGGGCTTGCCGTTGCCGACGAAGCGCACGACGCGGGGGTCGCGATCCAGCCGGTGGAGATCGTCGGCGTCGGCAGGGACGAACTGTCGCAGCGACAGGCGCAGCGATTCGAGCCACGACGCCGGCCGGGCGGCGGACTGCGCGCGGGGCTTCGCGGCGGCGACGCTCACGGCACGTCCTGCGCGGGCGCGTCCGCGACGAACATCTGCATCGTCCGGCCGTAGTGCTCCGCCTGCCCGTCCTCGCGCATGCCGATCTTGCGCAGCACCTGCTGCGAGGCGGCGTTGTCGGGAAACGTCACGCCGACGATGCGCGCAAGGGCGAGCGTCGCGAAGCCGTGGGCCAGCACCGCCCGCGCCGCCTCCGTCGCGTAGCCGCGGCCCCAGCAATCGAACGGCAGCCGGTACGCGATCTCGACGTCGCCGCCTTCCGGCAGCGGAAAGAGGCCGCAGCCGCCGACGAACCGGCCTTCGTCGCGCGTGCTGGCGTGCAGCAGCGACATCCCCGGATGCTCGGCCGCGAAGGCGACGATCCGGCCGATCGACGCCGCCACCTCGTCCCGCGTGCGCGGCCCGAGGCCCGTGCCGATGTAGCGCATGACGCGCGCGTCGCCGTCCATCGACAACAGGTCGTCCACATCGCCCGGCGTGAATGGCCGCAGCACGAGGCGCGGCGTCGAGAGCGCCACGCTCACCGCTCCTCTCCGGCCAGCGCCGCGAGCTGCTCGGCCTGGAATTCCTGCGCGAGCGCGCCGATCAGCTCGTCGAGATCTCCGTCCATGATGGCGTCGATCTTGTAGAGCGTGAGGTTGATCCGGTGATCGGTGACGCGTCCCTGCGGAAAGTTGTACGTGCGGATGCGCTCGCTGCGGTCGCCCGAGCCGATGAGGCTCTTGCGGTGCGCGGCCTCCTTCTGCTGCCGCTCCTGGCGCTCCTTGTCGACGAGCCGCGACGCGAGCACGGCCATCGCCTGCGCGCGGTTGCGATGCTGCGACCGGTCGTCCTGGCACTCGACGACGAGGCCGCTCGGCAGATGCGTGATGCGCACCGCGGAGTCCGTCTTGTTGACGTGCTGCCCGCCGGCGCCGGACGCCCGGAACGTGTCGACGCGGATGTCGGCGGGGTTGATCGTGATGTCCGCGACGGGATCGGCCTCCGGCAGCACGGCCACCGTGCAGGCCGACGTGTGGATGCGGCCCTGCGCCTCGGTTTCCGGCACGCGCTGCACGCGGTGCCCGCCCGATTCGAACTTGAGCTTCGCGTATGCGCCCGCACCCGCGATGCGCGCGATCACTTCCTTGAACCCGCCGAGGTCGGAGGCTGATTCCGAGACGATCTCGACTTTCCACCGGCGCCGCTCGGCGAATCGCGAGTACATCCTGAAGAGGTTGCCGGCGAAGAGCGCCGATTCGTCGCCGCCCGTGCCCGCGCGCACCTCGAGGAACACGTTGCGCTCGTCGTTGGGATCCTGCGGCAGCAGCATCGCCTGCAGCTCGGCCTCGATGCGCGCGAGCCGCCCTTCCGCGTCCGCCATTTCCTCGGCGGCCAGCGCCTTCATCTCGGGATCCTGCGCGAACGCCGCGGCCGCCGCGAGGTCGCCTTCGGCCCTGGTGTACTCGCCGAGCCGCGCGACGACCGGCCCGAGCTCCGAATGCTCGCGTGTGAGCGCGCGATAGCGGTCGAGGTCGCGCGTCGCGTCTTCCGACGACAGCAGGTGCTCGACCTCGTCGAGCCGCATGGCGAGACCGTCGAGCTTGGTGCGAAGCGAGGCTTTCATTTCAGCGGAACCGTGTGTAGCCAAGGACCTTGTGGGGCCGGCTCCGAGCCGGCCGGGGGCCGGCTTCCGCCGGCCGCGACATTGCGTCAGGCCTGAAGCCTGTCGTGCCGCGCAACGGCGCTAGGGCTCGCCGCTGTCGGAATCGGCGAGCTTGTAGACGCGCGCGAGCAGCGCGATCAGCTCGGCGCGCTCGGCGTCGCCCGCCGCGTTCAGCGCGGCGAGCGGCGGGTGGAGCAGCTTGTTCGTGAGACCGCGCGCGAGGGCGTCGATCACGGCGTCGGGCGACGCGCCGCCTGCGAGCATCCGCCGCGCCCGCTCGAGCTCGGCCTCCCGCAGCGCGTCGTGGTGCGCCGACAGCGCGGCGATCGTGGGCACGACGTTGCGGCCTTCCAGCCAGCGGAGAAAGTGCGTCGTCTGCTCCGCGATCATCTCCTCCGCCTGCACGACGGCCTCGCGCCGCACCTGCAGGTTGCCCTTCACGATCTCCGCGAGATCGTCGACGCTGTAGAGGAACACGTCGTCGAGCTTGCCGGCCTCGGCCTCGACGTCGCGCGGCACCGCCAGGTCGACGATGAAGATGGGGCGGTGGCGCCGCTGCTTGATCACGCGCTCCAGCAGGCCCTTGCCGATGATCGGCAGCGAGCTCGCCGTGCACGTGACGACGATGTCGAACTGGTGCAGCCGGTCCGGGATCTCGTTCAGCGTGATCGCCTCGGCGCCGAAGCGGTCGGCGAGCTTCTGCCCGCGCTCCATCGTGCGGTTGGAGACGGTGATCGTCCTGGGCTTCTTCGCCGCGAAGTGCGTGGCCGCGAGCTCGATCATCTCGCCGGCGCCGATCAGCAGCAGGCGCTGCTCGGAGATCGACGGGAAGATGCGCTCGGCGAGCTTCACTGCCGCCGCGGCCATCGAGATCGACGCTGCGCCGATGTCGGTGCGCGTGCGGACGTCCTTCGCCACGGCGAACGTGCGCTGGAACAGGCGATTGAGCACGAGGCCGAGCGATCCCGCCGACTCGGCGGTGCGCACGGCCTGCTTCATCTGGCCCAGGATCTGCGGCTCGCCCAGCACCATCGAATCGAGCCCGCTCGCGACCCGAAACGCGTGCGCCACCGATTTGTCGCGGGCGAGCGTGTAGGTGTAGGGCGCGAGCGCGCCGTCGGGCAAGCGGTGAACGCCTTCGAGCCAGCGGGCGACCGGCTCCGGCGCGCCCCCGTGGAAGTAGACCTCCGTGCGATTGCACGTCGACAGGATCGCCACTTCCTTCACCTTGCGCGCGCCCGTGAGCTCGCGCAGCGCGTCCGCCAGCGCGTCGGGCGCGAACGTCACCCGCTCGCGCACGTCGAGCGGCGCCGTCGTGTGATTGAGACCGAAGGTGTAGATCGACATGGACGGTGGCGGCGTTGGACCCAACCCGTGCAAGACGGGCGGCCAGGTCGAATTCTACCGCAGGTGACGCCCGAGGCGGCGCCACAAGACCTTGATTTGGGTCATGATTTGCGGCGGGCTACGCCTTGAAGAACTCCTGCCGCCCGCCCAGCCAGCGCTCGAGGTGCGCGGCGGCGGCCGCGGGGTCCTTCTGCAGCAGCTCGTCGGCAGCGTCGCGCGCCTGCTCGATCAGCGCGACGTCGCGCTCGAGGTCGGCGAAGCGCAGCAGCGGCTCGCCCGATTGGCGCGCGCCGAGGAACTCTCCCGGGCCGCGGATCGTGAGATCCTGCCGCGCGATCTCGAAGCCGTCCGTGTTCTCGTAGATCACCTTCAGCCGCTGCTTGGCCGTCTCCGTCAACGGCTCCTCGAACAGCAGCACGCAGGTGCTCTCCGCGGCGCCCCGCCCCACGCGGCCGCGCAGCTGGTGCAGTTGCGCGAGGCCGAAGCGCTCGGCGTGCTCGATCACCATCACCGAGGCGTTGGCGACGTCCACGCCGACCTCGATCACCGTCGTCGCGACGAGCACGGCGATCTCGCCGCGCACGAATGCCGCCATCGTCTGGGCCTTTTCGTCGGGCTTCATCCGGCCGTGCAGCAGGCCGACGCGCACCGCCGTTCCGTAGGCCGCGGTGAGCTCCGCATGCAGCGCCACCGCCGTCTGCAACTCGAGCTTTTCCGATTCCTCGATCAGCGGGCACACCCAGTACACCTGCCGGCCTTCGGTGGAAAGCCTGCCCACCCACTGGATGATCTCGGCGCGCCGCTTCTGGTTGACGAGCCGCGTGCCCACGGGCGTGCGTCCCGGCGGCATCTCGTCCAGCACCGAGACGTCGAGGTCGGCGTAGAACGTCATCGCGAGCGTGCGCGGGATCGGTGTCGCGCTCATCATCAGCTGATGCGCCTCGGCGAGCCCCTTGCCGCGCAGAGCCAGGCGCTGCGCGACGCCGAAGCGATGCTGCTCGTCGACGATGGCGAGGCCGAGCCGCGGCAGCTCGACGCCTTCCTGGAACAGCGCGTGCGTACCCACGGCGAAAGGCGCGGCGCCGCTCGCGAGCCTTTCCGTGGCGAGGCGCCGCGCCTTCGCGGGCAGCGACCCCGACAGCCATACGAGGTCGACGCCGACCCCTTCGAGCCACGCGGAGAGCTTGCGAAAGTGTTGCTCGGCCAGGAGCTCCGTCGGCGCCATGAACGCGACCTGCCGGCCGCTCTCGATCGCCTGCAACGCCGCCAGCGCCGCGACGATCGTCTTGCCGGAGCCGACGTCGCCCTGCAGCAGCCGCTGCATGGGCGTGGCCTTGCGCAGGTCGTGGCTGATCTCGCGCCGGACGTGCTCCTGCGCGCGCGTCAGCTTGAACGACACGCGCTTCATGAGCTCGGTGGTGAGCGCGCCGGTGCCGGTCAGCACGGGGGCACGGCGCTCGGCGCGCGCCTTGCGATGCGCCTTGAGCGAGAGCTGCTGCGCGAGGAGCTCGTCGAACTTGAGGCGCGTCCATGCCGGATGCGTGCGGGCGTCGAGCGCCTTTTGCGTGAGGCCCGACAGCCGCGGCGGCGGATTGTGCAGGAAGCGCACGGCGTCGCCGAACTTCCACAGCTTGCGCCGCTGCGTGAACGGCTCCGGCAGCACTTCGCTGGTGCGCGCGGGATCCGCTGCGATCACGCGCACGATCAGCTTGCGGAGCGTGTCCTGCGACAGGCCGGCCGTGGTCGGATAGACCGGCGTGAGCCGATCGTCGAGCGGCACGTCGCCGTGGATCACCTTGAACTGCGGATGGACGATCTCGAGGCCGTAGTGTCCGTCGCGCACTTCGCCGAACACCCGCACGCGCTGCCCCGCCGCGAGCGTCTTCAGGTGGCTCGGATAGAACGAGAAGAAGCGCAGCACGAGCTGCGCGCCGTCGTCGCCTTCGACCAGGCACACGAGCTGACGGCGAGGCCGGTACTGGATGTCCGCGTTGCGAACGACGCCTTCGGCCTGCGCGGTGTCGCCCGCGCGCAGCGACGCGAGCGGCGTCGTCTGCGTGTGATCTTCGTACCGCAGCGGGAGGTGCAGCACGAGGTCTTCCTCGCGCGCGATGCCGAGGCGCACGAGCTTGTCGGCAAGGCCGGCCGCGGATTTCGCGGCGGCGGCGCCGGAGGACGCCTTCGGCATCGAGCGGGGACTACTGCCCCTTCGTCTGGTCGAACGTCTCGCGCCAGCCGGTCTGCGCGTCGGCAGCGCCCGCGCCGGCCGGCAGGACCAGGACGCCCTCGACCTCGACGCGCGCGCCCCGCGGCAAGCCCGCGACCTGGTAGGTCGCCCGCGCGGGAAACGGCGCCTTGAAGAAAGACGCCTGGATCTCGTTCACTTTCGCGAAGTCGCCGAGATCCATCAGCAGTATCGAGACCTTGACGATGTCGTCGAGCGTGCCGCCGGCGGCGGCCGCGACCGCCTCGAGGTTCTGGAACACCTGCCGCGCCTGCGCTTCCAATCCTTCCACGAGCTGGCCCGTGCGGGGATCGAGGCCGATCTGCCCGGAGAGGTACACCGTCTGCCCCACGCGTATCGCTTGCGAGTAGGGACCGATCGCAGCGGGCGCGTCGGGACTCTGGATCGTTTGACGGGTCATGGCATCGGCTCGCAGGTGGTGGCGGAGGAGCCCGTCAATCTAGCACAGCGATCCAGCGAAAACGCCCGCACGCCCCATCGCCGGCCGGGATCGGCGGGCGACGGCGCGTGCGGGCGCGTGAGACGTGCGACGCGGACGCGTCAGCGCATCAAACGGCCGGCGAGGTAACCGACCGCGGCGGCGATTCCGATCGCGGCGAGAGGTTGCGCGCGCACGCTGTTCGCGCACGATTCCATCAGGCGCGCCGATTGGTCGGACGTCTTTTGCACCGCGGACTGAACCGCTTCCGCGGCGGGCGTCGCGGCGGCGGCAACGCGATCGATCGTCGCGTGCGCCTTGTCCACCATGCGGTTCACGGTCGGCGCTGCCTTGTCGACCGCGGTGTCGAGCGTGTTGTGGGCGCGGGCCGCGACATCCGCCGCCGTGGCGGCCGTTGAATTCGATCCGGACAAAGGCATTCTCGTATCCATTGGGTGCTCCTGGGTTGGGTTGAACTTCAAGCGCGCCGACGCGCGTACATGCTCCAGCCGGCGCGAACCAGCGGACTGGTGCCGAGCCTCAAGACGGTTTGCAGCAGGGCGATGGCCGCTGCGGCCACGCCGGACTTGGCGGTCACGCGGGCGGCGCGGCGGGGCGCGGCTTCGATCCGCCCCCCGGTGCGGCCGAGCACAAGCGCGGCGACACCCACCGCGACCACGCCGAGAAGGGGAAGCGGCTTGGCCCGCTCACGCAGCGCGTCGCGCGCTTCGGTGACGTGCCTCACCATGCGCGCCCGGCGGAGCTCGATGCGCCGCTCGACCTGCGCGATCGCGTCGCCGTGCTCAAGTTTTGTGCGGCTCTGGCTCATCGGTCCACGTCTCCTGTTCGGCGCCGTGGCGCAATTGCCGCAGCGTTGCCGCAAACAACATGTCGGGCCATTGGCCGCGGATCCACAAGCCCACCAGAACCGCGACCACGATGTTGACGCCGGCCGCCATCGCCATCGCAGCCGGCAGCGAGAAGCCCTTGTCCGTCACCCAGATCGCACCGCCGGCGACGAGCGCCATCCACGCGGTGACGATCAGCAGCGAGATGACGATGGCACCGCACAGGATCTTGACGAGGCCGTTCGCCGCGCGCTGCGCCTCGAGTGTCGCCAGCTCCAGATGGTCGACGGCGAGGCGCCGCGCATCGGTCATCGCCTGCAGCAGGCGATCGGCGACACCGGGAATGGGGGGCGCCGGCTCGGCGCCCAGGCGATCATCGGGCATGGTGGCTTTCTTCTTGCTGTTCTTGTCGCGCGGTCAGTGCACCGTCGTCGCGCGTTGCTTGCGGCTTTTGCCGGCCTTGGTGAGCGCGATCGCGACCGCCTGCTTCACCGCTTTTTTCTTCGACGCCGGATGGCTCGATCCGATGGCGCCGGAGTCTTCGTATTCGTGGACGAGCTTCTCGACGTTGGCGCTGACCGTCTTGCGGCTGCGGCCTTTGAGCAGGGGCATGGGCACTCCTTTCGTGAACGCCGGCCTCTCGTCGCTCGGAGGCCTGCGTGAAGGATGGCCGTGCAGGTCGCCCTCCACCATCGGCGTTGCGCCGATGCGCGCGTAGGAGGGCGGAACCTCCTTTGTCCTACAGGAACGCACCGGCCACCACGCCGGGAGGAGCGCCGCTACGCCCCGGGCGCTCCGGTTTACCCCGGGCGCCGTTGATCGTATAATGGGTGGCTGTGGGGACGTAGCTCAGCTGGGAGAGCGCCGCGTTCGCAATGCGGAGGTCGTGAGTTCGATCCTCATCGTCTCCACCACGACATGAAAAGGCCTTGGGCAAACCAAGGCCTTTTGCTTTTGCGAAGCGCGGAGGCGCCGCGGCGCCGCCCTCTGCCGCTCAGCGCTCGTGCGACGCCTGTTCCGAGACCGTGTAGATGGCCTCGGGGATGGCTTCGAGCCGCTCGCGCGGGATCGCGTCCCCGCTCAGGTCGGACTGCCCGTAGGTGCCGTCTTCGATTTTTCGCAGCGCGCGCTCCACCAACGCGAGGCGCTGCTGGCCGTGCGCCACGAGGTTGCTGTCGAGCTCGAGGATCGTCAGCTTTTGCGCATCGTCCTCGTACTCGCGCGCTTCCGCCGCCGACGCTGCGCCGAGCGTCGTCTCTTCGCCCGCCTTTCCGGCGGCGGCAGCGATGAGCTCCGCCCGCAACACCTCCAGCCGCTTGCGCTGGGCGTCGATGAACGATTGCTCCGATTTGCTGTTCTTCTTTTCCAATTCAGCTCCCGAGAACGGCGCGTCCGGCGCTGCTGCGAAATAGTGTGCGCTCAAGCGTTTCGGACCGTCAAACGGCTGGGGCCGCCACGTTACGCCTGGAGCCGCGGCGCCGTGCCGCAGAATCTCACGGTAGCATTTGCAGCTGGGGGCATTCCTGCCGGGCACGGTCGGCGCGATGAACGTCCAGGCTTCGCCGGAGGTCCCACGATCCAGAGTGATCGACCCCGTGTGGCTGCTACACCCCCTACCCTGCCGATGACCGATACCCGTCCTCCCGCGAAGCGTGTCGCTTTGCTGCCGCCCTTTGCCGTGCTCGCGCGGACATAGCGGGCCATGGCCACGTTCGAATGGATCATGGTCCTGCTGCTCGGCGCGGCGCTGCTCGCGGCGCTGGCGCGCAGGGTGGGCGCGCCGTATCCGACGTTCCTGGCGCTCGGCGGCACGCTTCTCGCGTTCGTGCCCACGAGCCCCAACTGGACGCTCGATCCTCAACTCGCGCTGACGCTCTTCGTGGCGCCGGTGCTCGTGGATGCCGCCTACGACACGTCGCTGCGCGACCTTCGGCGGAACTGGCGGCCGGTCGCCGGCCTCGCCATTGCCGCGGTCGGCACGACGGTGCTCGCGGTCGCGCTCACGGCGAGATGGCTGGTGCCGGCGATGCCCTGGCCGGTCGCGATCGCGCTCGGGGCGATCGTCGCGCCGCCCGACGCAGCCGCGGCCACGGCAGTGATGCGGCAAGTGAAACTGCCGCACAAGCTGCTGAAGATCCTCGAAGGCGAGAGCCTGCTGAACGACGCGAGCGCGCTGATCGTCTACCGGCTCGCCATCATGACGATGATGCTGGGCCCGCTCGGCTTCGACACGTTCGCGCCGGTGTTCCTGCTCACCGTGTTCGGCAGCCTGGTCGCGGGCGTGGCCTGCGCGTACGCGATCGGACCGCTGACGACACGGCTTCGCGACGTCTCCATTTCGCTCATCGTCCAGTTCACGTCCACCTTTGGTGTCTGGATCGCGGCGGAGGCGATCGGCTTGTCCGGCATCCTGACGCTGGTCGCGTTCGCGATGACGATGTCGCGCCGCGGTGGCCAGCAGATGCCCGCGCGCATGCGCATCCCGATCTTCGCAGTGTGGGAGACGGTGGTGTTCGTCCTGAACGCGTTCGCGTTCGTGCTGATCGGCATGCAGCTGCGCCCGATCTGGGGACGGCTGGAGGCGGGCAACGCGCGCGCCGACGCGGTGATCACGGCGGCCGTCGTGCTCCTCGTCACGATCGCGGCGCGCTTCCTGTGGGTGATGGCCTACAACGTGCTGATGCGCCGGCGCAAGGATCGCGCAGGTCAGCCGGCGCGGCTGCGCCCCACGGTGGGCAGCGGCATCCTGGTCTCGTGGGCCGGCATGCGCGGCATCGTCACGCTCGCCGCGGCGTTCGCCATTCCCGAGACGCTGTCGAACGGGCAGCCGTTTCCGCATCGCGACCTGATACTGCTCTGCGCCTTTTCCGTCGTGCTCGGCACGCTGGTGCTGCAGGGGCTCACGATGAAGCCGCTGATCCGCCGTCTCGGCCTTCGGGACGACGATCCGGTCGGTCGCGAGATCCGGCTGGGGCGCACGCATGCGTACCAGGCGCTGCTCGACGCGATCGAGGACGACGACACGCCGGCGGCGAAGCTCCTGCGCAGGGAGTACAGCGCGGTCGTCGACCTGAACGCGAGCCAGCCGCAGGACGTGCCGGTGGGCGAAGTGCCCGGCGGCCCGGTGCGGCGCCGTGCGCTCGCGGTCGCGCGCCAGCGCGCCTTCGAGCTGCGGCGCGACGACGTCATCGGCGACGACGCCTACCGCGTGCTCGTCCAGGAGCTCGACTGGGCGGAGCTCAGTGCCGGCGGCGGCCGCCAGGACTGACGCCGCGGAAGGATCCGCCGCGCAGGATGTTCACCCGTCCGACGGAGGCGTTACAGTGCCGCCTGACCCCACGCACAGGGAGGAGTCCATGAAAAGAGCGCTCGGAATGTCGCTGCTGCTGCTGCTCGCGCCGGCCGCACAAGGCGCCGATATCGACGCCGGCAAGGCGAAGGTCGCCTCGGTGTGCGCCGCCTGCCACGGTCCGACCGGCGTGAGCGTCAGCGATTCGATCCCCAATCTCGCGGCGCAGCGGACGGGCTATCTGGAGTCGCAGCTCAAGGCGCTGAAGGACGGCAGCCGGAAAAATCCCATCATGAACGCGATCGCCTCGCAGCTTACCGCCGACGAGATCGTCAACGTCGCGGCCTATTTCTCCGCCCAGGCCGGTCCCGACACCGGTGCGAAATCGCTCTTCCTCCCCAACGTCGCGGCGACGCGCGTCACCTTTCCGGAGGGCTACAAGGAATCGTTCGTGAAGTACCACACGATCAATTTCCCGGCGACGAGCCAGGTGCGCCATTACTTCGCCAACAAGGCCGCGGTGCAGGCGGCGAAGGCCGGCAGGACGCTACCCGACGGATCGGTGCTGTTCGCGGAGGTGTACTCGGCCAAGCTCGACGCCGACAAGAAGCCCCTGATGGGCAGTGACGGCTTCTTCGTGCCCGACAAGCTCGTGGCCTACACCGCGATGGCGCGGGACGCTGGCTGGGGCAGGGACTTTCCGGACATGCTGCGCAACGATGACTGGAACTACGCGGTCTTCACCACCGACAAGCAGCATCGTGCCGGCGTGAACCAGGCGGAATGCCTGGCCTGCCACAAGCCGCTCGACAAGGTGAGCTACACGTTCACCCTGAAGGAGCTCGCCGCGGCGAAATAGCGCGCCGCGGCGAGCAAAAGCGACGGTCAGGGCTAGCGCGCGGCGACCGACGCGCGCTTGGCGCGGATCAGGCGCTGGGCCTCCGTGCACCACCGCGCCTTGATGCTGAACCAGACGTCCGCCGCCCATAGCGCGTTGTTGGCGCGGTCGCTTCCCGGCGGCAGGCCGTTCGCCGCGCCCGGCACGAAGCCGTTGAGCCACGCCCTCACCTTCGGATCCTCCGCCAGCGCCTTCGTGTCGGGCACGAACACGTGACTGTAGGTCGCGGGCAGCGCGACGTTGCGAACCGTCGCGGTGCCCTCACGACGGTACAGGTTGTCGTTGTCGCCGCCCGTCCATGCGATCGGATCGTACGCGATGGAATAGCCCGTGAACTCCTCCACCTCGTCCGGGATGCTGTGCAGGCGCTGCGCCATGCTCCAGTGCCGCGGCGAGGCCAGCGCCACACCGCCGGCGCCGACGACCGACACGTACGCCAGCGACACGCCGACGACGGGACGTCGCGCATGTGTCAGCGGATCGACGATCGCGTCGCGCTCTTCCGGCGTGTCGGTCGTGGCGTTCCAGACCTTGAGCTTGTCGGCAAAGGCGCCGTTCAGCTCATAGAGCACCTTGACCGCCTGGATCCCACCCTGGCTGTGCCCGACCATCATCGGGCGCACGCCGTCGCGCTCGTAATACCACGCGATCTCGCCCGCCAGCCGCTCGCTGCTACCCAGCGGATTCTGCGAATAGGCGCCATCCGAAGGATCGCGGATCTTCCATTCCGGATAGCCCATCTGGATCAGGAACTCGGCAAACGAGCGCATCAGGAACTGCGTTCCGTACACGCCCCCGTGCAGCAGGATGATCTGCGGCGTGGGCCCGAGCGCCAGCAGCGCCAGGTCCTGTTCGGTGATGTGCTGGGGGTCGAGGGCCAGGATACGATCCTCGAACGCCGAGTCGTACACTTGCTGTGGCGCCGCTGCCGAGACCGGCCTGCTGGCGTCGAACTCCGCGCGCAACGTCGCGACGTTCTCCCCGATCCCCGCAGGGGGTGTCGCACATCCGCAGAGGAATGCGGCGATGCCGCAGGCGAGACCCCATCCCGCGGCGCTGCCGGCTCGGCGTGCCGGCCCGGTGAGCACGCCGTGGCGCGGCGCGTTTGCGGCAATACCTTGTTCGTGCGGCATGATTGGTCGTCATCGTGTCGGAGAGGTGACGCCATCGTCGATGCAACGCGCGAACGCGACAATCGGCGCCGCCGGATTCCGGATGTCGGCGTCGTGCCTACAGCGAAGGGATGTACTGAACAAGGGTTTCAAACTTGCTTCGTCCCGCACGAAGGGACGACGACATGGGGACCGACCACCCGACGGCCAAAGCGTTTACGATCGTGCCCTGCAACTCGACTCGAGGGGACGACGTTGGAGCGACGCGTTTTTCTCTTCTTCGCGGCCGCGCTGCCACTGCTCGCCGGCTGCGCGCAAGCGCCGCCGGGACCACGCCAGCCGCCGGCGGATGCCGTAACGGAGCTCGCGGCCACGGGCACGCTGCGCGCCGCGATCAATTTCGGCAATCCCATCCTCGCGCGGCGCGGCGCTGGTGGCGCGCCGGAGGGTGTGTCGGTGGACCTCGCGCGCGAGGCCGCGCGCGCGCTCGGCGTGCCCGTCGACCTCGTCCTGTTCGAATCGGCGGGCAACGTCGTGGACGCGGTCAGGGCGCGGCAGGTCGATCTCGCATTCGTCGCCATCGACCCCGTGCGCGCTGCGGACATGGACTACACGGCGCCGTACGTCATCATCGAGGGCGCGTACATCGTGCGCAACGCGTCGCCGCTGCAACGCAACGACGAGGTGGACCGTTCCGGGACGCGCGTCGTCGTCGGCCGCGGCAGCGCGTACGACCTGTTCCTCGCGCGCGAGCTCAAGTCGGCCACGCTCGTGCGTGCGCCCACCTCGCCGGAAGTCACCGACGTGTTCCTCGCGCAGAACCTCGATGTCGCCGCCGGGGTGAAGCAGCAGCTCGAAGCGGACGCGAAGCGCGTCGGCGGCGTGCGGCTGCTCCCGGGGCGCTTCATGGTGATCGAGCAGGCGATGGGCGTGCCCAAGGGACGCGCGGCGGCGCAAGCGTGGCTCAGCGCGTTCATCGAACGGATGAAGGCGACGGGCTTCGTCGCGGCCGCGCTGCAGCGCCACGGCATCGAAGGCGCCGTCGTGGCGCCGCGGGCCGGCGGATAAGCACCGGCGCCCGGCGCGTCAGAGCAGCTCGACGCTGACGAGGTAGTCCATCGCCACCGGCGCGCCATTGCGGCGTGCCGGCTGGAAGGGCGTATTGACGAGCGCGGACGTGATGGCGGCGGTCACCAGCGGGCTCGGCGTCCTGAACACCGACACCTGCGTGACGACGCCCTGGTCATCGACCTTGGCGACCGCCACGAGCGGCCCCTTCTCCTGGCGTCCGGCGAGCTGGTCGACGTTGCGGTCGACGAGGCGGAAGATGGCGCGCATGCCGCCGAGCGGATACGGCGGCTCCTCGCCCGGCGCGAGTTCGGAATATTGTTCCCGCACGTGGGCCTGCTGCGCCGCGGTGAGCTCGGCGTACGTCCTGTCGAACGGCAGCGTGGCCGACCAGGTCAGGTGCCGCTCGACGTGGCTGCCCGTCGACATGTAGTCCATGCCGCGGTAGCGAAACGTCTCCACCTCGCCGGCCTGCGCGCCGTTCGCGCAGAAGCCAAGCGCGAGCGCGACGACGACCATGCCGACGCTTCCCTGCAACATGCCGCGCGCATTCATCGTCCTGTTCCTCCGTCCGGATCCGATGTACCGCCGACGTGGCTAAGCGATTCCGACCGGTCACGGTGACCGAAGGTTCCCGTCACGATCACGACGTGAGCGAGAGGTCGAGCACGCGCGTCCAAACGCAGATCATTCACGTCAGGCGGGGGACCTTCCACAGCCTGGGACGATGAACGCCGCAGGCACAACCTGCGCGTTCAGGCTGGGATTGCGGGCCGGGGTTGCGCGGGCGGGGCCGCGCTATTTCCGCTCTGTGCCGGATCAGAATGCGCCGACGAACTCTCCCTGGCGGGCGACGCTCCGGCATCGCCGTCGCGGCTCGCCTCGGGGGCGCCGCGCGCTCTCTGGCTTGCGAGGAATTCGAGCGTCACGCTCACCGCCCGCTCGAACAGCGGCACGGGCTCCGTGACGAGCGCGGCGCGGCCGGCGCGCGTCTCCGCGGCCAGCACCTCGGGTGTGAAGGTGAGCACGTCGGCGGAGCCGCGGCCGCAGAACACGTACGCGGCACGCAGCGGGCTCACCCAGTGCAGCCGGGCGTGGATCCAGGTGCCGCCGCGATCGAAGGCGAACCACGTGCCGAGCACGAGATCGGCGATGAGATCGTGGACGTTGCCCTTGGCGCCGGTGCCGAGCCCTGCCGCTGCCTTCGCGCCGGGCTCGGGACGGTTGCCGTCGTAGGGCCGGATCGCCGCGATGTGGAGCTCGTAGAGCACGTCGAGGAAGCGCTTGATCGGCTCGCCGGTGACCTGCACGGCCGCGCCGCCGGCGCGCAGCGCGCGCACGAGCCCAGGGATCATCCGCGACAGCTTGGCCTTCTGGCCGCTGCGCGCCTTCAGCGTGATCGACCACAGCATGTCGTCCAGCGTCGCGACCGCCGCGACGAAGCCGTGGCCGGCGGGTCCTTCGGTCTGCCGGAGCTGCGTCAGGTAGTCCGCCCAGACCGTGTCGACGAAGGCCCGCACGTCGGGCGGAATCTCGGCCGCTGCGACCTTGTCCCGGATCAGCGCGCGCACCTGCGAACGGTCGGTGTCGCGCGATTCCTGCGCGGTCGCGCGCTCGACGTGCGGCGCCGCGCGGGCCGCCACTTCCGCCAGGCGCTCGTCGGTGAATTCCTTCAGCGTCCGGCACGCGCGGTCGAACACGCGAGTGTCCAGCACGAATTCGGCGCGGATCGAAGCGATGATCGCCGTCGCCGTCTTGTGGAACGCCCTGTCGTAGGCCGCGTCGTCGGCCGCGCCGATCGCGGCCTCGGCGAGCTCGTTGACGAGCCGCCGCGCCGGGTGCCGCTTGGCGGCGAAGAAACCCGGGTCCGACAGCGCCACTTTCAGTATCGGCACCTGGAGGCCGTCGAACGCGAGCCGCAGGCGCGGCGGAATCGCGACGTCGCGGATGATGTAGTCGAACAGGAAGCCCACGACGTCGACGCTGCTGCGACCCGTGGCGTCGGGGATGCGGCCGGCGAGCGCGGCGTGGATCCACGGAATGCGGTTCACGGGCGTCACGCTGGCGTCGATGCCCGTCGGGCCGTGGTCGGCGAGCGGATCGGCGCGCTGCCACCCGTCGAGCGTGTGCAGCACGCCGGCGAGCGCGCCGCACGCCATCATCGCGTCCACACGCGGAAACTCGCCCGGCTTCTGCGGCGTGTCGGCGCCCGCGGCGGGCGTGGCCGCCGCGGCCGCGGCATAGGGATTGGAGGCGAACGGCGCGAGATGGTAGGACGCCGCCGTCGCCGCGCTGCGGTCGAGCGAGCGCCACGCCTGCAGCGACGGATGGACCTCGTTCAGCAGCCGGTTGAAGAGCGGAAGGAGCTGGCCATCGTCCGCCGGCCGCAGCTCGCTTCGCGCCCGCAGCACCGCGCCGATCTCCGGCAGGATCCCGCGCTCCGCGAGCATCCGGTTCAGCTTGACGTACGTCTTCGCGATCGCGATGACGAAATCGCTGACGACGCGCTCCATCACCGTCCGCCAGATGCGCGGATCCTCGTAGAGCGCGCGGGACGTCATGCCGATCGCGTCGAGCAGGTACGCCGGCGAGAACGGGTTGTCCGCCTCGAGGCTCGGCGGATCGTCGAGGAGGAACGCGACGCGGTGATCGAGGGCCTCCTGCTCCGGCCGCGCGGCGTCGAGCAGTCGCCGCGTGACGTCGCCGAGCGCGCTCTGCTTGCGCGCGTCCGTGTCGCTCAGGACCCGCAGCGTGCCGAGCGACTGCTCGGCGTCGGGACGGCGGCCCTTGCGGCGCTGGCCCGCGATCCGCGCCTCGAAGCGCTCGCGCAGCGTCGCGTCGAACCGCGCGAGCCAGTCGCGGCGACGCGACTTGAACGCGAACGTCTGCTCCATCGTGACGAGCGAGTCCATCTCGAAGAGGTCGTTGCTGGTCTCGATCGACAGCTTGGCGAGACCGCAGGCGTCGGCGTGGAATGCCGCGAAGCAGTCGCGAAGCAGCGCGTGCGCTGCCGTGGTCTCGATCCTGGACGCGGCGGCGGCCGCGGCCACGCCTCCGCCGGCCGGCCCGGGGGCCGGCGGCGTCGGGGTAACCGTGCTCGCAATCGGGGACATCGCGTTCGTACGCCTAGCGGGGCGCCGGCCGACCGGGCCGGCAACGTGCCCGAACCCTTCCGCTGCAAGATTCACGCCACTCCGCCGTTGGCCCGCCCCCGGCTGACGCCCCCCCCAAGGGTGGGGTCGACCCTCCCCGTTATATTTTGCCGTATATTACCGATCGGTCTCGATCCGGGTCGGAGGAAATCGGTGCGCGCTTTCGCGACTGCCTTGGGCGGGCTGCTGGCCATGCTCTTCGCGCTTGCCGCCGCGGCGGCCGACGTCACGGTCTTCGCAGCGGCCAGTCTCAAAGAATCGATGGATGCGCAGGCCCGCGCGTTCGAGGCCGCCACCGGGAACAAGGTGATCGTCGTTTACGGCGGCAGCAATACGCTCGCCCGGCAGATCGAGGCCGCCGCGCCGGCGGACGTCTTCGTCTCGGCCGATCTCGACTGGATGGATTACCTCCACACGCGCCGGCTGGTCGCGCCCGGCACCCGCGTCGAGCTCCTGCGCAACACGCTGGTGCTCGTCGCGCCCGCCGCCAGCGCTGTGACGCTCAGGATCGAGCCGGGCATGGCGCTCGCCGCCGCGCTCGGCGGCGGCAAGCTCGTGATGGCCAATCCCGCGAGCGTGCCGGCCGGCAAGTACGCGAAGGGCGCGCTCGAGAAGCTCGGCGTCTGGGCCAGCGTCGAGGCCCGCGTCGCGCGGTCGGAGAACGTGCGCGCGGCGCTCGCGCTGGTGGCGCGCGGCGAAGCGCCGCTCGGAATCGTCTACCGGACGGACGCGCTCGCCGAGAAGGGCGTGAAGGTCGTCGGCGCGTTTCCGCCGGAGAGCTACGCGCCGATCGTCTACCCGGCGGCCGTGGTCGCCGACAGCAAGTCGCCGGCCGCGCGGCCGCTGCTCGCCTACCTCCGCTCCGCCGCCGCGCGGAGCACGTGGACGCAATTCGGCTTCGCTCCCGCGGGCGAGTGATCCGATGGCGTATTTCGGGCCCGAGATCCCGGGAATACTCGCGCTCAGCCTCAAGGTCGCGCTCGTCAGCGTGCTGGTCAGCCTGCCGCTGGCGGTCGGCGTCGCTTACGTGCTCGCGCGCGCGTCGTTTCCCGGCAAGACGCTCCTCGACGCGATCGTCCATCTGCCGCTGGTGCTGCCGCCGGTGGTCGTAGGCTTCGCGCTGCTGTTGCTGTTCGGCCGGCGCGGTCCGCTCGGCAGCGTCCTCGAGTCGTGGTTCGGGATCGTCGTGGCGTTTCGCTGGACCGGCGCGGCGCTCGCCTCCGCGATCATGGGCTTTCCGCTGATGGTGCGGGCGATCCGGCTGTCGATCGAGGCGATCGACCGCCGGCTGGAAACGGCCGCGCGCACGCTCGGCGGCTCGCGGGGCTTCGTGTTCGCGTCGATCACGCTGCCGCTGGCGCTCCCGGGCATCATCACCGGCGCGCTGCTCTCGTTCGCGCGCGGCCTGGGCGAGTTCGGCGCGACCATCACGTTCGTATCCAACATTCCGGGCGAGACGCAGACGCTGCCGCTCGCGATCTACACATATACGCAGACGCCTGGCGGCGACGCGGCCGCGCTCGGGATGAGCCTCATCGCCGTCGCGCTGTCGATCGCGGCGCTCGCGGTGTCCGAGTGGCTGACGCGCAGGGCCACGCGCGCGAGCGGACCATGATCGACGTCGACGTCGCGCAGCGCCTCGGCACGTTCGACCTCGCGGCGAAGTTCTCCGCGGACGCGCCGATCGTGGGTCTCTTCGGCCGCTCCGGCGCCGGCAAGAGCAGCGTCATCAACGCGATCGCCGGCATCTCGCGGCCCGCGCACGGGCGGATCGTGATCAACGGCACGGTCCTCTTCGACTCGGCGGCCGGGATCGACGTGCCGCCCGAGGCGCGGCGGGTGGGCTGCGTGTTCCAGGACCCGCTGCTGTTCCCGCATCTCGACGTCGAAGGCAATCTGCTCTACGGGCTGCGACGCCGGGCCGCCCCCGAGCGCGTCATCGAGCCCGCGCGCGTCGTCGACCTGCTGGGACTGGAACCGCTGCTGCGGCGCGGCGTCCGCCATCTGTCCGGCGGCGAGAAGCAGCGCGTCGCGATCGGCCGCGCGCTGCTCGCGCAGCCGCGGATCCTGCTGATGGACGAGCCGCTCGCCGCGCTCGACGTGCCGCGCAAGAGCGAGGTGCTCGACTACGTGCTGCGTCTTCGCGACGATCTCGGCATTCCGATCCTCTACGTCAGCCATTCGGTGCCCGAGATCACGCGCCTCGCCGACACCGTGGTCGTGATGTCGGAGGGCAAGTGCCTCGCCGCGGGCGAGATCGACATCGTGATGGGGCGCCTCGACCTGAAGCCCGCCACCGGCCGCTACGAGGCCGGCGCGCTGATCGACACGCGCGTCGCGAGCCACGATGCCGCGCACGACCTGACCACGCTGGAATTCGACGGCGGCGTGCTGGTGGTGCCGGCGCTCGACGCCCGCCCGGGCGATCGCGTGCGCGCGCGGATCCGCGCGCGCGACGTTTCGATCGCGCTCGAGCGACCCGCCGGCATCAGCATCCTCAACATCCTGCCGGGCACGGTGACGGCGATCGAGGCCGAGACCGGCCCGATCGTCGACGTCTCCATCGCCATCGGCCGCGCCGCGCTCACCGCGCGCATCACGCGGCGTTCGGTCGAGGGACTAGAACTGCGCGTCGGCCAGCCGATGTACGCGCTCATCAAGGCGGTGTCGTTCGACCGGCGCAGCGTGGGGTACGCCTAGCGGCAAGGACGGCGGCGCCCCGGACGCTACAATGCCGGCCAGGCTGCAACTGGCAGGACGAGGAAACGATTTGGACCGACGTGACTTTTTGCAACGCTCCGCCACCGCTGCGCTGACGGCGGCGCTGCCCGCTGCCGCCGCTGCCGACCCGATCGCCGCGCCGGTGGCGCCGCCGGTCGACGGAGCATGGCGAACCTTCGAGGTGGTGACGGACGTGGAGATCTGGCCGCAGGACGTCCCGGCCCGGGTCTGGCTGCCCTTTCCGCTCTACGGCGACACCGAGTGGCAGCGCGCGCTCGACGTGCGCTGGAGCGGCAATCCCGCCACCACCGGCATCTACCGCGACCCGCGCTACGGCGCGCCGGCCTTTTACGCGCAGTGGGACGATCGCGCGGCCGCGCCGAGGCTGCAGGTCGTCAATCGCGTGGCGACGCGCAACCGCAACGTCGACTTCACGCGGCCCGGCACCCTGCAGCCGCTGTCGCGCGACGAGATGGCGCTGTACACGCGGCCCACGTCGCACATTCCCACCGACGGCATCGTGCGCGCGACGGCCAACCGCATCCTGCCGATGGCGAGCAGCAACCCGATCGAGCGCGCCCGGGCGATCTACGACTGGATCGTCGTCAACACGTACCGCGATCCGAAAGTGATCGGCTGCGGCACCGGCGACATCCGCTTCATGCTCGAATCGGGCAACCTGGGCGGGAAGTGCGCCGATCTGAACGCGCTGTTCGTCGGCCTCGCGCGCTCCGCCGGCATTCCCGCGCGCGACGTGTACGGCGTGCGCGTCGCCGATTCCGCCACCTGGAAGAGCCTCGGCAAGAGCGGCGACATCACGAAGGCGCAGCACTGCCGCGCCGAGTTCCACGACCCGCGGTTCGGCTGGATTCCGGTCGACCCCGCGGACGTGCGCAAGGTCGTGCTCGAGGAAGAGAAGGACGCGCTGCTGCCGCTGACGGACGGGCGCGTCGACCTCGCCCGCAGGACGCTGTTCGGCTACTGGGAAATGAACTGGATGGCCTTCAACACCGCGGGAGACACGCGGCTCGCGCCCGAGACGGCGAAAGCGCTCGGTCACTTCATGTATCCGTACGCCGAGACGGCCAAGGGCCCGCTCGACTATTACGACCCGCAGAATTTCCAGTATCGGATGACCGCGCGCGAGATCAGGGCCTGACCGCGCCGCTGGCTTCGAACAGCGCGTCGCAGCCGCGCGGTCACGGTGTTCATCCGGCCGCTACTTTTCCGCCGCCGCCTTCAGGTTCGCGAGGCCGGCCTCGAAATCCTTGCCGATCATCGAATCCATGCTGACGAACACTCCCATCACCTTGGTGAGGTAGTTGCTCGGCCCGCTCATGTCCCATGTGACGTTCGTCGCACCGGCCGCCGGTGCCAGCGTGAACGCGGTGACGTTGCGGGCCTCGATCGGCGCCGCGAAGTCGAGCTGGATCGCCACCTTCGACGGCACGACCGCGTCGGTGATCTCCATGCGGCCCGCGCCCACCTTGCCGTCGCCCGCCCATTCATAGACGGCGCCCTTGCCGCTCGGCGCGCCGCTGAACGTGCGCCTCAGCGCGGGATCGAGTTTTTCCCACGGCGACCATGCCGGCCAGGCGTGGAAGTCGGCGAGCAGCGGATAGATCTTCTCGGGCGGCGCCTTGATCGAGGTCGTTCGCACGACGCGAAACGAATCGGGCCGCGTCGCCGCGAACGCGAGGATTCCGGCGACGATGACGGCAACGACGATGGCGATCTTCTTCAGCACGGCGCACTCCCCGGAAGCGGCCCTTAGGGGCGGTGGCAAGCCGCCGGCGGTCGAAATCCACCGGCACGCGGACGCTATTGTGCCTCCGGCGGCGCGTCCCGGCCGCCCCGGGGCGCAGGGGTACAATTACGGCCTCATTTCGCGAGGCCGTCATGACCGATTCCCCTTCCAATCCGCTGCTGCAGAGCTGGGACGCCGCCGGCGATCTTCCCCCGTTCGCGCAGGCTCGCGCCGAGCATTTCGGGCCGGCGTTCGAGCACGCGGTGACCGCGCACGCCGCCGAAATCGCGGCGATCGCGACCAACCCGGCCGCGCCGACGTTCGCGAACACGATCGCGGCGCTCGACGCCAGCGGCCGCGCGCTGTCCCGCATCGAGCTCATGTTCTGGAATCTCTCTGCTTCGGAGACGTCGCCCGCGCTGCAAGCCGTCGAGCGCGAGTGGTCGCCGAAGCTCGCTGCGCACCAGAACGCCGTCTATCTCGACGACGCGCTGTTCGCCCGTGTGGACGCGCTCCACCGCCGCCGTGCGGAGCTCGGCCTGACGCCCGAGCAGGCCAGGATGCTGGACCGGGTCCACCTCGACTTCACGCTGGCGGGCGCGCGCCTCGCGCCGGCGGCGAAAGCGCGGATGGCGGCGATCATCGAGCGGCTCGCGACGCTGTCCACGCAATTCAGCCAGAACGTGCTCGCGGACGAGGCCGCGTACGAGCTCGTGCTCGCGGAGCGCGACCTTGCCGGACTGCCCGAGAACGTCCGCACGGCCGCCCGCGAGGCGGCACGGGAGCGCGGCAAGCCCGACGGCTGGGTGATCACGCTGTCGCGCTCGCTGATCGTGCCGTTCCTCACGTTCTCCGATCGCCGCGACCTGCGCGAGCAGGCCTTCAAGGCCTGGACGCGCCGCGGCGAGAGCGACGGCGCGCACGACAACCGTCCGGTTGCGCGGGAGATCCTGGCGCTCCGGCACGAGCAGGCGACGCTCCACGGGTACAAGACCTACGGCGACTACGCGCTGGTCGACCGCATGGCGGGCACGCCGGCGGCGGTCGCGGGGCTGCTCGAGAAGGTGTGGGGCCCGGCGAAGGCGAAGGCGCTGCAGGAGCGCGACGCGCTGAAGGCGCTGGCGCTGTCCCGCGGCGAGAAGCTCGACATCGAGCCGTGGGACTGGCGGTACTACGCCGAGAAGGTGCGCAAGGCCCGCTACGACTTCGACGAGGCGGCGCTGAAGCCCTACTTCCCGCTCGACCGGATGCTCGACGCCGCGTTCGACTGCGCGCAGCGGCTGTTCGGCGTCCGGTTCTCCGAGCGCAAGGACCTCGTCGCGTACCACCCCGACGTTCGCGTGTTCGAGGTGCGCGATCGCGCCGACGCCCTCGTCGGCATGTTCCTGTCGGACAACTTCGCGCGGCCGACCAAGCGCGGCGGCGCCTGGATGAGCGTCTATCGCAGCCAGTCGCGCGCCCTCGGCACGCTGCCGATCGTCGTCAACAACAACAATTTCGCGAAGGCGCCCGCGGGCCAGCAGACGCTGCTGTCCGCCGACGACGTGCGCACGCTGTTCCACGAGTTCGGCCACGGCCTGCACGGCATGCTGTCGCAGGTCGACCACCTGCGCCTGTCCGGCACCAGCGTGCTGCAGGATTTCGTCGAGCTGCCTTCGCAGATCTACGAGCACTGGGCCTTCGAGCCGGAAGTGCTGAAGCGGCACGCGCTCCATCACGAGACCGGCGAGCCGCTGCCGCAGGCGCTGCTCGACAAGCTCCTCGCCGCGCGCAAGTTCAACCAGGGTTACGAGACGGTCGAGTACGTGGCGTCGGCGCTCGTCGACATGGCGTTGCATGCGAAGACCGATCCGGCCGGCACCGACATCACCGCGTTCGAGGCGAGCGAGCTCGCCCGCATCGGGATGCCGCGGGAAATCGTCATGCGCCACCGGCTGCCGCACTTCGGCCACCTGTTCTCCGGGTCGGCGTACGCGGCGGGCTATTACGTCTACATGTGGGCGCAGGTGCTAGACGCCGACGGCTTCGGCGCGTTCGTCGAGGCCGGCGACCCGTTCGACGCGGCCACGGCGCAGCGGCTCCATCGCTTCGTGTACTCGGCGGGCGGCACGCTCGATCCGGCGGCCGCCTTCCGCGCTTTCCGCGGCCGGGATCCGGTGGTCGAGCCGATGCTCGCGCTTCGCGGACTGATCGAAGACCAGGCGGCGAGCCGCGCCACCGCCTGAGGCCGCGGTCTCAGCCGAGGCTTCGCAGCTCGCGCAGCGCGACCGAAAGCATCTCCGGCTCGACGGTGCCCGCCGCGTGCAGCTCCGTAAGGAGTTGCGCCTGGCGCTCGATCGCCCGGCCGTTGCGGTCGCGCCACGCGGCGATGAGCTCGCGCGACTTGTCGATGTCCGCGCCGCCCATCAGCACCTCGCTCGCGATCGAGCGCTGCAGGCCCGAGAGATCGTCGAGCATCGCGGCCTTGGCGAGCATCCGCCAGTGCTGGTCTGCCGGCAGCGCGGCGATCCGCTCGCGCAGCCACGGCACGCCGAGGCGCGTCGACAGGTCGAAATAGATGCGCGCGACGAGCTCGACCGGACGCTTCGTCGCGTCGGCTACCTCGACGATGTCGAGCGTCGAATAGAGCGTGTCGAGCGTGACGACGCGCGTCGCGAGATCCTGCGGCACGCCCTGCGCGACGTACGCCGCCACCGCCGCGTCGACCCGCGCCTTGTCGCCGGCGTCCTGCAGGTCCGGAAGCTTCGTGGCGAGCGCCTCGGCGCGCGGCTGGATCAGCGCGATCGTGTCCGCCATCGGATCGGTCAGCCGCCGCGAGCGGAGGAACCACGTGGTGCCGCGTTCCAGCAGGCTCGACGATTCGATCAGCATCGCCGACTGGACGGCGTCGCTGACCTTGTTGTCGAGCGCCTCGACCGCCTGCCAGAGCGAGACGAAGCCGAAGATCTCGCGCGTCAGCAGGTAGGCGCGCACGATCTCGTCCGGCTTGGCGCCGGTCGTTTCCATCAGCCGGTGGATGAGCGTGCTGCCGACGCGGTTCACCATGCTGTTGGTGACGTGCGTCGCGATGATCTCGCGCTTCAGCGGGTGCCGGGGCATGTACGCGGCGTAGCGGTCGCGCAGCGCCTGCGGAAAATAGCGCGCGAGCGCGGTGGCGACCCACGGATCGTCCGGCAGCCGCGACGCGAGGAGCTCGTCGTAGAGCCAGATCTTGCAGTACGCCAGCACCACGGCGCGCTCCGGCGCCGTGAGCCCGACGCCGCGCGCGCGGCGCTCGTCCATCTCCTCGTCCGAGGGCAGGAACTCGATCGCCCGGTTGAGCCGCCCCTGCTTCTCCAGGAACTGGATGAACCGCTGCTGCGCGTCGAGGAGCTGCAGCGCGATGCGCCCCGTGACCGAGAGCGCCTGCGTCTGGAAATAGTTGTCGCGCAGCACCAGCGCGGCGACGTCGTCGGTCATCTCGGCGAGGAGCGCGTTGCGCTGCTTTTCGGTGAGCTCGCCTTCGCTGATCGGCAGCCCCAGCAGGATCTTGATGTTGACTTCATGGTCCGACGTGTCGACGCCCGCCGAATTGTCGATCGCGTCCGTGTAGATCCTGCCGCCCGCCTGCGCGAACTCCACGCGGCCGAGCTGCGTGCACCCGAGATTGCCCCCTTCTGCGACCACCTTGCAGCGGAGCTCGCTGCCGTTCACGCGGAGCGCGTCGTTGGCCCGGTCGCCCACCTGGGCATGCGTCTCGCCCTGCGCCTTCACGTACGTGCCGATGCCGCCGTTGTAGAGCAGATCGACCGGCGCCTTGAGGATCGCGCTGACGAGCTCGGTCGGCGTGAGCGATGGCGCGGTGATCGCGAGCACCTTCGCCACCTCCGGCGTGATCGCGATGGACTTCGCGCTGCGCGGATGAGTACCGCCGCCCGGCGAGATGAGCTTCGCGTCGTAGTCCGCCCACGACGAGCGCGGGAGCTTGAACAGCCGCTCGCGCTCGGCGAAGGCGGCCGCCGGATCGGGATTGGGATCCAGAAAGATGTGACGGTGGTCGAAGGCCGCGACGAGGCGGATGTGCGGTGACAGCAGCATGCCGTTGCCGAACACGTCGCCCGACATGTCGCCGATGCCCGCGACGGTGAAGTCGCTCGTCTGCGTGTCGACGCCCATTTCCCGGAAGTGCCGCTTGACCGATTCCCACGCGCCGCGGGCGGTGATGCCCATCGCCTTGTGGTCGTAGCCCGCCGAGCCGCCGGACGCGAACGCGTCGCCGAGCCAGAATCCGTATTCCTGGCTGATGCCGTTCGCGTAGTCGGAGAACGTCGCCGTCCCCTTGTCGGCGGCGACGACGAGGTAGGGATCGTCGGAGTCATGGCGCTTGACGCCCGCCGGCGGCACGATCCTGTCGCCGACCCGGTTGTCGGTGATGTCGAGGAGCCCGCGCAGGTAGTCCTTGTAGCAGGCCACGCCCTCCTTCAGGAAGGCCTCGCGGTCGGAAGCGGCGGGCGCGCGCTTCAGCACGAAGCCGCCCTTCGAGCCCACCGGCACGATCACGATGTTCTTGACCATCTGCGCCTTGACGAGCCCCAGCACCTCGGTCCGGAAATCCTCCGGCCGGTCGGACCAGCGGAGGCCGCCGCGCGCGACGCGCCCGCCGCGCAGGTGCACGCCCTCGAAGCGCGGCGAGTAGACGAAGATCTCGAACATGGGCTTCGGCTCGGGCAGCCCGGGCACCTTCGACGGATCGAACTTGAACGACAGGAAGGTCCTGCGCGCGCCGGCGGCGTCCTTCACCCAGTAGTTGGTGCGAAGCGTCGCCATGATCAGCGCCAGGTATTGCCGCAGCACGCGATCCTCGGACAGGTTCTCGACGCTCTCGAGCGCGGTCTCGACCGCGCGCACCTGATCGGCCGCGCGGGCGGCCGCGCCCACGTCGCTTCCCGGGTCGAAGCGGGTCTTGAAGAGCGCGACGAGCTGCGCCGCGATCGGCGCGTGGGCCGCGAGCGTGGTCTCGATGAACGACTGCGACAGCGGGAAGCCGATCTGCCGCATGTACTTGGCGTACGCGCGGAGGACGACGATCTCGTCGGCGGGCAGCCGCGCGCTCACCACGAGCTGGTTGAAGTCGTCGCTCTCGACCTCGCCGCGGAAGATGCGGCCGAACGCGTCCTCGAACACCTCGTTCAGCGGATCGATCTCCACTTCGGTGTCCGCGTTCGGCGCCTCGAGGCCGAGGTCGTGGATCCAGACCGGCGGACGGCCTTCCGGCGTGATCCGGTACGGCCGCTCGTCCAGCACGCGCATTCCCATGTGCTCCAGCATCGGCAGGCTGTCGGAGAGCGTCATCGGCGCGCCCTCGCGGAACAGCTTGAAGCGCAGCGACCCGGCCCCGCCTTCGAGTGGACGATAGAGCGACATGCCGAGCGCGTCCGCGCCGGAAAGGCGCGTCATCATCTCGATGTCGGGGACGGCCTGCGCCGCGCCGAAATCCTCGCGGTAGGCGGCGGGAAAGCCGCCCTGGAACTGGCGCCCGAGCTCGACGCCGCGCGCCTCGCCCACGGCGGACACGAGCGCCGACTTGAGATCGTCCTCCCAGCGGCGCGCGGCTTCGGCGAGCTCGCTCTCCAGCGCGCGCACGTCGAACGGCGGGACGTGGCCGGGCGTGGTCCGCACGGTGATCATGATGCGGGCGAGCTTCGACTCCGACAGGTGCACGTTGAACTCGGAGCTCGTGCCGTTGAACGCTCGCGTCAGGATGGCCTGCCACTTCTGCCGCAGCTCGGTCGTGTAGTTCTCGCGCGGCGCGTAGATGAGGCACGAGAGGAAGCGCTCGAAGGGATCGCGGCGCACGAACAGGCGGAACCGCTGCCGCTCGCCGAGGTGGAGAATGCCCATCGCGGTGGCGAAGAGCTCGTCCTCGCTCGTCTGGAAGAGCTCGTCGCGCGGATACGTCGCGAGGATGTTGACGAGTGCCTTCTCGGCGTGGCCGCCGGGCGGCAGGTGCGCGCGCGTCAGCACGTGCAGCACCTTGCGCCGCAGCAGCGGGATGTCCGACGGATTGGCGCTGTAGGCGGTCGAGGTGAAGAGGCCGAGGAAGCGGTGCTCGCCGAGCACGTCGCCGCGCGCGTCGAAGCGCTTGACGGCGATGTAGTCGAGGTAGCCCGGCCGGTGCACCGTCGAGCGCGACGTCGACTTCGTGATGACGAGGAGCTCGGGCCGGCGGGCGTAGGCCTTCACTTCGGGCGGCAGCGCGGCGAAGCTCGATGCGACGTCCTTGCCGTCGGTCTCGCGGAAGATGCCGAGGCTCGAGCCCGGCACGATCCGCAGCGCGTCGTGGCCGTCGCGCGACACGAGGTCGTGGCAGCGGTATCCAAGGAACGTGAAATGCTGGTCGGCGAGCCAGGCGAGGAAAGCCTCGCCTTCGGTCAGCTCCTCCTGCGGCAGCGGCGGCGGGTCGGCCTTGACGGCGGCGCCGATCTCGCGCGCCTTCGCGACCATCGTCTTCCAGTCGTCGACGGCAGCGCGCACGTCGTCCAGCACGCGCACGAGGTCGGCTGCAAGCGCGTCACGCGCCGCGACGTCGGTCAGCCGGTCGACCTCGACGTGGATGAACGACTCGAGCCTGCGCGTCTTCGAATCGTCGGCGGCGAGCCCCGTGAGCGCGCCGTCCGCGACCCGCTCGACGCCCACGATCGGATGCATGACGAGGTGCAGCGTGAGGCCGTGGCGATTCGCTTCCATGACCACCGAATCGACGAGGAACGGCATGTCGTCGTTGACGATCTCGACGATCGTGTGCGTCGACTGCCACCCGTGCTCCTCCATCGTCGGGTTGAACACGCGCACGCGCGGCCGGCCCGGTTCGCGCTTGCGCGCGAAGTTCCAGTGCGACAGCGCTGCGCCGTAGAGATCGGCGGGCGAGCGCTCCTGCAGATCCTCGGGATCGACCTGGCCGAAGTATCTCGCGACGAAAGCCTGCACCGTCGCGCGCTGCTCGGGCGCGACCTTCGCGGCGACGATCCTGGCGACTTCGTCGAGGCGCTCGAGGCGCATGTCGCGCTGCGGTTTGTCGTCGATGCGATCGTTCATGGGGATTCCTCGCGGCGTGCCGCGCCTTCGAAGCGAGGCGCTCTGCCAAAGGGGCGATTCTACGCCCCGCGCACGGGTGAAGAGGGAAGCGGCGGCGCAACGCGGGCCGTCAGCCACCGAGCTGCACGACGACCCCGCCCGCCGCGTCCGCATCCGCGCCGTCGTGCGTCACCAGCAGCACCGGCAGCGCGCGCTCGCGCGCATGCTCGAAGACGAAGCGGCGAAAATCCTCGCGCAGCTGCGCGTCGAGCTTGTTGAACGGCTCGTCCAGCAGCAGCGCGCGCGGCGCGGCGAGGAGCGTCCGCATCACCGCCACGCGCGCGCGCTGGCCGCCGGAGAGCGTCGCGGGATCGCGCTCGGCGAAGCCCGCGAGATCGGCTTCCGCGAGCGCCCGCTCGACCGTCGCGCGCCGTGCGGCGCGGCCCGCGACCGACGGCGGCAGCGCGAACGCGAGATTGCCGCCGACGGAAAGATGCGGGAACAGAAGGTCGTCCTGGAAAAGGATGCCGATGCGGCGCCGCTCGGGCGGCAGCGCGACGACGTCCGTGCCGTCGACCCGCACGACGCCGCTCGCGCGAAACGGCGGCGGCAGCGTGCCGGCCAGGTAGGCGAGAAGGCTCGACTTGCCGCAGCCGCTCGGTCCCATGACGGTAGCGGCGCCGCCTGCGGGGACCACGAGGTCGAGCGCGTCGACCAGCGTGCGGCCGCCGATCGCGACGGTGACGTGGTCGAGCTCGAGCGCGTTCATCGGCGGCGTGGAAGTGCTGCGGCCGCGGCGAAGGCGATGCACGGCAGCAGCGCCTGGAGCACCGCGTACACGCCGATGACGCGGCGATCGGCACCGGCCGCCAGCGTGACGGCGTCGGTGGTGAGGGTGGACACGCGGCCGTTGCCGGCGAAGAGCGTCGGCAGGTACTGACCGACGCTGACGGCGAAGCCGACCGCGGCGGCGATCGACAGCGGCGCGGCCAGCAGCGGCAGCTTCACGCGCACGAAGACGCGCCACGGCGAGGCGCCGAGGCTCGCGGCCGTGCGCGCATAGCGCGGGTCCAGCGCGCGCCACGGGTCCGCCAGCGAGAGGAACACGTACGGCAGCACGAACACCAGGTGTGACCAGAGCACCGCCGCGAGCGTCCCGTCGCCGCCGATGCGCACCAGCAGCACCTGCGCGCCGAACAGGAACGCGACCTGCGGGACGAGCAGGGGCACGTAGAGCAGCCACAGCGAGCGAGCGCCCGCGCGCGATTGGCGCCGCGACTCGTTCTCGAGGCAGCCGCTCGCGAGCGCGACGGCGAACAGCGTCGCGAGCGCGCCGATCGTCAGCGTCATCGCGAGCGGCCCCGCGATCGACGCGGCGTGCCGCGTCCACGTCGCGAGTGTCCACGCGTCCGGCAGCGCGGCAGGAAAGCGCCACTGCGCCGCGATCGACCACAGCAGCATGCCGGCCTGCGCCAGCGCGCAGGCGCCGAGCGCCGCCAGCGTGACGGCGTGGCAGACCCGCGCGACGGCGCTCGCGCCGCCGGCGCGCTTGCCGCGCTCCAGCCATCGCACGCCCGGCGCGGCCGCGATCCATTCCACGGCGCGCCACGCGGCAATCGCGCCGGCCACGACAGCGAGGCAGAGTGTTGCCGCGGCGGCGGCGGGAAAATAGAAGGCGATGTCGGCGTCGGCAAACCAGCGGACGGCAAGCACCGCGAGTGTCGGCGGGTTGCCCGGGCCGACGATCAGCGCGACGTCGACCACCGACAGCGAGAACGCGAGCACCGCGTAGACCGGCAGCCGCACCTGCGGATAGACCTGCGGCAGGACGACCTTGAGCCAGGCCTCGACCCGGCCGTAGCCCATCGACCGCGCGACGGCGACGTGGGCGGCGGCCGGCACCTGGTGCAGCGCGCCGGCGATCATCAGCACGAGGTACGGCACCTCCTTCAGCACGAGGCACACCACCAGCGGCCACCCTGTCGGATCGCCGACGGTGGCGATGTCGGGCGGCAGCAGCCAGCCGGTGAGCCAGGGCGACATCAAGCGCGCGATCCAGCCCGACGGCGCGATCAGGAACGCGACGCCCAAGGCCAGCGCCGCGTGCGGGGTCGCCAGCACCGGGGACACCCACGCGCCCACGCGCCGCGCGAGCGGCGTGCCGTACGCGACCGCGCAGAAGCCGAATGCGAGCATCACGGACACCACCGTCGCGACGATGCCCGTGCCGAGCGTGGTCGCGAGCGCCGTGCCGAACCCCGGATAGTCGACGAGCCGCCGCCACGGCGCGAGAGAGAGCGCGCGGCCGCCGATCGCGGGCAGCCAGCCGAAGGCCGGGAGCAGCGTGCCGGCGAGTCCCGCGACGACGGGCACGAGAAACAGCGCGACCGTCACCACCGGCACCGCGCGGAGCGCGCGCGGCGACGTCATGCCGCCACCGTCACTTGGTGTAGCGGCGCTCCCACTCGGCCGCGATGCGCGTCATCCACGACGGATGCGGCTCGAGCAGCGAAGTGCCGAGCTCCGCGTTGGTGGGCAGTCCCGGCGGCCGCGGCAGCTCGTCGAAGCGCCTGCGCTCGGCGGGTGCCAGCTTCGCGAGATCGAGCACGGTGAAGTTGCCCATCTCGCGCACGTCCTGCGCGCGCGCCTGCGTGGCAGGCTCGAGCAGGAAATCGGCGACGACCATCGCCCCTTCCTTGTTCGCAGCGTTGTAGGGAATGGCCACGAAGCTGGTGTTGCCGATGGTGCCGCCGTCGAACACGACGGTGCGCGCCGATTGCGGCAGCTGGCCGGAAAGCTGCGCGACCGCGGCCTCCGCCGGATTGAACGAGATCATCAGGTCGATCTCGCCGTCGTTCAGCAGCTGCCGCTGCGCCGGGCCGTTCTCGGGAAACTGCGCGCCGCGCCGCCACAGCGACGGCCGCAGCGCGTCGTACCAGGACCACAGCGGCCCCGCGACGGCGGCGAAGCTCGCGTCGGTGGCGGGACGCTGCAGCGCCGCCGGATCGGATGCGAGCTCGTGGAGCGCCTGCTTCAAAAACGTCGCGCCCAGGAAATTGCGCACCGAGGGATGGGTGGTGCGGCCGGGATGGCGGGCCGCCCACTGCGCCAGCGCCACCATCGAGCGCGGCGGCGAGGGGACGCGCTGCGCGTCGTAGACCAACACGATCTGCGCGCGCCGCCAGGGCGATTCCATGCCCTCGACCGGCACGGTGAAGTCGACGACGTTCGAACGGATGTGCTCGGTGTCGACAAACCGGTAGTTCGGCAGCTTCGCGGCGAAGGGACCGAACAGCAGCCGCTGCTCCGACAGCGCAAGGAAGTTGGGGCCGTTGATCCACACGAGGTCGACGCTGCCGCCGGTGTCGCGCCCCGCCGCCTTCTCCGCGACGACGCGCGTGACCGCCTCGCTCGTGTCCTTCAGCTTGACGTGATTGACCTTGACGCCGTACCGCCGCTCGACCTCGGCGCCGGTCCACGCGATGAACGCGTTGGTCTTCTCGTCGCCGGCCCACGCGTTCCAGTTCACCGTCTGGTCGCGGGCTTTCGCGAGGACGGCACTCCACTCGGCGCTCTGCGCCCTAGCACCGGGCGCGAGCGCGAGCACGAACGCGACTGCCGCCACGCGGGCCAGGACCGGCCAGATTCGAATCGGCCTCAAGCGCCGTCGATGGCCGCGATCGGCACGACGCGCCGCGCCGGCGCCGCAGCCGCGGAATCACCACGCCGGGCGCGCCGCCGCCGGCGCGCTTCCTCGAGGATCGGTCCCAGCACCTCGAGGTGGAAGCGGTCGCAGCCGATGCAGAGATTCTGGTACGGCGCGCCCCCGGGTGTCGTCGTGCGCGACCGCTCGACGAACGTCGCCTCGCTCCAGCCGTGGGCGAGCCCCATCCGTTCCGGATGGCCCATCGTGATCGCCTCGAACGCGGGAACGCCGGTGAGCGATTCGAGGATGTCGATCAGGTTGTCCTCGAGCAGGCTGCCGATGGGCAGCTTCGTCTTGACGCAGCACGGGTACACGGCGCCATCGGGCTCGATCGAGACTTCCGAGCCGTTGTAGGCGTGGCGCAGGAAATTGAGCCCGCCGGACCAGCGGTTGCAGAAGTTGTCGGCGAGGGTCGCCGTGGACAGGCCGTTCTCCCACGCGCGCCCGCGCGGCCACAGCTTGCCGATCCAGGCGTCGGGCGTGGCGCCGAAGAAGCTGAACACCGGACCCGCCTCCTCGTGCCAGTTGCGCGTGGTGGCCGACAGGCCCGAGCGGCGCATGCCGTGCCGCTCGAACAGCGCGGTCAGCCTTTCCACGAAGCGCGCCTGCTTGTCGGCACCTTCCATGCCGACGTGGAAATCGTCGACGCCAGCGACGGAGATCATCCACACGCCCCGGGCGAGGAGGTCGTCGACGATCGCGTCGGTGACGAGGTCGCCGGTGGTCTGCACGACGATCTTCACGCCGCCCTGCGCCGCGTAGCGCGCGCCGATCCGCTCGACGACCTTGTACGTGACGCGCTCCCGCACGGCATCGAGCAGCGACTCGCCGCCCGACAGGATCACGCGGCCGGTCTTTTCGACGAACGTGCCGTCGGGCTGCGGATCGTCGAGATCGAGGTACGTCAGGCGCTCGGGAAGATGATCGACGATGCGCGGGAAGTTCCGCTCCGCCTCGGCGACGACCTCCTCCAGCGCGCCGCGCACGTACGGGCGAAAGCGCGGCTCGTAGCAGTGCCTGCACTTGCGGTGGCAGGCCCACGCCATGACGTAGTAGAGCGACTCCATCGCGATTTGCGGGTCAGGCGCGCCAGTCGACGGCCGTCGCGCCGCCGTCGCGATGGAGCGTGGCGACGACGGGCGGCGTGGAGGCCACCAGCTTGCCGCCGCGATACACGCGAAGCCGCGCCGCCCTGAGCCGGATCGCCTCCACGGGATCGCGCGCCTGCAGCAGGACGAAGTCCGCCCGACGACCGGGCGCGATGCCGTAGCCGTCGAGACCCATGATGCGCGCGCCGTTGACGGTGACGGCGTCGAAGCACGCGCGCATGCCCGCCTGTCCCGTCATCTGCGCCACGTGGAGGCCCATCGCCGCGACCTCCAGCATGTCGGCGCTGCCGAGCGCATACCACGGGTCCATCACGCAGTCGTGGCCGAACGCGACGGTGACGCCCGCCGCCATCAGCTCCGGCACGCGCGTCATCCCCCGCCGCTTCGGATAGGTGTCGTGGCGTCCTTGCAGCGTGATGTTGATCAGCGGATTCGCGATCGCGTTCACGCCCGCCTCGACCATCAGCGGGATCAGCTTCGACACGTAGTAGTTGTCCATCGAGTGCATCGACGTCAGGTGCGAGCCGGTCACGCGCCCCGCGAGGCCGAGCCGCTCGGTCTCGAGCGCCAGCGTCTCGATGTGCCGCGACTGCGGATCGTCGGTCTCGTCGCAGTGCATGTCGACCATGCGCCCCTCGCGCGCCGCGATCTCGCACAGCGCGCGCACGCTGGCGGCGCCGTCCGCCATCGTCCGCTCGAAATGCGGGATGCCGCCGACGACGTCGACACCCATCGCGAGCGCACGCTCGAGATTGGCCAGCGCCCCCTTGCGGCGGAGCACGCCGTCCTGCGGAAACGCGACGAGCTGCAGGTCGAGATACGGCTTCACGCGCGCACGGACGTCGAGCAGCGCCTCGACGGCCAGGAGGCGCGGGTCGCACACGTCGACGTGCGTGCGGATCGCGAGGAGGCCCTTCGCAACCGCCCAGTCGCAGTACGCGAGCGCGCGCGCGACGACGGCGTCCTGCGTGAGCTGCGGCTTCAGCTCGCCCCACAGCGCGATGCCTTCGAGCAGCGTCCCGCTGTCGTTGACGCGCGGCATGCCATACGTCAGCGCCGAATCGAGGTGGAAATGGGCGTCGACGAACGGCGGCGACAGCAGCTGGCCCGCGGCGTCGACCGTCTCGTTCGCCTGCGCGGCCAGCGCGGGGCCGACGGCGGCGATGCGGCCGCCGTCGACCAGCACGTCGACGCCGCTGCGCCCATCCGGCAGCGTCGCATTGCGGATGACGAGGTCGGCCACTCGCGCTACTTGGTGCCGAAGATGCGGTCGCCGGCGTCGCCCAGGCCCGGCATGATGTAGCCGTGGTCGTTCAGCTGCCGGTCGATCGACGCCGTGTAGACCGGCACGTCGGGATGCGCCTGCTGGAACGTGCGGATGCCCTCGGGACACGACACGAGGCAGACGAACCGGATCGAGCGCGGCCGCGCTTCCTTGAGGCGCTCGACGGCGGCGACCGCCGAATTGCCCGTGGCGAGCATCGGGTCCAGCACGATCGCGTCGCGCTCGCTCATTCCGCTCGGCATCTTGAAGTAATACTCGACGGCGACGAGCGAGCGGGGATCGCGGTAGAGCCCGATGTGCCCCACGCGCGCGCCCGGCACGATGCTGAGGAAGCCGTCGAGAAGGCCGGTGCCCGCGCGGAGGATCGGCACGAACACGAGCTTCTTGCCGTCGATGACGCGGCCCGTCATCGTCTCGAGCGGCGTCTCGATCTCGAGGTCGTGCAGCGGCATCTCCCGCGTCACTTCGTACGCCATCAGCGAGCCGATCTCGTTCATCAGCCGCCGGAAGCTCGTCGTGCTCGTCTCCTTCTTGCGCAGGAGCGTCAGCTTGTGCTGGACGAGCGGGTGGTCGAACACGTGCACGGTGCGGGGCATGGCGGACTCCGGAAGACGCGGCTAGAAGACGGTGCCGTCGGACGCGATCGCGAGCGGCGGGTCGCCCCCGCGCAGTTCCTGCGCGAGCTCGCGCCCGGCGGCCCAGGTGCCGCCTTCGAGCACGCAGGCGAGCGGCAGATCGGGCCGCGCGAGCCGCTGCCGCACCTGTGCGGCGACGTCGTCGAGCAGCGCGACGGTGAGCGCGCGCCATTCGACGACCGTCTCGCTGCCCACGGCGAGCGGCGCGCGGGCCGCGGCGGCGTCGACGAGCGTGAGCACGCCGGTGTCCAGCAGAAGGCCGCCGTTGCGATACTCGGGCAGCCCGGTGAGCGCGTCGCCGCCGGCGATCGTCACGCCGGCCCACTCGAATGGCTCGAACAGCGAATACGCGAGCCACTGCGACAGCTTGTGGAACGGCACCCACCCGGCGGTCGCGCCGTCGCCGCCGGCCCGCGGATGGCGCCAGGTGTCGCCGAGCGCGACGCCGTCCTGCGTGTTGCCCGCGAGCCAGATGCCGCTCAGCGCATCGAGCAGCGTTTGCAGCAGCGCCGTGGCGGAAAGCGTCGTGCGCGCGCCGGCGGTGAGCGTATCGAAGAGACCGCCGGGGCGCGCCAGGGCGCCAAACGCCTGCCGCTTCGTCGCCAGCGCGCCGCCGAGGCGCCGCAGGAGCGCGGCGCGCCCGTCGAGGCCCACGAGCGGGTTGATGTCGCTCGCCTGGAAGACGCGCGCGAGCGACGCGGCGTCGACGTCGCGCAGCGCCGCCGCGTCCACACGCAACGGATCGTCGGCGTGCGCGGAGAACGCGCCCGCCATGAACGCGCGAAAGCTGGCCACGCCGAGGCCTTCCGAGCGCATGAACGACTGCCCCGTCTCCGGCTCGACATAGCGCCACGCGGCGCCGGCACCCGCGTCGAGCAGCACGCTGATCACGGCGAGGTCGATCCGCGCCCGCGCGCATGCGGCGGCGTCGCGGCCGGCGAGCGCGCGCGCGAGCGCCGCCGCGCGATCGACGCCGCCGGCCTCGAAGTGGCGCCACCGGCTGTGATACGGAATCGCGAGATCGGGATAGCGCCGCCGGGTGACGCGCGCCACGCGATCGGCCGCCGCGGCGACGCGGCCGCGATCGACGCGGAAGTGGCGCGCTTCGCCGGCGTCTGCCGCCGCCAGGATGTTCGCGCAGCGCCGGCGGATCGTCGCCGGATCGAGCAGCGTCCCGACCTGCGCGCCGGCGACCGCCGCTGCCGTCACAGGCCGCGACCTTTGGCCGTGGCGAGCTCGCCGGCGTCGGGCAGCGCGCCGTCGGTGAAGTAGCCGGCGGCCGTCTTCGCGTCCATCTCGACCCGGGCGTCGGCGGGAATCAGCGCGTCGGGAATCGGCACGCGCTCGCCCACCTCGATGCCGGCGCCGACGATCGCGTCGTACTTGAGGTTGCTCATCGACACGAGGCGGTGGATGCGCCGTACCCCGAGCCAGTGCAGGACGTCGGGCATCAGCTCCTGGAAGCGCATGTCCTGCACGCCGGCCACGCATTCGGTGCGCAGGAAGTAGTTGCTGGCGCTGTCGCCGCCCAGCTGGCGCTTGCGGGCGTTGTAGACGAGGAACTTGGTCACCTCGCCCAGCGCGCGGCCTTCCTTGCGCGAATAGACGACGAGGCCGACGCCGCCCGCCTGCGCGCCGCGGATGCACTCCTCGATGGCGTGCGTCAGATAGGGGCGGCACGTGCAGATGTCGGAGCCGAACACGTCGGAGCCGTTGCATTCGTCGTGGACGCGCGCGGTGAGCGTGACCGCCGGATCGGCGAGATCGTGCGGATTGCCGAACACGTACATCGTCTGGCCGCCGATGGGCGGCAGGAACACCTCGAGGTCGCCGCGCGTGACGAGCTCCGGGTACATCCCGCCGGTCTCCTCGAAGAGCGCGCGGCGGAGCTCGCCTTCGGTGCAGCGGAACCGTTCGGCCACGCCCGGCAGCCACCAGACGGGCTCGATCGCGGCCTTCGTGACCACCGCGGCGCCGTTCGGCTTGAGGATGCGGCCGTCGGCGGTGAGCCGTCCGGCCGCGATGGCCTGGTGCACTTCCGGCATGTCGATGTGCGCCTTGGTGACCGCGATCGTCGGCCGGACGTCGTAGCCCTGCGCGATCTCGGCGGCGAACGCCTCCGCGACGACCGCGCCGTACGGATCCATCGACACGATCTTGCCGGGATCGGCCCACTGGGGATAAGGGCCCACGGGATCCGTGGGCAGCGTGTTCGTGAGATCGGGCTTGTGCCCGCGAAGCAGCGCGCCCGCGGCCACGGCGAGCGCGCGGTAGACGCCGTAGCTGCCGCTGTGCGTGCCGATGACGTTGCGCTGGCTGCGGTTGGCGGTGCTGCCGACCACCGGCCCGCGGTCGTGCGGCGTGGCGGCGCCCCAGCGGATCGGCAGCGCGCCGTACGCGCCTTCGACCGGGTGCGACGTGAGCCGGATGTGCGACGCCGGCGGTTGTTCGGTGGCCATGAGCGGCGCTCCCAAAAACCTACTATACCGCTCCGGGCGCGGCCGTCCGCATCGTCACCGAGTAACGCAGCTCGGATACCGGCGGCAGGCTGTGCTGCCACGCGCTGCGGATGGCGTCCTTCATCACATAGATCGAGCGCGGCTCGAGATCGAGCACCACGAGCGTCTTCGGATCCACGCGGTTCCATTCGCCGGGCGGCGGCAGCGGCCGGAAGCGCATCCGCGCGCGGCTGCCGAACGAAACGCCGGCCACGAGCCCGTATTGCGCCTTGTCGCGATGCCAGCCGATCGGCGTGCCCGGCCGGTATTCGCTGACGAGCACGTGGACGAAATCGTCCGCCGACACCCCTGCGAACGCGGCGACCTTGCGCTGCAGCTCGCCGAGGAGCGCTGGCAGCGGCCCGCCGGGCGCGAGGTCGTCGTCGTCCATCGACGCGTAGTTTCCGGCGTCGTCCGCGGCATGGAAGCTGATGACGCGGCGGCGTGCGTAATACGTCTTGAAGCGCGCCTCGCGCAGCGGCAGCGTGCCGAAGAGCTCGAGCAGCGCGGCTTCCTCACCGCGCGAGATGAAATCCTGGCGGTGGACGAGGCCGTGCGGCAGCTCGACGTCGAAGAGGGAGGGCTGGGTCGCGGGAACGGTCATCGCGGCGCGAAAAGCAGAAGGGGCGCGGCGCAGGCGAAGGCGCCGCGACGCGCAGCCGGCGGGACTACGCCGTGCCGGCGCGCAAGCGGCTCGACTTCGGCACGCCGGCCAGCAGGTATTCCATCTGGTCGGCGAGGATCCGGCGATTGCGCAGGATGAAATGCTCGTGCCGGTTCGGCACGTACGGCACGTAGAGCAGCGGCATCTCGGCCTGCTCGGGCGAGCGGTTGCCCTTCCTCGTGTTGCAGCTCCGGCACGCGGTGACCGAGTTCGTCCACGAATCGCGGCCGCCGCGCGAAACGGGCACCACGTGATCGCGCGACAGGTCGCGGCCGAGATGCCGCGTGCCGCAATAGGCGCACACGTGGCGGTCGCGCGCGAACAGCATCGGGTTGGTGAGACCGGGGACGTGCGACAGCGGGCGGCCGGCGCTGCCCTTGATCGCGAGGATCGACTTGGTGGCGAGCCGCGAGCGCGTGCCGTTGCGCTGCCAGCCGCCGCGGAATTCGCGGACCGTGCCGCCGAGCGACCACGCGACCATCGACTTGGCGTGGTAGGTGATCGCTTCCTCGAGGTCGACCCAGGCCTGCGGCAGGCCCGCGAGATCGACGGTCAATACCAGTGGCTCCATGTTGGCGGCAGCATGCCGAGCGCCTTCAAGGCGACGGCCCCGATGCGATAGGTATGGGAGAGTATGCCCGAACCCAAGGGCCGGCGCTCTCCGCCTGTTTCCAGTCGGCCGACGAGCGGCGGACAGGGCGGCGTTTCGCCACGGTCCCGGCGGGTTTCCCCGCCGGGCGCCGCGACTTGTGACCGCGTGCGACGAGCGCGCGCGGCGGCGGTCCTCCAAGGTGAGTTAGGTGCGCCGCGCACAGCGCACGAAACCGCCGATCCCGAATCGTCACCGCGACGAGGCCCGGGACGCGCCTCGCCCTCTTCACCGCGCGAAGACACCGCCGACGAGCGCGCGCAGCACCAGGGCGAACCCTGTCGTCGCGCGGCCTGCCGCCGTGTCCTTCTCGCGTTCGGCGGCCGCAAGGCGGACTTCCATGCCGTCCGCCGTGCGCCAGTACATTCCGCCGTGTCCTGCTCTTATCAATTCGCATTCGCGCCCGCCGTGGGGCGGGGCCGGTTCGTTTCGTGCTCGTCTCATTTCGGGTGCCTCGTTCGCCGGTTGTTGCTGCGGCGTCCGGGTCCCTTCCAGGCCCGGCGCCGCGATCGGTCGGCCGGGCCCTCGTCACGGGCGAGCGCGCGAAACTCCTATCGCACGCCTCCCGCAACCGCGACCCGGTCACGTTGCTGGTTCATGCCGCCGGCAATGCCGACGGCGTCGAGAGTCAGGGTCATGTTCTTCATGCGCATCACGCTCCTTTCCATGCGTCGCCGCCCTGCGCGAAATGCGCAGGACAAGAAGCGACGATCGCCCCGGCAACGAGGCGGCGGAAAGAACCGAAAGGGAGGAAGCGACCTTTCGACAGTTCCGCCGACCTACCCGGCGGATGTCGATCCGGTCGGGTACGGCTACTGCGTCGCGTCGACGCCGGCGCGGGCCGGCGATTTACGCATGACCACGGCAAAGCCCATGCAGCGGCCCAGGCCGATGCGGCCGGTGCGCTGGTGGTGGACGTTGTGCGTGTGGGTCATGTTGATCGATGCGACGTTTGGCTCGCGTTGTACGAGTGACCCGATGATAGCGCCGCGACGGCGGTGCGCGCAAGCGCGGGCGCGCTGCCGCGTGAATTCTCCGCAGCGGAATTGCAACAGTCGCGCGACCGGTGCCCGCGGGACTGGACGTGCGTCAGGTCGCCGGCCGGCGCGCACGCACGGGCGCCGCGGCGCGCAGCGCCTTGCCGCTGCCCGCCTTTTGCGCGGCGCCGGTGGCCGCCTGCGCGAGCGTCTCGCGGCGCAGATCGGCAAGCGACGCGATGAGGTCGGCGAAGCGCTGGCCCTGCACGACGACGTGCTCGCGCAGGCGTTGCGCGGTGAGATCGGCGTCGCCGCCGATGATGGCCTCGACGATGCCTTCGTGCTCGTGAAAGGACGTCGGCAGACGGTCGCGCACGCGCAGCTGCAGCCGGCGGTAGGGCCGCAGCCGCCGGTGCAGCGCGGACGCCTGCTCGGTCAGGAAATCGTTGTGGCTGCCTTCGTAGATCAGGTGATGGAAGCGCTCGTTCTCGTAGTAATACGCGTCCGGGTCCATCACCTTGCACGAGCGCTCGCACGCGTGATGCGTTTCCAGCAGACGCTGGTGCTCCTGGGCGGACATGCGGCGCGCGGCGAGGCGGCCGCACATGGCTTCGAGCTCGCCCATCACCTCGAACATCTCCACCAGCCGATGCGGCGTGACTTCGGCGACGATCGTGCCGCGGCGCGGCTGCATGACGACGATGCCGGCGGACGCCAGCAGGAAGAGCGCCTCGCGGAGCGGCGTGCGCGAAACGTCGAAGCGCTCGGCGAGCTCCATTTCGTCGAGCCGCATGCCGGGCGGGAACTCGCCGGTCGCGATGCCTTCCTCGATCAGCTCGCGCACGCGTTCCGATCGGGTGCCTATCGTGCGTCGCATGATCGCGTTCGCGGGTGCGCTCGTCGTGAAGAAGGGATCCTCCGCATTATATCGATCAGGCGCCTGCGGGCGCGAGCGGGCGCCGGGCGCGGCGACGTCGTCGCGCCCGGCGCCGCCGTCCGGCGGCGTGCCGGTCAGGGTCACGGACCGGGATTGCACTTGCCTCCGTCGCCCGCCTGGTTGCACACGTTGCTGGCCGCCGCCTGGTTCACGAGCTGCACCCAGTCGTCGGCCACGCCCGCGGCAAGCGTCGTCGTGCACGCGGCACCCATCGCGGCCGCCTGCGCGCCCGCGTTGAGGTACCCGCCGCAGGCCGCGTTGTCCGCTGCCTTGCGCACGGCGGCGACGTAGCCGGCGTGCGTGCCGTAGCGCTCCTCGAGCGAAGGCCGCGGGTCCTTGGCGGCGACGCGCTGCGCCTTCGTCTTGGCGAACGGCACCATGCCGCCGACGTAGTTGCACACCTGGCCGGCGTGAAAGGGCTGCGGGCTCACGTTGTTGAAGCCGGGGTCCCCCGGACCGGACGTGATGTTCCAGCCGAGGTAGGTGCCGAGCGGCGCGTCACGCAGCACCGTGGGAACGCCTCCCAGCTCGTTGCCGTCGGCGTCGACCTTGGGCACCATCATCTGGATGACGTTCTTGATCGGCGGCGGCACGTTGGTCGGGTTGCCCGTGGCGTTGAACTCGTCGAATTGCGGACCCCAGTCGTAGTCGAACACCGGGAAGATGAAGTTGTCCGCGGCGAAGATCGAGTTCGGGATGCCCGGGATGCCGCTCGGGAAGCCCATCGCCTTCTGCGTCGACTCGACCAGCGCGCGCTCGTTCTTCGGACCGCGCATCCGCGGCCACACGCTCTCGGGCGGCTCGGTCCCCTTGGTCACCCAGTCGCGCAGCGCAAGGCGCATGCGGTTGACGAGCGCCGTCGACGGCACCGGGTTCGCGCGAAGCGTGCCGCGCCCCCAGTTGTTGCCCGGGCAGTTCAGCGGCGCTGCGTTCACGTCGGGCGGATTCTCGCTCATGGCGCCGTTGCCGCCGCCGTGCGTCGAGCTCGGCAGGTAATACCGGCGCACGTTGTCGGGCAGCGGGATGTCGTTCTTGGGATCGGTGCCCACCCACGACGTCGTCATCTTGAGCGCGAACACTTCGGAGCCGCCGAACGTCTCGACGATCTTCGGGCAGGTCCCGGACGCCTCGCAGCGGTCGAGGATGCCGCCCGGGTGCAGGTCGCGGACGCGGTCGGGGAACGAGTGCCACCACTGCGGCCCTTCGCTGCCCATCTGGTAGAGCTCGAGCACGCCGTCGGGCTGGCCCCAGCGGGAGTTGTTCGCCACGCGGCGTCCGGCGATCAGCGGCCACGCGCCCTCGTGCACGATGCGCCCCTTCTCGTCCTCGTTCATGCCGAGGAAGATGTAGTGGCGCGTGAAGTTGCCCGACTGCGACACGCCGCGGACGATCGCCGACGTGATGTGGCCGGCCAGCGGATTCGGCGTGCCCGCGTCGTCGGCGGCGTCGTAGCGGAAGAACGACTGCACGTCGCGGAACGCGGCGGTGCCGGCGCCCAGCACGTAGGGATCCTTCACGCGGTACGACAGCTGGTAGAGCTTCGTCGCGTCGAAGCCGGGCGCCTTCATGCACACCTGCACCGGCAGCGTCGTCACCGGCAGCGGCGCGGCGAACGTGCCGCCGCCGCAATACTTCCAGTCGCTGTTCGGCACCGTTCCGCCGACGGTGATGTCGCCGTCCACCGTTTCCTTGGTGTGGATGGTGAGCGTGTCGTGCGAGTTGTCCGCGGCGTTGACCGGGAAGTACGGAATCGGATTGCCCATCACGTTGAGCGGCGCGCCGGCGAGGCCGCCGCGGTTGACGATGCGGCCGAGGATCTGGCCCTGGATGTTCGGCACCACGGGCGTCTTGACGTAGTAGTTGTTGAACACCGGCGCCGCGCACGGCGCGACGTACGGCGGCAGGCAGGCCACGTTGGCCGGCACCGCGGTGCCGCCGGCGTTGTCGCCCTGCCATCCGCTCAGCAGCTGGACGTCCTTCGCGGCGAACGAGTCGTCCGGGAACGCGACGTTGCCGCCGCGGTTCGGCACGTCGTGCCACATCACGCCGCTCGCCGTGTTCATGTCCTTCGGCATGCGCAGCCGGAAGACCGCGATGTATTCCGCCTTCCCGTTGGCGTTCTGCGGCGCCAGGTCGATGTCGGTGATGAGGCGGTTGTGGATGTCCTTGGGATCGAGCTCGCCGAACGCGCGCCCGGTGAGCTGCTGGAACGCCGGCTGCCCGGCGATGCTGTCGGTCGCGTCGATGACGATGCGGGTCACGCGCGCCTCCGCGGCGGGCAGCGCGGACATCAGCGCGGCGCCTGCCAGGATCACGGCCAGCGGGCGCCGGCCGAAGGGAACAGTTGCGGACGACATGGATTCCTCCTGTGGGTTTGTTTTCGCTTCGTCGGGACCGGCGACTGCTGCCGGCGGCGGCGCCCGGATGAGGCGCCGCGAGGGAGTTGGGTTCGACACGGTGATCCTCCGATCGGTGTTGATGGCTATTCCGCGCACGCCTCCAGCCTGCGTGTCCCGTCCGCCGCTTTGGGGGTCGGCGCCGCGATCTCGTTCGTCGTTCGTGCCGGAGAAGTGAAAACCGCCCGGCGCGCCGTGCGGGGACCCCCTATGGGCGCACCTCGATCGGCGGCTGCCGATTCCTGGGCAGTGGCGGGAATTCCCGCGGACCGCCTCCTCCTGCGTTCGGGCTTTTGACCCGTTATCTTGTATGCAAGATATTCCCGTTCAAATACGTCGTCAAGTAGGTTTGTATAACGGACCCAGTTGGGCGGCGACGCCCGGGCGGAGCGCGCCTGGGCCGTCAGGCGAAGCCGTAGGGGGCGTAGCCGAGTTGACGCGCCCGGCGCTTGCTCCTATGCTTGCTTGTATACAGGGCGACTACGTCCTGCATGCCGAACCGCCCAGCCCCCCAACTATTCGCTGTCGCTCCAGGAGGAACACCATGAACGTCACCCGCCGCCGGATCGTTGCCGGCGCCCTCGCCACGATTCCCGCCACGCTCATCGGCACGCGTGCGAACGCGCAGGCCGCGACCACGCTGAAGATCTCCCACCAGTTTCCCGGCGGAACGATCGACTCGGGCGACTTTCGCGATCGCCTGGTGCGCAAGTTCGCCGCCGACGTCGAGAAGAAGACCAACGGCAGCCTCAAGTTCGAGATCTATCCGAACTCGTCGCTCGTGAAGGTGAACTCCCAATTCAGCGCGCTGCGCAAGGGCGCGCTCGACATGTCGCTGGTGCCGCTCTCGTACGCGGGCGGCGAGGTGGCGGAGACGAACATCGGCCTGCTGCCCGCGCTCGTGCCCTCCTACGAGATCGGCAGCAAATGGAAAACGGCCGACGTCGGCAAGCTGCTCACGCAGATCCTGGCCGAGAAGGGCATCATCATCGTCACGTGGATCTGGCAGGCGGGCGGCGTCGCGAGCCGCACCAAGGCGGTGGTCACGCCGGACGACGCGAAGGGCATGAAGATCCGCGGCGGCAGCCGCGAGATGGACATGATGTTCAAGGATGCGGGGGCGTCGGTGCTGTCGCTGCCGTCCAACGAGATCTACGCGGCGATGCAGACCGGCGCGATGGACGCGGCGCTCACGTCGTCCACCAGCCTGATCTCGTTCCGGCTCGAGGAGGTGGCGAAGGCGCTCACCAGCGGCCGCGGCAAGTCGTACTGGTTCATGTTCGAGCCGCTGATGATCTCGAAGGAGGTCTTCGGCAAGCTGACGAAGCCGCAGCAGGACGCGATCATGTCGGTGGGCGCCGATCTGGAAAAGTTCGCGGTCGACAGCGCCAAGGCCGACGACGTCGCGGTGGCGGAGGTCTACGCGAAAAAGGGCTCCAAGGTCGTTGACCTCGACGACGCCACGCTCGCCAAGTGGCAGGTGCTGGCAAAACCGGTATGGCAGGACTATGCAGGGAAGAACGAGAACTGCGCCAAGCTGCTCGCCGCCGCGCAGAAATTGTTGTAAACCCCGGGGGCCGACATGAGCCATGGCATTGACGGCACCGACGTTCCGGGTCTCCCGATTGCACCGGTGGTCCATCACGCCGGGCTGCTCGGTACGCTCGAGCGCGCGATGTCCGGCCTGAACCGCTTCATGCTCTTCTTCGGCATGATCGCGCTGGTCATCGCGTCGCTGGTGCTTACCTACAGCGTGTTCTCGCGCTATTTGCTCAAGGCAGCGACGGACTGGCAGGACGAGGTGGCGGTGTTCAGCATCGTCGGCTGCGTGTTCCTGTGCGGCGCATGGGTGCAGTCGCTGCGCGGGCACGTGGGCATCGAGGCGATCTCGACCGTGCTGCCGGCGGCGGTCAACCGCGTGCGCGTCGTCGTGGTCGACGTGCTGACGCTCTTCTTCTGCGCGTTCTTCGCGTGGAAGTCGTGGACCCTGTTCCACGAGGCCTGGGTCGACAAGATGACGACGTCGTCGACGTTCTCGCCGCCGCTGTCCATCCCCTACGGGCTGATGGCCACCGGCATGTCGCTGCTGGTCGTCCAGGTGCTGCTCCAGACGCTGGCGCACTTCGTCGCGCGGGCGGAGAAATGAGCATCCTCGTCCTCGGCCTCCTGTTCGGCGCCGTCACGCTGATCGTGATGTTCTCCGGCATGCCGATCGCCTTCGCGCTCGGCTTCGTCGCGCTGGTGTTCATGATCGGCTTCATGCCGGCGTCGTCGCTCGACACGGTGACGCAGAACGTCTACGAGGAGCTGGCGAGCATCACGCTGCTGTCGATCCCGCTCTTCATCCTGAAAGGGGCGGCGATAGGACGCTCCGACGCCGGCCGCGACCTCTACCTGGCGATGCATGCGTGGATGCAGCGGATCCCGGGCGGACTCGGCATCGCCAACGTGTTCACGTGCGCGCTCTTCGCGGCGATGGCGGGATCGAGCCCCGCGACGTGCTCGGCGATCGGCAGCGCGGGCATTCCCGAGATGCGCAAGCGCGGCTACTCGCCGGGCTTCGCCGCGGGGATCATTGCCGCCGGCGGCACGCTCGGCATCCTGCTGCCGCCGTCGATCACGATGATCCTGTACGCCGTGGCGGCCGAAGTGTCGCTCGGGCGGCTGTTCCTCGCCGGCATCGGACCCGGCCTGCTGCTGGTCGCGCTCTTCTCCGTGTACGCGATGTTCCGCTTCCGCAAGGAATACCGGCAGGCGCACGCGGCGTTCGAAAGCGCGGGCACGCGCTCCGCGTATCTCGACGAGAAGACGTACACGCTGCACGAGAAGGTGGAGATGCTGCCGCGCGTGCTGCCGTTCGTCATCCTGCTGATCGGCGTGATGGTGGCGCTCTACGGCGGCTATGCGACGCCGTCGGAGACCGCGGGCCTCGGCGCCGTGCTGGCGTTCGTGCTGATTGCCGTCGTGTACCACGTGTGGAAGCCGAAGCAGGTGGGCATGATCCTCGCCGCGACGGTCAAGGAATCGACGATGCTGATGTTCATCATCGGCATGTCGCTGTTCTTCTCCTACGTGATGAGCTACCTGCACATCAGCCAGTCCGCCGCGCAGGGCATCGTCGCGCTGCATCTGTCGAAGTGGTTCCTGCTCGCCGCGATCCTGCTGATGGTGATCGTGCTGGGCTTCTTCCTGCCGCCGGTGTCGATCATCCTGATGACCGCGCCGATCATCCTGCCGCCGCTCAAGGCCGCCGGCTTCGACCTCATCTGGTTCGGCGTGCTGATGACGATCGTCATGGAGATGGGACTCATTCATCCGCCGGTCGGGCTCAACCTCTTCGTCATCAAGAACATCGCGCCCGACATCCCGCTCCGCGACGTGGTCTGGGGCGTGATGCCGTTCGTGGGGCTGATGTTCGTCGCGGTGTTCCTCATCTGCTTCTTCCCCGCCATTGCCACCGGCTTCCCGAACTGGGTGATGGGGGCGCCCACATCGTGAACGCGCGCGCCGGCACGCCGCGGATCTGGAACCGGCGCGCGGAGGGCCGCGTGCGGCGGCAGGCGCGCGCGGCGGCGCGCCTGGGGCCGCAGCTCGACGGCAAGCTCGTGGACCCCGCCGCGATCGTCGCGCTGCTGGAGGAAGTGATCGAGGCCGGCGATCGCGTGTGCCTCGAAGGCAACAACCAGAAGCAGGCGGATTTCCTGGCGCGCGCGCTGACGGCGGTCGACCGCGCGCGGATCCACGACCTGCACATGGTGCAGTCGGTGCTCGCGCTGCCGGAGCATCTCGACGTGTTCGAGCGCGGCATCGCCACGCGCCTCGATTTCTCGTTCTCCGGGCCGCAGGCTGCGCGGCTCGCGAAAATGGCGGGCGCCGGGCAGATCGCCATCGGCGCGATCCATACGTACCTCGAGCTGTTCGGCCGCTACTTCATCGACCTCACGCCCAACGTCGCGCTGGTGGCAGCGCAGGCGGCCGATCGCGCCGGCAATCTCTACACGGGCCCCAACACCGAGGACACGCCGGTCATCGCGGAAGCGACGGCGTTCGCGAGCGGCCTCGTCGTCGCGCAGGTGAACGAGATCGTCGACGTCCTGCCGCGGATCGACATTCCCTCCGATTGGGTGGGCTTCGTCGTCCCGAGCCCGCAGGCCCACTACATCGAGCCGCTGTTCACGCGCGATCCCGCCAAGATCTCCGAGATCCAGGTGCTGATGGCGATGATGGCGATCAAGGGCATCTACGCACCGTACGCCGTCGATCGCCTCAACCACGGCATCGGCTTCGACACCGCGGCGATCGAGCTCTTGCTCCCCACGTACGCCGAGTCGCTCGGACTGCGCGGCAAGATCTGCCGGCACTGGGCGCTCAACCCGCACCCGACGCTGATCCCGGCGATCGAGGCCGGCTTCGTCGAGTCGATCCATTCGTTCGGGTCCGAGCTCGGCATGGAGGACTACATCCGTGCGCGGCCCGACGTCTTCTTCACCGGGCCGGACGGCTCGATGCGCAGCAACCGCGCGTTCTGCCAGACCGCCGGGCACTACGCATGCGACATGTTCATCGGGTCGACGCTGCAGATCGACCTCGCCGGCAACAGCTCCACCGCCACGCTCGGCCGCATCGCGGGATTCGGCGGCGCGCCGAACATGGGCGCCGACGCGCGGGGCCGCCGCCATGCGACGCCGGCGTGGCTCGCCGCGGGCCGCGAAGGCGCGCACGATCCCTCGGCCGCGCCGCGGGGACGCAAGCTCGTCGTGCAGATGGTGGAGACGTTCCGCGAGCACATGGCGCCCGCATTCGTCGAGCGCCTCGACGCGTGGGATCTGGGCGAAGCCGCCGGCATGGCGCTGCCGCCGATCATGATCTACGGCGATGACGTCACGCATGTCCTCACCGAGGAAGGCATCGCCAACCTGCTGCTGTGCCGCGACGCCGGCGAGCGCGAGCAGGCGATCCGGGGCGTCGCCGGCTACACGCCGGTGGGACTCGCGCGCGACCGGCGCGCCGTCGAGCGGCTGCGCGAGCGCGGCGTCATCCGCCGCGCCGAGGATCTCGCCATCGACAAGCGCGACGCGACCCGCGATCTCCTCGCCGCGCGCTCGATCAAGGACCTCGTGCGCGCCTCCGGCGGGCTCTACCGGCCGCCCGAGCGGTTCCGCAACTGGTAGGGCGCCATGGAGCAATTGAGCTTCCGGTTCGAGGGAGGAAAGGCCATCGCGGCAACGGTGCCCGCGCGCGTGGTCGGCGTGGTCGCGTCGGGCAACCTCGAAGTGCTGATCGAGCCCGCGCCCGCCGATCCCGGCTGCACGATCGACATCAATACGGCGGCGAAGGGCTTCGGCACGATCTGGCAGGCGGTGATGACCGACTTTCACGCGCGGCACGGCCTGGCGGGCGTGCGCGTCTCCATCAACGACGCCGGCGCGACGCCCGCCATCGTCACGCTGCGCCTCGACCAGGCCGTCGAGGCGTTCACGAATCACGCCGCGGGGCGCTGACATGCGGAGCTATTACGAAGCCACGGCGCGCGAGCGCCTTGCCGGCATACTCGACGCCGGATCACTGCGGGAAATCCTGCCGCCCACCGAACGCATCACCTCGCCGCACCTGCGCGCGCTCGACCTGCCGACGGCGTTCGACGACGGCGTCGTCATCGGCGAGGCGGCGCTCGACGGCCTGCCGGTGCTCGTCGCCGCGCAGGAGGGCGGCTTCATGGGAGGCGCGGTCGGCGAGGTGCAGGGCGCGAAGATCGTCGGCCTCCTCGAGCGCGCGCGCGACGCTCGCGTGGCCGGCGTCGTGCTGCTGCTCGAATCGGGCGGCGTGCGTCTGCAGGAAGCCAACGCCGGCCTCATCGCGGTCTCGGAGATCATTCGCGCGATCTGCGCGGTGCGCGCCGCGGGCATCCCGGTGGTCGCCGCCATCGGCGGACAGTACGGCTGCTTCGGCGGCATGGGGATCGCGGCCGGCTGCTGCAGCGCGGTCGTGATGTCGGAGGAGGGGCGGCTCGGGCTGTCGGGCCCCGAGGTCATCGAGACGGCGCACGGCGTCGACGAGTTCGATTCGCGCGACCGCGCGCTCGTGTGGCGCACCGTCGGCGGCAAGCACCGGTTCCTGCTCGGCGACTGCAGCCTGATCGTCGACGATCGCCAGGACGCGTTTCGCGCCGCGATCGCACAGGCGCTGCGGCGCGGCGATCGCCTCGACCTCGCCGCGGTCGAGCGCGAGCACGCTCTGCTGGCGGCACGCCTCGACGCCTACGGTCAGTGCGCCGACGGCGAGGACATCTGGCGGGCCATGGGCTTCGAAGCGCCGCAGGAGGTGCCGATGCTCGCCACCGACGTGCTGGTCGCCGCGACCGAATCGCGGCGCGCGGCCTGAGGCGGGAAGGACGGCCATGGATTGGCAACGCGTCGCCGCCGCGCTCTTTCCCGGCGGTCACCAGATCGCCGCCCACGACGATCTCCTCTCCGGCACCGCCCGCTGCGGCGACACCGAGCTGGCCGTCATCGGGTCGACGCACCACGCCGAGGCCGGGGTCGAGATCGCGCTGGCGATGGCGCGGCTCGTGATCGCTACGGTGCGCGACCATCCGGGGCGGCCCATCCTCTTCCTCGTCGACACGTCCGGCCAGCGGCTGCGCCATCGTGACGAGCTCCTCGGCATCAACCGCTACATGGCGCATCTCGCGCAATGCGTGGAGGTCGCGCGGCAGCGCGGGCACACGGTGGTGGCGCTGGTGTACGACCAGGCGCTGTCGGGCGGATTCCTCGCGAGCGGCATGATGGCCGACCTTTGCGCCGCGCTGCCGGACGCCGAGATCCGCGTGATGAATCTCGCGGCGATGGCGCGGGTCACGCGTCTCCCCGAGGAGCGGCTGCGCGCGCTGGCGGCGACGTCGCCGGTGTTCGCGCCCGGCGCGATCAACTACGTTCGCATGGGCGCGATCGACGCGCTGTGGGAGGACGATCTCGCCGGTCACCTCGCCTGTGCGCTGCGGGACGCGCCGACCAGCGACACGCGCCGGGCGCTCGGACAGGCGCGCGGCGGCCGCGTGCTGGCGGCGCCGGTGGCCGCGCGCGCGGCCACCGAATGAACCCGGCGACGGGCGGTCACGCCGCGCCCGCCCCGCTGCCGAGGCACACGCTCGCGTGGCCCGCAACGGCGGCACGCGCGGACCTGCTGTCGCAGGCGATCGACGCCGGCGCGCGCGTGGCGCTCGCGCGCTGGCTCGACGCTGCGCTGCCGCTCGTCGTTCGCCGCGCGGATGCGTCGGCGCTGGAGCCGGCGCCGCGCGTGCACCTGGGCCTGCCGCTGCCGCCCGACCAGGGCAAGCGCCGCCTCGCGTTCGTGCTGGCACCGAAGCATCTAAGCCGGTGCGCGCCGCCGCCCACGCTGCAGCGGGTCGGCGCCGCGCTGCCGGTGCCCTGGCGGCGCCCGCTGGCCGCGCTCGATCGTGACGCGCGAGATCTCGGCGTGACGCTGCGCGTGTTCGGCTCCGCGGCGTGGCAGACGCTCACCGGCTTCGCCTACCTGCGCGCGGGTTCCGACGTCGATCTGCTGCTGCGCCCGGATTCGTCGGAGCAGCTCGACGCGACGCTCGAGTTGTTCGACCGCTTCGAGGCGGCGGCCGGCCTCCTGATCGACGCCGAGATCCTGTTCGCGGACGACCGGGCGGTGGCCTGGCGGGAATGGCGGCAGGCGGCAAGCGCGGACGACCGCGTGCTGGTGAAATCGCTCGCCGGCGCCGCGCTGGCGCGGCGAGCGGACCTGTGCATCGAGTACGCAGGCGCCGCCGCATGACTCAAGCATCGCCGCGCCGAACGACGGCACCGCCGGCGAGCGTGCACTCGCCTCGCGTCCTCGGCCGAATTGCCGCGCGCGCGCTGTGGCACGAGCTCACGCTGCATCCGAAACCGGGGCTCGTCAGCCTCGAGGACGCCGGCGCGCACGCGGACATGGACGCGCGCACGTTCGTGCGCAGCCTCTTCGCGCTGCGGCCGCATTTCGGCCATCTCGCTGCCGCCGGCGCGCGCGACGCGCCGTTCGCGACGCTCCGCGAACTCGGCATCCGCGCGGAAGCCGCGATGCTCGCCGCGACCGGCGGCGTCAACACGCATCGCGGCGCCATCTTCGCGCTGGGGCTGCTGGTCGCGGCGGCGGCGCGCACGCAGGCAGGCGGCGAACCGCTCTCCGACGCGTCGCTGCGCGCCAACCTGCGCGCCGCATGGGGCGAGTCGCTGGCCGCCCACTTGCCGCCGCCCGGCGCGCCATCGCATGGCGCCGCCGCAGCCCGCCGCCACGGCGCGGGCGGGGCGCGCCAGGAAGCGGCGCGCGCGTTTCCCGCCGTCTTCGACGTCGCGCTGCCGGCGCTGCGCGCTGCGCGGCGCCGCGGCGACGAGCAAGGCGCCCGCATAGCCGCGCTGTTCGCGCTGCTCGCGCACGTCGACGACACCAACGTCCTGCACCGCGGCGGCGCCGCGGCCCTCGCGCTGGTGCAGGCTCGCGGCCGCGCGTTCGCGCACGCGCCCGATCCGCTGGCGTTCGCCCGCGACACGCATCGCGAATTCGTCGCGCGCGGCCTCTCGCCCGGCGGTTCGGCCGATCTCCTCGCGGCGGCGCTCTTCGTCGACTCGCTGCGGGGCACGCGCCGATGACGCTCGCCGTGCTGTGCCCCGGCCAGGGCGCGCAGCACCCGGCGATGCTCGACCTGGCGCTCGCGCACGCCGACGGCCGCCGCGCGGTCGACGACGCGAGCGCGGCGCTCGGCGCCGATCTCCGCGACGCGCTCGACCCCGCCCGGATGTTCGAGAACGCGGTCGCGCAGCCGCTCGTCTGCGTCGCGCAACTCGCGCAGTGGCGCACGCTGCGCGACGCGCTGCCGCCGCCGCGCGCCTTCGCCGGCTACAGCGTCGGCGAGCTCGCCTGTTATGGCGCGGCCGGCGCGGTCGACGCGGCCACGCTCGCGAGGCTGGCGCGCGACCGCGCGCTCGCGATGGACGCGGCCGCCGTCGCGCATCCCGGCGGCGTCATCGCCCTGCGCGGCCTTTCGCGCGGCGACGTCGGCGCGCTGTGCGCCGGCCTCGCCGCGCACGTGGCGATCGCGGTTGCCGAAGACGCTTACGTCGTCGGCGGCACGAGCGAAGCGCTGGCGGCGGTCGAGCAGCGGGCGAACGCCCGCAACGTCCGTGTCACGTGCCTGCGGGTCGGTGTCGCCTCGCACACGCCGCTGCTGGCCGCCGCGGTGGCGCCGTTTCGCGCGGCGCTCGACGCCTCCCCGTTGGCGCCGCCGGGGGTTCGCGTGATCGCCGGCGTCGACGCGACCCCGGTCGCCACGCGCGCGCGCGCCATCGCCACGCTCTCGGCCCAGGTCGCGCGAACGATCGAATGGGGCGCGTGCCTCGATACGCTGCACGAGCTCGGCTGCCGCGTGATGCTCGAGCTCGGACCGGGACGCGCGCTGTCGCGCATGGCGCGGGAGCGGTTCGACGACGTCGAGGCCCGCGCGGTCGAGGAGTTCAGCAGCGCGGCGGCGGTCGCGCAGTGGGTGGAGCGGCGCGCCCGCGGCTGAGTCCTCCCGGGGGGCACGCGGTGCCCCGGCGTCCGAAAGCCTTCGCCCGGACAGCGAACGCTCACCAACCCGCCGCGGCGATTTTGTCCAGCCCTCGCGAGTGAACCGCGCCGGCATCCCACGGTCGACGATACCGTATATTCATACGGTCTGACGCGATCCCGGATGGAACTCGAACGCAAGCTGGCGCTCCTCGCGGACGCGGCCAAATACGACGCGTCCTGCGCGAGCAGCGGCGCGCCGAAGCGCTCGTCCAGCGGTACGGCCGGCCTGGGCTCGACCACGGGCATGGGCATCTGCCACAGCTATGCGCCGGACGGCCGCTGCATTTCGCTGCTGAAGATCCTGCTCACGAACTTCTGCGTCTACGACTGCCAGTACTGCGTGAACCGCCGGTCGAGCGACGTGCCGCGCGCGCGCTTCACCGTCGACGAGGTCGTGGACCTTACGCTCGGCTTCTACCGCCGCAACTACATCGAGGGCCTCTTCCTCTCGTCGGGGATCATCCGCTCGGCCGACTACACGATGGAGGAGCTCGCCCGCGTGGCGCGCACGCTGCGCGTCGAGCACGACTTCCGCGGGTACATCCACCTGAAGACCATACCCGAGGCGGACCCGCGCCTCGTCGCCGAAGCCGGCCGCTACGCCGACCGGCTGTCGGTCAACATCGAGATGCCGACCGCGGCGTCCCTCACGCGCCTCGCGCCCGAGAAATCGATCGCGACGATCAAGGTGGCGATGGCCGACATCCGCGGCCGCCGCGACGAGGCGAAGGCCGACAAGGCCGCGCCGCCGTTCGCGCCCGCCGGCCAGAGCACGCAGCTGATCGTCGGCGCCGACGACACCACCGACACCACCATCCTCCGCGAGGCCGAGCATCTCTACGCCGGCTATCGGCTGTCGCGGATCTATTACTCGGCGTTCAGCCCGATTCCCGGCGCGCCGAGCGCGCTGCCGGCCAAGGGGCCGCCGCTTCGCCGCGAGCATCGCCTCTACCAGGCGGACTGGCTGCTGCGCCACTACGGCTTCCAGGCGAAGGAGATCGTCACGGCGGGCGGCAGCGGAAATCTCGATCTCGACATCGACCCGAAGCTCGCGTGGGCGCTCGCGCACCGCGACGCGTTCCCGGTGGACGTGAACGCGGCGGACAAGGAGACGCTGCTCCGCGTCCCCGGCCTCGGCGTGCGCAACGTCAAGCGCATCCTCGCGGCCCGCCGCCGCCGCCGGCTGCGCTTCGCGGACCTCGTCACGCTCCGCTGCGACGTGCAGAAAGCGCGGCGTTTCGTCGTCACCGTCGATCATCGTCCGCAGGATGATGGCGCGCCGTCGGAGGCGCTTCGCGGCACGTTCGCGGGCCCGCGCAGCCAGCTGCCGCTGTTCTGACATGGCCGACGCGATCGGCGACGTGTTCGGCCCGTGGCGCGCACGCGCGCGGCGGCTGCTGGAGGCCGGCGTCCCGCCGGATCGCGCGCAATGGTGCGACGACGCCCAGCACGCGATCGCGCTCGACGACGGCAGCGACGAAACGTTGGCCCACCCCGGCGGCATCGCACGCGTGCGAATCGCGCCGGGGCTGCTCGAGCTGCTGGAGACCTGCGCCTGCCACCGCGACCCCGCGCGGTACGCGCTCATGTACCGCGTGCTATGGCGAGCCGTGAACGGCGAGCACGATCTCGCCGACGACCTCCTCGACCCCGACGTCGTGCGGCTCGCGGCCATGGCGAAGGCCGTGCGCCGCGACGCGCACAAGATGACCGCGTTCGTGCGCTTTCGCGCGCTCGCCGTGCGCCCCGGCGACGTCGAGTACGTGGCCTGGTACGTTCCGGAGCATCACATCCTGCGCCGCGCCGCGCCGTTTTTTGCGCGCCGCTTCGGCACGATGACGTGGACGATCGCCACGCCGGACGGCGCGGCGCACTGGGATCGCCGCACGCTCCTGTTCCTGCCGACGGACGCCGTGCCCGCCCCCGTCGAGGACGCCGCGGAGGCGCTGTGGCTCACGTATTACCGCAACATCTTCAACCCGGCGCGCCTCAACGTGCGGGCGATGCAGCGCGAGATGCCGCAGAAATACTGGCGCAACGTGCCCGAGTCGCGGCTCGTGCCGGCGCTCATCGCCGGCGCCGCCGAGCGCTCCGGCCGCATGGTCGACGGCAGCGCGCCTTTCGCCGCGGAGCCGCGCGCTCGCGCGTCGCGCATTCCCGTCCGTGCGGCCCCTCCGGCGCCGAGCGCACCGGCGCCCGATTCGCTCGAGCACTGCCGCCGCTGCGAACTGTGGGAACACGCGACGCGCGCCGTGCCGGGCGAAGGGCCGCCGGGCGCGCGCATCATGCTGGTCGGCGAGCAGCCGGGCGACGAGGAGGATCTCGCGGGCCGTCCGTTCGTCGGCCCGGCCGGGCGTCTGCTCCGGTCGATCCTCGGCGCGGCGGGCCTCGATGCCGGCGGGCTGTACGTGACGAACTCGGTGAAGCATTTCTTCTTCGAGCCGCGCGGCAAGCGGCGGATCCACAAGACGCCGCTGCAGCGTCACGTCGCCGCCTGCGTGGACTGGCTGGAACGCGAGATCGCGCACGTGAAGCCCGCGACGATCGTCACGCTGGGGGCGACGGCGCTCGCGGCCGTGCACGGCACCCGTCTCGCGGTGGGCGCCGCGCGCGGCCGGGAGCTCCGCCACGCCAGCGGCGCGCGCATCGTCGCCACGTACCATCCGTCCGCGCTGCTGCGCGCGCCCGACGACGCGACGCGCGCGCGCCTCGAGGAGGCACTGCGCGACGATCTCGCCCGCGCGGCGGCGATGGCGGACGAGGGGGCGCAGTGACGCGCCTGCCTCAGACCAGCGTCACCTTGCCGGTGGCGATTTCGTAGACGCCGCCGACGATGTCGATCTTTCCGGCCGCGTAATCGCGCGCGATGATCGGCGTGGCGCGCTTCAGCGCGGCGACCTGGTGCTTGACGTTCTCCACGATCGCGTTGTCGAGCAGCGTGCCGGACGCGCATTTTTCCGCGAGCACCACCGCCGGCTCGAGCGAGCGGATCAGGTCGGGCAGATGGCCGGGAAGCTCGGCGTCCTTCTTCATCACCTTGATGGCGGCGTCGACCGCGCCGCACGACGAGTGCCCCAGCACCACGATGAGCACGGCGCCCAGGAACTCGACGCCGTATTCGATGCTGGCGAGAAGGTCGGTGGTGACGATGTTGCCGGCTACGCGGACGACGAACAGGTCGCCTGGCGCCTGGTCGAACACGAGGTCGGGCACGACCCGCGAGTCTGCGCAGCTCAGGACGACGGCCACCGGATACTGGGCCGTCGCGCGCGCGGCGCGTTCGGCGCTGAAGTCCCGCTCGTTCGGCTGGTTCGCGGCATAGCGCGCGTTCCCCTGCTGCAGCCGCTTCAGCACGTCGGCAGGCGGGACCGCGTTGGGCGTCGGCGCATCCGCCTGACCTGCCATACCGCCTCCCATTCGTTGCCTGGTCGAGGTCACTTCATAGCGACAATGCGACGCGCGTGCCCTGGTCGATCGCACGCTTGGCGTCGAGCTCGGCGGCGACGTCGGCACCGCCGATCAGGATGGCCTCGATCCCCGCCGCGGCGAGCGCCGGGACGAGGTCGCGGCGCGGCTCCTGGCCCGCGCAGATCACGATCGTGTCGACGTCGAGCACCTGCGGCCGGCCATCCACCGTGATGTGCAGCCCCGCGTCGTCGATGCGGTCGTAGCTTGCGCCGGCGAGCATGCGCACGCCACGCCTCTTCAAGAGCGTGCGGCGGATCCAGCCGGTGGTCTTGGCGAGTCCCGCGCCGACCTTCGTTTCCTTCCGCTGCAGCAGCCACAGCTTGCGCGGCGGCGGATCGTCGTGCGCCGCGCCGAGGCCGCCGCGCGCGGCGAAGCCGGCGTCGATGCCCCATTCGGCGCGGAACGCCGCCACCGCCGGGTCGTCGACGCGGCCGTCGCTCGCATGCCCGTCCGGTGCCGCGCCCGCCGACAGCAGCTCGGCGACGTCGAAGCCGATGCCGCCGGCGCCCACGATGGCGGCCGTCGCGCCGACGATCCTTTCGCCGCGCACGACGTCGACATAACTCGCCACCTTGGCGTGGCCGATGCCGTCGATCGGCGGCACCCGCGGCACCACGCCACTCGCGAGCAGCACGCGGTCGAAACCGCGCAGGTCGTCCACGCCGGCGGCGCGACCCAGCCGCACGTCGACGCCGAGGCTCGCAAGGCGGGTGCGAAAGTAGCGAAGCGTTTCGGCGAACTCCTCCTTGCCGGGAATCCGCCGCGCGAGGTTGAACTGCCCGCCGATTTCCGGCGCCGCGTCGAACAGCGTCACCGCATGACCGCGCTCGGCCGCTGTCGTCGCTGCCGCGAGTCCCGCGGGGCCCGCGCCCACGACCGCCACGGCGAGCTTCGACGTCGCCGGGGTCAGAACCAGCTCGGTCTCGCGGCACGCGTACGGATTGACGAGGCACGTGGCGATCGCGCGCGCGAAGATGTGATCGAGGCACGCCTGGTTGCAGCCGATGCACGTGTTGATCTCGGCGGCGCGGCCCGCGGCGGCTTTGGCGACGAACTCGGCGTCGGCGAGAAACGGCCGCGCCATCGACACCATGTCCGCGTCGCCGCGCGCGAGCAGCGTCTCGGCCACCTGCGGATCGTTGATGCGGTTGGTCGTGATGAGCGGTATGCCGACCTCGCCCTTCATCCGCCGCGTCACCCACGCGAATGCCGCACGCGGCACCATCGTGGCGATCGTCGGGATGCGCGCCTCGTGCCAGCCCACGCCCGTGTTGATCAGCGTGGCGCCCGCCGCCTCGACCGCCTTCGCGAGCGCGACGACCTCGTCCCACGTGCTGCCGCCTTCGACCAGGTCGAGCATCGACAGCCGGTAGATGATGATGAAGTCGCGTCCCACGGCCTCGCGCGTGCGGCGGACGATCTCCACCGGCAGGCGGATGCGATTCTCGAACGTGCCGCCCCACTCGTCGTCGCGGAGATTCGTCTGCGGCGCGATGAACTGGTTGATCAGGTAGCCCTCGGAGCCCATGATCTCGACGCCGTCGTAGCCCGCGCGGCGCGCCAGCTCGGCGCAGCGGACGTACGCGGCGATCGTGCGGCGCACGCCCCAGCCCGTCAGCGCCCGCGGCTTGAACGGCGTGATGGGCGAGCGCGTGGCGGACGGCGCCACCGACAGCGGGTGATAGGCGTAGCGCCCCGCGTGCAGGATCTGCATCGCGATGCGCCCGCCCGCGGCATGGACGGCGTCGGTGACGCCGCGATGCTTGCCCGCTTGCCAGCCATAGGAGAGTTGCGACGCGCGCGGCTCGAGCCGGCCGACGAGATTGGGCGCGACGCCGCCGGTGACGATGAGGCCGACGCCGCCGCGCGCGCGCGCCGCGTAGAAGGCCGCGAGCTTGCGAAAGCCGTCGGGCGCTTCCTCGAGCCCGGTATGCATCGACCCCATCAGCACGCGATTCGGCAGCGTCGTGAAGCCGAGGTCGAGCGGCGCGAGCAGGTTCGGATAGGCGGCCATCGGCATGGCCAAAGTCTACACGGCGAGCCGCGCGCCGCCCGTGGGGTCAGGCTTGCGCCTGACGAGACACCTCACACCACGCGTCGAAGCTCCGGCACTTCGTTGACGGCGCGCGCGCGGGGCGCCGTGGCGAGCCACCCCACCACGTCGTCCGACTTGAGCGGCTTGCTGAGGTAGTAGCCCTGCACGAGGTCGCAGCCGAGCGAGCGCAGGCGGTCGAGCGTCGTCTCGTCCTCCACGCCTTCCGCGACGACCTTGAGGCCCATGTTGTGCGCGAGGTCGATCGTGGAGCGCACGATCAGCTCGTCGTTGGCGTCGCGCGCCATCCGCTGCACGAACGACTTGTCGATCTTGAGCTCGTTGAGCGGCAGCCGCCGCAGGTACGCGAGCGACGAGTAGCCGGTGCCGTAGTCGTCGATCGCGAGACGGCAGCCGAGCGAATGCAGCAGCTGGAGGTTCTCGATCGCATGGCCGGGGTCGTCGAAGATCGCGCTCTCGGTGATCTCCAACGCGATCCACTGCGGCCGGCAGTCGTACTTCTCCAGCATCGACGCGAAGCGCACCGGCAGCTCGGCGTCCATCAGGTCGCGCGCCGAGATGTTGATCGACACGTTCATCGGCACGCCCTCGCGCCGCCACGCCGCGCATTGCGCCACGGCGTGCGCAACCACCCAATGCGTCACCGCCCGGATCGAGCCCGTCTGCTCGGCGAAGGGGATGAACTCCATCGGCGGCACCATTCCGCGCGACGGGTGCTGCCAGCGCACCAGCGCCTCGACGTGATACTCGCCGTCGCGCGCCAGCGCCACCTTGGGCTGGTACATCAGCAGGAGCTCGTCGTTGTCGATCGCCTTGCGGAGATCGCTGATCAACGACAGCCGCTCGTGGCTGTGCTGCTCGTAGCGCTCGTGCCAGATCAGCGAGCCGACGTTGTTGCGCTTGGCGGCGTACATGGCGACGTCGGCGCGGCGCATCAGCGTCGAGCGCTCGAGACCATGATCCGGGAAGGCGGCGACGCCGATGCTCGCGCGCACGTCGACGCCGTGGCCCTCGAAATTCATCGGCACCTCCAGCGCGAGCAGGATCGCGCGCGCCACCTGCCGCGCGTCCGCAGGCCCCGCCTCGGGCAGCAGGATCGCGAACTCGTCGCCGCCGAGGCGCGAGACGACCGCGCCTTCCGCGGTCACCACGGCGCGAAGGCGCGCCGCGACTTCGCGCAGCAGCAGGTCGCCGATCGAATGTCCGAGGGTGTCGTTGACGTACTTGAAGTTGTCGAGGTCCATCAGCAGCACGCCGACGGGCCCGTTGTCGGGCGCGGCGCCGGCGAGCGCGGCGTCGAGGCGGTCGTTGAACTTGGCGCGGTTGGGCAGGCCGGTCAGCGTGTCGCGGTAGGCGAGGTCCATGATCCGCGATTCGCGCGACGCGATCCGCTGCTGCATCATTCGGAACGCCTTCGCCAGCTCGCCGATCTCGTCGCTGCGCGACACCGGGGGCACCATCGAATAGTCCCCGCCGGCGACGCGCCGCGCGACGTCGGCGAGCTCGCCCATCGGCCGCGCGATGCCGCGCGCGATCAGCAGGCTCGCGACGATCGACACCGCCACCGCGATCAGCGACACCAGCACGAGCTGCCGCTGCAGGTTGCGGAAAGGCTCGAGCGCCGAGGCGATCGGCTGCTGCAGCACCGCCACGACGCGGTCGTCGGCGTGCGTCGACAGCGGCAGCAGGCGCGTGACGGCGCCGTCGACGTACAGCGCGTTGCCCTCGGCGTCGGTGGCCGCGAAGCGATTCGCCGCGAACTCGTCGACGATGGCCTCGCGTTCCGGCGCGGCGAGCGTGCTCGCCTGCAGGCGCCACGCGTCGTCGCCGCGGCGGCTCAGGAACGAGATGTCGAGGCCCGTCAGGCGGCTCAGGTCCTTCGCGAGCGTGTCGTCGACGTTGAAGCCCACGGCGACCCACGCCACCGGCTTGCCGGCGAGCACCGGCACCATCACGAGCTCGTGGAGCCGGCCGCGCACGACGGTGATCTCGGTTGCGCGCTGCGCCTTGGCGGCGTCTTCCAGCATGCGGGGGAACGGGAACGGCTTGCCCGTGTGGTCCTGCTCGACGTCGGCGACGACGCGGCCGTCGAGCCCGACCAGCATCATGATGTCCGCGTCCATCCGCTTGCCGTGATTCCACATCACCGAGGCGATCGTGCCGCCGTCGCCGGTGGCGATCGCCTCGCGGAACGCATAGTCCGACGACAGCATCCGCGCGCCCTGCACGAGGCGCTCGCTGTCCTGCTCCTTCAGGCGGTCGAACACGCGCGCGCCGCGGGTCAGCTCGGCGCCGATCGTCGCCCGCGCGGCCGACACGCCGACGGTGTTGATGAGCACGACGCCGCCCAACTGCACGACGACCATCAGCACGACGAAGAGCGCGATGATGCGCGTCTGCAGGCGGTGGAATCTCATCGGGGCCGCCCCGGGCGCGCGCGACCGCCGGCGCCGCGAACCCTTACCGGGTCGAACGCTGCCGCTTGCATCATCGCCGCTGCCGGATTCATGTGGCGCCGTACCTCGCCCATAGGGACGAGCAGCACTAAGCAAGTTCTCTGCCCGCCGGCGCGCGAGGGGGTCCGGCGGCGACCTGCGGCGTCCGCAAGGCGACGCCCGGGCGACGGGCGCGGCGGTAGGCTACAGCGCCGGGGCGGGACTAGCGCGCGGGGCGCGCGGCCGCAACGGCGCGCGGCGTAACGCGCGCGGCGGCAACTTCGGGCAGGTGGAAGAGGTCGGCGAGCGCCTGCCGATAGGCGTCCTCGCCCACGATCATGGCGTTGTTGTGGCCGGCGCCGTCGACGAGCAGCAGCTTCTTCGGCGCCGGCGCGGCCTGGTAGAGGCTCTCGGAAAAGCGCGACGGCACCATGTGGTCCGACGTGCCGTGCACGATCAGCACCGGCATCCTGACGCGCGTGATCTTGTCGACGGAATCGAACTTCTGCGACAGGATCAGCTTCGTCGGCAGCCATTCGGACGTGAGCGCCGCCGCGATGTCGGCAAGGTTGGTGAACGTCGATTCGGCGAGGAGGCCGCCCGCCGGCTCGCCTTCCGCCGACAGCCACGCGGCCAGGTCGATGGCCACGGCACCGCCGAGCGAATGGCCGTAAATGAAGCGGCGCGACGGGTCGGGCTGCCGCTCGCCGACCCATCGCCACGCCGCCTGCGCGTCCTCGTACACGGACGCCTCGGACGGCAGGTCGCCATCGCTCTTGCCGAAGCCGCGATAGTCGATCGCGAAGACCGAGAAGCCGAACCGATGCAGCTGCTCGATGCGGCGGGTCTGGCCCGTGAGGTTCCAGCGCGCCCCATGCAGGTAGAGGACGGCGGGCGCGTTCGCGTCCTCCGCCGGCCACCACCACGCCACCATCCGCTCGCGCTTGGCGGGGTCGCCGACCGGCACGAACACTTCGCGCGCGCCGGCGGGGATGCCCGCGAACCACCCGGCGACGTCCCTGGACGGCCGGAACGTGAGCTGGCGCTCGTATTCGAGCGTCGAGCAGCCCGCCGCCAGCCCCAGCAAGACCGCGGCGGCGGCCAACAGGCGGACGATCCGGGCACGCGGCCGGCGAAGAAGGGTCATGGCGGGGCGAGGGAAGGTGTCTGCGAGATTGCGCGATTGCGGCGCGGGGCACGGCAGCGTGAGCGCGCCGGACGTCTTGACCGCGCGCCACCGCGATCGTTCCCGCCAGCCGGATCATAATCGGCGCCGAAGCGCCCGCAAGCCCGGCACCGCGCGGCGCGAAGGGGGGAACCGATCATGCAGGCCGCGAACCTGGTCGACGCCTTGAAGCGTCTGCTGAAAGCGCAAGGAATCACCTACGCGAAGGTCGCGGACGGGCTCGGCCTTTCCGAAGCGGGCGTGAAGCGCATGTTCTCGCGCGGCGATTTCACGCTGCAGCGGCTGGCCGACGTCTGCCGGATTGCCCGCGTGGACCTGGGCGAGCTGGCACGCGTCGCCGCGGACGAGCCGCAGGGCCTGGCGCAGCTCTCCATCGAGCAGGAGCGCGAGCTCGTCTCGGACCCCCTGCTCATGCTGGTCGCGCTGTGCGCCGTCGGCAACTGGACGTTCGAGCAGATCGTCGACACGTACGCGATCTCGCGCACCGATTGCCTGCGCTGCCTCGCGCGACTCGACCGGCAGCGCATCATCGAGCTGCAGCCCGGCAACAGGATCCGGCCGCTCATCAGCCGCACGTTTTCGTGGCGCCCCGACGGGCCGATCCAGCGTCACTTCCGCGCGCGCGTCGAGGCGGAATTCCTCGACAGCCGCTTCGAGCGCGGCGACGAGCTCTTTCTGTTCGCGAGCGCGATGCTGTCGCGGCGTGCGTCGGCCGAGCTGATCGCGAAGCTGAAGGACATCGCGCGCGAGTTCGTTGCGCTGCATCGCGAGGACGTCGCGCTGCCGCTCGCCGAGCGGCACGGCACGAGCCTGCTCCTCGCGACGCGCGCATGGGAGCCGCGCGCGTTCCGCGACCTCCGCAGGGCGGGCCGCCCGCCCGCGCCGGCCGGCGGCCTGCAGCCCGCGTTCGTGCCGGTGCCGCCGTCCGCGCCGGCGGGCGGCCGCAAGCGCTAGCACGCGATCGGCCGCCGGTAGCGCGCCCCGCGACCGCCGGTAGCGCCGCGCGCGACTTCGCGGGAGGCGCTGGACGGCGCGCGCACGCGGGACGATCGTCACGCGGCGGAAATGTTCCCGCATGACGAAAGGTCCTTCCCATGGGTGTCTCAAAGCGTGTCATCGGCGCCGGCGCGTTCGCAGCCCTCGCGCTGTCGGGATGCTATGTCGTGCCGGTCGCGCCGGACGGATCGCCGCTCTATCCCGCCGTGAACGTGCCCGCGCCGCTCGTGTACGGGCCCGCGCCGATGCCGGCCGTGGCGGCGCCCGCGGCGTCCGCGGCGCCCGCGATGCCGAGCGTGCTGCAGGCACGGCTCTATCCGTCGAACGACGCCGCCACGCGCGTCGGCATGCTATCCGGCAGCGTGACGAACATGATGACCGGCAAGGGACGGTTCCAGCTCGACTATCACGGCGAGATGCTGGTCGGCGAGGCCACGCGCTCGCCGGGTGACGGGCGCAACGGCGTGGCGAACGCCTACGGCGACCGCGGCACCTACATGAGCTGCACATACCGGATGACGACGCCGTACCAGGGCACCGGCACGTGCAGCCTGTCGACCGGCGCACAGTACCAGGTGCATCTCGGCGCGTAGCGGCCTCGCCGCAGCGCGCGATGGGCCGGCCAGGCGCCGGCCCTTTTTCATGCCGGCGCCGAACGCCCATCGACCGCGGCCCGATTTGATACTCTCGCGCCATGCCCGCCGACCTCGCGTTCCATTCGCTGGCCGACCTCGCCCGCCTGCTGACGGCGGGCGAGACTTCGTCCCGCGAAATCGTCGACGCCTGCCTCGCGCGGATCGCGGCGCTCGACGAGCGCCTGCACTCGTTCGTCGACGTGTACCGCGACGACGCCGTCGCCGCGGCCAGGGCCGCGGACCTCGAGCGCGCGGCGCGATTTCCCCGCGGCCCGCTGCACGGCCTGCCGATCGCGCTCAAGGACCTGCTGCATCTCGCGGGGCACGCGACCACCGCCGGATCGAAGAGCTGGCGCGGCCGCGTCTCCGATCACACCGCTACGACGGTCGAGCGCCTGCTCGCGGCCGGCATGATCCCGCTCGGCAAGACGCACATGGTGGAATTCGCGTTCGGCGGCTGGGGCCGCAATCAGCCGATGGGCGCGCCGTGGAACCCGTGGGACACGACGACGCATCGCGTGGCGGGCGGCTCGAGCAGCGGCTCGGCGGTGGCGGTGGCCGCGGGGCTCGCGCCCGCGGCGCTCGGGTCCGATACCGGCGGCTCCATCCGCATCCCGGGCGCGCTCTGCGGGCTCACGGGCCTCAAGACGACCTACGGTCTCCTGAGCCTCCACGGCGCGGTGCCGCTGTCGACGACGCTCGACTCGATCGGGCCGCTCGCGCACACGGCCGAGGACTGCGCGCTGCTGACGGCCGCGATGGCCGGACCCGATCCGCGCGACCCCGCCACCGCGAGTGCGCCTCCGTTCGATCTCGCTGCGGCGCTCGCCGATCCCGCCGCCGTTCGCGGCATGCGCATCGCCGTCTTGGCGGAGGACCAGTTCCCCGCCGCCATCGGCGCGGAAGCGCGTGCGGCGCGCGACGCGACGATCGCGGTGCTGCGCGATCTCGGCGCGCGTGTCGGCGAAGCGCGCGTGCCGCTCGACTTCGAGGCGCTGATGCTCGCCAACGGCCGCATCATCGCGGCCGAAGCCTACGCCGTCCATCGCGCGTACATCGAGGATCCCGCGCTTCCGATCGATCCTTGGGTGCGCAAGCGCATGGTGAGCGGCAAGGCGATCGGCGCCGCCGACTACATCGACGAGCTGGCGGAGCGCCGCCGCGTGGCCGCCGGCTTCGCCGCGTGGATGCGCGACCACGAGGCGCTCCTGACGCCCACGCTGCCGATCGCCGCGATCGCCGTCGACGCCGTCGACGAGAGCACGACGCCGCTCGCGACGTTCACGCGCGCCGCCAACTATCTCGGCGCGTGCGCGATCACCCTGCCGGCGGGCCGCGACCGCGACGGTCTGCCGCTCGGCACGCAACTGATCGGCGCCGCGTTCGCCGATGCGACGCTGCTGCACATCGGCCGCGCCGTGCAGCACGCCACGTCGTGGCACCGCGACCGGCCCGATCTCTCGCGCTGGGGCGGCTAGGCCACCCGCGACAACGCTATAATTCGTGCCGTCGCCGCCTGCCGGTCCCGGCCGGCGGCGTTTGCTTTGCCGCCGCGGCAACATGACAACGAACACCTTCCCCGCCGATCTCGTCCGCGACGTCTCGAAGCGCCGCACGTTCGCCATCATTTCGCACCCGGACGCCGGGAAGACGACGCTCACCGAGAAGCTGCTGCTCTACGGCGGCGCGATCCAGATGGCGGGCACCGTCAAGGCGCGCAAGAGCTCGCGCCACGCCACGTCCGACTGGATGGAGGTCGAGAAGCAGCGCGGGATCTCCGTGACGAGCTCCGTGATGCAGTTCGAATACGGCGGCCACACGATCAACCTGCTCGATACCCCGGGCCACCAGGACTTCTCCGAGGACACGTACCGCGTGCTCACGGCCGTCGACGCCGCCGTCATGGTGATCGACGCGGCGAAGGGCGTGGAAGCGCAGACGATCAAGCTCCTCGAGGTGTGCCGGCTGCGCAACACGCCGATCATCACGTTCGTCAACAAGATGGACCGCGAGGTGCGCGAGCCGCTCGACCTGCTCGCGGAGATCGAGTCGGTGCTCGCCATCGACTGCGCGCCGGTCACGTGGCCGATCGGCATGGGCAAGCGCTTCCGCGGCGTCTTCCACCTGCATACCGAGAAGCTGATGCGCTTCACCGCCGGCGAGGAGCGCATCGCGGAGGACACCGAGACGATCCAGGGGCTCGACAATCCGCGCCTTGCCGCGCTGTTCCCCGAGGAGATGCCCGCGCTCGTCCACGACGTCGAGCTGCTGCGCGATGCGAGCCAGCCGTTCGACCTGGCGTCGTTCCTCGCGGGGCGGCAGTCGCCCGTTTTCTTCGGCTCCGGCATCAACAACTTCGGCGTGCAGGAGATCCTGCAGGCGCTGACTGAATGGGCGCCGCCGCCGCAGCCGCGCGACGGCGGCGCGCGCGTCGTGGCGCCCGCGGAGCCGGCATTTTCCGGCTTCGTGTTCAAGATCCAGGCCAACATGGATCCGAAGCATCGCGACCGCATCGCGTTCTTCCGCGTGTGCTCCGGCCGCTACACGCCCGGCATGAAGGTGCGGCACGTGCGCGCCGGCCGGGAGATGAAGATCGGCAACGCGCTGACGTTCATGGCGAACGAGCGCGTGTCGAGCGAGGACGCCGTGGCAGGCGACATCATCGGCATCCACAACCACGGCGCGCTGCAGATCGGCGACACGCTCACCGAAGGCGAGACGCTGGGCTACAAGGGCATTCCCTATTTCGCGCCGGAGCTCTTCACCGTCGCGCGGCCACGCGACCCGTTCAAGGCGAAGCAGCTGCAGAAGGGCCTGCAGGAGCTGGGCGAGGAAGGCGCGATCCAGGTGTTCGAGTCGGCGGTCGGCAACACGCTGCTCCTCGGCGCCGTCGGCCAGCTCCAGTTCGAGGTGGTGGCCGACCGGCTCGCCCGCGAATACAAGGTCGACGCCATCTACGACCCCGCCGGCATCGCCACCGCGCGCTGGCTCACGTATCCCGACGAGGCAACCCGCCGCGGCTTCGAGGCCGAGCGCGCCGGCTCGCTCGCAAAGGACGTCGACGACAATCCCGTCTATCTCGCCGCGTCGAAGTACAACCTGCAGGCGGCGATGGACCGCTGGCCCAAGGTCGGCTTCCACACGACCCGCGAGCACGGGCAGCGGCTGACGCACGACTGACGCTCGCCGGAGCGGGCGCTTCCGCTCTCCGTCCGACGACGCGATGCGTGCCGAAACCGTCCGCGCCGCTGACGACCACCGGTCCGACGCAACTCGGCCCGGTTGCCGCGGTCGAACGTCGCGCGAGGATCGGGCCGCCGCCTCGCGCGGCCCTCCTCCGCTTTCTCCACGGAGGTTCGACATGACCGACGCCCCGGGCTACTCCGGCCGTCGCGAGCCCGCGCTCCGCGCGGATGCCATCGCCGCGAACGACGGCGGCGGACCGCCCCGCCTGCCGCCCTCGCCGCGCCGCGGCGGTTGGCTCGCGCTGGCGCTCGCATTCGCGCTGGCGCTCGTCGCAGCCGTGTTGTGGTGGCGCTCGCAGCCGCCCCCCGCGCCGTCGTCCGCCGCGGCGCCACCTGCTCCGCAGGCGGCGGCCGTCGCACCGCCGCCCCCGCCCATCCGTTACCCGCTCGAGCGGGAGGGCGCGCCGGCCACGGCGCCGGCGCCTCTGCCCGCGCTCGCGGACAGCGACGCGCCGCTCCTCGACCGGCTTTCGGCGCTGGCCGGCGGCCCCGATCTCGGCCGCCTGCTGCTCACGCCCAACGTGGTCAGGCGCTTCGTCGCCACGGTCGACAACCTGCCGCGGCCGCTCGTCGCCGCGCAGGTGATGTCGATACGGCCCGCCGAAGGCGCGTTCGCCGTCGACGCCGACGCCGATAGCGGCCGCTCGGCGATCGGCGCCGCCAACGCCGCGCGCTACGCGCCCTATCTCGCCGCGCTCAAGGCGGCGGACACCGCGCAGCTCGCCGCGCTGTACACGCAGTACTACCCGTTGTTCCAGGCGGCTTACCGCGACCTCGGCTATCCGGACGGCTACTTCAACGACCGGATGGTCGACGTGATCGACCATCTGCTGGCCACCCCCGAGCCGGCCGCGCCGCTCGCCGTGCTGCAGCCGCGCGTGCTGTACGAGTTCGCCAACCCGGATCTCGAAGCGCGCTCGGCGGGCCAGAAAGCGCTGCTGCGCATGGGTCCGGAGAACGAGCGGCTGGTGAAGGCGAAGCTCCGCGAGTTCCGTGGCGCGATCACGCGCGCGTCGCGACCCTGACGCGCCTCGGACATAATCGGGAATCGCCCTCCGCGGTTCCCGCCGATGTCCGTGCCCACCGCCCCTTTCGCGCCCGAGCAGGCGGCCCACGTCGCCGCGCGCTTCGATCTCGCGCGGCTGCCGGCCGGCTTCTACGCCGATCCGTATCCGTACTATCGCGCGTTGCGGGAGCACGCGCCGGTCAAGCGGATGCCGGACGGCGCGTGGTTCCTGACGCGCTACGACGACATCGTCCCCGTGTACCGCGATCCGAAGACGTTCAGCTCGGACAAGCAGAAGGAATTCGGCCCCAAATACGGCGCGACGCCGCTCTTCGAGCATCACACGACGAGCCTGGTGTTCAACGATCCTCCGCTGCACACGCGCGTGCGCCGTTCGATCCTGGGCGCGCTGTCGCAGCGTCATATCGCGGCGATGGAGCCGGGGCTCGTGCGCCTCGTCGACGACCTGCTCGACGCGTTGGCGGCGCGCGGCAGCGTCGACCTGATCGAGGATTTCGCCGCGTCGATTCCGATCGAGGTGATCGGCAACCTCCTCGGCGTGCCGCGCGCGGAGCGCGGGCCGCTCCGCGCATGGTCGCTCGCGATCCTCGGCGCGCTGGAGCCGGTGCTCACGGACGAGCGCGCCGCCGCGGGCAACGGCGCCGTCACGGAGATGCTGGCGTACCTCGCGACGCTCGTCGAAGCGCGCCGCGCGAATCCGGGCGACCCCGACACCGACGTGCTCACGCGGCTCATCGCCGGCGACGACGCCGGCGAGCGCCTCACGGAGAAGGAGCTCCTGCACCAGTGCATCTTTCTCCTCAACGCCGGCCACGAGACCACGACCAACCTCATCGGCAACGCGCTGCACGCGCTGGCCGAATGGCCCGACGCCCGCGCGCTGCTGACGGCGCGCGCGGCCGACGCCGACGTCGTCCGCGTCGCGGTGGAGGAGTTCCTCCGCTTCGAGAGCTCGAACCAGCTCGGCAACCGGATCACCACGCGCGAAGCCGTCGTGGGCGGGACGACCCTGCCGGCGGACGCGCGGATCACGCTTTGCATCGGCGCGGCGAACCGCGATCCCGCGCAGTTCAGGGCGCCCGACGCCCTCGTGCTGACGCGCGACCCGAACCGGCACCTCGCGTTCGGGTCCGGCATCCATGCGTGCGCCGGGATGAACCTCGCGCGGCTCGAGGCGCGCGTTGCGCTGTCGCGCTTCCTCGCGCGGTTCCCCGATTACGCGCTCGATGGCGCGCCGACGCGCGGCGGGCGCGCACGGTTCCGCGGCTTCCTGCATCTGCCGGCCCGAGTCGCGTGAGCGGCGCGCGGGGCGCGCGCATCCGCTATCATGGCGGCCCGAATGCGACGAGGACGCCGGCGCTTCGCGCCCCTCGCGTCGCCGCGAAAAAATGGAGGAACCGATGAAGCACGGATGGAAGCGCGCAGCCGCGCTCGCGGCGTTCTTGGCCGCGACCGGCGCAGTGATGGCGCAGGTGAAGATCGGCGTCGTCGTGTCCGCCACGGGCCCGGCGGCATCTCTGGGCATTCCCGAAAAGAACACCGTCGCGATGTGCGCGAAGACGATCGGCGGCAGGAGCATCGAGTACATCGTGCTCGACGACGCGTCCGACACGACGACGGCGGTGCAGGCGACGAAGAAGCTGCTGGGCGAGAACCAGGTCGACGCGATCATCGGCACCAGCACCACGCCTGCCACGCTCGCGATGCTCGACGTGATCGCCGACGGCGAGACGCCCACGATCTCGCTGGCGTCGTCGATCCGCATCATCGATCCGGTCGACGCGAAGCGCGCGTGGATGTTCAAGACGCCGCAGACCGACGTGATGATGGCGAACGCGATCGTCGAGCACATGCTGAAGAACGGCGTGAAGACGATCGGCTACATCGGCTTCAACGACGCGCTCGGCGAGGCCTTCTTCGCCGAAGTCGACAAGGCGGCGAAGGCGCACAACCTGCCGCTCGTGGCGAGCGAGCGCTTCGCGCCGAAGGACACGAGCGTCGTGGGCCAGTCGCTCAAGGTGATCGCTGCGAAGCCCGATGCCGTGATCGTCGGCGCGTCGGGCACGCCGGCGGCGCTGCCGGCGCGCACGCTGGTCGAGCAGGGCTACAAGGGCCGGATGTACTTCAACCATGGCGTTGCCAACAACGATTTCCTGCGCGTCGGCGGCAAGGACGTCGAAGGCGCGTTCGTGCCGGCCTCGCCGGTGATCGTCGCCGCGCAGCTGCCGGACAGCCATCCGTCCAAGAAGGCGGCGCAGGAGTACGTGAAGGCGTACGAAGCCGCGAATGGCGCCGGCAGCGTGGCCGCGTTCGGCTCGTATGCGTGGGACGCGTGCCTCGAGCTCGCGCAGGCGATTCCCGTCGCGCTGAAGACGGCGCAACCGGGGACGAAGGAATTCCGCCGCGCGCTGCGCGACGCGATCGAGGGCATCAAGGAGCTCTCGGTCACCAACGGCGCCGTCAACATGAGCAAGACCGACCACCTCGGCCTCGACGCGCGGGCGCGCGTGATGGTGCAGGTCAAGGACGGGAAGTGGGTGCTGCAGCCGTAGACGGGTCCGTGGGCCGGGCTTCGGCCTGACCTACGCTTCGAAGCCGCCGGCGCTGCGAAGCGCCTGCGAGCGCGGCCCCGTGAGCCATTCGACCAGCACCCGCGCCGCGGCAGCCTCGCGCGCGCCTTCGAGCGGCGCGGCCGCGTAGACCGTGGCGAGCTCGAACTCGCGGGGCAGCAGGCCGGCGAGCGTGACGCCGCGGGTGTAGCGGATCTCCGTCACCTGCGTGCAGCCGAGGAGCCCCGGCTCGGCGGCGTCGGCGAGCGCCCGCATCGCCGCGGCGCCGTTCGGATACGCGCGCCAGCGCGCACGCACGCCTTCCTCTATGCCCAGCCGGCGCACGACATCCACGAAATGCACGCCCGCGGTCGAGCGCTCGGGATCCGGAATGTAGATCGCGGCGGCGTCCGCGAAGGCGGCGCGCAGCGCCGCGGCGTCGCGAAGGTCCGGCAGCGGATCGCCGGCGCGCACCGCCACGCCGGTGCGCACGCGCCCGAGCGGCGCCGCCGCGGCGGCGGCGACCCGCCCCGCGGCCGCGAGTTCGGCGAACATCGCGGCCGTCAGCACGATCACGTCGCACGGCGCGCCCGCGTCGAGCAGCGCGCGGATCGCGCCGACGGCGCCAAACGTCGCGTCGATCGGGGCGCCGGTCGCGACCGCGAAGTCGTCGCGGAGCGCCTCGACGACGCCCTTGGCCGCGCCGGCGCAAAGGAGATGCACCGCGCGCGCAGCGTCCGCCGCCACGTCAGCTCACTGGTCGGGCTTGGCGCCCGAGAGCTTCACGACCTTCTCCCACTTGACGATGTCGTCGGCGAGGAACTTGCCGAACTCGTCGGGCGACATCGTCATCGCGACCGCGCCCTGCTTCGCCCAGTCGGCCTTCACGTCGGGACGGGCGGCGATCTTCGCGATCTCCGCGTTGAGCCGGGCGACGACCGCGGGCGGCGTCCCCTTGGGCGCGATCACGCCGAGCCAGATCGTGGCCTCGTAGCCCGGCACGCCGGCCTCGGCGATCGTGGGCGTAGACGCCATCACCGCCGAGCGCGCCTTGCCGGTGGTGCCGAGCGCGCGGACCTTCCCCGCGGCGGCCTGCGGACTCATCGTCGTGACGGCGTCGATCATCATCTCCACCTGTCCGGCGATCACCGCGGTGCGCGCCGCGGAGCTCTCCTTGTACGGCACGTGGACGATGTCGACGCCGGCCATCGACTTGAAGAGCTCGCCGGCCATGTGGTACGGCGTGCCGGGACCAGACGACGCGTAGTTGAGCTTGCCGGGGCTCGCCTTGGCGAGCGCGATGAATTCGCCGAGCGTCGCCGCCTTCACGTCCGGATTCACCACCAGGACGAGGTCGGAGTAGTTGATCGGCGCCACCGGCACGAAGTCGCGCATCAGCTGATAGGGGCGGTTCGGAATCAGCGACTCGTTGACGGTGTGCGTGTTCGACATCAGCAGCAGCGTGTAGCCGTCGGGCGGGCTCTTGGCCGCGATCTCGGTGCCCAGGATGGCGCCGCCGCCGGGCCGGTTGTCGACGACGAACGGCTGGCCGAGCGATTCCTGCAGCCGCTGGGCGAGAAAGCGCGCGTAGACGTCGGCGGGTCCGCCCGCCGCGAACGGCACGACGATCTTCACGGGCCGCGCCGGATAGTCCTGCGCGAAAGCGAGCGCGGCCGCAAGTGCGAGCGCCAGCGCGGCCGCGCCGCGCGCTAAAAGATGTCGCATGGGTTCCTCCTGCGGGTGAACGCCGCAATCTACCGGTTCGCGCGGAGCGCCGCCAGCGGACTGTCCGCGCGCCGCTGCGCAGTTATACTGGAACGGCCGCCTTCGCCATGCTTCCCACGCCGCCTCCCGCTCCGCCCGCCACGACCGCCGCGCTCGAAGAGCGCCTCGCGCGCCTCGAGCGCGCGTACACGATGCTGCGGGCCGTCAACGCCGCCATCGTCCGCATCCGCGACCGCACGGAGCTGTTCGACGAGGCGTGCCGCGTGGCGGTGGCGCACGGCGGCTTCCGGATGGCGTGGATCGGGCTGCCGGGCACGGCGCCGACGGACGCCGTGTTCGCCGTCTCGCACGCCGGCGACGAGCGCGGCTTCTTCACCCGCGTGCGCATCGTTCCCGAAGCGACGGCCGCCGATGGCCGCGGCGTCACGGCCACGGCCGTCGCGGAAGACCGCACGGCCGTCAACAACGACATCGCCGCCAATTCCGCGCGCGGCCGGCTGCGCGACGAATGCGTCGCGCGCGGCTACCGGGCGTCGATCGCACTGCCGCTGCGCGTCGAAGGCAAGGCGGTGGCCGCGCTGGTGCTCTACGCCGGCGAGGTCGGCCACTTCGACGCCGAGGAGGTGCGGCTCCTCGAGGAGCTCGCCGCCGACGTCTCGCTCGGCATGGCGATGATCGGCCAGACCCGCGAGGCGCAGTACCTCGCCGCGCACGATCCGCTCACCGGCCTGCCGAACCGCGCGCGGTTCCTCGAGCGCATCGGCAAGCGCGTCGCCGACCACGCCGGCACGCTCGCCGTGATGCTCCTCGACATCGAGCGCTTCCGCTCGATCAACGACACCTATGGCGCCGCCGCCGGCGACGAGGTCCTGTGCGCCGTCGCCGAGCGGCTGCGCTTCGCCTCCTCCGGCCCCGAGCCGCCGGCGCGCATCGGCGGCGACGCGTTCGGACTGGTGCTGGACGGGCATCGGCATGCCGCGGGCATCGCGCAGGAGGTGGAGCGCATCCTCGCGCACACGTTCGGCGTTCCCATCGTCGTCGAAGGCCAGCAGCTCCGCCTGTCGGCGAAGGCAGGCATCGCGCTGTCGCCGGCCGACGGCGGCGATGCCGCCACGCTCTTTCGCAATGCCGAGGCCGCGTGCGAGCGCGCGCGCGCCGCGCCGGAAGCCGCGCTGTTCTACGCGCCGGAGATGAACGCGGGGCTGTCCCGCCTCGTGGCGATCGAGAACCGGCTGCGCCACGGCGTGGTCGACGAGCAGTTCGTCGTCCACTACCAGCCGAAGGTGGACGCGCGGACGGGTGTGATCGCCGGCGCCGAGGCGCTGCTCCGCTGGAACGATCCCGAGAACGGCCTCACTGCGCCGCACCAGTTCGTCACGCTGCTGGAGGAGACGGGCCTCATCGTCGACGCGGGCCGCTTCGTCGTCGCACGGGTTGCGGACGATCTCGCGCGCTGGCGCGCCCGCGGCCTCGTGGTGCCGCGGATCGCCGTCAACGTGTCGGCGCTGCAGCTTCGCCGCGACGACTTCCTGGACGAGATGCGCGCCGCCGTCGCCGCCGCGGGCGAAGGCGCGGCCCTCGACGTCGAGATCACCGAGAGCGCGCTGATGGCCGACCTCGCCGGCGCCATTGCCACGCTGAACGGGCTGCGCGCGCTGGGCGTGGAGATCGCGATCGACGACTTCGGCACCGGCTATTCGTCGCTCAGCTACCTCGCGCGCCTTCCCGCGTCCACGCTGAAGATCGACCGGTCGTTCGTCACCGCCCTCGACGAGGGCAACGAGGGCCGCGCCATCGTCGCGACGATCATCGCGCTCGCGCGCACGCTTCGCTTCAAGGTGGTCGCCGAAGGCGTGGAGACGGAAGCGCAGGCCGACGTGCTGCGGCGGATGGGCTGCGACCAGTTCCAGGGTTTCCTCTTCCACGGCGTGCTGCCGGGCGAGGCGTTCGCCGCGCTGCTCGCAGCCGCGGCCGTCGCCCACTAGCGCGGGCGGGCTACTCCAGCTCGAAGCCGACGTCGCGCAGGAACGCGGCGCGGTCCTGCGTGCCGATGTGGCCGGCGACGAGCTGCACGAACTCTTCCTGGCTGTGCGCCTTGGCCGCCGCGTTCCGCGCGACCACGCGCGCGATCGGACCGAGGTACACGGTGAGCCGCTGCGTCGTCACCTGAACGAAGTCGTCCTCGAGCGGCGCCGACGGCCGCGCGGCCGTGCCGAGCGAGCCCTGGGCGAGCGTGCCGTGGCCGGTGAGGCCCTGCATGCCCGTGCCCATGCTGCCCGTGTGCACGACGCGCACGGAGCCGGAGTCGTGGCCGGGCATCGTCGCGTAGAAGCGCCGCCGCTCGTCGCGGTCGCCGATGTTGGCGGCCAGCAGCGAATAGAGCTCCTGCACGTCGTGCGTCTGCGTCGCGGCCTTGCGCACCAGCACGCGGGCCATGGGGCCGACGTAGCGGGCGAGCTGCCGCTCCACGGTCGACAGCGTCGTGTCGTCCCATTCCGTGCGCTGCGCCGGCGCGGGGTCGAGCTCGACGCGGGCGAGGTTCACGACCGTGGCCTCGACGTTGGGGCTCGCGCCCGACGACACGCCGGTCACGCCCTGCAACGCGTTGCGGAATGCGAGCGCGTTCTGGAACCGCTGCTCCGGCGCCTTCGCGAGCGCGGTGTCGAGCACGTCGTCGACGCCCGGCGGCAACCCGAGCGCCGACACCTGCGACGCGGGCTTCGGCGGCTCGTGGCAGATCTTGTACGCGATCATCTCGGGCGAGCCGGTGAACGGGCGCTCGCCGGTCAGGAGCTCGTAGATGACGATCGCGGCCGAGAAGAGGTCGGTGCGGTGGTCGCTGTCCTTGCCCTGGCACTGCTCGGGCGACATGTAAGACGGCGTGCCCATCACCATGCCGGTCATCGTGAGGCTCGTGGTGTCGATGCGGGCGATGCCGAAATCGGCGACCTTGAGCGCGCCGTCGGACGTGAGGATCAGGTTCGCAGGCTTGATGTCGCGGTGAACCACGCCGCGGCCGTGCGCGAATTCCAGCGCCTGCAAGAGCTGCGTGGCGATGGCGACGATCTGGCCGATCTCGAACCGGGCCTTGCGGTTCAGGTATTCGCGCAGTCCGGTGCCGTCGACGTACTCCATCGCGATGAACGCGACCGAATCGTCCTCGCCGTACTCGTAGACGCCGACGATGTTCGGATGGTGGAGGCGTCCCGCGGCCTTCGCCTCGTTCTTGAAGCGCGCCATGAACTGCTGCGCGAGGTCCGGGTCGACCAATTCCTTCCGCACCGTCTTGATGGCCACGGTGCGCTCGATGTGCGGATCGAACGCCTTGTAGACGACCCCCATCGCGCCCTTGCCGAGGACGCTCTGGATCTCGTACTTGCCGAGGGTCTTGGGTTCCGCCATTGCTTTCCGTCGGGCTGCAGCCCGACCTACTTGGATCCGTCCAGCATGTTCATCGCCTGCACGACCGAGGCCTTCATCCGCGACAGCGCCTCGGTGAGCACCCCGATCTCGTCCTTGCTCTTCGTCTTGAACTCGCCGGCGTCCATGTTGCCGAGGCTCACCTGGTCGGCGATGCGCGAGAGCTTGGTCACGCGGCGGATGACGATCGTGTACAGCATGATGTTGAGCAGCACGATCACCAGCACGAACACGCCGAGCAGCGACAGCATGAACGTGCGGAACGATTGCGTCGCGCGCGCGATCGGCACCGCCATCGGCACCGACACGACCTGCGCGCCGATGATGTCGTTGAGCTTCCAGCCGAAGCCGTTGGAGCTGCCGTAGACGTCGATCATCGTCTTCGGCGCGGTCTCCGCGGTGTTGTGGCATTCGAGGCACGCGGGGTTCTTGATCTGGATCGGCCGCGCCACGAACAGCGAGCGGCCGGTGGGCGTGTCGCGCTCGCCGTAGAGCTCCTGCGAATCCTGCGACTGGCGGAACTTGTTGATGATGTCGGCTTCCCAGTCGCTCGCCCGGTCGCGCGGGTTGGTCGGGTTGAGCGTGGCTTCCTTGTAGCCGAAGTCCTCGTGCCGCTTGCGCAGCTCGTTGAACTGCTCGGTCGCGGCGAAGGCCGGCACCGTCTCCGGCAGGAACACGTACTTCAGCTGCGTCTCGAGCAGCGGCTTGATGTGCGCGGTCGTGTAGTCGCGCGATGCGGTGGCGGCCTCCATCATCAGCCGGCCGGTGCGCAGGATCTCCTCCTTGGCGTTCGACTGCAGCACGCCGTACGCCACCAGCGCCGCCGCGGCGTACGCGATGAGGAAGATGCCCGCGAGCACCATGTTGAACTTCCATATCAGCTTCAAAGCACACTCCCCGGAATTCTGAAAATGCCCAGCGCCAGCGTGAACGGCGGCGGGAGCAGGCTCGTGCGGGCCCCCGGCTTGGCGGGCGTGGTGGGCGCCTGCGGCGGCACCGCGGCCGCGGGCGCTCCCTTTTGCGCCGGCGCGCCCGGCGGCGGAGCCACGGCGCCCGGCGGCGAAGCCGGCGCGGGCGTGGCGCCCTTGGCCGCCGTGCCCGTGGTGGGCGCCGCGGCGGGCGCAGCGGTTGCGCCGGGTGCGGCGGTGGCCGCCGGCGCCGCGCCCGGTGCCGGCGCGGCCACGCCGGCAGGATACTTCTCGGGGTGCAGCACCCGGTCGAAATCCGGATAGGCGGCGATGTTGGCCTCGACGGCCTTGCGGAACGCGGGGTCGGCGAGCCTCCCCCCCAGCCGCCGCGCGAAGGCGCGCCGGTAGGGTCCCGCGAGCCACGGATCGGCCTCGGCGAGCGTCACCTCGCGGTCGACGGCCAGCGGCGGCCGCTTGCCCTTGAACTTGGCGGCGAGGCTCGCGAGCTTGTCGATCAGGTGCCGCGGCATCGACGCGACGAATTTCACCGGGGCGCGCCGCTCCGACGAGAACGGCTTGTCGCCGTCGCGCATCCAGTACTCGCCGGCCTTGGCGTCGTGGGCCGCGCCCTCACGGCCCGTGCGCCCGGCTTCGAAGACCTTCGCCGCGCCGGATTCGATGAAGAGCTCGAACGTGCGGACGTCCGCGCGGGTGACGAACACCGCCTCGGAGGTGCTGACGAGCGCGGTCGGCGTGCGGAGCCGCGCGCTGCCCGCCGTGGCCGGAACCACGAACTTGAGCCAGCCGCGATCGAGCGCGAATTCCGCCGGGGCGTCCGCCTTGTCGCTGCGCGGGGGGAGGGAGGCGGCGTACAGCGCGCCGGGCCCCACGAGGTTCAGCGTGCCGCCGGGCGTGAGCTCGACCTGGACGGTCGTGCGCTCGCCCGCGTCGACGACGTCGCCTTCCTGGAACGTCGCCCCGGCGACGAGCTTGTACCATACCGTGCCGCGCAGCACGCGGGCGCTGCCGTCGACGATGGTCACGACGCCTGCGTCCGCCGCCAGGGCGGGCAGTGCCGCCAGCGCCAGGGCGATACCGAGACAGAGACCGGCACTACGCATAGGGGGCGTGGACATCCCGACGCGGGTTTCGTCGCGCGGGGAAAGTCGGAGATACTAGCAGCATGGGCGGGAATGCTCCACGGTTAGGTACGATAATGGGGGATGGCAGGGTCTCCGCCACACGAATTAACGTCCGTTTAGGCGCGGAATTTTCGACGGCCGGTCGCCGCCGCACCGAAACGGAGTTTTTTATACTTCCGGCATGGACGACATGATCTCTCGCTTCGGGTAACGGATGAATCGCACGGAATGCACGCTGGCCGTGCTGTTCGCCGACGTCGCCGGCAGCACGCGCCTCTACGAGAAGCTCGGCAATGCGCAGGCGCTGGTGGCCGTCGGCCGCTGCCTCGAGCTCGTCAAGGGCGTCTGCGAGGGCCACGGCGGCCGCCTGATCAAGACGATCGGCGACGAGGCGATGACGGTCTTCCCCTCCGTCGACGAATGCACCGAGGCCGCGGCCGAGATGCAGGCGAAGCTCGCGGAGCTTGCGCCGGTGGGCGGGACGCGGCTCGCGATCCGCGTCGGCTATCACTACGGCCCGGCAATCGAAGCCGACGGCGACGTGTTCGGCGACTCGGTCAACGTCGCGGCGCGCATGGTCGCGCTCGCCAAGGGCGGCCAGGTGATCACGTCGGCCGAGACGGCTGCCGCGCTGTCGCCGTGGCTTCGCAGCCGCCTCCGCGAGCTCGACTCCCTCACCGTCAAGGGCAAGTCGCAGGATATCGGCATCTTCGAGCTGCTATGGCAGGAGTCGGCCGACGAGCTGACCGCGCTGTCGACGCGGCCCAAGGTCTCGCCGGCGCGCATCCGGCTGCAACATGGCGAGCGCGAGATCGAGCTCGGCGACGCTCAGCCGCAGGTGACGCTCGGCCGCGATCCGCAATGCGACGTGGTGATCAACGACAAGATGGCGTCGCGCATGCACGCCCGTATCGAGCGCCGCCGCGACAAGTTCGTGCTCGTCGACCAGAGCTCGAACGGCACCTACCTCACCGTCGACGGCGACCGCGAGATCCTGCTCCGCCGCGAGGAGCAGATCCTCCGCGGCAAGGGGCAGATCACGTTCGGGCACACCAGCCAGACGGGCACCGGCGACGTGCTCCGCTTCGTCTGCGTCGAAGGCTTCGCGCCGGGTTCCTGACCGCCCTCGCCAGGAGCCGGCCGCCCCGTCAGACCATCATTCCCGGATACGCGAGCGACAGCGCGAAAAGCTCCTGCGTGCGCGCCGCGGGTCCCGTCAGCTCGCGCCTGCGCGCCCGCATCGCGTCGGCCAGCGCGAACAGGTCGATGTCGGTCCTGCGCGCCTTGGGGAACATTTGCTCGACCTCCTCCTTCACGTGGTGGCGGACGTATTCCGCCAGCACGGTGACCCGCGCGTCGTACTGCGTGTCGCCGGGCTTCAGGAAGCGCAGCTCCTCGATGAGCGCCTTGAAGGAGCCGTGCTCGACGGCCGCTTCGTCCATCAGGTCGTCCTCGCCGATCGCGGCGCGGATGCTCGGGTAGAAGATCTGCTCCTCGATGTCCATGTGAACATCCAGCTCGTCGCAGATCTTCGCCACCAGCGCTCCCTTGCGCGCCCCGCCGGATTTGAGCGCGGCGAAACGCCTGAACAGCCCGTCGACGCGAGCGTGGTCGTCCTTCAGCATCGTCACGGCATCTTCGCGCTGCGCGCGCCGCGCGGGCGCGCGGGAACGGGACTTGACGGCGGGCATGGCGGATACTCCAATGTGTGGCTGACATCAGCGTGCGGCGCAAGGGCCGTACCAAGCCTTTGCAGCCGCTGAATCAGTGACTTGTCGATCCGCCCCACGAGCGCCGGGCAACCCTTACCCGTCGGTGTTGTAGGAATTGCCATTAAAATGGCGGATTCCCACCTCACCGCCCACGGACTTTCGCATGGCTGCCGATCCTTCGCTCCGCCCCGCCGACGCCACGATGGATGCCGCTTCCCTTTATCGGGAGGAAATCTACACGGACCGCAAAGTGGGCACGCTGCGCGTGCTCGTGCCCGTCACGCCGGATGGCGCGCCGGACGCCGCCCGCCCCACGGTCTTCCAGGGCGAGGCGCAGCTGATGACCAACATGGGCCCGCTGCCTATCAGCTTCGACATCGAGGCGAAGGACCTCGCCGAGGCCGTCGCCAATTACGCGGAGGCGACGAAGAGCGGCGTCGAGCGCGCGATGCGCGAGCTGCAGGAGATGCGCCGACAGGCGTCGTCGTCGATCGTGATTCCGCAGGCCGGCGCCGCCGGGCTGCCCCCCGGCGGGTTGGGCGGCGGGGGAAAGATCCAGCTTCCCTGACGAGAAAATTCGACTTCCCGGGGACGCCGGCACCGCTACAGTAGGTGACCGGCCGAGCGGCAGGATGTTCCGGGAGCCGGTGAGCGCATGACAGAGTCCCCCACCCTCACCTTCCTCTTCACCGACATCGAGGGCAGCACCTCGAAGTGGGAAGAGCTGCCCGAGCAGATGGCGCAGGCCGTCGGCCGGCACGACGCCCTGCTGCGCGACGCCGTCCACGCGCATCACGGCCGCATCGTCAAGACGACCGGCGACGGCATCTACGCCGCGTTCGACCGCGCCGTCGACGGGCTCGGCGCCGTCGTCGACATCCAGCTCGCGCTGCTCGATCCCGCCACCACGGCCGGGCTCGGCCTGCGCGTGCGCTGCGGCCTCCACACCGGGCAGGTGCAGGCGCGCGACAACGACTACTTCGGCAGCACGATCAATCGCACCGCGCG